>Ga0136617_10003613_pt1 | contig 13813 bp, 10 predicted proteins | sample AntDrymUQ3222106_2_FD_129672 | JGI IMG/M metagenome (GOLD analysis project Ga0136617, IMG submission 129672) | Polar desert sand microbial communities from Dry Valleys, Antarctica - metaG UQ322 (21.06) | ecosystem: Environmental > Terrestrial > Soil > Desert | place: Antarctica: Dry Valley... | reverse complement strand
CGAATCAGTCAAATCCCAACAAACGGTTTTGAAAAAAAATGCCAATACGAATACCGAAACTCCGTCTGAAACGCCCGAAACCAAAGACCTTTACGTAACAGACGTGCCGCCCGAATTTCGCCGCATCGAACTCTTTGTCAGCGGAACTGTGCCGAATAAATTGTTGTTGCCGTCAGAAGAAGCGAATTTAGACCTTGACGAAACGAGCGAAAAGCCGGAAGCAACGCCGACACCATTTACGACTTGGGAAGACGAACAAAAACAAAAAGGCAATCAAAATTCCGCCAGCCGCAATCCCGAACCGCCGCCCGACTTTCAGCCAAACGTAACGGTGATGATTTGCCCGATTACAGGACTGCGGGCAACTTCCAACTGCCCGAAACCGACGGCGCAAACATTTGCCGAAAACGAAAAACCAAAAGATTTCTGCACCTTTCACGTCAACCCGCCGAAATAGCAAACAAGCAAAGTTCTCTCCAATTAAATTGTGGGATAGAAATTAAGACTATTATCCACAGATGAACACTGATACACACGGATAAGAAAAATCGTTGATAGTTTATAAATTCTGTAAAAAAACCATCGAAAAATATCTGTGTCCATCTGTGTTTATCTGTGGATAATTTTGGTTTGCTACTTATTTCGGAACGTCGAGCGCGGGATTGCGCGAGAAAAATCCGCCCGGAATCAGTTTGAAACCGACGTGCGTAACGGGCATTACCGCCCATTCTTCGGGGCGTGGAATATGCGTTACGCCGAGCGTATACCACAAAACGACATCTTCATTTTCGATTTTTTCATCGTTGGAAATCCATTGCGGCAATCCACCGCCGCCCGTGCTTTGATTCGGATAATCGCCGGCGGCATAGAGTTCGAGCGCGTTATATTTTGTCGCCCACAGATGATTGTTGATAAATTGGGCGCGTTTTCTGACCAATGCTTCGGGCGCGATATAGGGCAGAGAATTTGCGCCCGGAACTAAAATAAAACTCGTGTTGTGTCCGAGCGAATTTTTCGCTGACGGATTCATTACGCTCCAAGTTCGCGCCGTCTGCATATCCATTTTACGCTGCGCTTCGGCTTCGGTTCTGAAAATACTTTCGCGCATCACAAAACCATTCAAATAAGGATTGTTCGCGCCCACCGCCATCGCCGAAGTGTTCATTTCGGTAACGGAATTGTTTGTGCCGTCAACATCGAAATCTAATCGGAAACTGAAAAAATGCTGATGATGCGGCGCGACGATGTTTTCGGCGACGAGATGTCCGTTCATTTCCTTCATCATCGAATGATTTTCGTCAGCGCGTTTTTCCTTTACGCCTTTCGCCAACATAATTCCGCTCAACGCCAAATCAACTTCGAGCGAGCCGTCTTGTTTGAAAACATAATTGACGGCGTAATCATAATTGCCGATAGTCGCCACAAAAAATATGACGAGTTCGCGGGCGCGGCGCGATTCGTTTTTTGCGGAAACGCTGTCGAAATGTTTCCACAAAATCCCGCCGTCGCGTTCATAAATGCCGACGGCTTTTTCCAAAACGTAAGGTTTGCCGTTGTCGTCGGCAAAAGTTGCGTCAATTAACTGCGCGTTTTCGGGCGCGTCGAGATTCGGTTCAAGCGGACTCGCCAATTTTCCAACCGTGTATTCGCCGACATCAAACGCCGCCCGCCAACGCCAATTCGCGTCCGGGTCACCATACGGCACAACCATTTCCGACAGCGAGGCGCGATAAAGAATCGAGCGCGTTTTGCCGTTGTCATCATAGCCGACGGTGTGCAAAACCAAGCCTTCGCGCGGGTGCATAGTGTAGCGAAAACGCCATTTTTGCCAAGCCACTTCGTTTCCGTCCATTGTGTAACTCACGCCTTCGGGTTGTGAAATTATCAAAGGCTTCGGTTTTTCGCGTAGTTTCCCAACAGATTTTTCGTCAAAATCTTGGCTCGTGTTTGAAATCGGCACAACACCCGTATCGGTAACGTCCACGACTGTGCGCGTGTTCATATTGACGATGGCAACCACGCCTTCAATCGGGCGACCATAATAATTTGCGCTGTCGCCTTTGAAATAGGAAAGCGCACGAAGTAGTCTGCCCGTGAATTTGTCGGGAACTTGTCCTGTCGCCCAACCGTCAACTGAAACTTTGTCAAAATCAGTAATGCTGCGTTTTCGCATCGCGTCTTGCCAACGCTTGTCGGCTTTTACAATGTCGGGCAAAACCTCGAATTCTTCGGCGAAAACAAGCGGATGAACGCCGTTGATTTCTTTCCAAGCCAAAATTTTATTGGTTCGCAAATCAACCGTCGCTTCGTAAGTTTTATTTTTCTCGCGGTCAAGAATAATCGCAAACGCTTCGCGCCGAAAGTTGCGCGTTCCGTTTTTGAAACCTAAAACTTCCGCTTTCGGCGGTTCGTTCAACTGCACAGTTGAAAAGAGTGCGACCTTTGGAAAATTCGGCGTAGATTGCAGAATTTTGACCGCACCGGCAATCTCGCTTTCACTAAGCGGGTCAAGCGGATGTATTGCGTCAGCGGCTTTCAAACCGGAAGCAAACGTCAGAAAAATCAATCCAAATAAAAGGATTGTCCAAAAACGACCAAAAGCGTAACGAGTTTTTTTCATTTTTCTACCTCATCAAATTAAAATTTTCGGTAGTGTTTCAAATTTTACAATGGAAAAAATTACTTTCGGAATAACTGATAGCTGACAGCTAATAGCTGATAACTAAAATCTTGAAAAATTATCAGCTATTAGCTGTCAGCTATCAGTTATTCCGAAGAAAAAACCATCAAAATCGCTCATCATAAAATCTGAAACATTACCAATTTTTTCTACTTTCTTCACACAAATTGTCCCGCCGCGAATGCCGACGACCACGCCCATTGAAAATTATAACCGCCGAGCCAGCCCGTAACGTCAACGACTTCGCCGATAAAATACAAACCTTTGACACGCTTTGCTTCCATCGTTTTTGATGAAAGTTCGTCGGTTGAAACGCCGCCGAGCGTTACTTCCGCTTTTTGCCAGCCTTCGGTTTCGGAAAACGGAATCTGCAGGGCGTGCAGTTTTTCGGCGATATTTGCTAATTCGTGTTCGCTGTAATTTTTCAAAGGTCTTGAAGTTCCAATAATTTCACAAAAAACGGACGCAAACCGATTGGGCAGAAATTCGCTCAGAAAGTTTGCCAATTCCTTTTTGCTCTCGCGTGAATTTTCCAAAATCGAACGCGCATCGCTTGTCGGAAGTAAATCAATCTCAATGCTTGCGCCGCGTGTCCAATATGAAGAAATCTGCAAAACTGCCGGACCGGAAAGCCCGCGGTGCGTGAACAAAATGTTTTCACGGAAAGACGCTTTGCCGTAAGAGATATTTGCATCGAGCGAAACGCCTGCCAAATCTTTAAATTTTTTGGAAAAGTTGTTTTGAAAAACAAGCGGCACAAGCGCAGGCTTTGTTTCGACAATCTTCACGCCAAACTGTTTGGCGATTCGATAGCCGAAATCAGTCGCGCCGAGTTTCGGAATCGAAAGTCCGCCAGTCGCAACTACCAAACTTTCACAAGTAAATTTGCCCTGATTGGTTTCAACTTCAAACAAATCATTTTTTGAAACCTCTTTCACCGAACAATCGGTGCGAATTTCAACTTTTGCTTTTCGACATTCATCAAGCAGCATCTCGACAATCAGCCGCGAAGATTCACGGCAAAAAAGCTGTCCGAGTTTTTTTTCGTAAAAGGCGATTTTATGTTTTTTGACTAATTCGACAAAATCCTGCGGCGTGTAACGCGCCAACGCCGATTTGCAGAAGTGCGGATTTTGGGAAATAAAGTTTTCGGCTTTGGCGTTGATGTTTGTAAAATTGCAGCGTCCGCCGCCCGAAATAATTATCTTGCGCCCGACTTGCGCGTTATGTTCCAAAACCAGAGTTTTGCGCCCGCGTTTTCCCGCTTCAATGGCGCAAAAAAGCCCAGCCGCACCTGCGCCGATTATGATTACATCAAATTTCATCGAGCCAAATATCGTTCGCGCAAAATTTTCGCGTGATGTCTTATATGCCCAACCATAATATACGCCAATGCCCGCACCGAAACTTCCGCCTCGCTCGCCGTGCCTGTCCGCAGCCACGCTTCATCGCTCAGATTTTTGAAAAATAAATAATTTGAACGCCGAAGCAATGAAAGTTCTTCGACTAAATCGGCAAATTCGGCATTGCTGAAATTGCTGTTGGCGACATAACTATTTTGTTCAAAACCTGCGAGCGAAGTCTTATCATTACGCGAAAATCGAAAGGCGCGATAGGCGAAAACCCGTTCGCCGTCAATCAGGTGTCCGACAAGTTCTTTAATGCTCCATTTTCCTTCGGCGTAGCGGAAATCGGCTTTTTCTTCGGAAATTTCGGCAAACAAACTTTGCCATTCACTCAACTGCTTTTCCAAAGCGGAAATAATATCAGTTTCTTCAACCAGTGAAACGTAGGTTTCGTAATACGCCGCGTATTCTTCTTTTTCGGGACGACTCATAATTTAATATATTAGCAAAATTGTCATGAATTTTTCTCAAAGTTGTGATTAAATATCAAAATCATGAAAATGAAACCAATACTAATTATCGGAATTTTTCTTTTTTCGGTCGCTAATATTTTGGCGCAAGGCGGCGGAAAAGCCGAACCGAATCGGATTAAATTTGCCAAAGGTAAATCCAGTTCAACGATGACCGGAACGCTTTCCAATAATCAACAAATAGAATACATTTTCGGCGCAAAAGCCGGACGGAAAGTTAATCTGAAAGTTACCTCGAATCCGAAGGGAAACCTTTTTTCGTTTAGCGTGGACGGCGTTGAGGGAATCGAACTAGAAACCGAATACGACAGCTATGCCGAATATAGTTTTACTGTCCCGACAACGGGCGATTATTTGGTTTTCGTTACAAAAAATCCGACCGAAAAAGTGCCGAAAGCCAAATTTTTGCTGACTCTGAGCATAAAATGAAACTTATTCCAGGTTGCAAACAATCGTATGCGCGGCTCTTAAATCAGTTTCGATGCGGAGACGTTTTTTCTCGTTTTCTTCGGGCAAAATGCTAATCACGTTTGCCTGATATTTTTTGACACATTTCCCTTTTTTGTGTCTTTTAATTTCGCCCAATAACGATTCGGTTTGCCCGATGCAAACCAGCGCATGATGTCCTTTTTTGCGCTTATCAATTTTGCGTTTCGAGATAACATAAATCGCCGAAACGTCTTCAAATTCAGCATCAAGCGGAAAGACTTCAAAGCCGTATCTATCTTTTTTACCACGAAAAACCGCCGAACAAATCGGTTTCGCTTTTTTCTTTTTCGGTTTCGGAGGAAGCGGTAATTCTTTCGGCTCAATTTTATTTTCAACCGCTTTGACAGCATTTTTCGGCGTTCTTTTGTTTTCAAGCGGCGCAACTTTTGCTCTTGAAGAAGCGGATTTAACTCCTTGAGATTTCGCCTCTTTTGCTTTCGATAATTTCGGCTTTTGAACTTTATTCTCAACCGTTTTTGATTTTACGCTTTCGGCTTTGATTTTCTTAGTTGAAACGACAGGAAGTTTCGCAGACGTAGTTTTGACTTCGACGGGAACTAAAGATTTGACCTTTTTAATCGGCGGTTTTACCGAATTAACGGAAATCGTTATGGGCTTTTTATTTTCGGCGGATTTAGGTTTTTTCGCTGAAACAGTCGGCTTGATTTTTTGATTTTTCAAACGGCTTTTTTCGGCTGAATCAAATGATTTTATCTTTTTTGTCAATGGCTGTTTTTTCAGCGTGGAAACAATTGTTTTCTTTTCGACAGTCTTTGCCGTCTTTGCGGAAACAATCGGCTTTGGTTGGGTTATCGGCGGCTTAATGGCGACAATTGCTTTTTTACTACTTAACAGGCGTTTCATATAAGACATTGTATTACAAATGAAACGTCAAATCAAAGCCCGAAAAGCTAAATTTTTGCAATAAAAACAAAGCGTCGTTCGGAGTTTGGAATAAGTTTTTGTTCAAACTTCACGCTATATTTTTCCAAACTTTCGCCGAGGTTATTGCCGCCGAAAAAAAGCAATCCGCAACTGCGCGACCATTTGAGAAGTTTGGGAAGTTTTTCGGTAAATTTATCTAGGGCGCGGCAAGTTACAAAATCAACTTGCGGTTTGAGAACTTCTTCAAATTGTTTATTTTGAATTGTCGCACGGTTTTCTAAGTTGCATTTATTCAAAACCTCTTCAAGAAATTTTGCTTTTTTAATTTTCGATTCAATCAAAACTCCGTGCAAATCTTCCCGCGCAATCAAACACGGAATCGAAGGTAAACCCGCGCCCGTGCCGATGTCAGCGAAGCGGGCATTTTTGGGTAAAAAGTTTTGCAGAAAAAGCGATTCGAGAATATGTCTGACGGCGAAAGTTTCAGGCGACGACGGCGCAACGAGATGCAGAATTTCATTGTGCTTTTGGACAAATTTGTAATAAATGGCAAGTTCGTTTATTTTTTCCGCATTTAATGAAATATCGAAATTTTGTTGATTGACTTTGAGGGCATTGATAAAATTTTGCGGTAATTCTTTCATTTGTTAAGTAATCAAATAAACCTTTATCTCTTGCCTTTTACCCTTGTAACATAGTCGTTTGGGATTTTTTGAGATTCGCTTTGAATCACAAATTTGTCTTTCTGCCATCTATAATGTGAAATTTCGACAATACTCGGACAACACTCTGAATCTCCTGATAATTGATTATAGGTTGTAATAACAAGTTCGCCGTGAGCTACAAATGCGGTTGCTAAATGGGTATCTTCCGAAAACTCGAAACTTTGAATCATTTTCGATTTATCGCCTTCCATTTTATAAACAAAAAGCATCTCTGAGGTTGCATTATCATCTTCGACCCAAATTGTTATGATTGCTTCTCCTCCTTCAACCAAATCGCCATAAACAACGCTTTTTAAGGTCAACAATCTATCATCTTCTAATTTCTTCTCACCATCAGCCAGCGTAAAGGTCTTTCCGACATCGCCAAATGTTTTCGTCCAAGTATATGTAAAATTCCTGAAATCAATTTTCCTAATCGGTGAATCTGAATTTGGCTCAGGTGTTGGGCTTAAATCTAAAGTCGGTGAAACTGAAGGCAAAGATTGTGGCAAAGACAAGGCATTATTTTCAGCTACGTTTTTCTGACAAGCCGAAAATGCAACAGCTATTACTAAAGCCAAAACAGCTAAAATTTTTTCATCCCTCATCCTTCATCCCTTAATTTACGCTCGCGTCAAACTTCGATATTTAATTCGATGCGGTTGGTCGGCATCAACGCCCAAGCGTCGTTTTTTGTCGGCTTCGTATTCGCTGTAATTGCCGTCGAAAAATTCGACTTTTGAATCGCCTTCAAAGGCGAGAATATGCGTGGCAATGCGGTCTAAAAACCAACGGTCGTGGCTGATGATGACGGCGCATCCGGCGAAATTTTCTAAGGCTTCTTCCAAAGCCCGCATTGTGTTCACGTCTAAATCGTTGGTCGGTTCGTCCAATAGCAAAACATTTGCGCCCGATTTGAGCATTTTTGCCAGATGGACGCGGTTGCGTTCGCCGCCTGAAAGTTGTCCGACGCGCTTTTGTTGGTCGCTTCCCGAAAAATTGAAGCGCGAAACATAGGCGCGGGAATTCATTTCGCGTTTTCCGAGTTGGATTAAATCCAAACCGTCGGAAATCTCGTCAAAGATAGTTTTATCGGCGTTGAGAGAATCGCGGGATTGGTCAACATAGCCGAGTTTGACTTTTGTGCCGACTTTGAAATCGCCCGCATCGGCGGTTTCTTGTTCGGTAATCAGACGAAAAAGCGTTGTCTTGCCTGCGCCGTTTGGACCGATAACGCCGACGATTCCGCCTTTTGGCAAAGAAAATTCGAGATTTTCAAACAGTAGTTTATCGTCGTAAGCCTTAGAAACGCCGTGCGCTTCGATGACAATATCGCCCAATCTTTCGCCAGCGGGAATGTAAATTTCGAGCGTTTCGCTCCGCTTTTCAGATTCTTCCGCGACGAGCTTTTCATAATCGTTGATACGCGCTTTCGATTTCGCGTGGCGACCTTTCGGCGACATCCGAATCCATTCGAGTTCGCGTTCCAGAGTTTTGGAGCGTTTGTCTTCGCCTTTTTGTTCAACTGCCAGACGCGCTCGTTTTTGTTCAAGCCACGACGAATAATTTCCCTGATACGGAATTCCTTCGCCGCGGTCAAGTTCTAAAATCCAACCCGCGACGTTATCGAGAAAATATCTATCGTGCGTAACGGCGATAATCGTGCCTTCGTATTTTTGCAAATGCTGTTCGAGCCACGCGACGGTTTCCGCGTCCAAATGATTTGTCGGTTCGTCCAAAAGTAAAATATCGGGCTTTTGCAACAGCAGACGACAGAGCGCGACACGGCGTTTTTCACCGCCCGAAAGATTTTTAATCGGAGTTTCCGGCGGCGGACAGCGCAGCGCGTCCATCGCCATTTCCAACCGCGAATCCAAATCCCAAGCGTCCGCCGCGTCGAGTTTTTCCTGCACATCGCCTTGCCGTTCGATGAGCGCGTTCATCTCGTCATCGTCCATCGGTTCGTCAAATTTCGCGTTTATTTCGTCAAATTCTTTTAATAAATCAACCGTCTTCTGCACGGCTTCTTCAACAATTTCGCGCACGGTTTTCGATTCGTCGAGTTTCGGCTCTTGCTCCAAATAGCCAACCGAATAACCTTTTGAAAAAACGACTTCGCCGTTAAAATCTTTATCAGTTCCGGCGATAATGCGAAGAAGCGAAGATTTTCCCGAACCGTTTAGTCCGAGAACGCCGATTTTCGCGCCGTAAAAAAATGAAAGGTAGATGTCTTTTAGAACAGGTTTTTTGTCATAAAACTTGCTGACCTTGACCATCGAAAAAATGATTTTGTTCGGTTCGTGATTGCTCATAAATTTTAATTTCTAACCTTTCTGCGGCAATTATTTTGGGTTATTTTGGATGGCATTTGTTTGGGCTGCAATCATTTTTTTCTCCATTGCGCGGCGACGAGACAGGAAAACGGTTTGCCGAGAACTTGGTTCAAGACTGTTTCGAGTTTTACCAGTGCCGGTGAGTAAAGCGATTTGAGGCGATGCGGGACTCGAAAAACCATCGAGTTTAAGACCAGTAGATAGGCGACATTGCCGAGATAAATTTCGGTGTTGAAATCGAACATTTCGGCAAACTCGCCGCGCAGCTCGCTCATATTGATAGCCGCTTCATTGGCGGCAAAGAGCGAATCGCGTTTATACCACATTTTGCGCGGCATTTCGGCAAGCGATTCGCTGTGCGGTTCGGCAAAGCAAAAATAACCGCCGGTTTTTAAAATGCGGTGAATTTCGCGGATGGTTTCGCTTCCGTGCGGCGGCAAATGGTGAATTCCGCCGACAATCGCCACTACGTCAAACGATTCGTCTTTGATGCCGGAATTCAACATCGAGGCGCAGATGACTTCGGCACGGGCGTGGCGGCGTTGAAAGTAGGCGGTCTGACTTGGTGAAATATCCAAACCGACGACTCGCGCTTGTTTTTCCAACAGATATTCGGTAACTTGTCCGCCGCCGCACATCGCTTCGAGAACGAGTTTGTTTTCGACATCAATTCCTCTGAACATCGGTTCGAGAATAAAACGCCGAATATATTTTTGACTGTGAAAATCGTTGTAATGAGCGTCGTAGCCCGACGAAATGCGCTCGTAATGGTCTTTTTGCAGCGTTTCGCTAGACTGAGCCGCCGGCAGTGAATTTGGGATTTGTTGTTCGTTCATATTTCAGAGAAAAAGAATTTGAAATTGATTTGAAAATTGGGCAGTGAATTATTTAATTTACTGCCGCGAAACGTAATGACAGAAAACTTTCAACCGCCCGGCACAATGGCGGAATCGCCGACAGGAACTTTATAAATGGTCAAATTGGCGTGTCGTTTTTCGGTATCTTCAAAAACTTTCTCAAAATTCTGCTGATAAAGTGCTTCGTTCAGATTTTCTTTGACCATACCAAATCCCCGCACAGCTTCGTCAAAACCGACGTATGAAATGTTGTTGGCGCGGAGAAGTCGAATAAGTTCCTCGGGATTACTTTCCTGATACATTTGTTTGTATATTGCTTCACGCGCTCCGACATTATAGCCCGCCGCCCACGCGAATAATGTATGACCCAGAAATATCTTGCGTCCCGTAAATAAAATCGGATGACTGAGGAAAGGATATGTCAGGAAAACATCAGAGGGTTTCGTATTCTCAAATAACCAAGTCGTCAAACGGTCATTTTCGTGGTAGACGGACATTGGCGGATCGTTGTGTATCGGAAACAAATCTATGATTGCCCCAAAAACCATCGCCAATGCCAAGAGAGTTGCCAATGCTGTCCGGCTGACGCTTTCCCTGCCGATACGCCACAGTGCGTAAGCGGCATAGACACTGCCAAAGATGCCCCAAATATTTATTAGTTTGTGATTATTAAAAGGGTCAACGCTGAGCCGCAGAAGAAAAACGACGAGTATCAAACTCGACACGGCAAGAAAAAACAGCCGATGTGCGTTGGGAAGAAGCCACAGCGCAATGAAAATCAAAAGCAACTTAAAACCAAAAGTCCACCCGAGATATTGGAAAAGTAATAACACCGTCGGCTCCGGAATAGTATAACCCCAATCAAATATCGAATACCCGGACTGTCCAAGACTTCCCGACCTCAGCATTAAAACTTGCGGCAGTCCGACCAAAACCGCCGTCCCGATTAAACTTGCCGTATAAAGCCGATATGGGAAAAACAGAAAAATACTGCCAAGAACAATCAAAGCCGACACAAAAATAGCACTATTCCAATAAGGCATTGCACCAATTAACACACCGCAAAAAAGCAAGGTTTGAATATCAACCCAAAAATCTTCGGGCAGTCGGAAACTTCGCTTATTTTTTTGAGGCTGGATTTCACCGTTATTATTTCCTGTCAGAATCTCGTCTTCTTCAATCTCATCCGATTCCTCAATGTCATTCTCCGACAAAATCTCGTCTTCATCATCTTCCGACAAAATTTCGCCGTCTTCAATGTCATTCTCCCGCAAAATTTCCTCTTCTTCAGTTTCATCGTCCAGTAAAATTTCGTCTTCTTCAGTTGAAAATGATTCAAGATTAGCTGTTGAAATTCCGCCGTCTTTAATTGAAGCCGATTCGAGGTCTTCAGTTGAAGCCGATTCAAGATTAGCTAATGAGATTTCTTCGTTTTCAGTTGAAGTTGATTCGAGATTAACCGGCGGAATTTCGTCGTCTTCAGTTTCGTTCTCCGGCAGAGTTTCGCTATCTTTAATATCATTTTCCGATAAAATCTCGTCTTCTTGAATGTCGTTTTCCGACAGAGTTTCGCCGTCTTCAATTTCATTGTCCGCCAAGATTTCGCCGTCTTCAGTGGAAGCCGATTCAAAATCAGCCGTCGAAGTTTCGTTTTCTATGATTGAAGACGACTCAAAATTGGTTGGCGGAATTTCGTCTTTTTCAATTAAAGGCGGTTCGATAGGAATCAGAGATTTTTTGTGTCGGTAGAAATCAACCAAAAAGACCATGACAACAAACAGAATACCGACACCGCTAATGAGATGGCGTTGGTTGGCAAAGACATCAACCGACAGTGCGCCCCAATCTTCTCCGCGAAACGGGTAGCCTGAAACTAGAAATTGGGTTTTATTCCAGATAGAACTTATTGCACCGCTAACATCCGGTTGAGACGACAGGAAAGGAATGTAAGAAAGCGAACTCGAAGCAAAAAAGAAAAGTATCGCGGAGATTCGAGCGACCACTCGTGACTCAAACAACAATTCGGCGAATGTCATAATGAGAACCAGCAACGCCATCAGCGAAAGTATGCTGAGCAGATTGACAGCGGAAGCCAGATTGAGACCGAGAAATGACAGATTTGCGGCTTGAAACCAAAAGAGAAAATGGTATCGCGCAAGTTCGCCGGGAACATATGGATGTTCGGTGGGGAAATTATGTCCGAGTGTAAAACTTTGCGACAACGACAGATTAGCTCCAAAATCGCTCCAGCTTTTATACCCGAATTGAAAATTTCCGTCCTGAAAACCCAACGTCGCCAACATCAGCCAACAGCCGAAAATAAACAAAACACCAAGACACAGCCAATCCCATTTTCCATTGCCGGGCGGTCGCAGACTGACGGAATCGAGATAACCCGAAGACCGTCGGCGCGGCATTTTAAGGGCGACTAGAATAAGTACGCCTAAGAAAATGATATTGCCCATTATCAACGGCTGAGCGGTAAAGGCAAACGCAAGTGAACCGAGATAGGATATACAGCTACTGAGCAGTAACCCGACAAGAAACGAGGTTGCAAAACGGTGCTGAATTGAATTAAACCGAAAAAAATAGCGGCAGATACAATCGCCGAAATATATCATGCCCGCCAGATATAGAATCGCTAACATCAAAACTCCTTTTCAATTGTGGAAATTTAAGAAAGTTATATTATGGCTGACTGTTATTATTTGTCAAATTAAAAGATATTTCGCCAATCCGAAAATTCCGCCTAAGATAACAACCAGCAAAACATCGAGTTTGAAAAAATAAAGAGCGACGAACGATAGAACAGCTAAACTCAAACCGAAAAAGTTTGTCGTCTGTTGCGGAAAAATCACGGTTGCGCCGAACATCAACGCCAAGTTCAAAATCACGCCGACGACTGCCGCTGTTACGCCGGAGAGAGCGGCGGTTAAATTTTGGTTGTTTCGCAGTTTTTCAATATACGGCGCACCGACGAAGATAAAGAAAAACGACGGCAGAAATGTTACATAAGTTGTGATGAGAGCTATAAAAACCGCGCTCCATATTTGATTGGCAAAAATCGGATTGTTCCAGCCAATCATAAATCCGATAAATTGCAAAACCATAATCAGCGGTCCGGGCGTAGTTTCCGCCAACGCTAAACCGTCAACCGCCTGCGCCGAAGTTATCCAACCCGCGCTGACCACCGCTTGATTGACATAAGCCAAAACCGAATATGCGCCGCCAAAAGTTACAAACGCCGCTTGCGTAAAAAAAAGATAATTGGTTGTCGCAACGCTCTCGAAGCCAAGCCAGAAAACAATTGCAAGAAACGGCACAACCCACAGAACAAAGCAAGTTGCAATAATTCTTAATGTGTAATTTTTAGTCTTTGGTATTTCGACGGAAGAATCTGGAATTTCCGACGACTCTCGACTCAAAATCCCGACAATCGCCGCACCCAAAACAATCAACGGAAAAGGAATGTGAAAAAAATAAATCGCCGCGAAAGCTAAGACGGCGATAATTATATGCCAATAAGTTTTGAAAGCCTTTTTGCCGATTTTTATGACGGCTTCGACGACAATCGCCACGACGACGGCTTTAAATCCGTCCAAAATTGCGCTCACTTGCGGAACATTTCCGTAAGCCGCGTAAATATAGGAAAGGATGAGTAGAAAGAAAATCGAAGGAATAACAAAAAACGCGCCCGCGACAATTCCGCCACGAATGCCGTGCAGTCGCCAACCGATATAAGTGGCAAGTTGCTGCGCTTCAGGTCCGGGAAGCAGCATACAATAGTTGAGCGCGTGCAGAAAATCGTCCTGGTCAATCCATTTTCTATTTTCGACCAGTTCGCGCTGCATCACGGCGATTTGTCCGGCGGGTCCGCCAAACGAAATGAAGCCGAGCTTGACCCAAAAACGAAACGCTTCGGCAAAAGTCGGGCTATGCGCCGAGTCGTGTTTGTCAATTTCTTCGCTTTTCGGCTGTTTCATTTTGTT
>Ga0136617_10003610_pt1 | contig 13824 bp, 14 predicted proteins | sample AntDrymUQ3222106_2_FD_129672 | JGI IMG/M metagenome (GOLD analysis project Ga0136617, IMG submission 129672) | Polar desert sand microbial communities from Dry Valleys, Antarctica - metaG UQ322 (21.06) | ecosystem: Environmental > Terrestrial > Soil > Desert | place: Antarctica: Dry Valley... | reverse complement strand
GTCGTCGAGCTCAACCGGCCCGGTGACCACCTGCACGCCGCCTATCTCCACCGCCCCCGCTACGAGCCCCCCGGCGAGATCCCGGCCCGACTCCCGCGGGCGCCGCTCGAGCTCCGCGGCGTGGTCGCTCAGGCGGCGCACGGCGGCGAGCGCATCGCGCTCAGGGACCTTCAGCAGTCCGGCGATCTCACGCAGGGCGCCGGCGCGCGCGCGGAAGGCCTCGACTCCGCCCGGACCGGTCACCGCCTCGATCCGGCGCACGTTCGACGCGCTCGAGGTCTCCCCCGTGATGTGGAACAGGCCGATCTCGGTGGTGGCTCGCACGTGGGTGCCGCCGCACAGCTCCCGGGAGACGCCGTCGACCTCGACCATGCGCACCCAGTCGCCGTACTTCTCGCCGAAGAGCGCCATCGCCCCGAGGCGCTCGGCCTCGTCGCGGGTGGTCTCGAGCGCGCGCACGGGATGACCTTCGGATATCCAGGCCGCGACGCGCGCCTCCACGTCGGCCAGCTCGGCCGTGCTCATCCGCTCGCCGTGGCTGAAGTCGAAACGCAGCTTGTCCGGGCCGACGTAGGAGCCGGCCTGGCGGACGTGGGCGCCGAGCCGCTCGCGCAGGGCGGCGTGCAGGAGGTGTGTGGCGGTGTGGTTGGCCATGGTGGCCAGGCGGGCTGAGCGGTCGACGACCGCCCGGACGGCGCCACCCCCGTCGGGCACCTCGGCGTCCACAACCTCCGGAGTGAGCTCGAGCGCCTGATCGTCGCCCACGCGGAAGACACCCGTGACTCTGGGACGCTCGCCCGATGCGAGCTCGACGAAGCCCGTATCCGAGACCTGGCCGCCGCCCTCGGCGTAGAAGGGGCTCTCCTCGAGCTTGGCCAGCAGCCGGCCGTCGACGCGCTCGAGTGCGCCCATGACCGTCTCCAGCTCGGTGGCCTCGTAGCCGCGGAAACGGGTCGCGAAGCCGGCGCCACGGGCGAAGCCGAGCACGCGCTCGTGGGTGACGACGTTGGTAGAGCCGCCACCGGCCCGGGCCACCTCGTGCCCCCGCACGGACACTTGAGTAGCGACGCTGACCGAGGCGCTCCGACTCACCACTCGCGCCGCCTCCATCAGCTCACTGAATCCCTGATCGTCAACCGTGAGCCCCTGTTCGGAGAGCAGCTCCTTCGTCAGCTCATACGGAAACCCGAACGTGTCATGCAGCCGAAACGCGTCCTCGGCGGCGATCCAGCTCGTCTCGTCCTCGCGCGCGCGACGTACCACCTCCCCCAGCAGCCGCTCGCCCTGCTCGAGCGTGCGCAGGAAGGCCTCCTCCTCGGAGCGCGCCCACATGGCGATCGTCTCGGCTTCGCGAACGAGCTCCGGGTATGCGCCCCCGGCGACCTCGATCGTGCGCTGAACCAGGCGCGGCAGGAAGGTCTCCTCGATGCCCAGGACCCGCCCCTGGAGGATCGCGCGGCGCATGATCCGTCGCAGCACGTAGCCGCGCTCCTCGTTCGAGGGCACGACCCCGTCGGCGAGCAGGAACGTCATGCCGCGCCCGTGGTCGGCGAGGATGCGCAGGGCCCGGGTGGTCTCGAAATCGGCGCCGGCGTACGCACGGCCCGAGAGCTCCTCCCCCACCGCGATCAGCGAACACAGGTAGTCGGTGTCGAATACCGAGTCGACCCCTTGGACGAGCATGGCTACGCGATCGAGCCCGGCTCCGGTGTCGATGTTGCGCTGCGGCAGCGACTCGAGCCGGCCGTCCTCGAACAGCTCGTACTGCATGAACACGAGGTTCCAGAACTCGATGAAGCGGTCCGTGTCGTCCCCCGGGCGGTCGGAGTCGGGGCCATAGTCCGGACCGCGGTCGAGGTAGAGCTCCGAGCACGGGCCGCAGGGGCCGGTCGGCCCGGCCTGCCAGAAGTTGTCCTCGCGCCCGAGGCGGACGATCCGCTCGTCCGGCACCCCGATCGCCCGCCAGACCTCGATCGCCTCCTCGTCGGGACCGAGGCCGAGCGCCTCATCGCCGCCGAACACCGTGATCCAGATGTCCTCGGCCCTGAAGCCGAAGCCGCCAGTCGACAGCTCGAGCGCGTACTCGACCGCCTGCTGCTTGAAGTAGCCGCCGATCGAGAAGTTGCCCAGCATCTCGAAGAACGTGAGGTGGCGCGCCGTGGTGCCGACGTTCTCGATGTCGGGGGTGCGAAAGCACTTCTGGCACGAGGTGAGCCGCGGATGCGGCGGGCGCTCGTCGCCCCGGAAGAACGGCTTGAACGGCTGCATGCCCGCCGTGGTGAGCAGGACCGACGGATCGTGCGCCGGCGGAACGAGCGAGGCCGAGGCAATCCGGCGGTGGTCGCGCGCCTCGAAGAAGGAGAGGTAGCTCTCGCGCAGTTCGGCGGTGTTCACCGCGAGGAGTCTAGGGCGGAGCCGGGTACTCACACCCGCCACGCGCGGCGTGCTCGAGCAGTGCGCGGACCTCCTCCTCGGCGGTCTGGGAGAAGTCGTCGTACCAGAGGCTGATGGCTGTCATCGGCTCGGGCGTGACCACGGCGACCACCTGTTCGACCTCGGCCTCGAGCTCACGGCAGGTCACCGGGGCGGCCACCGGCACGGCGACGACGATTCGTCCGGCGCCCGCCGCCCTCAGGGCGGAGATCGCCGAGCGCATGGTGGATCCGGTCGCAATGCCGTCGTCGACGAGGATGACCGTCCGCCCGCCCACCGCGGGGCCCGGGAGCCCGCCGCGCAGCGCGCGCTCACATCGCTCGAGTTCGCGCTCCTCCTCGCGTGTGACCCTCTCCACGACCGCGGGCGAGATGCCGGCGGCGACGCGGTTGTTCAACACCCGCACGCCACCCGAGGCGATCGCCCCCATCGCCAGCTCCCGGCGGCCGGGGACGCCAAGCTTGCGCACGAGGTAGACGTCGAGCGCGGCCCCGAGCGCCGAGGCGACCTCGGCCGCGACCGGGACACCCCCTCGTGGCAGCCCGAGGACGAGCAGCGCGGGGTCGCCGTCGAGATGTCCGAGGCTGGCGGCCAGGAGGCGGCCCGCATCGCGGCGATCACGGAAGCTCGGCTCCATCCCCGCCGGCCGCGCCGGAGCGTCCTAGCGCGAGAGCGTGTCGCGCATGTCCTCGAGCGAGCGGCGGATGAGCCGCGAGACGTGCATCTGCGAGAGCCCGACGCGGTCGGCGATCTGAGTCTGGGTCAGTCCCTCCTCGAAGCGCATGCGCAGGATGCGCCGCTCGCGCTCGGGCAGCTCGCCGAGGGCCGGCTCGAGCGAGGCGCGCTCGTCGGTGCGGGCGAACTCCTTGTCCACCTCGCCGATGACCTCCATCAGGTCGAGGTCGTCCTCGGTGCCGGGGCTGGCCGAGAGGGAGACCGGCGAGTAGGCCGAGCCGGCCTCAACGGCCTCGAGCACCTGCTCGGGGGTGGCGTCGAGCTCGTCGGCGAGCTCGGCGATCGTCGGCGAGCGCCCCTTGCGCACGGTCAGCCGCTCGACCGCGCCCGACATCTTCACGTTCAGCTCCTGGAGCGCCCGGGGGATGCGGATGGTCCAGCCGCGGTCGCGGAAGTGACGCTTGATCTCGCCCACGACGTTGGGGGTGGCGTAGGTGGTGAGCGCGACCTCGCGAGCGAGCTCGTAGCGGTCGATGGCCTTGATCAGCCCGATGGCGCCGACCTGCTCGATGTCCTCGAGCGACTCGCCCCGTCCGGCGTAGCGGCGCGCCAGCGAGCGCACAAGCGGCAGGTGTCGCTCCACCAGCGCCTCGCGGGCGCTGATGTCACCGTGGACGTGGTAGCGGCGCAGGAGTTCGCGGTCGGGACTGTCGTGCGGGCCGTGAGCCGAGGCCGTGGTCATCGCGGTGGGACACGCTTCTCGAGTCGCACGAAGAGCTCTCCGTCGGCGGAGTCGTCGACGCCGAACGAGTCAACGACGGTCTCGAGCACGCGGCGCAGTCCGAGCTCGCCCGGCTCCGAGGGTCCCTGAAGCGCGGCGGCGATCATCACCTCACGCAGTGGTCCCACGTGCGCCCGCACGCGATCTCCCTCGAGCTCGAGCACAAGTTTCACCGATGGCTGAGCGCCGGCCTCGGCGAGCAGCCGCTCGACCGCGAGCTGGAGGTCGTCGAGCTCCTCGAACCCGAGCCCGAGGCGATCCGCCACCCCGCCGAGCACGAGCCGGACCACGGGCTCCCACTCCCGCCCGATCGGCGTCTCGAGCTCGACGAGCTCCGTGTGAGGGGCGGGCGGCGCGGTCATCTCAACCTATTGTGGCGCACCCTACGACACGGTCGCCCGAGAGGAGGCAGGCGGTCTGCCCCGGAGCGACACCGTCAACCGGATCTGCCAGCCTGAGGGAGAGATTTGCGTGCGATCCACGGCGCGCCGCGCCCTCCACACGGCAATGCACCGGCGACGAGCGGTAACGGAGCTTGACGGCGTCGACCAGATAGGAGTCGCGGTGCAGCACGGCGTCCTCGAGCTCCACCGCGGAGCTCGCGAGAGCCGCGCGAGGACCGACCGTCACCCGTTCGCTGACCGCATCCTTGCTGACCACGAAGAGGGGCTCGGGCGAGGCCACGCCGAGGCCGCGGCGCTGGCCCACCGTGAAGTCGCGCTGACCTTCGTGGCGGCCGAGGACCTCGCCCGCGAGGGAGACGATCTCGCCGGGCGGTGAGCTCGCGACGGGGAGGCTTGTCGTCTCCTCGCTGCGGACGCCGCCGGCGTCGTCGTGGTCGCGCAGGAACGCCCGCTTGCCAACCCCGGCGAGGAAGCAGAGGTCCTGGCTCTCAGCGCGGTCGGCGACCGGAAGCCCCGCCCGCCGGGCCAGATCTCGCACCTCGGGCTTCGTGCGACCGGCGAGCGGGAACCGAAGTCGATCGAGGGCGTCGGGGCCCAGCCGGGCGAGCATGTACGTCTGGTCCTTGTTCGTGTCGGCCGCAGCGGCGAGCAGCGGCCCCTCTCGGTCGCGCTCGACGCGCGCGTAGTGACCGGTCGCCAGCTGCTCGGCTCCGAGCCGGCTGGCCAGCGCGAGCATCTCCTCGAAGCGCACCCGTCCGTTGCAGCGCACGCACGGATTGGGCGTCCGTCCGGCCGCGTGCTCGCGCAGGAAGTCGTCGACGACCTCGCGGCGAAACGCCTCGCGCAGATCGAGCGTGAGATGTGGCAGGCCCATGGCGTGGGCGAGCGCGCGAGCGCCGGAGACGGCCTGGGGCGAGCAGCACGAGCGCTCGCCGTCGTTCGCCGGGTCCGACCAAAGCTCGAGCGTGACCGCGACGACCTCGTCGCCGGCGTGCTGGAGGAGGTGCGCGGCGACCGCGCTGTCGACCCCGCCGCTCATGGCCACGAGGGCCCGATCGGCGGCGGCCGGGAGCTCGGCGCTCGCCGCCGCGGCGGCTCCGAGCGCGCGGTGCAACGCATCGGCTGCGAGCGTCGCGGCATGGCGCGTCGCAGGCGAGAGGCCTCCGAGCGCGGCAGCGATCTCGTCCGCTCCCACGCGCGCGGCCTCGAGCAGCGGGACGCCGGCGACCAGGTCGACGGCAGCGCTGCCCGCGGCCTGCGCCGCGGCGCAGCCGCTCGCGTCGAAGCCCGCGTCGACCACGCGATCCGCCTCGAGCGCGACCGAGATCCGGATCAGGTCACCGCAGGCTGCGCCCCCGGCCGCGCCGGTGTGGGGTCCGCCGCTCAGACGCCCTCGCCCCCGGGGGGCGAGCAGATGGTCCTCGAAGGCGGAGAGCGACATGTCCGGCGCGGCTGCGAAGGGCGGTCGTCGAGTCAAGAGAGAAGGCCCCAGCCTGCCGCTGCCGTAAGGAATTTAGAACCTTGCTAGCGCAAGTGGGTGCCCAGCGGAGCAAGCCACGGCCGACCCCTGATCCAGGCTCCCTTTTCCCAGTGTGTTGGCTCAAATCAACACGGCTGGCGAACAGGCTCGAGCCGCGCTCCAGACTAGCAAGCGGGGCCTCCTGCAAACCTTCGCCAAGCGGCGTCCCTCGGTCGCTTGCGTGCGATGCACGCGTCGCTCGCTGCGTCCTTGCCTGACTCGGTTTTCGAAGGCCTCAGCTTTGGTTCGGCGGCGGAATCGGCGCGGCTGGCTCCTCCGCGGCCCCCACTAGCCGGGGTGGTGCCCCCGCCACCGTCACTCCAAGCTCGCGCAGCTGCCGCGCCTCGGCCGGCGCCGGTGCGCCGGTCAGCGGATCCGCGCCGCTGGCCGTCTTCGGAAAGGCGATCACCTCGCGGATGGAGTCGCGGCCCGAGAGCAGCGCACACAGGCGATCCAGCCCGAAGGCGATCCCTCCGTGCGGCGGCGCCCCGTAGCGCAGGGCGTCGAGCAGGAAGCCGAACCGGGCTTGGGCCTCCTCGGCCGGAAACCCGAGCGCGTCGAAGACCTTCGACTGCACGTCCGGGCGGTTGATGCGGATCGACCCTCCGCCTATCTCGAGCCCGTCCATGACCACGTCGTAGTTGCGTGACCGCCAGGTGCCGGGGTCCGAGTCGAGATCAGCCGCAGTGGTGTTCAGGCCGGCACCCGGCGCGACCGGAGCGGTGAAGGGATGGTGCATTGCATCCCAGCGCCGTTCGTCCTCGTTCCACTCGAACATCGGGAAGTCGATGACCCAGAGGAGGTCATGACCGGTCGCCGGCGGGGCGACGGCGAGCCGAAGCTGGCCAAGCACCCGCGCGGCGATCGGCGCGGCGTCGGCGACGATCAGGAGCGTGTCGCCCGGCCCGGCCGCGAGCGCACCGGCGGCCGCCGTCATCTCGTCCTCGGACAGGAACTTGGCCACCGGCGAGCGCCAGCCCCCGCCCTCCTCAACCACTGCCCAGACGAGACCCTTCGCGCCCAGTCCGCGCGCCTGTTCGGTCAGCTCGTCGAGGCGGCGGCGCGGCAGCTCGGCCGTCCCCGCGGGCACGCGGAAGCCACGCACCACCCCGCCGCTCGCGAGCGCCCCCGCGAAGACCTGGAACTCCGACCCGCCGAAGACGGCGCCGAGATCCGCGATCTCCATTCCCGGGCGGCGGTCGGGCCGGTCGGTCCCGTAGCGCAGCATCGCCTCGTCGTAGTCGATCCGGTCGAGCGGCAGCTGGAGCTCGACGCCGCCGGCGGCGAGAAGATCGCGCAACAGCTCGTCGCAGAGCTCGATCACATCCTCCTCGTCGACGAACGAGAGCTCCATGTCGAGCTGGGTGAACTCGGGCTGGCGATCGGCCCGGAGATCCTCGTCGCGGAAGCAGCGCACGACCTGGTAGTAGCGCTCGAAGCCGGCGACCATGAACAGTTGCTTGAACAGCTGCGGCGACTGCGGCAACGCGTACCAGTCGCCCGGTTGCATGCGGCTGGGAACGAGGAAGTCACGCGCGCCCTCGGGAGTCGAGCGCGTGAGCATCGGCGTCTCGAGCTCGAGGAAGCCCTGCTCGTCGAGGTGGCGGTGGATCGTCTGCACGACTCGGTGGCGCAGCTCGAAGGCCTCGCGCATGTGCTCGCGGCGCAGGTCGAGGTAGCGGTAGCGCAGCCTCAGCACCTCATCTACGGGCGCGTCGTCATCGATCGCGAACGGCGGCGTCTCGGCGTCGGCCAGCTGCTCGACCTCGGCGACGTTGATCTCCACCTCGCCGGTCGGCAGGTTGGGATTGACGGTGCCCTCCGCTCGGCGGACGAGCTCGCCGCTCGCGGTGATCACGTGCTCGGGCCGAAGCACCTCGGCGGCGGCGTGCGCCTCGGGCGCCTCCTCGGGCCGGAAGACGAGCTGGAGGAGCCCCGTCCGATCCCTCAGGTCGACGAAGATCAGCCCGCCGTGGTCGCGGCGGCGGTGGACCCATCCGGCCACCCGAAGGCGCTCGCCGGTGCGATCGGGCCGGGCGGTGCCGGCCCACGTGTCGCGCAGTCGGTTCGGGCGTGGCGGCTTCACCGCACGGCCTCGACCGGCGCCGGGCTGGGGGTCGCGAGCGCAACCGCGTGCTCGAGGTCCGATGCGGGCTCCTCCTCGCGAGTGCGCATGTCGCGAACGCGGAGCCCGTCCTCGGCGACGAGGATGGCCGCGCGTGCGCCCAACCGGCTTGCGTGCTTGAGCTGTCCCTTGAGTGAACGGCCGGCTTGCTCCATCTCCGCTCGGGCACCGGCCCGCCAGAGCGCGGTCAGCAGACGAAATCCGGTGCGCTCCAAGCCTTCGCCGTCCAGCGCAACGAAAACCAGGTCTTCGCCGGAACCGGCGACGAGGCTTCCGGCCTGCGAGGCCAGCAGGATCCGCTCCACGCCGGCCGCCCAGCCAACTGCCGGGGTCGGCGGTCCCCCGAGCCGCTCGACCAGGCCGTCGTAGCGTCCCCCGCCCCCCACGCCGCTCTGCGCGCCCAGCGCGTCGCTGGTGAACTCGAACACCGTGCGCGTGTAGTAGTCGAGCCCACGCACCAGGGTCGGGTCGATCTCAAACTCGACCCCGGCGTAGTCGAGCATGCTTTGCACCTCCGCGAAGTGCTCGGCATCCTCAGGTGCGAGGCGTTCGACGAGCTTCGGCGCCTGCGCCACCGCCGCCAGCGTCCCGGGATGGGCGGAATCGAATGCGCGCAGGGGGTTCAGGTCGATCCGCATGCGCACCTCCTCGGAGAGCTCGTCGGAGCGCGCCCGCAGGAACGCACGCAGCTCGTCCGCGTACTCGCGCCGGGTCGCCGCCGTCCCGAGACTTGAGAGCCGCAGTCGCACCTCCCCCACTCCCGCGCGCCGCAGCAACTCGGCCAGGAGCACGATCGACTCAGCGTCGAGCGATGGGTCGTCCGAACCGAGCGCCTCGGCGCCGATCTGCGCGAACTGGCGGAAGCGGCCGGCCTGGGGCGCCTCGTGGCGAAAGAACGGCCCCTCGTACCAGAGCTTGACCGGCTGGGGGCGCTTGTGCATCCCGTGCTCGACGTAGGCGCGGCAGAAGCCGGCCGTCCCTTCGGGGCGCAGAGTGAGCGCCCGCCCGCCCTGATCCTCGAACGAGAACATCTCCTTCTGGACGATGTCGGTGGCCTCCCCCACTCCACGCGCGAACAGCTCGGTGCTCTCGAAGGCCGGCGTCTCGGCGTACTCGTAGCCAGCGCGCCCGAGGATCTCCTCGGCGATGCGGCCGAGCTCGCGTCGCGGCGCCCCGTCGCCGGGGAGCACGTCGAAGGTCCCGCGCGGCGCCCTGAGGCCGCGCTCGCCGGCGTCCGTCGGGGCCACGTCAGCTGGCGAGCTCGGCCAGGAAGGGGTTCGTCGCGCGCTCGGCCCCAAGGGTGGTGATGCCCATGTGCCCCGGATACACGGTGGTCTCGGCCGGAAGCGACTCGACGAGCGTCGAGATCGAGCTGCGCAGCGTGGGCCAGTCCCCGCCCGGCAGATCGACGCGGCCGACCGAGCCCTGGAAGAGGACGTCCCCGGAGAAGATCGCCGTCTCGTCGGCGAGCGAGAAGGTCACGTGGCCGGGGCTGTGGCCGGGGGTGAAGATCACGTCGATCTCGAGCCCGGCGAGCTCGAGGCGCTCGCCGCCGACGAGGGTGTGCTCGGCCTCGTAGCTCTCGAACGGACCGAACCCGGGCCAGGGCACGAAGCTCATGATGTCGGCCAGGACGGGGCGCTCGATCTCCGGAACCCAGACCTCGGCGCCGGTCTCGCGGGCGATCGGCGCCACCGCGCCGACGTGATCGAAGTGCGTGTGGGTGAGGAGGATGGCCTCGAGGGTGACCCCGAGACGCTCGATCACGTTCAGCAGCCGATCAGCCTCCTCGCCCGGATCGACGATCACGGCGCGCTCGGCGCCGTCGCGGCGCACGAGGTAACAGTTCTCCTGGACGGGGCCGACGGTGAAGGCGCGGACATCCATGGTCTAGTCCTCGCCGCGCGAGCGGCGCCGGCCGCCGCGCTCGCCCGATCCGGCCTTGGGGGCGTTGGCGCCCGACTTCGGCGTGGCGCCCTTGCGGCGCTGGCGCATCCGATAGACGAGGCTGTCGAAGGCATAGCCGAGCGGCACGTAGACCACGAGGGCCACGGCCGCGAGCAGCAGCGCCTGCTGCAGCGGGTTGCCGAGCACTACGAGCACGACCGAGACGAAGACGGCGGCGAGACCGGCTCGGATGGCCGAGCTGCGCCAGGTGGGCGGGCGGTCCATGCGCTCGGCGCGGCGCTGACGGGCGGTCTCACGAGCCGTGACCTTGTCGCGCGGGGCGCCCGCGCGGCCCGACGCCCCGCGCCCACGAGTCTCAAGCGGGCGCTGGACCGTGCCCGCCTGGGTGCCGCGATGCTTGCGGCGGCGCTTTCCCTTCGTCTTCGCCATGGCTCGAATCTGAGCCTAACGCGTTCTCGATCAGGTGCCGAGCCGGATCGAAGCCGCGCACCGGGACGTCCGCGGGGAAGCCCTCGAACGCGGCGGCCGGGGCCAGGCCGACGAGCTCGGCGCACGCCACGGGCGCTCGCGCCCGGGTCGCGGCCACGAGGTCACGCAGCGGCACGGCGCGGTGGTCGTGGAGGTTGAAGGACACCTGAGCTCGCCCCCGGTCGCCGAGGGCCAGCCCGAGCGCGCGAACGCCGGGAAAGCCGCCTCCGGACTCGCGCAGCGCCCCGGCGATCTCGCGCGCCAGGTCGATGTCGTCGCTCTCGAGCTCGAGGTTGAAGGCGACCAGGGGTGGGCGGGCGGTCACCAGCACGGCGCCCGCCGACGGGTGGGCTCGGGCCGGGCCGTGGTCGGGCCGCAGCTCGCCCGTCTCCATGCGCCGGGCCAGGGCCCCGGGTCCGCCCGCCCGGAGCGGAGCCCGCTCGCGGTGCGCCTCGCAGGTGGCGAGATCGCCGTACAGGAAGACGGGCAGCTCGAGCTCGGCGCCGATCAGGGCGGCCGCGGTCAGCGCCTCGGCGCAGGCCGCTCCCCGGGACGCCTCGTCGAGGTGGACCACCGGAGCGACATCGAGCGCTCCGACGCGCGGGTGCACGCCCTCCTGAGTTCTGAGGTCAATGCTCTCCATCGCCGCACGCGCACCACGGACCAGAGCGGCGGCGAGCTCGCCCTGGGGGCCGGCGAGCGTGAACACGCTGCGGTCGTGATCGGGATCGCGGTGGACGTCGAGAAGACGCGCACCCGAGCGGCCGGAGGGCGCCAGCGCCCCTCCGATCGCGGCCACGACGGCCTCGTCGCGGCCGGCGCTGGCGTTCGGCACGGCGAGCAGCAGAGGCGGTGTGGGGGGCGAATACACTGGCGCAGGAGGCTCCGTAGCTCAGCGGTTAGAGCGCACCACTCATAATCGTCTACGGCGGTTGCGGCGCGTTCCGGCTGTTCGGTGTTTTCGCGCTAGAGCGCGACTTCGACGGTCTCCACGGTACCCGCCTTGTTGGGTGCTTGCGGGTCTTGAGTTGCCACCCCGTTGCCACTTCGCACCGCCTGGTCGAGGAGCTCGGCGTCCCCGAGCCCGTCATCCATGAGGTGGACGTAGGTACGCAGCGCGGAGTCGCCGGTCTCAGTCGAGTGCGTGCGGCGAGGCAGGCATGCGGACGGGCTGGATGTACAGGTCACGCGGGTTACGAAGCACCCAATCTCCGATCCGGTACCCACGTCCCTCCCACGGGATGTCGCCGTGCCTAGAGACGATGAGGATGGGCCCGCAGCCCTGTCGACAACGGTAGACGGTGTCCCAATCCTCGCCTGCCTCCACAGTCGCCTCAGCGAGCGCCTGCCCCATGCCGCAACTCGGGCAAGCAGTGAAGAGTTCCGTCTCCTTTGGTGGAGGGTCCATCTCCATGACACCCGAGGCAAGCGGCATTGAGGCAGAGTACTGCCGCGAGGGTCGACGCGTCGTCCGTCATCTGAGCCGCAACGAGGCGCCTCGGGGTGGACGATCGAAAGGGCTCGCGAGTGCGACATCTGTCGAAGCGAGAGCGCGGGCCTCACACCCAAGCTCGACTCTGTCGATGCAACCTCGTGATGTGGACACTCCTGCAAGAGGACCGGAGAAAGGCCACTCGCCGTGAGCGTTACGACGCCCTCATGTGGGAGGCCGACTTGGCCTTCGAACGGGGGGATCTCGACGGAGCCGAGGCGCTGAAGGCGGCCGCGCAGGAGACGCTCGAAGGAGAGGAACGGCGCTCGGGACGGGATCGAGGGAAGTAGCCCTTTCCAACGCTGAGCGGTCTGCCTCCGGCGACGGTGGTCCATCACTGCTCTTGCCCCCGATTCCGAGCGATGGCGGGGCGTCCTGTCCCAGCTTGGCGAGCGATCAGGTCCCGCCTCGACTCGGCAGGCTCTCGACGCCTTCGCGGTGCCCATCGAGGACGCGGATGGCGCGGAGGCGAGACTCCGTGGTGCCCGTGGCGGGCCATACTCCCCCGATGAGTGTCAGAACCAGGGCGGCGCTCATTGCGGCCCTCGTCGGTCTCCTGCTCGCCGTCCTTGTCGCCGCCCTCACCGGGACCCTCAGCGACCGCGAGGCGGCCGTGGTCGGCGAGCAGGACGGCCTCTCCCTCAGCGACGAGGAGCGCATCTCCGACGGCCGCATTCAGTTGTCGAACTACTGCACGGCTGCGATCAAGGCCTCTCGAGGAGAGGTATCCACGCCTGCGCCTCAGGCGACGGAGGTCGCGGCTCGAAGGATCGTCGGCGACCTTCTCCGCCTCGCAAGAGAGCACCCGGGCGCCTACATCAACGAGATCGGCTCCATGAGGACCGTCCTCACGGGCGCTGCAGGGGACCTCGAGACTCCAGCCTGCCTGCCAGACGAGGCGAGGCGACTCAGGGTCGCGGCAGCTCGGCTCCCGGAGTCGGTCCGAGCCCTCGACTAGAAGGCACCCCGCGTGCTCGCCCGGCGGCGGTTGCCAGGCCGTTGCGCTCGACGAGGTCATGCTGCGACCTCAGTGGACGGCGCCTGGTCACGGAGGGCCGGCGGCGTCGGGGCCGGCACCCCCGACGTGCGGAGGCGCTGATTCGATGCGCTAGATCCTCCAAGCCCATCATCGCGTGCCGCGGGGCCGAAGGAATGCCCTCGGTGGCGATGAGCAGCGCCGACCACGCGCTCGACTCGGCCTCCATAACCCGGATCGCGTCGCTGAGTTCCTCGACGGCCGCGTCGCTGAGTTCCTCGACGGCCGCGGAAAAGCGCGAGTGGGCAGCAAGGTCGAGCGCGATCTTCTCCTGCTTTACCTCACCGAAGCGGGCGGCGATGAAGCGGCTATCGTCGCTCGTCGAGCCCCCTTGCGGCTGTTCGGAGCGGCGCGTTGCCACTTTGTTGCCACCTAGAGGTTCTCAGAGGTCAGTCAGCGGGCACCGAGTGCGGCTGAAACCGCTCTACAGTGGGCAAAGACTGACAGCAAGGCTCCGTAGCTCAGCGGTTAGAGCGCACCACTCATAATGGTGAGGTCCCTGGTTCGAATCCAGGCGGAGCTACTGGCGCCGCCACGATACGGCCTGACACCGACGCCCCGCACAACGAAGCGGGGCGCCCGTAGGCGCCCCGCTTGCATCCTGCGAACTGCTTGCCGCGAGCTAGGCGCTCAGGCCACCGCGGCGCTGGACCGCGAGGATTCCGAGCCCGCCGGCGAGCGAGAGCCCACCGAGCAGAGCGAGCACCCAGGCGTCGAAGCCGGTCTGCGCGAGCGTGACGCTCTCGGTGCCGCCGCCGGTGCCGCCGCCGCTGACGTCGCCGTCATCGTCGCTGTCGCCGTCACCGTCGCCGTCGCCGTCGCTGTCTCCGTCGTCATCGCCGTCACCGCCGTCACCGCCGTCGCCATCGCCGCCGCCGAAGGACTGGTTCTGGTCGATCGAGGCGTTGGCGTCGTCGCCGGCGTTCTGCTGGACGATCGCGCCCTGGTTACCGGCGTCGCCGCCGTCACCGCTCGAGGCGTCG
>Ga0136617_10003609_pt1 | contig 13824 bp, 13 predicted proteins | sample AntDrymUQ3222106_2_FD_129672 | JGI IMG/M metagenome (GOLD analysis project Ga0136617, IMG submission 129672) | Polar desert sand microbial communities from Dry Valleys, Antarctica - metaG UQ322 (21.06) | ecosystem: Environmental > Terrestrial > Soil > Desert | place: Antarctica: Dry Valley... | reverse complement strand
CCGTCGGGCCGCTCCCGAGCGGGTCCTTCTTCGTCCTGTCGCGTTGTGGGAGGACGACATCGTGGGGCCAAGGGGACATGCCGCGGCGAGTCGCGGCGAGCGTGCTCGCGATCGGCTCGGTCGCATCGCGTTGGTGGCGGTGGGCGTTCTCGTCGCGCTGGCAGCCGCGGTCCTGCTGCCGCCCGGCACCGCGCGGGCCGGCCAGGGAGCGACCGTCACCGCCTCCGCCCTGAACCTGCGGTCCGGACCCGGAACCTGGTCGGGCGCGATCGGGGTGCTGGGGACGGGCGAGTGGGTCGAGATCCTTTCGGGGCCGACCGACGGCGGATGGTACGAGGTCAGCTCCACCGACGGCGTCGGTTGGGTGTTCGGCGAGTACCTTGCCCTTGGCGACGCCGTCGGCGGCGCCGGCGGCTGGACCGCCTGGAACGATCCCTGGTCGGATTGGGACCAGCCTTGGAACTCCTGGTTCGCAAGCTATACCGCGTGGGCGGGAACCGATCCGCTCAACGCGCGGGCCTGGCCCGGCGCCGACGCCGAGGTGCTCGGTCTCGTGTCGGCGCGCCAGGCCGTGGTCGTGACGGGCGAGGCCGTCGCCGGGTTCCTGCCGATCGAGTACCACGGCGGTCGCGCGTGGGTCTGGAGCGCGTCCCTGCGCTTCGATGGCCCGCCGCCCGAGCGATGGATCGACGTCGACCGGAGCGGCCAGACCGTGACGCTGTACGAGGACGGGGCGGCGATCGCCTCCTACTGGGGCGCGATGGGGTTCGATCAGTCCGCCGACGGGTTCTTCGCCACCGCCAACGGCACCTACCACGTCTATTCCAAGACGGAAGACCTGACCTGGACCCCCTGGGCTGAGTCCTTTATCACCGACTGGGTCGGCTTCGACCCGTCGCGCGTCAACGGCTTCCACTCCTTCTCGCTCGACTGGCTCGGCACCATGCTCCCGTGGGGGTCGGGCCCGACCGGCGGCTGCGTCGCCCTCGCTCCTTGGGCCGCGGACCACGTCTTCGCCTTCGCCGAGTACGGGATGCGGGTGGAGGTGCACTGGTAGGCGGGGAGGCGGGGAGGCGGGGAGGCGGGGAGGCGAAGACCACATTGACGGCTTCGGGGAAGGGGCCGGCGGGGTGGCGGTGGGGCGCGGGACCGAAAGGTTCCGCGCCCCGCCGCGTGCGGACATGCCGAGGGGCGCCGCAACGCGGCGCCCCTTGCTCCGACGCATCGGACGTCGACCGCGGCCGGGTCTAGCCGTTGAGCGACGACGTCATGCCGCTTTGATCGGTCTGCTTCCAAATCCGGTCGACGGTCTCGCGGTTCTGGGACGTCACCCACGGGTTGGTGACCTGGTGACCGTCTTTTTTCAGCTCCCAGACCACGACCTCGGCGATGATGTGGTTGATCTCCTGGACGGCGCCGGCGTGTCCGGTGAGACCCTTCGCCGCCACGTCGGCGGTGCGCTGGTCGCCGAGCGCGAGCGCGGTGGTGTGCAGCATCGTGTAGCCGATCGCCGCGTGGTTGAAGGCGGTGTAGTCGTCGCGCAGCGCCTTGGAAACGCCCTCGGTCCGGATCTTGTCGATCAGACCGGCGGCGACGCCAAGAACGGTGGCCCCGGCGGCCTTGATCGGGTTGCCGGCGGTGTCGCCGACGCTCTCCTGATACTGCTTGAGCGCGTCACGGTTGCCCTTGACCATGTCGTGGAAGCGTTGCACCGCCGGGCCGGCGATGGGGTGCTCCTTCGCCATCTCGAGCTGGCGATCGAGCGCCTCCTCGATGTGCGACTCCAGGGCGACCAGGTCGCCCACGTAGTCGGCGATCGTCTTCTGGTTCTTGTCGTCCGCCATGGTGTGGCCTTCTCCTCTTGTCCTGTCCGAGCCGCGATGCTCCGGCGGCGTTGATGCGCAAGCCGCATTCCAACCGGTGGCCCGCTCCTGGCCCGGAGCGCAGCCTCCGCTACGATGTGATGTTATCGGGTTGGCGCGGCTGCCTCGGCGAGCATCGCCCGCCAGCGCGCGGCGAGGAGGGGGCAAGCGGCGAGGGCGGCGGCCGCTTCCGGGTCGCGGTGGCGGTGCCGCATCACGGCATGCACGCGTTCGACGGTCCACTCCGGGGCCGGCCGGTCGAGCAGCAGGACGGGGACGCCCGACGCGACGTCGCCCTCGTCGAGGACGCGCAGGTACCAACCGGTACGCCCCGTTTCCAGCACCCGAGTCGTCAGCTGTTCGATCCCCCAGCGGCGGGAGATGCTGGCGCACGGTTGCCGCGGCTGCGAGACTTGCACCCGCGCCGCGCCGATCGCGTAGACGTCGCCGACGCAGACCGTCTGCTCGTCGAGCCCGGCGATCGTGAAGTTCTCGGCGAACGCGCCGTGCGGGAAGTCGGGCCGGTCGAGTTCGGCCCGCCACCCGGGGTAGTGATCGGCGGCGTAGGCGAGCACCGCCATCTCGGGGCCGCCGTGCACCTTGCGGTTCCCCTGCCCGTCGCCCTCCAGGTTCGTGCGCCCCAGCCAAACCGGACCATCGACCGGCTCCTTGACGTAGCCGGTGCGCCATGGGCGATCGGTCGGTGCTGTCGCGCCGAGCAGCCTCGGCGCCCCGACCTGGATCGACACGAGGACCGCCCTGTCCATGCGATCGTCGTTCATCTCGTTGCATGCTCCCCGGAGATGGCCCGACGTTGACGGCGGCCCGTTGGCAACGAGCGGTTTTCGGCCGGCGTCACGGCTCAATCCGCCGGAGGCTCGTGACCCGATCGAAGTGGAAGTCGTAGCTGTACAGCTCCGGCGGTGTGCGACGTTCGACCAGCACGGCATGGTAGGCGTCGATGTAGTCGATCGCCAGACCGACGAAGTAATCGAAGATGCGCGGGAAAAGCGTCTTGCTCGGAACGTCGAGTCCTGGCAGCAGGAGAAGCGGAAGCAAGGCGTCTCGGATAGCCTCACGGCTCATGTTGTACGTGGTGCGCTTGCTCGATAGCACGAATACCACCTCGGCAGCAACAAGGTCGGTGGTCCAGGCGGTCACATGCCCATTGCGGATTGCTTGAAACAGGGCACGGCTTGCCGGAGAGCGGATGGGATCATCGTTGGTGATGTGTCGGACGAAGATGTTGGCGTCGACGAAGCGGTCCGTCACGCGCTTGCCCGTTCGATGCGCTTCATCTCCTCCAGATACTCGTCGACGACCCCTTCCTCAAAAGCGCGTCGGAAGTCCTGCGCGTCCGGCACGCCGTTCGGCGACGTCTCGTCTGCCCGCTTCGCTCGCAGCGACACCCACTTCACCGCGAACCCGCCGAGCGCCAGGACGACCTCGTCGCCCTCCCGCAACTCAAGCGCCTGCCGAATCTCCTCGGGCAATGCGATCTGCCCCTCGGCGTTCACGACCGTGGTCATTTCCTTGACGCTCATCCTGATCTCCCATGGGGCCGAGCAAGTCAGACGAGGTTGGCACAGCCATCGGCTCCAGTATGGCACACGCCCTACGCCGTCTCCGCCGGAAACACGTTGCGCTCCGGGTGCGGGAAGTGCAACCGGCGGCGGACGCGGACGGTGACGATGCCGGTCCGTGGCGCGAAGAGGTAGGCGAGGGCGAACAGCGCCGTGGCGACGAGGACGACGCTGGCGCCGGAGGCGATCCCGGCGTGGTACGAGACGTACAGCCCCGCCACCCCCGAGCCGGCGCCGAGCAGGGCGGAGAGCGCCGTCATCGTCGCCAACCGGTCGGTCAGCAGGCGGGCGGTCGCGGCCGGGGTGACGAGCATCGCCAGCACCAGCACGTTGCCGACCGTCTGCAAGGAGACGACGATCGTCAGGGCCAACAAGACGAGGAAGAGTTGGTCGTAGGCCCAGAGGTTGAGACCGCTCGCCTGGGCGAAGGTGCGGTCGAAGGCGACCAGCGTCAGCTCCCGCCGGAAGAGCAGCATCGCCGCCAGCACGACGAGCCCCACGGCGGCGGTCAGGAGCAAATCCTTGCGCGACACGCCGAGGATGGTGCCGAGGAGAAAGCTGGTCAGGTCGCGGGTGTAGGTCCGTTGGGCGGAGATGAGGGCGATGCCGAGGGCGAAGGACCCGGCGAAGAACACCCCGATCGCCGTGTCGTTGGACAGACGACCGCCCTGCCCGACCGCCCCGATCCCGAGCGAAACGAGGATCGCGGCGACCAGCGCCCCGATCAAGAAGTTGCCGCCGAGCAGAAAGGCGATCACGACGCCGGGGAAGATCGCGTGCGCCAGCGCGTCCCCCATGAACGCCAACCCCCGCAGCGTAACGAACACCCCGGTGACGCCGCAGATGATCCCCACCAGCACAATCGCTCCAAAGGCGTGCTGCATAAAGGTGCGGTTCAGCGGATCCAGAACCCAGTCGCTCACGGCATCGCCCCGGCGGCGTCGACGACGACCGCCGCCCCACCGAACGCCGCCCGCAGGTTCGGACCGGTCATCACCGCGTCCGGCGGGCCGGCGGCGACCAGCCGGTGATCGAGGAGGAGCACCCGATCAGACGATGCCTTGGCCTGGCTCAGGTCGTGGGTGGCGTAGACGATCGTCTTGCCGGCGTCGCGCAACCGACCGAACAGCGCCACCAGCAGCTCCTGGGTCGGGACGTCGACCCCGGCGAACGGCTCGTCCAGCAGGAAGACGTCCCCGTTCTGCACCAGCGCCCGCGCCAGGAAGACGCGCTGCTGCTGCCCCCCGGAGAGCTGTCCGATCTGCACATCGGCGTGCTGCCGCATCCCGACCCACTCGAGCGCCGCCAGCGCGTCGGCCCGGTCGCGATTCCCCAACGGTGCCCAACGCGACCGCCGACCCGACCGACCCATCAGCGCCACGTCCAGCACGCTGACCGGAAACGACCAGTCCACCCCCGTCCGCTGCGGCACGTAGACCACGCACGGGTCCGGCCGCCGGATCGGCACCCCGTCGAACCGGACCACCCCGTGCGTCGGCGGCAGGATCCCGGCCAGCACCTTCAGCAGCGTGCTCTTCCCCGCCCCATTCGGCCCCAGCAGGCCGACCGTCTCCCCCCGATCAAAGGCCACGTCAACCTGATCCAGCGCCGACCGCGGCCCGAAGTGGACGCTCAACCCCTCGGTCGTCAGACGGGAGACGGGAGACGGGAGACGGGAGACGGGAGCGCCGCGCGGTGACTCCGAAGGGGCGTCCGCGATCTGGGCGGAGACGGCTGCGTGATCGGAGGATGCGTGGAACCGCGGCTGTTCCCGACTCGTACCTCCCGTCTCCCGTCTCCCGTCTCCCGTCTTCACCGCAGCGCCTCGACGATCAGCCGCGTGTCGGTCTCCATCAAGCCGAGGTAGGTATCGGCGCCGGAGCCGGCGTCGCCGAGGCTGTCGGTGTAGAGGTCGGCGACGATCGTGACGTCGGTTTCGTTCGCCAGCTCCTCCGCCAGCTCCGGGTTCGCCGTGTTCTCGGCGAAGATCGCCGGCACCCCCTCGTCCTCGATCAGGTCCAGCAGTTCGGCGATCTCCTCCGCCGACGGCTCGGCGGTCGTCTCCAGACCGGGGATCACCGTGCCGACGACCGTCAGACCGTAGCGGGCGGCGAAGTACGCCAGGGCATCGTGGTTGGTGACGAGTTTGCGCCGGTCGGGCGGGATGGTGTCGATCGCGGCCTGGATCGCGGCGTCGAGGCCGCCCAATTGCTCCTGGTAGGCCATCTTGCGCGCCTCGTAGCTGGAGGCGCCGTCCGGGTCGGATGCCGCCAGGCCGGACGCGATCGTCGCCACCATCGTCTCGACCCGGGTCGGGTCGAACCAGACGTGCGGGTCGCCCTGCTCGAACCCGTCCTCGTCGGAGGCGAGCGTCTCGATGCCAACCGTCGCGACCACGATCGTCGCGTCGGTGTCGGCGTTGTCCAGCAGACTGTCGACCCAACCGTCGAGTCCGAGTCCGTGGCGCACCAGTACCGCCGCGTCCTCGATCGCGCCGACATCCTCCGGCGTCGGTTCGTAGTCGTGCGGGTCGGCGTTGGCCGGGAGGATCGATCGCACCTCGACCCGCGCGCCCCCCAACTGCCGCACGAGATCGGCCAGGATGCCGGTCGAGGCGACGACCGCCAACGGACCGCCGTCCCGCGGCGCCGCGTCAGGAAGTGGCCCGGGCGTCGGGAGGGCGATGCTGTCCACAGATGTGGGCGACGCTTCCTGCGCCCCGATCGACAGCGGCCCCGCGATGAGACCGACAAGAGCCCAGACCGGCGCCCCCGCGAGCAGCAGCCTCGTCGGACGACGCGAATGCGAGGCGGGAGCGAATGGCATCGGCAGGCACCTCCGGCACGCTATCCTCGGCACGCCCGAGGAGACCCGAAGGTAGCACTTACTGAGACAACGTGTCAATACGGGAAGGCGTCCGTGCCTCTACGCGGTCAGGGCCTCCGCGCGGGAAGGCATAGCTGCTGGCTCGTCTCGGCAGTCCGGGCAGACGCCGAAGACCTCCAACAGATGGCCGTGGATCGCGAAATCCGTGTCGCGGGTGAGGTCGCGCACCAGGTCGTCGACCGGGCAGCGGGTGAAGGCGACGACGGTACCGCAATCGGAGCAGACGAGGTGGTGGCGATGACCCGGCACGCCGACGATGTAGGCAGGGCGACCATCCGCCTGCAAGAACCGAGTCAGTACGTCGACCGAGGCGAGGATCTCCAGGGTCCGATAGACCGTCGCCCGCCCGATCCCGGGCGCGTCGTCCCGCAGCTCGGTCACGATCTGCTCGGCCGTGAACGGCCGCCCGTGCCCGAGCACGGCGGCCACCACCGCCCGTCGCGGCGCGGTCATCCGGTAGCCGTGCCCGGCGAGGACGGCGTCGACCTCCCGCGCGAGCGGAGGCGAGCTCGGCCTGGTTTCTGGACGCGTATCCATGACCGAAGCGTAGCACAGCGGAATCATCGCCTCGTGCATCTGGCGATCCGTTTCTGGCGTAGAGTACCCAATGCGTATGCCGCGCCGGGCGCGCACCGTCGGCGGATTTCGATCAAGTACGGTTCACGAGGATCGAGCGGCCATGCCATGCACGAACCGGGAACTCAGATGCGGTCCTCGGGTTGGCCGTTACGGCGGACCGCGCTCTCCGTTCATGGTCGCCGCGGCGTTAGTCGCCGCCCTTGCCATGCTGGCGATCACCGGTCGCCGCGACCACGGGGTCCAGGCCCAGGACCGCACCGTCGAATGGACGCGGTTCGACGTCACCCTCGACCTCCTTCCCGACGGGTCACTCGGACTCCGGAACGGCAGTTTCCACGTCGTCGAGCAGCAGGAGATCGAGTTCACCGGCGGGCCGTTCACCTTCGGCTTCGCCAACATCCCCCTCTCGCGGATCGGACAGATCCTCAACGTCGAGGTCGCCGAGGCGACCGGCACCGAGCTGATCCCGTTCGCGCGCGTCCCCTGGACCCGGTTCGACACCGACGACGAGAACACCTACGCCTTCCAGCCGACGACCACCCAGCTCGAGGTGCAGTGGGCGTTCGAGCGGACCTCGTCCGAGTCACGCACGTTCGTCCTCCAGTACGACGTGGTCGGCGCCCTTCGCGTCTATCCAACCGGCGACCCCGAGGACCCGGAGGTCGGGCCGAACGAGCAGATCTGGTGGACCGCCATCGGCGAGGAGGTGACGGCGATCGGCCCCGTGCGGGACGCGCGGATGACCATCCGCTTGCCCAGGGCCGTCGATCCCGCCCAGACGAAGTTCGCTCCCGGCGACGACCCAGCCGAGCACACCGCCGACGGTCGGACCTGGACCTGGGAGGCGAGCGGCCTGACCGAGGGCGACGCCTTCGAGGTCCGCCTCCGCTTCCCGCCGCTGGTGGCCGCCGCGCCTCCGAGCTGGCAGGTGACCGACGACGAGCGGCGGGAACAGGCGCTGGAGCAGGAGGAGCGCGGCGCCGCGCTCAACGTCGTCTTCATCGGGCTTGGGCTCCTGCTCGCCGTCGGCGGCGGGTTGGGGAGCTACGGGCTGTGGTACGCTCGCGGGCGCGATCCGCACACCGGTCTCGTCGCCGACTTCATCCCCCAACCGCCGGACGATCTGCCGCCCGGCGCCGCCGGCACCTTGCTCGACGAAGAGGCCGACGAAGCGGACGTCGTCGCCACCCTCGTCGACCTGGGCCACCGTGGCGTGGTCAAGATCGACGAAACGGAGGCCGAAGGGTTTATGGGCTTCGGCGCCGGCCACGACTTCTCCCTGACCCTCCTCATGGCGGAGCCCAAGGTGCGGCCGTTCGAGGCGGACCTCCTGCGCGCCCTGTTCGGCATGGACCTCAAGCAGGGCGCGACGACCCGCTTGAGCGAGGTCAAGGCGAACTTCGACGCGGTCAAGCCGGAGCTGAAGGACGACCTCTACGCCGAGCTCGTCCAACGCACGTACTTTCCGCGCTCGCCGGAGGACACCCGCTCCAACTGGAAGACGTTCGGCACGTTCGTGCTCGTCGCGGCGGTGGTGGCGGGCGTGGTCGTCGCTACCGCGGTCGCCGACCTCGCCGCCTTCGTCTGGTTCCCGGTCGTCGTCGTCGGCCTCCTCGCCTTGCTGCTGATCCGCCTCAGCGGCGCGATGCCGCGCAAGACCGCCCTCGGCGCGGAAGCCGCCGCGAAGTGGCGTGCCTTCCGCAAGTACCTCGACGACATCGAGAAGTACGAGCAGCTCGCCGAGGCGAAGGGCATCTTCGACACGTACCTGCCCTACGCCATCGCCTTCGGTCTGGAGCGCGACTGGGTCCGCAAGTTCGCCAGCGTCCAGGCCCCCACCCCCGCCTGGTACGGCGGCGGGGGCGTCGGCGGCGGGTTTGGCGGCGGTTCGATCGACGACATGTTCGGTCCCTCCTCCGGTCGGCGGCGCCGCTACGGCGGCGGCACGGTCATCATCCCGACCGGCGGCTGGGGCGGCGGCTGGGACGGCGGCGAGCGCCGCTCCGGCGGTGGGAGCGGGGGCGGCGGCTTCGACCTTCCTGGGATGCCCGACCTGCCCGACCTTCAGGGGAGCAGCGACCGCGCCGGCCGCGGCCTGCAAAGCAGCAGCGACGGCCTCTTCGACATGCTCGGCACCGCCGCCAAGGTCTTCGGCGGCTTTTCGGGCGGCGGTGGTGGTGGTCGCGGCGGCGGATGGGGCGGCGGGGGTAGCTTCGGCGGCGGTGGTGGAGGTGGCTCGTCCGGCGGCGGCGGCCGCGGGTTCGGCTAAGGCCGGTCCGTTCACGGCTCAATCGCAACGGGGCAGGACGGCGCGCTGGCTCTCGACGCCGCTGATGACCTGGCGCGCCACCAACGGGCGATTCGTCGCCGGATCGAGAACGGTGACCGTCAGGTCGTAGCGGTCGCCCGTGCGTTCGTCGGGTAGGTGGATCTGGACATCGACCGCGCTGAGCATGCCTGCCGCGGCGGCGGGGCGCAGCGTCGCCGAGCGGGTGATCGGCTCCAACCCGCGGGCGGTCGGCGGCGCAAGGTCGATGCGCACCCGATATCGGTCGTGCGACGGCGATCGGGAGACGAAGTACACCGTGAAGACGCGACGGTTGATCCCACCCGGAAGGTCGAGCACCTCGTCGTCGTAGGCCGCAAGCTGCACCGCGTCGCCGAAGACGAAGGCGCACGGGTGGGTGTTCACCATCCGGTTGGGCGGCGGGATGGTGCGCACGTCGTACGTGCGGGCGAAGTCGGTGCCTTCGAACGAGACCGTATGCACCGGCGCAAAATGGCTCAGGTCGTCGATGGGGCGGGAATAAGACCCGCGTTGCCACTGCGAGACGTAGGCGACGTAATAGTCGGCTTCGGCCCAGGCAACGACGCTCTCCATGTCCTGACCGTAGGCCCGTCCAACCACCGTGGCGCTCTCGGGCATGAGGTAGAGCAAGGTGGTCCGCGCGTTGGACATGTGGACGACGGCGTTCTCGCCTCCGGGCTGGCGAAGGATGAATTCGGCCACCTGATCCAAACCTTCGCCCCACCCGAGCAGCAGCGCCTCCGACGCGCCGGCAGGACCGCCCATCAGCGGGTTGAAGTAGGTCAGGTAGTAGGGCGCCGTCGCCAGGGCGCTCAGGGTTTGGCCGACGACGACGCCACCGATGATTGCCCCCGCGAGCACGCGTGAGGCGCGTGCTCGCTGGACTGCGACGAGGCGAGCGGCGCCGACGATGCCGACCGCGGCGATGAGGTCGAGGGCGGGATAGACCGGGAGCAGATAGCGGTCGAACTTCTTGTCGCCCAACGACATGCCGACCATGTAGAGCAGCGCGTAGCCGGCGAGGATGCCCACCGGCGCCCAATGACGCTGGGGGAACACGCTGCGCGAACGGAACGCCAGCCCGAGGAGAACGGCCGTCAGCCCCACCAGCGTGAAGGGGGTCAGGCGCCAGAGCAGCGAGAGCGGGTAATAGAGGGCATAGAACGCGTCCGCGTCCCCCCGATAGTTCGTGCCGTAGAAGAACGTCGCGGTTTCGTGCCCTTCGGCCGCCGCCTCGAACGTCCAGGCCAGGACGCTGCGATAGACGTCGATGGGCGACACCCAGAGGGCGGGCCAGACCAGGACGGTGGTCCCCAACGCGGCGGCGCCCCATCGCGCCGCCGGCCGGGCGAACTGCATCGCGGTGCGCACGGGCGAGTCCCCGCGCCGCCGCTGGTGCGTCCAGATCAGGGCGACGAAGACCAGCCCGACGACGGCGGCTACCACGACGCCCGGCGTGCGGGTGAGCCACGCGAAGGCGGCGAAGATGCCGGAGACGCCGAGGAACCGAAGGTCGTTCTGGTCGTGGAGATAGCGCAGCAGGGCCAGAATCGAGACGAAGGCGGTGATCGCGAACAGGCCGTCCACATGCAACAGGCGGTCGTGCGCGACGAGAAACGGGTCGAAGCTGAGCAGCAGCGTGCCAACGACCGCGGTCACGGTCCCGAACACGGGTCGCATGAGCCAGAAACCGATGACCAGGAAGACGGTCTGCATCAGCAGTTTGACCGTGCGCCCGGCGATCAGCACGTCCAGCGGGTCGTGGTCGAGAGCCCGCAGGACCTCGTGGATATCGGCGACGTCGCGGACCTGACCCGGGTGTGCGGCGGGGTAGTCCGGAAACGCGACGCGGTAGCCGATGGCGCCGGCCCACATGGTCATCACGCCGGGGTGCGCGAACTGGTAGGTGTGCTCCAGTTCGCCGTTCATCAGAGCCGCGTAGAAGTTGGCGGAGCGGCCGAGCCAGAACCTCTCGTCGACGGTCACCAGGCGGTCGAGCCCGACGATGCGCGGCGCCAGGTAGGTGATGGCCAAGAGGACGGTGAGGAGACCGATCAGGACGCTGGGGAACGCGCGGCGGGACGCGATCGGCGGCTGGGGAGCCGCCGAGGATGTCGACCCGATGGTATGACCCGCGTCTGGTGAGGCCCCCGGCCGTTCGAGCGACGGCCCGGGCAGCGATGATCCCGACGGTCGGGCAGGATGTGTCGGAGCGGAGGAGCGATACCGGCGCACTGGGGTTCGCTCCCACGATCCTTGCTGGGAGCGAGAGCCACGGAGGCGCCGATCTGGCGTCCCGCTCGCGATCCAGCAGAACAAACGCCTCTGAGTTCAGTATAGACAGGTGCCAGCCAGCGGGGCGCCGCGAGGTTGCGCGGCGCGGGGCCCGGTCGTTCTCGGCGCCGTGCCGTCGCGGAGCGGGATGCGAACCGCGCCTCCAAACCAGCGCCCGTCGCGGTCGCGGTGGTCCGCCTGTACCGGACCTACGCGGACCGGCGTCGGACGCTGGCGGTCGGTTACGTCGTGCTGGTGGTCCTGGCCTTCGCCTTCTCTTACCCGATCAGCGAGCGCGCCTTCAAGCTGCGCCTCTGGCTACCCAGTCGGCGATAAGGACACCCCGCCCGGTTGAACCGGGCAAGAGGAGGTAGGCTAGCCATCGCACGGACGATCCACCCGAGGTGGCTTGATCCCGTGACTTCCGCGCTCGCGCGGCCTGGGAGGTACCATGGCCAGTCACATCGGACGGACACCACCGCCGCCGCGGCCGGCGTCGGGCCGGATCGTCGCCTTCGTCGGTGGTCTCGTGCGGCTGTGGCGGCGCGGCAACCGCGCGCGTCGCTACGCCAAGCAGATGCCGGCCCGCGACGCCCCGATGCGCCCCGGATCGAGGCCGGTGGACGCTCCCCGCCGCGAGGTCGGCTCCGCGCCGTGTCCGCCCGTACAATCGGAGGACCGATTGCCGGACGGGCCATAGCGTATCCTTGACATCTCTTCTTCTCCGCCTCGCGCGGCAGATACCGGGGGTGGCCCGTCGCCCCGCTCGCCCCGCCGGCCGGCCGCGCCGATCCCGTTGTGCGACCGCGCCCGCCGACCCAGGTTGTAACCCCACGGATGGCGACCACCGGAGAGCAGGCCCCTCCGACGCTCGGCGAGACGCGCTGCTCCTACCACCCCGACGTGATGACGCGGCTGCGCTGCTCGCGCTGCGGCAAGCCGATCTGCCCCCGCTGCGGCGTGCGCACCCCGGTCGGACTGCGCTGCCCCGATTGCGCCGGCGTGCGCGGTCTGCCGACCTACGCCACCAGCGGCAGCATCCTCGCCAAGGCCGCCGGCGTCGGGTTGGCCGTCGCGCTGGCGGTTGGGCTGCTCTGGGGGTTCGCCCCATCCTGGGGCTTCTACCTGGCGCTGCTGCTCGGGTTCGGCGTCGCCGAGTCGATGGCCTGGGCCAGCAACGCCAAGCGGGGCCGCGACCTGCAGCTCGTGGCGCTCGCCGCCGTCGCGTTCGGTCTGCTCGTCAGCCGGGCGGTCCTCGCCCAGCGCCTCGGCATCACTTGGGCGGACGTCAACGCGCTCGGCGTCGTCTTCACCCCCGAGGTCCTCCGGGAATACGGCGGACCGGTCACGGTCGAGGACGCCCTCCGGATTCGGTTCATCCCCGACGGGCTCTTCGCCGCCATCCCCTTCGTGATCGGCTGGATCCGCTTCCGGTGACCGGCCGCCCCCCGGCCTCCCCCGAACCGCGGGTGGTCGGGGCCGCCGTCCCCCAAACCATCGCCCGCGCCGCCCTCGTCATCATGCTCGGCAACGTGCTCAGCCGGGTGTTCGGGCTGGCGCGGGAGCAGCTCGCCGCCGGTCGTTTCGGCACCGGCGATCCGATCGCCGCCTTCGCCATCGCCGATCAGGTCCACACCCTCCTCTTCGACCTCGCCATCAGCGGCATGCTCCAGGCCGCGCTGATCCCGGTCCTCGCCGCTTGGGCCGCCCCCGACGCCGCCACCCGCGCCGAGTTGCGCCGGATCGGCGGCGCCATCCTCTGCCTCGTCCTCCTCGTCCTCGGCGCCGCCGTCCTCCTCGGCGTCCTGTTCGCGCCGTCGGTCGTGCGCGGCATGACCGCGCTCTTCGACGACGGCGGCGAACGCGGCCCGGAAACGGTCGCGCTGACCGTGACGCTGGTCCGCTGGATCCTGCCGGCGGTCGTGCTCTTGGCCGTGGGTACCGTGTTGATGGCGATGCTCCACGCCGTCGGTCGCGTCACCGCGGCGTCGTTCGCCCTGGCGGCGCGCAACGCGGCGATCGTCGTCGCGATCCTCCTCCTCTCGCAGCGGCTTGGGGTGCGGAGCCTTGCGGTCGGCATCGTCGCCGGGGCGGCGCTCATCGTCGTCCTGCTCGTCGAGCCGCTGCGGCGGGTCGGCGCTTTGCCTCGCCCGAACCTCGCCTTCGGTCATCCCGCCGTCCGCGACGTCCTGCGGCTCTACGCCCCGATCTTCCTCCTCCTCCTCGTCAACGCCGTCGCCGTCGTCGTCGACCGCAACCTCTCCTGGGGCGCCGGGGAGGATGCCCTCGGCGCCATGCGCTACGCCACCACGCTCGTCCAACTCGTCCTCGG
>Ga0136617_10003608_pt1 | contig 13826 bp, 13 predicted proteins | sample AntDrymUQ3222106_2_FD_129672 | JGI IMG/M metagenome (GOLD analysis project Ga0136617, IMG submission 129672) | Polar desert sand microbial communities from Dry Valleys, Antarctica - metaG UQ322 (21.06) | ecosystem: Environmental > Terrestrial > Soil > Desert | place: Antarctica: Dry Valley... | reverse complement strand
GCTCGTCTTCCGCCTTCCGGCGCGCCGCGCTCAGCGTGCCGATGATGATGGCGGCGAACGTGAACACCATGAGTTGCAGCAGAGCATCGCCGTCGAGGCGCAGCGAGTAGGTCGGCGGGAGAAAGACGAACGCGCTCGCGAGGCCCGAGAGAATAGTGGCGAAAAGACCTACGCCGAGACCTCCGCGCCACGCGCTGATCATCACGGCCAGCAGAAAGAGTGGCGATACGCCCGGGTCGATAAGCGGCGAGATGAGGAGCGTGGCGGCGAAGGCAAGCCCCACGGTCCACACCGCCACCATGTAGCCCAGCGCTGCTGCGCCGATCTCCGAGCGAGTTGCTCTCAACGTCATGCCCGCCTGCACCAGCCTTCTAAAACGTGACGACGAATTATACAAGCCGCCGGACATCGCCCGATAGGTAAAAACACCCATGCTCTATGGGTGTTACCACCCTTACACTTCGTCCGGTTGACAGAGTAGGGTGAGTGCTTTCAGAGGAAGTCTCATGGTTTTCATCTACAACGGAAAAGAGTATCGGGGTGCAACCGCCATTGAGATCGTGCGCGAATTGGAACGAGACGCGCGCGACTACCGGCGTCAGGGCGGAGCGCTGCGAGACTTTCTCGGTTGGTCACTCGCAGGATGTGCGGACCGGATTCCGATGCGCGAACTCGACCAACCTGCACACCTCTCGGACGAAACACTCGCCTTCAGCTACCTCTGCCTGCTCGACGAATACGACGTCGGACGTCTGCCCGACACAAACCTGGACATGCCAACTCTAGGTGATAACACCCACGCCGTGTAGGTATTCATACGGTTTTAAAGATTAGGCCTTTCGCCTACCCTCAGCATATCAAGTCTTTGGCTTCCTGCCCGTTCGCGCGGCTCGCAAGAAAGGAAAAGAGAGGACTGGAGACGGAGGAAAGCATTATGCCACTTACAGACAGGCTCGACAGATTAGCCGCCTTTGAACCCGTTGATTTGCCGGTCATCAGCCTGTACCTCAACGCTCAAGCCAACGGGCGCGGGCGCGACAACTTTGCCCCCTTCGTGCGCAAGAAACTGAGAGAGAGGGCGAAGACTTATCCGCTGCGCTCGCCTGCGCGTAGGAGTTTCGACACCGACGCGGGGCGCATCAACGCCTACCTTGAGAATATCCGCCCGGCGGCGAATGGGGTCGCCATTTTCGCGTGCGCGGGCGCAGGTGATTTCTTCGAAACCGTCGAACTCGACGCCCCTATTGACGAACACAAACTGTACGTTTACCACCAGCCCCACCTCTACCCGCTCGCGCGGCTGAGCAACGAGTTTTCGCGCTATGCGACGCTGATTGCGGACACGAATGCGGCGCGCATCTACGTCTTCGGCATTGGTCAGAAGCTGGGCGAGGCGGGGATTAAGAACCTGAACGTCAATAAGACGCAGCTCGGCGGTTGGTCGCAGGCGCGCTACCAGCGGCACATCGAAAATTATTACCTGCATCACGCGAAGGATGTCGTTGACGAGCTTGAGCGAGTGGTGCGCAAAGAGAATGTCAACCACGTCATCCTTGCTGGCGATGAGGTGATCCTGCCTGTGCTCCTCGAACAGTTTCCGGCGTACTTGAGCGAGCGAGTAATAGGCACTCTCCGGCTCGACATCACGACGCCACAGCACGCCGTCGCGGAACGAACCTTGGAGGCTCTCCGGTCTCACGAAGCGAAGCAGGAGGTCGCGCGCGTAGCGCGTTTGATGGATGAATACCGCTCCAGCGGATACGCGGTCGTCGGCGCGCACGACACCCTCGCCGCATTGTCGCACGGGCAAGTGGACGAGTTGTATTTGAGCGCGTCACTCGAAGAGATACATGCGGGCGTGGAAGAGGTCGGTAGCGGCTTATTTCAGAAGTCGCAGAAGAAGGCGGTGATGAACAGCGACGATCATACGCTCAAGGTTGACGTCGCCGACGAACTCGTGACGCGCGCGCGACAGACCGGCGCGAACATTACGTTCATCCGAGACGCCGCGCTCCTGGCGGATGTCGGCGGCATTGGGGCGACGCTCCGCTACCTCATTTAACAATGCGGTGGGAAACGCCCGCGGAATGAATGCGAAGCGGAGCTGACCGCCGATCTAAACTGAACTGGGGCGCATGGGCGTCTTCAGACCAACGAGGAGAAAATCCTGGTACCAATATCGTTTACGCGCTGGTCGGTGGGCCCCTTCTATGAGGGGGCATCATCTGGCTGGTTCTCTACTCACGCAGACAGCACGAGAAGAACATCTTGCAAATGAGCATCAAGTCGCAAGAATCCCGGACGCAGAAGCGCGCGGGTTGATAGACCGCCTGCCACTTTCAGACCAGGCGGCTGCGGCGAGGTGCGGAGTCATTGGTGGGACAGTCATGCTCTAGAGAACGATTGGAACGAAATGTGCGAGGAGCGGATATGCGACAAGGTGCGCGCGCAAAATTTCTGGAAGCCGGGTTGCGTTGCGGCTTGAGCGTGGCGACAGTCGGTGCCGCCTTGCTCCTGACGCTCCTTTGTTGGCGCTGGATCGAGCCGCAAGCCACGCCGCTCTTCCTGGCCGCTGTTGCCGTGACGGCGTGGCGCGTAGGCGCGCTACCGAGCCTGCTGGCGACTGCCCTCGCAGTTTTGCTGATTGATTACTTCTTTAACCCGCCCCTCGGCGCATTTGAGCTAAGCGTTGACAACGCGGGAAGCGCGTTCGTCTTCGTGACGGCCGCTCTGCTCATCAGTTGGATTGACGCAGCGCGGAGACGGGCTTTACGTGATCGCGATAAACTGCTTGTGAGCGAACGGCAGGCGCGCGCCGAGGCCGAAAGGTCGAATCAGGCCAAAGATCAGTTCCTTGCGATGGTGACGCACGAGCTCCGCACCCCGCTCGGGGTCATCCTGGGGTGGACGCGGGTGCTGAAGGGAGAGAACGGAGCGGGAGAATCGCTTGAGCCGGCGTCACGGATCCGCGCCCTCGAGCGTATAGAGCGCAACACGCTGGTGCAGAAGCAACTCGTCGAAGATCTCTTAGACGTGTCGTGCATCGCGAACGGAACGTTCAGCGTCGAGATGCGGGCGGTTGATCTTATCTCCGTCATTGAAACGGCCCTTGAGAGCGTCGCGCGGTTGCTCTCCGCAAAGCAAATCCAACTCCACGCTGAATACGATCCGGCGGCCACCTCCGTCCAGGGCGACGCTGACCGCTTGCAGCAGGTGATGTCGAATCTGTTCTCCAACGCCGTGAAGTTTACGCCCACAGGGGGGCAGATCGAAGTCCGGCTGGAGCGCGCCGGAACATGCGCCCGTATCGTTGTACACGACACCGGCGCCGGCATGCCACGTGAGTTTCTGCCCTATGTCTTCGACCGCTTCCGGCAGGCGGAAGAAGTTCATTTCAGAAGGAACGGGGGGCTTGGCCTTGGACTTGCCATCGTGCGCCACTTGGTCGAGGCGCATGCCGGAACTGTTCACGCGACGAGCGCGGGCGAAGGGTTGGGTTCGACTTTTACAGTCGAACTCCCGCTGCTCATTAGCGTAACGCCGAGCAATCATAGGCGCGTGATAATCGGAAGCGCCGAGCGAGTAACAGCTTAATGCCACGGGGCAAATGGCGACACGGAAAAGGAATCAACCCACTTTTAGCAAAGAAACGCGCTGCCTTTCACGCGTGGGCCACGAGGAGACGCCATCATGGAAACTGGTATTATTTTCGCGCTTACGCTCGCCATCCTCTTCTTCGGTTGCATCATCTGGCTCATCCTGTGTTCGCGCCCCAAACTAACGAGTTAATAAAAGAAGAGCCCCTAGCACGTGAATGCTCGACGACCGATAACCTCAACACTTAAGGCAATGCAAATGACACTCAAATGAGCTTTTCGTAAGGTTCCATTGTCACCGGAATGCAAAAATAAGGCTGCCCGAAAGCAGCCTCCCGAATTACCTCTTGATAGGAGCAACAAAGTCAAAGCACGACCATCGTAAACATCACTTGATGATCGTTGCAATCATCCCACCCCCTGGAGATGAAGGATTCGCTTCCGCGCCCTCAGCCGTAATGAAAAGGCCGAAATCCGGTAACGCTGTCTGGGCATCAACCTTCGTTTCATTCTTCTTGCCTGTAGGGGTCAAGCGGCCAAGAAGCGAATAGGATCCTTCCGGCGTAACTTCCCATAGTAGGTACTGAGTTCCTTCCGGTGCTTCCTTAAGATAAGTGAATCGAATCTTGATTTGCGTAGGCCCGTTTTTTTGCGGCTTGATGGAAATATTTGCCCGCGCGCCCTCGAAGCCGCTGGAAAGCTGTGCTCTCATCATCGTATTCGCACCTCGCTTTAAGGAACCAATGCCGAGCAGAGGTGCGTCATACTCGGGAGTCTCCGTCGCCGCGGGCTCCATCTGGGGAGTGCTAGTGGCCTCAGGATTCTCAATCTCGCCACCCTTCTCCTTAGGGACAACGGTAAACCCGCTCGGGACCGTGCTTCTCAGAGCCACTTTTGTCTCAGAAACGATAGTCGTCAAGTCAGCTTCAGGCGACACCACGATCATGAATTTGGTCAGGGCGGTGTTGCCGCTGAGACTTGCCGAACCGTCGCTAATTGTCAAACTCCCAAGCTCTGTCGTATTGCCTAACGAATCAACAAGATAAACATGGTAGGCACTCTCGTCACCGGTCAAGCCGCTAACATCCAAGCTAATTGACGTTTCGTTTCCTCGGCGCATGACACGCGCTGTTCCCTTGGCTTCTGGCGCCGACGCTGAAGGCTTTAACTCGACAGTGATCTCTTGTCCGTCGGGATATTCGATGACCGTCCATGAGTCATCCTGAAGTGGACCAGACACGAGGGTCCAGTTGTTACCGTACACGCGAATCATACCTACGGTCATACAAAGCGTGATCCCAAGAGCGGTCGCAAGTGAACCTATTCTCATTATGTTTCTCCCGCGTAAGATTTAGCTTCATTGTCCGGATGACTTCAGTGAAAGCGAGAGCGCAATGTCTTCAGATCCTAGAAAGATTGACGCTCCAAGAGGGACACAACTCTGGGGATAAGCCGTGCCCTCTTTTTGGCCGGAGTGCAACACGGAAAATACCTTTCGGCTCTTTCCATTTGCGCGATTCCCGAGGAGCAACGTGCGTGCCAGTGACCGGAGAATGTGAAAGATAAGCATACTAAAAGACTCGGTCGGCCTTAAAAGGGGAATCGACGAGAGCAGGATGTGACTTATATTCACAGGTGAGTAATGATGGCACACAGAATGGCAATCGTTTGGCGGCCTGAGCGTGAGGTCCAACGTTCCTGCGTCGGTTGTGTGGGCGGACGGGCGGGGCCGAGATGAGTTCGATAATAAGATCCAATCGGAACCCAAAGGGAACAGAAGATGCTTGTCAGAGCATGATCGCGCTAATGTGCGAATAGTAGAATTCTTATCACGGAACACACGGCCAATGCGAAAGAAACCGCTTCTCTTCCAGTACGGCATATCAGTAATCGTTTTTTGCCTGGCATTGTTGTTAACACACGTTCTTTGGCCTCTCATTGAGCCATCGGCGGGTACGCTTTTTTTTGCCGCCATCATGATCGCGGCGTTTTATGGTGGACTCGGGCCTGGGCTGCTGGTTTCAGCACTCTCTACGCTCGCCATCGACTATTACTTCGTTGCTCCTTTTCGGGGGTTTGAACTTAGTGTCGCAAACATGGTTCGAGCGGGGGTCTTCATGCTCGTCGCTGCGATGACGAGCTGGCTCAACGCGTCGCGTAAGCGATTAATGGAGGACATCAGAGAGCGAAATCGCGAGCGGGAAAAGTTGGTAAAACAAATCAGCGGCTTCAATGATGAGTTGCGTAACGAGATCGCCGCTGCCACCGAGGAGTTATCGACGACTAACGACTCGCTGTTACAAACGCAGCAACGATTGACGCGATCGGAGAGAATGGCGGTCATCGGCCAGATGGCCGCCTCCTTGGCGCACGAGATCGGCACGCCGTTGAATGCCATCTCCGGCCATATGGAATTGCTTGCGAGCAACCATCCCGAGCATGCGGACACGCAACGTCGCATACAAATCATTAGCAAGCAGCTAGATTTCATCGTTGCAACAGTCAAGAGGCTGCTTGAACGCACGCACGAGAGACGGATGTTGTTCCAGCCAACGGACCTGAACGCGTTGGTGCGGGAGGTACTCTCATTGGTGGCGCCGACGCTCGACAAGCAAAGTATTGGTCACGAAGTGAGGTTCCAGGATGACCTGCCATCGTTATACGCTGATCGCGATGGTTTGCAACAGGTATTTCTGAACCTCATAAACAATAGCGTTGATGCAATGGCTGGAGGCGGTAAACTTGGGATCACGACAAGTTTGGACTCTAAAAGGGGCTCAGCCGAAGTACTCATTAGCGACACTGGTACGGGCATTGATCGGGACACGCTCGATCATCTCTTCGAGCCCATGTGGACCACCAAGGCGTCTGGAAGTGGGTTTGGACTAGCCATCGCCCATCAGATCATCGTCGAACACGGCGGCAAGATAGAGGTGGTCGCCGGAAAAAGGAAGGGCACAACCTTTCGTCTGACTCTGCCGCTTCGGAGCGCTGATTCCGCTTGCATTGCCAGCGAGGAGGTAATAACAAATGTCGCGTGAGCTTCCCCGGATAATGATCGTCGATGATGATGCGGTTACGTGCGAACTGCTGTGCGAGGTATTTCAACGTCAAGGATTCAATGTCCATTTCGAACAGAGCGGTGATGCCGCGCTTTCTGTGATGGCAACTCAACATCCCGACGTAATTGTCAGTGACATTCGAATGAAGACGCGTTTGGATGGGCTGACTTTATTGGACCAGGTACGCCGGCAGTATCCCCGAACTCCTGTAGTGCTGATGACGGCTTTCGGGTCCATTGAAACCGCCGTTCGTGCCGTCAAACAGGGAGCTTTCGACTACATAAGCAAACCCTTCAAGATGGACACCGTGATTTCGACGGTCCGACGCGCTTTAGTCACTCAGTCAACGGCGGTCGCGGGAATGGGTAATGACGCGGAAGATTGCGAGATCGGCTCTGGTCTGATCGGACGCAATCCCGCCATGCTTGAAATCTATAAGATGGTTGCATGTGTTTCGGATTCTCGATCTGCGGTGCTGGTTACGGGAGAGTCTGGAACGGGCAAGGAACTCATCGCTCGGGCTATACATAGCCACGGCTCGCGCCATGGTGAACCATTCGTTGCCGTTAATTGCGGAGCACTGGCTGAGACCCTCTTGGAAAGTGAACTGTTTGGTCATGTGAAAGGCGCCTTCACCGGCGCTATCGGGAACAAGCGCGGGATCTTTGAATTGGCCGAAGAAGGTACGGTCTTTCTCGACGAAATAAGCGAGACCAGTGCTGCCTTGCAAGTCAAACTCCTGCGGGTCTTGCAGGAACGCGAGGTCATGCCCGTTGGCGGCAACTCACCGATCAAGATTAAGGCGCGGGTGGTTGCTGCAAGCAATCGTGATCTCGAGGAACTCTGCGATCAAGCCGCATTTCGCCGCGATCTTTTCTACCGTTTGAACGTAATCAATATTCACGTCCCACCTCTACGAGAACGCCGTGATGACATCCCATTGTTGGTGGCTTACTTGCTTCGCAAGCATACGAGTGAGGATCACGTTCCGCCGATAGTTGATGACAGCACGTTGGAACTTTTGAACCCCTACGCGTGGCCGGGTAACGTCCGGGAGCTGGAAAATGTTATCGAGCGGGCTGTAACACTCAACCGGAATGGCCATATCACACCCGAAGATCTTCCGGCGAGAGTCCGCAACAATCGACCGGAAGCAATTCTTAGCGAGGCAACTGGAGATGATTTGGCTCCGCTCTTCGTCGGTATGCCATCTCTCGACGAGATTGAGCGTCGCTATCTTCTGTATGTTCTTGAGGCAACTGGAGGTAATCGTAGCCGTACGGCAGAGATTATTGGAATCAGCCGCAGGACAATCTACCGGATGGCAGCACGCTTTGGCATCGAATTCTGAATCAGCAATAAGAAGCTTGTCCAATCCATTTCTCTTTAGCAGCAATGTGCCTGTATGAACGATCACGAGGCACAACTGTGCCAAAAAGTCACATACGTGTGGGGTCGAACCCATGATGACCTCTGTTGGCCTTGGGCCCGCCGGTGATTCATTCCCATCAGGCAATCAAAACAAATCCTCATTCCCAACAACAGCTTCGTACAGTTTGCTCCCTAATGCGGCATGCGCTTTGCCCATTCCGGGATCAGCCAGGGACAAAATTCGTCTTGAATGCTTATTCCGCTTCGTTCACATCGGGAGAGGTCTAGCGAGTCCGATGAAGAAAAGAGCCAAGAAAGTGGTTGTGAATTTGGTTAACAGTACTAGAGTGCGATGGAGCTGGCTGTTATTCATCTTCATTCTGGGGATTGCAGCAGTGAAAGGCCAGGAACTGCGTTCACACTCGGCGGAGGAATACTTTAACCGTGGCCTCGTTCAGTGTAGGAGTGGAAACTTTACCGAGGCATTAGATGATTTCAGTAAGGCGATTCAGCTCGATCCGCAACTCGCGTCTGCTTACAATTATCGGGCAACAATCCGGGCCACAAATGGGGATTTCAAAGAGGCTATCGTTGACTATGACCGAGTCATCCAGCTAAACCCTCTTGAGGCGACGGCACACTACAACCGAGGTGTTGCGCACTTCGCCTTATGGAACTTAGCTGCGGCTATAGAAGACTTCGCAAACGCCATCAATATTAACCCTCGCTACGCCTCAGCATACTACAACCGCGGTGTGGCAAAGCACGCAGGCGGACAGATTGACGCAGCTATTGCTGATTTCAACCGTGCCCTGAGGGTCAATCCCGGTTACGCGGCGGCCTTCAACAATCGTGGCGCGGCACGGCAGGACAAAGGCGATCTGAGGGGAGCCATCGCGGACTTCAGTAGGGCGATCAAACTTGAGCCTGGCTACGCCGAGGCATACGCCAATCGAGGATTAGCTCTTCTGCTTCAGCACAGGGACAAGAATGCGCGACGAGATTTCCAACGGTCTCTAACGCTGAACAAAGAACTCAAAGCGGTTCTCGAAGATCGAATCAGGAAAACGGAGATACAGCGGGAAGCAAAATATTAGCGTGTGTTTTCCAGGTTCGATTAAGCTTAGTCAGGCAACAACCCTTTTCAGTTACATCAAGAGCCGTAAAGACGCAAATGATTAGATCTCGTCGACACTCTATCCGTGCACCACTCCTTTTGGTGATCTTTGCTGTGACTACAAACGCTCAGCAAAGCAATCAGCAACTGCCGAATGGATCCTCACCTAGCGCCACTGATCTCAATTCTCAGGGTATTCAGGTCGCGGTCATCCATGGTGACTCGTTTTATGAACCAAACAACGGAATAGGCCGGCTTGTTAACGCGATAAGAATCTTGGATCAGGAATTTCAAAGTCGCAAAGCGGAACTGCGTAGCATGCAGCAGCGGATCGAGCAACTCAGCAACGAAACGGAAAGAACGGCTCCAGTCCTCCCTCCCGCGACGGCTCGTCTGAAGCTTGAGCAACTTGAACAGCTAAAGAAAGATTTACTACGCAAGGATGAAGATATTCAGGCTGAATACGGTGCCCGATCGCGCGAGGCGCTGTCCCCAATCTTTGAGGATCTAGACAAGGCCATCAAGTCCTTCGCTCAGCAACGCGGGATCACACTGATTTTTGATAGCAGCAAGATGGAAGATGGGATCCTATACATGAACGAGAGCATAGACCTGACACGCACTTTTATCATGGAATTCAACCGTGCGAACCCTGCCGCGGTTTCTTCGCCACGGTAGAGAGGCTGCCCCTCTTTTGCGACCTCCGCGTTTTTATACTTACCGCGGTGGTCTCGTATTACTCACAGCAGGTTGTACGAAATGTTTTTGGACCCATTCCGCAACGCCATGCCAAACCTTGCAAATGAGCCAGGCATCATGATGCTGCAGTCAAAGCTCAAGTGGGTTACTCATTAATAGTGCGCGCCAAAGTGGGCGCGGGAGCGGTTACAGGACAGCTCACAACTGTTAAGATTCAAATATCGCGCTGAAAGACGCTACCGTGAGATCCAAAATATGGTTGAGGCAAATCAGGGCGGTGTTTTCTGGGTGATTTTAATCGCCAACACGATGACACTGCTGATCACTATCACTAGTGCTATTAGGAAGCCTACCTGGAGCTACAGGGTAATAGCCGTACTCGGAATTTCTGCGTTCACGCTCGCGCTCCATCAGTTAGTCACTGGTCGATTAAACCCATTGACGTTGTTATTCACTGCCTTGTTGGTTTTGATTCTTTGGTTTCGCGTGATGATGAATTCAAGAGATTTGAAAGGCAAGGGAAAGCTTTAGATCACGCTAAAAGAGGTTGAGACGGAGGGCACCCACAGCATGCTGCAGCTTTTTCTACACCAGCGGTGAGGCTTAGGTGTTCTTTTTTTGCAGTGAGGTTTCGAGGGCCGCCAGCGCGCTGTTAAGTTGATCGATCTGGGCATCACGCATCCTCTGTTTACGAATCAATTCTTCCAGCATCAGCTCACTCTTCAGATTCACTTTGAAGTCCTGCTCGGCGGCGAGGCGATCCTTTTCGGCCGCGCGATTCTGCGACATCATGATAATGGGCGCCTGCATCGCTGCGGTCATTGAAAGCATTAAGTTCAAAAGGATGTACGGGTATGGATCGAACTGAGCTCCGTCTGCACCGTGACCATAGTACGCCAGCACAAATGTATTCGCGATAATCCACACACTTAGCGCCCCTCCGTAAAGAAAGATGAAGGTCCAGGAACCGCCGAACGAAGCCACTCGATCAGCGATCCTTTCACCGAGGGTATACTGGCGTTCCATCTCGACGTTGACATTACGCGCCACTCTTTGGGTCACGATTTGGTTCGTCTGCCGCATGCGCGCGGAGATCTCGCATAGTACATCGACGGCAGCTTCCGGATGTTGAATTAGAAACTCCTGAAAGTCATCGCTGCTTAAACGGTGCAGGTGAATATCGGTGACGGCAGTGGCGCTACTTGATCGCTCACCTCGATCGAGTACCGCGAGCTCGCCGAAGAAATCCCCCGGTTTGAGTTCGGCCAGCGTCACTTCATTAACGTCTTCATCGACCACCCAGATGCGGACTGACCCGGTCTCGACGACGTACAACGAATCGCCACGATCATGTTCGTTAAAGATCGTCTCGCCGCTTTTAAAGTCGACCTGGTCGATCCGTTCAGCGAGTTTCTCCAACTCCTGCGGGTCCAGGCGTTTGAAGAGGGGAACGCGAGCCAGGCTTTGGGCCTCCTCACTCAATTTGTTCAGTTCTACTGACATAGCAAACTAATCCTTCTCCTTCAAGTGAGATGTGCTGTTCCAGGCTGAGCTTTTGTGGCTCGCGGGAAAGTGATTAACTCGTCAACCGTTCGAGTAAATCGTCCGTGACAGCAAACGGATCGGTGGGCATCTCATTCTTGCTGGAAGTCTCCACTGTTCGGACCAGATTCATTACAGCTGCACCTAGTTCGTCATCCTCCGAGTTGATCTCAATGCAATTGGGAGAATCGAACGGCGTCAAAAGATAGCGCGGCACAGTCTGGTCATCCATGGGAGTTGCTGGACCGAGAATCAAAAGGTTGTTGTTCCATCGTGCGTAGCGATGCGCGGAGCCAACCTGGCGGTCCCAGTGCAGAGTGCCATTCTTAGTAAGCGAATCTATTTGAGCCAACAAAGAGTCTAGTCGCTGCTTAGTAGCCGCGTCGCGAGTCATGCGACACCTCCAAGATTTAGCCCTTCGTCCACTGAGTTCTGCAGCCGATAATGCTGCCTGAATCGTACTGGGGGCGGGTCGCCTAGCCGAGCAGTGCCGGAGGTTAACACCTTTGCAGACAAATAGGAATTCCCAGGAATCTCTCAGCGGATATTTACAGCAGGTCTCGCTTTTCATGGTATTTGCTGCTCAAGAGCATCCTTTTGGAGTATTAATTTACATCACTAATATCATGAGGCAATCGGGTAATAAGGCTGGGTTGTTTAGGCAGCGCGCGATACTGGTTATTGGCGCGTTAGCTTGTCTGTGCGTTTCCGACTCCGCGGGGCCACGGCTGCTGCCTTTACCTGCGACAACACTAATTATTGCGGACAATTCGAATTCGCTAATCAGTAGCCCGTGCGCTTCACGGATACCAGGTTCAAGCCGAGAACCAAGTCCACACTTTGAAATGGTGACAGGGTCACAGTATCGTGCTCGTGACCGTCACCATCATGTGCCAATCGCAACGCACGTACGTCAGGCCTCGTTGCAACTGCGACCGATCAATCTGGCAGGCATTCCTGTCACCTACTGCCCTCTCAACCACAACACGGTTTCACTTTCAATACCGAAGGGCCGTGCTCCACCTCGTTCCGCCTAACTAACGCAGCCCAAATCGTTCCTTCTGCACTGTAATGAATTGTGTGCGGAGGATCCTTCTTTCCAAACGGACTGAAGCGCCTGGTGTTATTCAGGCGCAACCAGGAGAAGAAATTATGGATTCCGGTATTGTTTTCGCGTTGGTTTTGGGCGTTCTATTTCTTGGAGGCATGGTCTGGCTGGCCAATCAAACCACCAGAGTCTGAGACCAAGAACAGGGCGAATTGACCTTAGATCGTGGCTCACATCGCGGCATGAACTCCTGATCAGGAAACTTTACTCGTTTGCATCGTGTGCTTCTGGCCCTGCTTACGAGAATGTAACCTTGCCGGTGTTAGCCGCGATGAGGCGCTAGAGCTGGGTCCCGTTACTCGCCGCAGACTGCGGCGAGTATTAGAATTATTGTGCGTTTTGGCAGCCAGTCGATTGCGACAGCACATGTGCGGGTCGAATACGAGTATGCCTTCAAGTCGCTGGCCCGCCGGAGATATGAGCAATGGAATCTCAAGAATCGTTGAATTCAAACAAGAAACAATAGTTGAGGTTTATTTCGGCTTCTAGAGCCGCCACCAGTCAAAGGTGAAGGAAACACCTGAACCCAGCCGACGACGCTGGGAAAAGACAGCGTAGCGTCTACTTTTGAAGCGTGGACCGAATATCAATACGGGGTGATCAAGCGCCGTTACGAGCAAAGACTCTTACTCTGGCTCGGTCGACTTTCTGAAAACTTCTCGCACTTTCTTACTCAAGAGACACGCCAGTATTGCCGCCGCGATAGGCACACCGCTGATCGCTCCTGGCTCTGTGCCGAGCAGTACGTTGGTTATGTCTCCTAAGAGCGAGAGATAGGCTAGCCGCGAAGCTGATTGCTGCGCCAGCCGAAAAGAAAACGCTAAGCGCTGTGATTACCCGAGGACGGTGGGCACTCGCGACTTTCCATTTCTTTAGGACCTTTAAGTACACAATACTCCGGACCACCCGGATGCACATTCCTCATCAAGCTCGAAAGATCTTGCGAAGAAGACGGCTGGCGGATTTGATTTGACTTCAGGCTGCTTCCAGCAAACGAAACACGGTCCAGACGCTCAGACGCAACATTCCCGCAAAAATAGTTTGAATAATCTATCGGCGGTAAGGATACGCTAGGTGAGAGATCAATGATGGATGATCAAGCCGCGATTGAAAGGTGCAAGGCCGGAGACAAAGAGGCATTTCGCCATATTGTCGAACACTACCAGCGAGAGGCCATCGGCCACGCCATAGCAATTCTCGGCAACCGGGAGGACGCCATGGACGCCGTTCAAGAAGCGTTTATCGATTGTTTTCAGGCACTCGACCGAGTCGATCTCACGCGACGATTCTATCCCTGGTTCTACGTCATTTTGAGAAATCGCTGTTACAAG
>Ga0136617_10003607_pt1 | contig 13833 bp, 19 predicted proteins | sample AntDrymUQ3222106_2_FD_129672 | JGI IMG/M metagenome (GOLD analysis project Ga0136617, IMG submission 129672) | Polar desert sand microbial communities from Dry Valleys, Antarctica - metaG UQ322 (21.06) | ecosystem: Environmental > Terrestrial > Soil > Desert | place: Antarctica: Dry Valley... | reverse complement strand
GCGTAGTCGGCGCGGTTGACGAAGGTGTGGACGTTCTCGCCGTAGGTCGCGATCGTCGCCAGCTCGACGCGGCCGTGCTCGTCCTCGAGCCAGCGCGGCTCGGCCACGCTCGTGGCGCCGCGTCCGACGGCCTCGCGATAGGCGACGCCGGCGTCGGGCACCTGGAGCGAGACGTCCTTGGCGCCGTCGCCATGGCGGGCCGCGAAGCGAACGACCTCGCTGTCGGAACGCAGGCCGCTCGTAACGACGAGCCGGATCTCGCCCTGCTCGAGCACGTAGGAGGCACGGTCGCGGAGGCCGGTCTCCGGCCCCGCATAGGCAACGCGCGTGAAGCCGAGCGCGTGTTCGTAGAAGAAGGCGCTCTGTTTCGCGTTTCCGACCCAGAGCTCGAGGTGATCCCAGCCGCCCAGGGGCATGAAGTCGCTCTCGGCCACGAGGCGATCGTACCGCGTTCCCGGGGGCCGCGGTCGCCCCCGGGAACACGGTTTTAGTCAGGCCGAGAGGAGCCGGTCGAAGAACGAGCGGTAGCGCTGCAAGCCCACGCGGAGATCCTCCGTCGAGGGCTCGCTGTCTCCATCCCACTGCTGCTCGAGCGTCGCCCGCTCGCTCGAGAACGTCTCCGCCAAACGCTGCATCACCTCGGCGACGAGGGCGTCCGCGTCCTCGACAGCGCGACGCGGCTCGTCGACGAAGCCCGCCTGGACGTCCGCCCAGCGGCTCTGGAAGCCCTCCGTCTCGTCGGCGGCGAAGAGCGGCTGCCGCTCCTCTGCGGCGGTGTCGCCCATACCCGAGCCCGTGGCGCCGGAGTCCTGGGTCGCGCCGCCGGTGTCGGCAGTCGCACCGGCACCCGCGGTGGAGCTCTCGACGGTGTCGCTATCGACGCGATCGCGGTCGACGGGCTCGGTCGTCACGTCGCCTGTGTCGCCACGCTCGGCGTCCTCTCTTCCGCCTGCAATGTCGGCCGTCGTCAGCCGCTCGTCGCCCGTCTTGCCCTCGGTTCGTACCTCATCCCGCTCGCTCATCGCCGTGCCTCCTCGGGTGTGCGCTCTTCCCCGAGCAACTCGTCGAAGAGAGAGCGGAAGTGGACCATCGCCTGGCGCAGCGACTCGGTGTCGCCGTTGCCCTGATCCTGCTCGTGCACGATCCGGTGGCCTTCGCGGAAGTTCTCGACGACCTCCGGGTAGTCGACCGAGACGTCTGCTGCGCGCCGCTCGAAGTCGTCGTCGACCGGATAGCCACGGTCGGCCATGACCTCCTGCACGAGCCGGTCCGCGTCGCCGACGGCCGCCTCGGGCTCATCGACGAAGCGGGCCTGAACGGCCCGCCATTCCGATGTGTAGCGCGAGCGCGCCTCGCCGCTCAGCGGCCGGATCTCGAGCTCCTCGCGCCGATCTCGCCGCTCCTTCAGCTCCCGCTCGGCGTCGCGCTTGTCACCCGTCTCCTCGACGACGTGCTCGTACTCCGAGCCGAAGCCCTCTTGCAGCTGCTTCGACTGTCGGCTGCGCATCGCCTGCCAGCCCACGGCGAGAACCGCGACCACGACGAGCGCGAGCACGATCCACATCCATGCCTCCATCCTCGTTCCTCCTCCGATTCGGAATCGCCCGCGCCCGCCTTCTGCCCCGCGCACTCGGCCGGAAACGTCTACTCGGCGACCACCGCTCGCGCCTGTCGCCGGCGTGCGAGCAAGATCCCACCGCCGATCAGGACGCCGCCCGCCACCTGGAGCAGCGTCATCGTCTCGGAGAGGAGGAAGACGGCGACGACCGCGGAGACGAACGGCTGCAGGTTCGCGATCAGCGTCGCTCGAGAAGCACCGATCCCGTGGAGGGCCCTGAACCAGAGGATGTTCGTGAGGACGAGCGGGCCGAGCGTGGCGAGGACGAGGAGCACCCAGATCTCCCAGCCGAGTCCGTAGTCCTGGCTCGCCGTCTGCGGAGTCCCCACGAGTGCGATCGCGACCCAGCCGAGGGGCAGTACGACGGCGCTGATCCGGGAGGCCGAGTAGCGGCTCATCAGCGGCGCGATCGCGATCGAGTAAACGGCCCAGCTCGCGGCGGCCGCCAGCCCGAGCGCAATCCCGACCCAGCCGGCCGAGAGGCTCGAGCCCGAGCCCGCCGCGACGAGCGCGACTCCGACGAAGGAGACAGCCGTGGCGACCCAGAACCGTCCCGACAGCCGCTCGAGGCCGAGCGCGAGCCCGATGAGGGCGGCGATCGCCGGCGTCGCGCCGAGCAGCAGCGCGATCGTGGAGGCACTCGTTGTGTCGAGCGCGTAGACGAAGGCGAACTGGTTCAGGACGAGCGCGACCGTGGCGGCGAGGATGAGCCCGAGATCGCGGCGCTCGAGCTTCAGCGCCCGCTCCGCGGCCACCGCGATCCCGATGAAGATCGCCGAGGCGAGCCCGTACCGGAGGGTGGCGTAGGCGAGAGGCTCGAGTCCGTGCGTGAGGATGTACCGCGTGATCGTGAGGTTGAGAGCCCAGAGCACGACGGCGGCGACGAGCATTGCGTGCACACGTCGCATCGGTCCGACACTACTGACGGATAAGGTTGCCGCTATGGCCGAGCCGACGATCCGCGACGTCGACGCCCTCGTGGGGCCGGCGACGCCCCACTTCGCCTTTCAGCTCCGCGCCCGCGTGCGCGAGCTGATCGCAGAGCTGCCCGCCGAGCACCCGGTTCGCCGCTACGGCGAGGAGCAGGCGGCGCTGCTCGAGCGGCTGGGGCATGCGTCCTCGAAGGCCGAGGACGGCTCGCGGGAATCGGCGGGACGAATCGGCTGGGACGAGCTGCCGAGCTCCGCCCCCGCGTACGCGCCGCTGCCCAAGCGAGCATGAGCTTCGGCGGGGCCTCGGTTCTCGTGACCGGAGGGTCGCGCGGGATCGGCAAGGCGATCGCGCTCCGCTTCGCGGCCCTCGGCGCGGCGCGCGTCGCCATCGGTTACCTCCGCTCCGACTCGGCCGCAGCCGAGACCGCGCAGGAGCTCGAGGTGCTCGGCGCGAAGGCGATCCTCGTCCGTGGCAACGTCTCCTCCGAACGCGTCCACGGCGAGGTCGCTGCGCTCGGCTCGCTCGACATGCTCATCCACAACGCCGCCACGGGCGTGATCCGCCCGGCGCTCGAGACCGAGGATAAGCACTGGGACTGGACTCTTGGCGCGAATGCCCGCGCGCTCCTCGCCCTGACGCGGGTCGCGGCGCCGCAGATGCCTGCAGGGAGCTCGATCGTCGGCATCTCGAGCCTCGGCTCCCAGCGCGTGCTCGAGAACTACACGCTCGTCGGCGCCTCGAAGGCGGCGCTCGAGGCGCTCGTCCGCTATCTCGCCGTCGAGCTGGCTCCGCGCGGGATTCGCGTCAACGCGGTTTCAGCAGGCGTCGTCGAAACCGGGGCGCTCGACCATTTCCCGAACCGCGAGGCAATGCTGGAGCTGGGCGCCCAGAACCCCGTCGGGCGGCTCGTCTTACCCGAGGATGTCGCGGCCGCTGTCACGTTCCTCTGCTCGCCGGAAGCCGAGATGGTGCGCGGCCAGACGCTCGTCGTCGACGGCGGCTACTCGCTCCTTGCTTAGCGCCGCCGGGCGTCGTCGTCGAAGCGGCCGCGGCTCGCCCGCTGGATCCAGTCGCCGAAGAACCCGAGGGCATAGATACCGCCGAGGAGGATCAGGGCGAAGACGAGGTAGATCACGAACCCGGTCAGGCCCCAGAGCAGCGCGACGAGCACTCCCAACCCGACGATGAGCGCCAACGCGACCGCAGGTGCCATGCCATCGACCTTACGCCTCTGAACGGTCAAACTCCGGGCGTGGAGCCGACCGACCACAATCGCCGGGCGTTCGACGACGCCCACCGCACATCCGAGAACGTCCTCGCGACTCCGGGCCTGCCGGCGGCGATTCGCGAGCGGCTGGCGGGGGTCGGCGGCAGCCGTGTTCTCCACCTCTTCTGCGGGACGGGGCGGGAGACGATCGAGCTCGCCGAGCTCGGCGCGCACGTCACCGGGGCCGACGCCGACGCGAGCGCGATCGAGGCCGCGCGGAGGCGAGCGCCCGAGATCCCATGGCTCCACGCCGATCCCCACGCGCTGCCGCCGGAGATCCTGCTCGGTCGGTGGGATCTCGTCTACCTCGGCGCGGGCTCGCTGGCGCGGCTCCGCGATCCGGCCGCCTGGGCCGGTGGGGTGGCGGCGTCACTGCGGAGCGGCGGGGTGCTGCTGCTCCACGACGAGCATCCGGCGGCAGCCTGCCTCGACGCGTTCGACCGCTGGCGCGGCGACTACTTCGCCGAAGTCGGGCTCGGCTCGCTCGTCAGCGCCGTCGTCGACTCGGGGCTCGCGCTGCGCGGGCTCGAGGAGTGGCCCGGCCGGGATCCGCGCGTGCCGGGGCACCTCGTCCTGGCGGCCGAGAAGCAGGAAGGGTAGGGAAGGCGAGGAACGGGGAGGCTCGGAGTCCGCGACGATTGGAGATAACGGAGCCATGGGAATCGGAGTCAGCATCCTGCTCATCGCCGCCGGGGCGATCCTGACCTGGGGAGTGACCGCCGAGGCGGAAGGCCTCGACGTGAACGCGATCGGGGTGATCCTGCTGATCGTCGGCCTCCTTGGCCTCGTCCTCTCGATGATCTTCTGGCAGAGCTGGGGCGGCTTCCACCGCCGCACCGAGTACGTGGAGGGCGGGCCGGTTCGCCGTCGCTCCGTTGCGCCACGCCGCCGCACCGTGGTCGAGGAAGAGGACGTCGTCGACGGCCCGCCGGGGCCGCCGCTGCCCTAGCGGCCGGAGACGAGCCGGCCGAGCGTGTCGGCCGCGACGTAGCCCGCGATCTTCGGGTTCTCCTTCAGTCGGCGCAGCGAGTACTCGTACCACTGGCGCCCGTAGGGGACGTAGATCCGCAGGCGATGGCCCTCGGCGACGAGCCGGTCGCCGAGCTCGGGGCGGACGCCGAGCAGCATCTGGAACTCGTACTGCTCCGGCGCCAGGCTCCGCTCGCGCACGAGTTCCAGCGCCTGCTCGACAAGCCACTCGTCATGAGTCGCGATCCCGGCGTAGCAGCCTCCGTCGAGGACGGTCGCGAGCGAGCGCACGAAGCTCGTCCGCACGTCGTCGTCGTCGCGGAACTGGATCGATTCCGGCTCGACGTAGATGCCCTTGCAGATGCGGACGCTCGCGCCGGCAAGCGCCTCGGCGTCCGCAACCGTCCGCTTGAGCGAGGCCTGGAGGACCGGCCCGACGCGCGCGTGCCCCTCCTCCCGAAGCTCCCGGAAGAGGCGGAGCGTGTCGTCGGTCGTCGAGGAGTCCTCCATGTCGATCCGCACGAACCGGTTCGTCGGCTCGGCCGCGGCGATCACCTGCTCGACGTTGCGCTTGCAGAGCTCGTAGTCGAGCTTGAGGCCGAGCGCCGTCGGTTTGACGCTCACGTTCGCGTCGAGACCGTCCCGCTCGAACGCCTCGAGCGCCGCCACGTACTCGTCGGCGATCGCCTCCGCCTCGGACGGCTGGGTGATCTCCTCGCCGAGGACGTCGACGGTCGCCGTCTTACCCTCGGCGTTCAGCTCCTTCACCACGCGTTGCGCGTCGGCGAGCAGGGGCCCGGCGATGTAGCGGGAGGAGAGGCGCTGCACGAGCGGCCGCGGCACCACGGGCAAGGCTCTGACGATCGCGCGGTCGAACAGGCTCACGGCGCGCCAGCCTAGACGAGCTCGGCCTAACGCTCCCGCATGAAGCCCTGGCGTGCGGCGGAGACGAGGGCGACCGCCTCGGGGAAGAGCACGCGCATCGAGTCGCGGAGCGCGATCGCCTGCTCGTCGATCGTGCCCGTCGGCTGGAGCTGGCTGAGCGCTGCCGCGGTGAGCTCGACCGCCGTCGACAGCGTCAGCGTCGCGAACTGCTCGCGCTGCGCCTCCTGAACCGACTCGGCCTGCTGGGCCGCGAACTCCTGGATCCCGCGGAGCAGATCCTCGGGATCGCCGGCGAAGGGAAAGCCTCCCATGCCACCTTCCATGGGTCGAAGGCTAGCTGAGCGGGCCGCGGTAGGTGCGCTCGACATCGCTCGTGAGCGCGTCGACCATGTCGCCCGCGCCGCGCATCGCGTCGGCGAACGGGGAGCCGTGGAGAGCTCCGCCGAGCGCGAGCTCGAGCCGGCGCGTCGCGAGGCCGATCGCGTCGAGCCGCGCCGGAGTCGCCAGCGCGGGCGGCGCGCCGATCACGCGCTGGAGCTCGAGCAGCGACGCTTCGGCCTCGTCGATCCCGTCGGGGTTCTCGGTCAGGCGCAGGGCGACGAGCCTCGAGTGCAGCTCGTCGAGATCGCCGCCGGCAGCGACTTCCTCGGCGAGCTCGCACAGGGCCGCGACCGAGACGGCATCGCGGACGGCCTGGCGCTCGACGACCGCCCCTGCGTCGTCGCCGAGGGCGAGCCAGCTCCGCTCGCCGGCAGACGTCTCGAACGCGCAGAGGTAGAGCCTCCCACCCGAGTGCGGCTCCGTCGGCAGGACAGCCGCAACCTGCTCGCCCGGTGCCGCGCGAGCGGCGGCCGCGGCCGCGATCCGGGCGAGGTCGTCGGCGAGCGCCATCGCGACAGGATGCCTACGATGACCCGATGCTCGAGAACGTGCTCCAGGCGGCGTTTGCGGTCGCGGTCGTCGTCGCGGCGGTCTCGATCGGCTTCGCCGCTCTCATCCCCGTCCGGCTCCGTCTGCTCGTCGCGCTGACCGGCGTTCTCGGGGTGGCTGCGGTCGGCGGCTGGATCGCCTTCGCCTTCCGACCCGAGCGCGACATTGCCCTCGCCGCTGGGGGCTTGCTTGCGACGGCGATCGCCGAGGCCGGTGCTGCCGTGCTCGCGCGGGCCACGCGCCGCGTTCGCGCCGACGAGGAGACGTTCGCCCAGGCCCGCGAGACGATCGACGGGATGATCGCCGAGGAGACCGAGCAGGTCGGAGCCGATCTCCAGCGCTGGATCGCGCGGATCCGCGCGGATTCGCTTTCGCTGCTCGCGGAGGAGGAGCGGCGGCTCGCGGAGGAGCGTCGCGGTGAGCTGGGCGAGCGGGAGCAGCGGGTCGCAACCGAGCTGGCCGATGCGCTGGCAGCGGTCGAGCGCCGGGTGGACGAGCGCCTGCGCGGTTGGTCGGACGATCTCGAGAAGGCTCAGCAGGCGCTCGGCACGCAGCTCGAGCGGCTCGAGCAGCGCCAGCGGCAGCTGATCGGCGAGGCCGAAACCCGGATCGAAGCGGAAGCCGCCGACCTCTTCACGACCTCCGAGGCCCAGCGCGCCTCGGTGATCCGCCTCCGCGAGGAGCTCGATCAGTCGGCGCAGGCGGCTGTCGCCGAGGCGCTCGACGAGCTCGAGGCGCACACGGGCGAGCGCCGCCGCGTGATCGAGGAGATCGCCGAGCGGCTGCGGTTGCGCGAGCAGGCTCTCGCCGAGCAGATCGAGCGGGGCGAGACCGAGGCTGTTCGGCGGATCGAAGCCTCCTTCGCCGACATCGAGCGGCGGCAGATCGAGCACCTGCAGCGCATCGTCACTCGCGAGGGAGAGCGCTACGCCGAGGCCGCGACGCAGCAGTTCGAGCAGATGATGAAAGGAGCGCGAGAGGATGCGGCCGGCCGCCTCTCTCGGGAGCTCGACCGCGCCGTCGACACGTTCGTCCGCCAGGCCGACGCCCTCTTCGCGGAGCGAATCGCCCACACGGGAGAGGCCGAGCAGAAGCGGCTCGAGGTGCGGCTGCGGCAGTCGCAAGGGGCGTTCGATCGCCAGCGCGACGAGCTGACGGACTCGTTTGCCCGCCGGATCGCCGATGCCGACGCCGAGCTCCGGCGCACGCTCGGCTCGCTGGTCGCCGATGCCGAGTCGGAACGGTCGGTGCTCGAGTCACGATTACTCGACCTCGCGCGCCGGATCGACGATGCTCGCACCGGGCTCGGTCAAATCTAGCTCTGGGCCAGATCTGAACTCTCCGATCTCGAGCCAACTTCCAGCGGGAGGGTTCGTCTAGGGCAGCACGAACACTCGAACGCACTATGGCTGACACAACCGAGCTGATCGATAGGGGGAGCGAGCGGGCCAAGGTGGAGTCCTGGCGTCTGCACGTCCTGATCGAGGCGGGGTATCCGCTTCCCCTCGCCGAGAAGCTCGCCGCCGCTCTCGAGGCCGACCTGCACGAGGCGGTCGACCTCGTCGGCAAGGGCTGTGACCCGCGCACAGCCGCGGAGATCCTGCTCTAGCGCCCAGCCTCTAGGCTGGATGCATGAAGGTCGAGCCACTCCTCTACGGCGACCGCAAGGTGTACAGCGTCGCCGGCTTCAACCGCGGCGTCGCCGACTGGCTCGCCCGGTTGCCGACGCTCTGGATCGAAGGCGAGGTGACCGAGCTCCGCCGTCACGACCGCTGGGCGAGCGTCTTCTTCACGCTCAAGGATCCGGCGGACGGCGCCTGCGTGCCGGCCTCGCTGCCGCGCCGTGCCTTCGACGCGCTCGGGCTTGGTCTCAAGGACGGAGAGCGCGTCCACGTCTACGGGCGCCCGGAGCTCTATGCGGTAAAGGGCGAGCTCCGGCTTCGGGTCCTCACGATCGAGCGCTTCGGGCTCGGCGCCCACCTCGCCGCGATCGAGCGGCTGAAGGCGGCGCTGGCCGCCGACGGGCTCTTCGACGACGCGCGCAAGCGGGCTCTCCCCCGGTTCCCGCGCCGGATCGGGCTCGTGACCGGCAACGACGCGGCCGCGAAGCGCGACGTGCTGACCACGGTCACGGCTCGCTTCCCGGCTGCTCGGATCCTCGTCGCGGAGACACTCGTGCAGGGGCCGCGCGCGGCGGCGGGGATTGTGGCCGCCTTGGAATCGGTCGCACGCGAGGACGAGATCGACGTCGTCGTGCTCGCCCGCGGCGGCGGCAGCTTCGACGACCTCCTGCCGTTCAGCGACGAGCGCGTCGTCCGCGCGGTCGCGACCTGTCCCGTCCCGGTCGTCTCCGCGGTCGGGCACGAGCAGGACACGCCCCTCTGCGATCTCGCCGCCGATGCGCGCGCGTCGACTCCGACCGCGGCGGGAAAGCTCGTCGTGCCCGATCTCGCCGAGCTCCGGGGAGAGCTCGCCCGGGCGCAGACCTCGCTCGCGCAGTCCGTCAGGCGGGCCTTCGAGCGCGACCGGGACGTGCTCCGCCGCGCCCACGACAGCCTGGAGCGCGGGGCTCGGCGAGCGCTCGAGCGCGACGCCGACCGCCTTGTCTCCCTCCGGGATCGGCTCCGGCGCGGGCCGGCTCTCCTCGTCGAGCGACGACGAGCCGGCGTCGAGCGCACAGGCGCGCGCCTGGCGGCCCTCTCGCCGCGGGCGACACTCGAGCGAGGCTACGCGATCGTGCGAGCGAGAGACGAGATCCTGCGCTCGTCGGCAGGGCTTTCCCCCGGCGAGCGAATCGAGGTCGAGCTCGCGGCGGGCGGCCTCGGCGCGGTCGTCGAGGACGTCCGCGAATGACGGAGCTTTCGTTCGAGGCTGCGCAGAAGGAGTTGGAAGGGATCGTCGAGCGGCTCGAGCGAGGACAGCCGAGCCTCGACGAGGCGATCGCGCTCTGGGAGCGTGGCGAGGAGCTGCTCCGGCTCTGCCTCGCGAGGCTCGACGCCGCGCACGGGAAGATCGAGGAGCTCGCCCAGCGTGCCGAATCGGCGACGCCCTTCTCGGAGCCGGACCGCTAGCCGAGAGCGCCGGCTCGCTTCCGCCGCGGCTCGGGCTCGAGATCGGCGGGAAGATCGACCGGCTCCGGCAGGTCGCGGAGCGTCGCGAACGAGAGGCCCTCGCGCGCGAGGAAGATCAGGCCGATGCCGACGCCGACCGACATCTCGACGACCTGGAGCACGAGCCCGTAGGCAAAGCCGGTCGAGTAGGCGACGCCGTACTGGACGAGCGGGAGCGCCACCGCCGCCTGAAGCAGGCCGATGTTGCCGGGCCAGAGCGGGAAGATCGTGGCGACGTTCATCAGGAGCAGCACGAGCCCCGCGGCGGGGAGCGGCGCGTGGATGTCGAAGGCTCGCATCGCTACGTAGACCGCGAGGAGCTGCAGCGTCCAACCGAGGCACTGGAGCAGGATCGCCGCGGCGGCGTGCAGTGGGGAGCGCAGGACCGAGAGTCCCTGGCGTGCCATCGCGAGCAATCGCTTCAGCGGCTTCGCACCCTCGAGCGCCGCCCGGTCGCCGCGCCGCGCGCTGACGACGCCAAGGATGAAGAGTCCGACTCCGAGCACCGAGACGATCTCGAGGCTCGTCACCGCCCAGTACGGGATCTTCGCCGTCGTCAGCACGTAGCCGACGAGGATCAGCGCCGGGAAGACATCGAAGAGCCGGTGCGCGAAGACAGTGCCGACGAGCGCCGCGCTTGTCCCGAAGCCGCGCGGAAGCCGCCGCCGGAGCACCGCGACGCGGGCGAGCTCGCCGATCCGCCCGGGGAGGGCTGCATTGCCGAGCAGGCCGACTGCGAAAGCGGAGAAGACATGATGGAAAGGCGGGTGCGGCGGCTCGAGAGCCTGGTCGATCGTCAGGCGCCACGCCGATGCGCGCACCAGCACCGAGGCGAGATTGAGCCCGAGCGCGAAGACGATCCAGGCCCAGTTGACGAGGTCGAAGGCGTGGTAGACGACGTTCCAGTCGGGGCCGCGCCAGTAGAGCAGCGTCCCCATCGCGACGAGCATCAACAGAGCCAACACGACCTGGAGGAACCGGTTGTGCCTGATGCTCATAGGCCAGCCTTCCGGCCTATGAGCATGGGAGGGGGCGTGGGGGAACCGAGAGGTTCCCCCACTTCGGACTGTAAGAAGGGGGCTCGTGGGGGAAACATGGTTTCCCCCACGGGAGCGAGCCGAAGGCGAGCGACGCTCACGCAGCGACCGATCGGGACGGAACACCTGCGACGGCCTCGTAGATCAGCTCCAACCGGCGGGCGATGTCATCCCAGGAGTAGTGGGCGATCGCGTGCGCGCGGGCGGCGGTGCCGAGCGCCAGCCGGCGGGGCTCGTCGTCGACGAGCGCGCACACCGCCTCCGCCAGGGCGGCCGGATCGTCGGGCGGCACCGGCACCGATGTCTCGGGCGTCATCACGTCGCGATAGCCGGTGATGTCCGAGGCGACGACGGGAGTCGCGCACGCGAACGCGCGCGTCAGCACCATCCCGAAGCTCTCGCCGCCGAGCGACGGGGCGATGAGGGCTTTGGCGCCCGCGATCTCGGCGGTCAGGTCCTCCTGGCTGAGGGAGCCGAGCACGTCGATCCCGTCCTCCGGGACGCGCAGGCGGGTCAGCAGCAGCCGCACGGCCAGCGGATCGGCGCCGGCCACGCGCAGCCGTGCGCCGGTGCGACGCCGGATCTCGGGCCAGGCGCGGAGGAGCACCGGGAGGCCCTTCCGCTGCTCCTGGCGGCCGACGAAGATCACGCGGTGCTCGCGGCCGCCGGGCTCGACGCCCTCGGGGATCAGGACGCCGTTCGGGACGATCTCGTACTCGCCGGGGAGCCAGCGCTGCGCCGATATCCGGGCCTGCTCCGAGACGGCGAGCCGGCGGTCGACACGCTCCTCGAGGAAGCCCCACACCGGCGTCGCGAGCCGCATCCAGCCGAGCTCGCCACTTGCATGATGAGTCGCGACGGTCGGGCCGTCCCAGAATGCGAGGGCCGCGATGCACGGCGTCGGGGTCATCGGCTCGTGCAGGTGGAGTAGGTCGAAGCGCTCGCGGGCGAGCACGCGCCGGATCCGGAGGATCGACCGCGGGCTGAGGATGATGTTCGGGAGGGAGCCGTTCGCCGGCACGATCACCGAGCGCCCGATCGGGATCACCTCCGGCGGCGGCGTCCCGTGCCGGCCGACCCGCGGATGGAGGATCCGGGTGAACTGGCCCGGCGGGTCGTTACCCATGATCAGCCGGACGTCGTGCCCGAGCCGCCGTAGCGCCGCTGCCTGGAGCTCGGCATGCTCGACGACCGCTCCCCAGAAGGACCACGAGAACGGCACGACGATCCCCACCTTCACTCCGGTCAGTCTATGGGCTGCCCTCCGGGCCAAGCCGAGCGACGAAGGCGGCGAAGGCCGCCAGCGCCGCTGCGACGCGCTCGCGGGTCTCGTCGTCGACGAGCACGCCGTCCACGAGCTTCTCGCCGGCCGCCGAGATGAAGACCTGCGGTCGCGGCAGCACGATCGCGCCGGCATGGGCTAGCGAGCCCCGGAGTTGCGCCTGCGCGAGCGCGGTTCCGAGCCGCCCCGGCGTCGCCCCCATGACGAGCGCCGGCTTGCCGTCGAGCGGCGTCGGAACCGGCCGGCGCGAGGCCCAGTCGACCGCGTTCTTCGTCACGGCCGGGAGGCCTGCGTTGGTCTCGGGCGTCACGATCAGGAGTCCGTCGGCGGTCGCGATCGCACTTCGTAGCGCGGTGACGGCCTCGGGGAAACCCTCGTCCTCGAGGTCGCGGTCGTAGAGCGGTACCTCGCGCAGGTCGAAGGGCTCGATCGTCAGCGCGGTCGGCGCCAGCTCGACACAGGCCGCGAGCAGCGCCCGGTTATAGGAATCTACGCGCAGGCTGCCCGCGATCCCGGCGACTCTCAGGTTGACGTCTCGGCGCATGTACAAGTCTTCTACCCGTCCCTACGAGGCAACGGAGGACGCGATGCGCTTCGAAGGCATCCACCACATCACCCTGATCACCGGCGACGCGCCGCGCAACGTCGACTTCTACACGCGGGTGCTCGGGCTGCGACTCGTCAAGAAGACCGTCAACCAGGACGATCCGACCGTCTACCACCTCTTCTACGCCGACGAGCGCGGCAGCGCGGGCTCGGACATCACCTTCTTCGAGTACCCGGGCGCGCGTCGGGGCCGGCCGGGTGCGGGGATGGTGCACACGATCGTCTGGCGCGTGGCCTCGGAGGAGGCGCTCGACTTCTGGGAGCAGCGGCTCGAGGGCGAGGCGAGCGTGATCGAGCGGAGTGCGGAGCGGCTGCGCTTCGAGGATCCGGAGGGGATCGGCCTCGAGCTCGCGGTGGTCGCGACGGACGACGAGCCGCTCGTGGCCGAGCATCCGGAGATCCCGCGCAAGCACGCGCTCCAGGGCTTCGACGCGGTGCGTGCGTACGCCGCCGACCCCGAGCGGAGCCGGCGGCTCTTCGAGGAGACGCTCGGCTTCGAGCCGGACGGCGAGGGCCGCTGGGTGGTGCGGGGCGAGCGGCGCGGCGGCTGGTTCGTGTTCGAACCAGCCCCTGCCGAGCGCGGCGTCGGCGGTGCGGGCACCGTCCATCACGTCGCCTTCTCCGCGCAGCTCCAGGACCACGACGCGTGGCAGCAGCGGGTGGCCGAGGCGGGGATGCAGCCGACGCCGGTGATCGACCGCTTCTACTTCCGCTCGGTCTACTTTCGCGAGCCGAACGGCGTCCTCTTCGAGCTCGCGACGCTCGGCCCCGGCTTCGCGACGGACGAGGATCCTGCGCACCTCGGCGAGCGGCTCTCGCTCCCGCCCGCGTTCGAGCACCTGCGCGAGCAGATCGAGCCCGCGCTGACGAAGCTCCCGGACCCGAGAGGCGCGTGGAAGGTCTCGTAATCGAGGCGCTCGTGCGCGAGCCGGCCGGCGAGCCCGAGGGCGCGCTCGTCCTCTTCCACGGCCGCGGCGCGGACGAGCGCGACCTCTTCCCGCTCCTCGACGCGCTCGATCCGGAACGACGGCTTCTCGGGATCGCGCCGCGCGGGCCGCTCTCGCTGCCGCCGAGAGGTGCGCACTGGTACGCGCTCGGCGGGATTCCGACGCCGGATCCCGCCACCTTCCGACCCACCTTCGAGGCGGCCTCGGGCTGGCTCGACGCGCTTCTCGTGCCGCTCGAGCGAACGGTGC
>Ga0136617_10003606_pt1 | contig 13833 bp, 11 predicted proteins | sample AntDrymUQ3222106_2_FD_129672 | JGI IMG/M metagenome (GOLD analysis project Ga0136617, IMG submission 129672) | Polar desert sand microbial communities from Dry Valleys, Antarctica - metaG UQ322 (21.06) | ecosystem: Environmental > Terrestrial > Soil > Desert | place: Antarctica: Dry Valley... | reverse complement strand
AGAGATGCAGGACTCAGGTTGGCAGTCGGCCGAGCAACGCGCCCTGGCCGGACTGGAGAACGTGCCCGGCTGCCAGTGGTACCCAGACGCATTCAAAGCGGATCGGCTCCAGCTCGCCGGACCACAACCGGAACACTGCAACCGTCGCCACCGCCGCAGCCACCCTCCGCACAAGCTCACGGACGACTCCCCAGCCTGTCGGAATTCCGGCGCCAGTCGAGACCCCAGAACCCAGGAGGACGGCATACACCCCCGGCTGGGCATGCATGGACGTCGCCAACATGACGAGCGGAGACAAGGCGTTCGCCGGCGACACGATCACCTCAGCCCCCGCCTCTGTCACTGACCGCGCGCACTCGATTCTCATTTCGGTCGTTCAAACGGGCCGGATTCTCACGCGTCTCATTTTGGTAGGTCAATTCTCATTTCGCGGCTTGCCGGACAGTTTCACACTAAACGCCGGGGCTGAAGTCCATGAACCTCGAGTAGTGGCCTTGGAAGGCGACGGTGATCGTGCCGGTCGGGCCGTTGCGGTGCTTGGCGACGATGAGGTCGGCCTCGCCTGCCCGCGGTGACTCCTTCTCGAACGCATCCTCGCGGTAGAGCAGGATCACCGCGTCGGCGTCCTGCTCCAACGATCCGGATTCACGCAGGTCGGCCAGCTGAGGCTTCTTGTCGGTGCGCTGCTCCGCGCCACGGTTGAGCTGACTGATCGCGACCACCGGCACCTCGAGCTCCTTGGCCAGCAGCTTCATGCCACGAGACAACTCCGACACCTCCTGCTGACGGCTCTCCGTGCGCTTCGGCGAGCTCATCAGCTGCAGGTAGTCGACCACGATCAGCCGCAACTCATGGCGCTGCTTGAGCCGCCGCGCCTTGGCCCGGATCTCCATCATCGTCATGTTGGGCGAGTCGTCGATGAATAGCGGGGCGCTGGCCACCTCGCCCATCCGCCGCGCCATCCGCGCCCAGTCGTCATCGCTCATCGTGCCCGACCGCATGTGGTGCAGTGGCACCTTGGCCTCGGCCGACAGCAGCCGCATGGTGATCTCGGACTTGCTCATCTCCAGCGAGAAGATCACCGACGTCATGCCGTGCTTGATCGAGCAGGACCGCGCGAAGTCCAGTCCGAGGGTGGAGTTATGCGTCGGGATCATGCTGCGGCCAGCAAGATACAGATGATCAATGCTGTCGACCTCGACGCACCGCACCGCTGTCGACGGCACCGGCCGTACATCGGTGATGAACCGAGACCCTGATCGCAGGCGGCTGGTGGTGCGACGCTCTTTGTGTACGAGGTGCTTGCGCTCGAGCCGGAAGACGTCGTCGTTTGCGGTGAACTTGAGGATGTAACAGGTAGACGTTTGCTCGCTGCGGCCGCGCACCCGCTTCGTCGTGATGGTGCAGCGGTAGCCGAGGCTGGTCACGAGCTCCCGGACGTCTGCTGCGAGCCGCTGGTTCACCACGGCGAACTGAGGGCTGCCGCCCGTCGCTACGGAGCCATCAGTGTCAAGCAGCCCCGCAAGCAGTGCCCGGCGCTGAACCTCTGAAGCGCGGAGGTAAGTGGCGGGGATGTGCTTGTTGCCGAGCACGCCAAGCCTCCTCAGCCGGCCTTGCAGGGTCCCCGTCTCGAGGCGGCAGCGCTGGCACTGACGCATGCCACTCGACGTGCGCCCGCAGTCGGGGCAGGTGGGCGGTGGCACCGGAGCCGTAGTGAACCTGGCGCGACCACCACAAGATCGGCCGCACGTGCGGACCTGGCTGGTGCGCGGAACGAACTGCGATCCGCAGACGGCACAAGTACGCTCGCCGACCGGCTCAGGCTCGGGGAGCTGCATCCCGTAGAGCAGATTGTCGTACGGCTTCACGACCAGACCCTCAGCCTCAATGTGGAGGGCGATCTCGGGATCGGCCGTGGTGAAGCGGGCACCTGCGCTATGACCGTCGCCGAGCCAAACCCCCAGCGCGTACGGCGGGACCGGCAAAGCCTGCTCAGGCAGCGTGAGGGGGTCGCAGTTGCTGACCGAATGGTTGATCCGGTTGTCGGCTGTGGCGCACCGCAGCGTGGCGGCGATCTGCTGTGTCGTGCGCACCTCAGGCCGGGCTGCTTTGCTGTCGTAGCGCAATGCCGCCGCCTGAGCCACCCTGCGGGATGCCCGCGTCTCGGTCAGCCACTGGTGTTGCGCGTCGGCGACGATGACCTCGCCGTCGGAGAAGGTGAGCGCAAAGCAGCTCCGCTCGTGCATGACCTCGGTAGCGGCCACGACGCGGGTCGGCCGGCCGTCGGCACCGATCAACTCGTCGCCGACCTGGACCTCGCCCATCGTGGTCCAGCCGGTGGTCGTCGGCAGCGGTGTATCCAGCGCCAGCGCCTTCCCGATCGCCGGCCGCGCCGCGACGATGACCATTTGTCCGGGATGCAGGCCGTTGAGGAGACTGTCAAGGTCGGCGAAGCCGGTCGGGACGCCGGCCATGACGCCGCCGCGGTTGCCGATGGACTCGATCTCGTCCATCGCCGGCTGCAGCAGCTGCTCAAGGACCACGTAGTCCTCGCTGGTACGGCGCTCAGTCACGTCGTAGACCGCCTGCTGCGCGCGGTCGACAACGTCGTCGACCTCGAGCCCGCCGCCGCTCGCGCTGCCGTAGCCGAGCTGCACGATGCGGGTGCCGGCCTCGACCAGGCGCCGCAGGATGGCCTGCTCGGCCACGATCCGGGCGTAGTAGCCCGCATTGGCAGCGGTCGGCACGCTGGAGATCAGCGTGTGCAGGTAGGGCGCGCCGCCAGCCCGAGTAATTTCGCCGCGTTTGGTCAGCTCGGCGGAGACGGTGATCGGGTCGGCCGGCTCGCCGCGTCCGTACAGGTCCAAAACGACGTCGTAGACGAGCTGGTGGGCGGGGCGATAGAAGTCGCCGGGATGCAGGATCTCCACCACGTCGGCGATGGCGTCCTTGCTCAGCAGCATCCCGCCGAGCACGGATTGCTCGGCCGCCACGTCCTGAGGTGGCTGACGTTCGAACTCAGGCGCCGCCGCTAGCGGTCGGATCTCGTCGGGGACCGCCACGGCACCCCCAATCGCTCACCCGCACACTCCTTAGCCGTATCCGTACCACTGACGTGTGACATGTCTGGACGGCTGCGGGAACGCTAAGGGGTGACCAGGCCCGGCCACAAAAACGCCTGTGTAGTGACTTGTTGATGCATTGTGGACGCCGGGCCTACCCTCTGTGCACAGGGTGTGCACGAAACTGTGCACAGTCGCGAATGGACACTGCGACACGCTGCCGGACCTGCGCTTTAGACATCCACCTCATGTGCATGAGAAGAAGTTCAAGCAGGCACAGAATTACACACTGCAAAAGAATGATTACGAGGGGTCATAAGTGACTATCTATTCGCCGCCGGCCCGCACCGCCATGATCCAGGGACGATTGGTCCGGCTCCAACCGGCCTAACTCGCCCTGGATCATGAAAAGGGCACGGAGCGCGGTGACAGCCCGCCCAAAGCAAGTGGGACGCGGTGTGAGGGGAGCGACCCCGGCACCCGCGGGCGGACTCCGTACCTGGGGTGAGTGTCAGGCGGGGACGACGTCCACGGTGAGGGTGGCGGAGACCTCGGCGTGCACCCTGACAGTGACGTGATGACTGCCGGTGGTCTTGATCGGGCCTGGCAGCTCGATGCGCCGGCGATCGATGTCAGGCCCGCCCGCCTGCTTGACCGCGTCAGCCACATCAGCGGCGGTGACCGAGCCGAAGAGCCGGCCACCGGCGCCCGCTCGGGTCGGCAAGGAGACCGACAAGCCCTCAAGCTGACCTTTGATCTCGGTCGCGTGCCCTAGATCGCGCACCTCGCGGACGTCGCGCGCGCGCTTGATGGTCGCGACCTGCTTCTCGCCGCCCTTGGTCCAGGGCATGGCCAGGCCCTGCGGCAGCAGGTAGTTACGGCCGTAGCCGTCCTTGACCTCGACCACATCGCCCGGCCCGCCGAGGCCGGTGACCTCCTGCGTAAGGATGATCTTCACGATGTCTACCGGCCAGTGCTCGTATAGGGGAGCAGCGCCATCTCGCGACTGTTCTTGATCGCCACCGCGACGTCACGCTGGTGCTGCCGGCAGTTGCCACTGACCCGCCGCGCCCGGATCTTGCCGCGGTCGGAGATGTACTTGCGCAGCAGCGGTGTGTCTTTGTAGTCGATATAGGTGGTCTTGTCCTTGCAGAAGGCACAGACCTTCTTTTTCAGCTTGCGTACGGGGGGCTTAACCATGTGTCAGTGCTCCGCAGTTAGGTGAACCGAAGTCTTGATTAGAAGGGAGGCTCGTCGCTGAAGCCGCCGGAGGAGGGGGCTGGTGCCGCACTCGCCCACGGGTCGTCGCTGGCAGCCTGCGAACCCGAACCCGAACCCGAGGAGCCGAAGCCACCGCCGCCGCCGCCGCGCGTGGTCTTGTTGACCTTGGCCGTGGCGTACTTCAGGGACGGGCCGATCTCATCGACATCGAGCTCGACGACGGTGCGCTTCTCGCCTTCCTTCGTCTCGTACGATCGCTGCTTCAACCGACCCTGCACGACGACGCGCATGCCGCGTTGCAACGACTCCGCGACGTTCTCGGCCGCTTGGCGCCACACGGAGCACCGCAGGAAGAGCGCCTCGCCGTCCTTCCACTCATTGGTGCTCTTGTCGAGCGTGCGTGGCGTGGACGCCACGGTGAAGTTGGCCACCGCCGCACCGCTGGGGGTGAAGCGCAGCTCCGGGTCGGCGGTGAGGTTGCCGACGACGGTGATGATCGTCTCGCCTGCCATGGTGAATACTCCTCGACTTGCCGGGGGCTAGCGCTGGTCGGGCCGGATGACCTTGGTGCGCAGGACCGACTCGTTGAGGTTGAGCTGGCGGTCCAGTTCCTGGACGGCGGCCGACTCGGCCTGCAGGTCGATAACCGCGTAGATACCTTCGACCTTCTTGTCGATCTCGAAGGCCAGCCGGCGGCGTCCCCACACGTCGACCTTCTCCACGCTGCCACCGCCTTGACGGACAACACCGAGGAACTGGTCGAGAGACGGCTGGATGGTGCGCTCCTCGAGATCTGGATCGAGGATCACCATGAGCTCGTAGTGACGCAAGGAGTAACTCCTTCTCCTGTGGACTAGGCGGCCACGGACCTTCCGTGGCAGGAGAGATGTTCGCGCGGTACTGCACGACACGAACCCGCGAAGAGTAACAGCCCCACCGCCAGCACCTCGAATCCGGGCGCTCGCGGCAGGGCTGTCACGTCCCGACTAGAGGGCTTACTCAGGCGGCCGTCGCACTGTTGAGGCGACCGCTGATCAGGGTACGAGCCAACGCGATACCGACGCCGAGGAGCAGGATCGCTCCCAGCATTGCGGTGAGCCCGAGGCCGCCAGCCGCGGTGCTGGAATTCGACATTGTCCGCTGATTGCTGCTCTGGCCATTGCCCGGCACCAGGGTGGTGTTGCTGCCAGAGTTGGGTGCGACCACGGCCGGGGGAACCTCAGCAAAACCTGGGGCCTGACCGTTGGCCGTGCCACTGCCCGGCTGCGGGACTGTCGCACTGCCGGCGCTCCCGGCGCCGCCGGGCACGTTGCCCGGGTCACCCGGCGGGATGATGGGTCCGGCACCGCCGCCAGGCGTCGTGGGTGGGTTGTTGCCGTCATCCGGGGGCGGCGCAGGTGGCTCCTCCTCGCCCGGCGGCGGGGGAGGCGGCGGCTGAGGGGCCGGCGGCGGCGGGGGCGGCGGGGCGTTGGCTGCGGTGATCGTGCCACTGGAGCTGGTCAACGGCACCAAACCCAGCACGGAGTACGTACCGGTGTAGCTCGTCGACGTGGTGATCGTCCGGGCCACCGGAGTACCCGCTACCTGGAACGTCTCGCCACCGAAAATCATGTTCACCGGGGCGACGGCACCGGTCAGCGGCTGTAGCGGCAGGGCGTTCTTGAAGATCACCGTGTCGCCCTTGTTCGCGCTGATGTTGCCCTTGTCACCGCCCAGCGCGTCATAGGTGACGGTGTGCGTTGCGGCCGCTTCACCCTTGGTGGGGCTGAGCAGCATGGCAGCGAGCGCGGTGAGAGCCGCCATGACGACGATCCCCGCTCGCACGTAGTTAGTTCGATGAGCCGTCGTCATATCGCTTGTGTTCTCCGATCTGTCCGGTCGGCCGCAATCAGGTCAACGACACAAATGCACCGCCGGTGACGGGCCGTACCCTAGCGCGTATGTACCTAGGAGCGCACGTCGGGATGCTAAATCCCCTCAAAGAAGTACAAGCTCGGTCAGGCGACCTGATGCAATTCTTCCTGACCGATCCGCAAGGATGGCAAAAGTCAGTACCCGTACGGGAGGACGCGGCAACACTGCGTGACTGTGGCATCGGGATCTATATTCATGCCCCCTACACGATCAACGTGGCGACTCTCAACAACCGCATCCGCATTCCGAGCCGTCAGATGCTCGATCAGCAGGCGTCCGCAGCCGCCGCACTCGGGGCGCGCGGGCTCGTGGTGCATGGCGGGCATCTGGGCAAGGGTGACGACCCCGAGAAGGGATTCGACAACTGGCGCAAGACCTTCGAGCGCGCCGACTTCCCGCTGCCGATCCTGATCGAGAACACCGCCGGCGGCGACAACGCCATGGGACGCCGCCTCGACCGCCTGGCCCGGCTATGGGATGTCATCGGGCGGTATGATCCCGGCTTCTGCCTAGACACCTGCCACTTCCACGCTGGAGGCGAGGACCTGACCGGCATCGTCGACCGGGTCAAGGCGATCACCGGCCGGGTCGACCTGGTGCACGCCAACGACTCGCGCGACGCGTTCGGCTCCGGGGCTGACCGGCACGCCAATATCGGCGCCGGCCAGATCGAGCCCGAAGCCATCGTCGCGATCGTGGCCGCCGCCGGTGCCGATGTCATCGTCGAGACACCCGGTGACGTCGACGGCCAGTCGGCCGACATCGCCTACCTCCGCAGCCACCTGCCGGCCTGACTTAAGTGAGACCGCTCAACAGAGAGATCTCCCTCGTGGGGCTGGGCAGCACCCTGCTGGCGGTGATCATGACCTGGCCCACGATGCGGCACCCACGGAGCACGATCCCCAACGACCTCTGGGACCCGCTGGCCGAGACGTGGATCGCCTCCTGGGGCGGCCATGCGCTCACCACCCAGCCGACGAATCTGTTCCAGAGCAACACCTACTTCCCGCTGGCCAACTCCTACGCGTTCAACGACACGATGCTGGGCTACGCGCCCTTCGCGCTGATCACAGGCGGCGTTGAGGGCACGCTGCTGCGCTACAACGTGCTCTTCGTCCTCGCTCATGCGCTCGCCTTCGCCGGGGCGTACGCGCTGGCCAGGCAGTTGGGCTGCACACCGATCGGTGCGCTGGTCGCCGGCGCGGCTTTCGCGTACGCACCCTGGCGGCTCGCACACGCCGGGCACCTCAACATCCTCTCCAGCGGCGCCATCCCGCTGGCCTTGGCGATGCTTGCCCGCGGCCACGGGTACGGCCGAGAGGGCTATCGACCCGACCGGGTGCGCCCCGGATGGGTGATCGCCGGTGCGTGCGTGGCCGCCTGGCAGATGACGATGGGGTTCAGCCTCGCGCTCGCGTTCGGCTACGTGCTGCTCGTGATCGGTGTCGTCGCTGTCGTGGGCTGGTTCATTGCCGGCCGCCCACACCTGCCGCGGTGGCTGCTCCTTGCCGATCTTGGCGGTGGCGTGATCCTGGCTGGGGTTGCCGGGCTGATGGCGCGGCCATACATCCAGGTGATCGCCGACCATCCGGAGGCTCGGCGTGGAGAAGCTGAAGTCTCGTTCTTTTCCCCGCCCTGGACCGGCTTTTTCATCGCCCCCGAGCAGTCCCGCATCTGGGGCGATCTGGCGGCGGGACCACGCGGCGAGCTGCGCTGGGCGGGCGAGATGGCCCTCCTGCCGGGCTTCGTCGTGCTGGCCTGTGCGGTGGTCGGCCTGCTCTGGGGCGCGGCCCCCGTACGCCGCCGGCTGATGCTGGGCGCCGCCGTGCTCGGCAGCGCCATGTTCGCCGTCGGCACGACACTGTCCGGCGGGCGCTACACGATCCTGCCCATGCAAGATCACCTCCCCGGCTGGGAGAGCACCCGGACGACCGGCCGGCTGGTCCTCTACACCACCCTCGCGCTCGGTGTGCTGGCTGCTTACGCCGTCACCCGGCTGCAGGAGCGATTGCCGCGCGGCAAGGTCGCCATCCTGCTCGTGGTGCCCGCGCTCGTGCTGATCGAGGGGCTGGGCGTAATCGATCATCCGGCCGTGCCACCCGCGCCACCGGCCGTGACCCGGGCCGAGGGGCCGCTGCTTGTGCTGCCCAGCGATGGCTACCACGACTCGGCGACCATGCTGTGGTCGACCGAGTCATGGCAGGTCTTCGTCAACGGCAACGCCAGCGTCCAACCCCGGCAGATGGAAGAGGTACGTCAGCGGGTGGCCAGCTTCCCCGATGCCGCGTCGGTGGACTACCTACGCGGAATGGGCGTGCGCACCGTCGTGCTGCTCCCCGGCTACGCCTTCGGCACTCCGTGGCAGGGCGCCGAAGCGCGCCCCATCGACGGGCTGCCCTTGACGAGAGAGCAGGTCATCGGCGATGACTGGGTCTACCACCTGGCGCCGCGCGCCGGCGGCTGACGCCGGGGCTAGGCGAGTGAGCATCGAGCGCGGCGAGGCGCGGAGCGAGCTGATGGCTAGGCGGCGGACTTACGGCAGGACCCGGGCCGGCCCCAGGGCCCGGACGCGGGCCGGCCGGGGTTGGCCGATTCACCGGAACCGGCCCGACCTTGGCCAGCTCGGCTTCGCGCCACGTTAGCTCGGCCTGCTCTTGCTCCACAGCCGGTTGCGAGCGCAGGAACACCACGAACAGCAGGACGAGCATGACCGCGCGCCCCCACACCCCGATCACCAGCGCCTGCTTGGCCAGACCGAAGTCCTGGCCCTGCGCCACGTCGTAGAACCAGCGGAACAGCCCGACGTACAAGGTCGCGTCAATGGCCAGGTACGCGACCCACCAACCCCAGCGCAGCCGCACCAGGGCAAAGAACGGCAGCAGCCACAACGCGTACTGCGGGGAGTGGACCTTGTTGAGCAGCATGAACGCACACAGGATGGCGGCGCAGACCTGAAGGAACGGATACGGCTCGTCGCGTCGCTGCGCGCGGACCCAGCCGTAGACCAGGGCCCCGGCGAAGGCCAGCCCGAACAGGATCGGCACGACGACATTGAGCGTGTCGCGATCCAGCGACGGAAATCCCCAGAACCAGATGCTGTTGGTCGTGATGTCGGCCTCGCGCAACGCCTGGAATTCGTACGACGCCCACCAGCCGTCGAAGTTGACGACGACGAACCAAGCATTGACCGCGATCACCGTGAGCGCAGCCGTGAACGACACCCAGAGCGCGTCGCCGCGGTCCCGGTCTCGCAGCCGCGCCGCGATCAGCGGGACGAGGAAGAACAACGGCCACAGCTTGAGGCAGCCGCCCAGGGCGAGCAGCATCGCCGCCGTGGCCGGGCGCCCCTTCCACCACTGGTAGAAGGCCGGCACGGTCACCATGACGACGAGCAGGTCCCAGTTGTGGAACGAGTACCAGATCAGCGCTGGCGCGAGGGCGTACAGCAGGGCCCGCCACCGGACCATCCGCGACAGCAGCCAGGCGGTCAGCAGGCTGAACGGCGCCAGCAGGGCGGCCGTGGCGAGGAAGTACTCGCTGGAGTTGGTCGTGAACTGCCCCGGCACCCAGGCGAACAACCCGGTGAGCACCGGGTACTCGAGTGCGCCGTCGACCAGCTCGCCCTTGACCAGGTCGCCGTGGATATACGGAAAGGTGCGGTCGGCCATGCTTCGGTTGCCGTACAGCACCTGGATGTCGTTGCTGCACAGAAGACGGTCGCGGTTGGCGTTGTAGTTGCCCAGGCAGGGCGCCTTGAGCAGGAAGCCGAGGGTGGTGAACACGACGCAAGCCAGCAGGACGACGACCGGCAGCCGCCGACCGTCGTCGCCTCTCACGGCCGGAGGCTAGCAGCCGATCTGGCGGCTGAGCCGGTCCATGTGACGACGTCTGGTGCCCGGTCGAGCACTCCACCGATGGGGTCGTCCTCGCCGCGCGCTCGGACGATGTCGCTGGCAGGCCAGCGCACCTCCATGACGACCAGCGCGCACAGGGCGAGCAGGCCAAAGGCGCGCAGCATCGAGGCGACGATGAACAGCCACTCCGGGATCACCGGGGTGCCGGTCGCGGCCCCCGTCAGCTCGAAGTAGAAGGCGAAGAAGTACACCAACTCGCAGGCCTGCCAGGCCAGGAACGCTCTCCATCGGGGTCGTGCCAGCACCGCCAGTGGAATCAGCCACAGCACGTACTGCTGGGACCAGACCTTGCTGGTGAGCAGGAAGACCGCGACGACGAGGAACAGCAGTTGCCCCAGCCGCGGCCGACGGTAAGCAGACAGGGCCAACCAGCCGATCAGCGCGCAGCCCACCACGAGCGCGAGAGCGACGGCGGCGTTCAGCACCGGCGGGCCAGCGTCGCCCACGGTCGCGTCCAGCGGTCGATCCGTGATGTCACGCAGGACGTACCAGAAGGTGCCCCAATCGACGTCGCGCGTGCGATTGAGGGCAAAGAAGCGCTGCCACGACTCCGGTGCGGCAAGCACAACGGGAATGTTGAGGACCGTCCAGGTCACGGCGGTGGCGGTGGCGGTGACGGCGAAAGCGCGCAGTCGACCGGCCCGCAGGCAGAGCAGGAACAGCGGTCCGAGGAACAGCAGCGGATAGAACTTCGCCGCGATCGCCAAGCCCAGCAAGATGCCGGCCCACACCAGCCGTTTTCGCGCCCAGGCCAGCAACGCGGTAGTGGCGAAGGCGATCGCGAAGAGATCCCAGTTGACGTACGCGGTCACCACCATCGCCGGCGCCAAGGCCACCATCGCCGCATCCCACGGCCGGCGGCGGTGCATCCGCGCCACGGCCCAGACGGTGACGAGGGCCGATGCCGCGAGCACCAGCGCGGTCAGGTCGAAGAACAGTCCAGCCGGATTGCCAGGCGCCAAGCCATGAACCGGCAGTCCCACCAGCCCCATGAGAGCTCCAGTGATGACTGGGTACTCCACCGGATGGTCGAGGTAGGGCACTTTTCCCTCGGCCAGGCCCTCGGCGAAGTAGAGCGCGAACACGTCGGTGTAGCAGACGTGGGTGTACTGATACTCGTTGGTCCACGGGTGCTCTCGGCACGGCGCCTTCTGCACCCAGGCTGCGGCCAGGACGAGCAGGGCCAGGGCGAGCGTGACGCGCACGGGCGTCCAGAACAGGTGCTGCCGCCCGGCGGCGTACCTGCCCGGTGGCCCGCCGACTGCTTGAGCGAGCCCGCGGACCACCGGATCGTCTGAGCTGGGAGCGACGATCTCGGTCACGGTGGCGCGGGTCCCGCGGGGTTCTGGGGATCACCACCCCCGGGCGGCGGCGAGCAGAACGGGAACCCTCTGCACGGCGACTTGGTGGGCCCCGGCCACGGCCGCCCGCTCGGGGTGGGCCCAGGCGAGATTGACGGACCCGGCTGGGGACTGGGCCGCGGCGGCGGCGGCGGCGGGTTCGAGTTGCCCTCGCGCTTGCCGAGATAGACCGGGGGTGCGAACTTCAACTCCGGCTTGCCACGCAGCGCACCATCCATGAACTCTTTCCACACCAACCCCGGGAGCCCGATGCCGTAGATCTGCCGGCCGGTGGCGGTCACCAGCGGTTTCCTCAGGTTGTCGTGGCCGACCCACACCGCGGTCGCCAACTGTGGCGTGAACCCGCACATCCAGGCAGCGCTGTTGCCACCGCCGTTGCCGTCGCCACGGTCGGCGCCCGGGTCCTGGGCCGTGCCGGTCTTTGCTGCCGCCTCACGGCCGTCGTCAAGACGGCGGCTGAAGGAGCCGGTGCTCCCCTTGAGCACCTGCTGCATCGCATAGGTAGCGTCAGTGGCGACGGCTGCGGAGAAGGCCCGCTGGCCGGGATCCTTCAGATGCTCGTAGACAACGGTGTCGTCAGGCAGCACGGCCTTCTGCACGAAGTACGGCTCGTGGTGCACGCCGCCCGCCGCGAAAGTCGCATACCCGGCGGCTTGATCGAGGGTCGTGATCTCGAACTGGCCGATGCCGAAGTTGTTGGTCAGCTTGCCGGAATTGATGAACTCGTCGGAGGGCTGCCCGGCCAGCGTGCGAATACCGGCCCGCTCCGCGAGCTCCGCCGCCTTCTTGGCGCCAACCTTGTCGGTGAGGGCGTAGTAGACGGTGTTGAGTGAGAGCACCGTCGACCTGATCAGGTTACAACTCGAGCACTGCTGGCCACGGCCGTCACCGCTGTTGAACACCGGCCGGCCAGGTCGGTCGGGGAATCTCTGTGGCGACGAGCCATCCCAGTAGGACTTCAGGCCGATCCCCTGCGCGAGTGCTTCGGCGAGCACGTAAGGCTTGATGGACGAGCCGGGCTGGAACGAGCGGGAGGCGTAGTCGAGGGCGCCGTTGCCGATCTTGCCGCCGTAGTAGGCCTTGATCTTGCCGGTGCTCGGCTCGATCGCCACCAGCGCCTGGCGGAGCTCCTTGGGCTCTCCGGCGAAGACCTTGTTCACCGCGGCCACCGCGGAGTCCTGCGCCGGCTTGTCGATCGTGGTAATGATCCGCATGCCGCTACGCCGGACGACGTCGTCGGAGATGCCTTTGGCGGCGAGCTCCTTGGCGACCTGGCGGACGATGTAGCCCTTGGGCCCGGAGAGGTCGTTGAACCGGCTCACCCCGATGGGGCGCACGCCCGGGTATCTGGTCTTGGCTTTGACCTCAGCCGGCAGCCAGCCCTGCCCGGCCATGCCCTCGAGGACGTACTCCCAGCGATCTTTGGCCGCCTGCGGGTGATCCTCGGGGTCATAGAGCGCCGGCGAGCGGATGCTCGAGGCCAGCACGGCGCTCTGCGCCAGATTCAGCTTCGTCGCCGACACGCCGAAGTAGGTCTGGGCCGCGGCCTCGATGCCGTAGGCCCCGCGGCCGAAGTAGATCGTATTGAGATACCACTCGAGGATCTGGTCCTTGGAGTAGGACTTGTCGAGCTTGACGGCGATCACGATCTCGCGGAACTTGCGGGTGAAGGTGCGCTCCTGGTCGAGGTAGACGTTCTTGGCGTACTGCTGCTGGATCGTCGAGCCGCCCTGGATCTCCTTGCCGCGCACGTTGGCCCAGAAGGCCCGGGCGATGCCCTTCGGTGAGATGCCGCTGTTGGTGTAGAAGTCGCGGTTCTCGGCGGCGAGCACCGCGTACTGCAACTCTTTGGGAACGTCGGCGAGCTTGATCTCGGTGCGGTTCTCTGCGCCGATGCGGGCGATCTCCGTGCGCCCGTCGGCGTAGTAGATGATCGAGCTCTGGTTCTGCTTCACGTCGGCCGGAAGCGGGATGTTGGTCGCGGCGTAGACGACGCCGAGCAGCCCGAAGACCATGAAGAGCGACATCGCACCGGCGATGAACGCAATCCGCCGGCGCCGGCGTGCCTTTTTCATCCGGCTGGCCGAGCGGCGGGACGAGGGCGGAGGCGGGGCGACGTCGCTCAGGGCGGGGTCGGCAGCGGGCGCCTGGCGCGTCCGCGACGCCGCGCGGCTGCGGGGTGTGGGATGCGCCGGAGCCGGCTGGCGCGTCGGGCTGGGCCGCGCTTCGGGGTCAATGGGGGACTGACTCACCGCTCCACCATGCCGGGTCGGGTCATCGAATCCCAAACCAGGTGCCCGGCGGCATGCTGGTCCTCGTCTGCCGGGCTTGTGCCCAGGACGTACGACTGGGTGAGGTGGT
>Ga0136617_10003605_pt1 | contig 13836 bp, 13 predicted proteins | sample AntDrymUQ3222106_2_FD_129672 | JGI IMG/M metagenome (GOLD analysis project Ga0136617, IMG submission 129672) | Polar desert sand microbial communities from Dry Valleys, Antarctica - metaG UQ322 (21.06) | ecosystem: Environmental > Terrestrial > Soil > Desert | place: Antarctica: Dry Valley... | reverse complement strand
GGCCGCGAGCTCACGCTCCGGCGCGGGCTGCGTGACCTCGGCGGCGACTACGACGTCGTCCTCATCGACTGCCCTCCCGCCCTCGGGTTGCTGACCGTCAACGCGCTCGTCGCCGCCGACCGCGCCCTGATCACCGCGGAGGCGCAGTACTTCGCGCTCCAGGGCGTCGAGCAGGCACTCGAGGTCATCGAGCTGGCCCGCGACAATCTCAACCCGGACCTCGAGGTGCTCGGCATCGTCCTCAACCTCGCCGACATGCGCACGGTCCACTCCCGCGAGGCCTACGCCTCCCTGGCCGAGTCCTTCCCCGACGTGATCTGCGAGACCACCATCCGCCAGTCGATCGCCTACGCAGAGTCCGCCGAGCGCGCCGTCTCGATCCTCGATCATCGTCCTGACCTGGGGGCCGACTACCTCGCACTCGCCGACGAGCTGCTCGAGCGCCTCGCGCTCGACGACGCCCGCGGCCGGCTCGACGGCCTGCGCGACGAGGCCGGCGCGCCACGGCCGTGAGGGCGCGCGTCCCGGTCGTCCTCGCCGCCCTCGGGATGGCGACCGGCGGGGCGGGCTGTGGCACGGGGGATGAGAGCCCCTCGCAGTCCGGAGAGCCCGACGTTCCCTTCGCAGTCGTCTCACCCCCGCCGGCGTCCACGGCACCGGCGCCCGCTGTCGCTCCTGCGCGTGCGCCGGGGCCGCCCGGCAGCCTGGCCGCCTACACGCGGCGCACGGTGATCCTGCGCGCACGCCCCGGGGGCGCGCCGGAGGTGCGCCTTAAGCCGCGCACGGAGTTCGACTCTCCGCGCGTCATGGGCGTCGTGGGCCGCCGGGGCCGCTGGGTCGCGGTGCTCGTGCCCGAGGTGCGCGGGCGCCCGGCGTGGCTGGACACCCGGCGCGGGGTCGAGCTGATCCGCACGCGGTTCGCCATCGACGTGGACCTCTCCCAGCGGCGGCTCACGCTACGGCGCGACGGCCGCGAGGTCGCACGCACGACGGTCGCCATCGGTCGCCCGGCCACGCCGACGCCCCCCGGCCGCTACGCCGTGACCGACAAGCTGGTGACCCGGAAGCCGACCGACTCGCCCTACGGCTGCTGCGTTCTCGCGCTCTCGGGCCATCAGCCCGAGATCCTCCAGAACTGGGGCGGGGGTGACCGCCTCGCGATCCACTCCACCCGCGCCGAGCAGACGATCGGGCAGGCGGCGAGCCTCGGCTGCCTGCGCGCCGCGATGCCCGTGATGCGCCGGCTGGTGCGCCTCGTCCCCCTGGGGACGCTGGTCCGCGTGCGCAGCTGAGCGGGCGTCTAGCGCGGCAGGTAGAGCATCGGATTCAGCGGTGGCGACTGCGGCGTGACGCCCTTGCGAATCTCGAAGTGCAGGTGGGCGCCCGAGGAGTTGCCGGTGTTGCCGACCTTGCCGATGACCTGGCCCTTCTGGACCACGGCCCCGAAGGACGTGAGGAACTGGGACTGGTGCGCGTAGCAGGTGGTCAGCGTCACGTGGCGGATGCAGGTGAAGAGGCCGTAGCCGCCGTAGGAAGCCATGAGCGTGACGCGCCCGGCGGCCGCGGCCTTGATGGGGCTACCCGTCGGCAGCGCGATGTCGAGGCCCGAATGCATGTGGTCGCCGCGGTTCTCACCGAAGACGCCGGTGGTCAGCCCGCGGACCGGCCAGATGAACCGCTCGTCGGTCGAGATCGGCTGGAAGGGGATGGCGACCGCAGCCTTGGAGGGCAGAGAGGCGCCCAGATCCTCGTCGAAGGCGACGATCGGGCCCGAGACGGCCTTGGGGGGCACCAGAACCTCGACCCGGCCCGAGAACTTCGCCGTCGGGGTGGCGGGCACGTCGTCGGCCGAGCCGCGGCCGCCGCGGAAGATGATCGAGGACACGCTGGCGAGGTTGCGACCGCGGATGCGCAGCAGGCCGGTGGGCTTGATCCTCACCGGCGCGGGCGCGGCGGTGCGGCGCACGGTCGCCCGCGAGGCGATGCAGTTGGAGCGGCACTCGAGCTGGAGGATCTGCGGGAGGTCATCGCCCGAGACGGTCCCGCCCGACTGGGCCTCGGCGCGGCCGGCGCCCACGGTGGCCAGCGCGAGCAGGAGCGCGCAGGCAGCGATGACCGCTGCGCATGTGCGCGGGTAGGGCGCGTGGGTGTACCGCACGGATCGGAGAGCCATTGGCCGTCACGACGCCTACGGGGTTAGCTGACGGACTCGCGCTGACTTTCAGCGCTGGTCGCGGAGCACCGCGACGTTCGCCCCAGATGTTGGTTCCCCCGCGTCCCGGACGGGACTTCGGCGTTCGGTAGGGAACATAACAGGGGATTCGGCGTCGTGCGGACCGATCCTTCTGGTCGTGACGATCGGCTCGAGATCGGCTAGGCCGAGGCGGAGCGCGCGGGCAGGTAGGGCAGCGGGTTCACAGGCGTGCTCGAGGGGTCCAGCCCGAGCCGCACCTCGAAGTGCAGGTGGGCGCCGAAGGAGTTGCCGGTGTTGCCGACGTAGCCGATGACCTGGCCGCGGGAGACGCGCGCGCCGAACGTCGTGTTGTAGCCCGATTGGTGGGCGTAGCAGGTGGTTATCGACGTGTGGGCGAGGCACGTGAAGTTCCCGTAACCGCCCGTGTAGCCCAGGAGGGAGACCCGCCCGCCGTAGGCGGCGCGGATCGGGGTCCCGGTACTGGCGCCAAGGTCGATGCCCGTGTGGGTGCGTCCCCAGCGCGGACCGAAGGGCGAGGTCACGGGGGCGTCCAGGGGCCAGATGAGCCCGGAGGCCGAGGGCGGTGCGCCGCCCGACGGCGCGCGGGGCACGGGCCTGGGTGCGGTGGCCGTGGTGACGACGAGGCGGGCGCGGCTGGGCTGCGAGGAGCCCAGGCGCTCGGAGATAACCACGAGCGGCCCGTCGGGCGCCCGGCGGGGAACGTCGATGTCGACCGTCCCGGTGCTCGCGCGCCGGGGGCGCACGACGACGTCGTCGCCGGCACCGCCGCGTCCCGCGAAGACCACATGCGCGACGCTGGCGAGGTTGCGCCCTCGGATCGCGACCCGCCCGCGGGGATTGACGGCCAGGGAAGCCGCGGTGGAGCGAGCGGTCACACAGCCCGCGCGGCACTCGAGCTTGGTGATGGCCGGCGCGTCGGTGGGGGCGGCCGTGCCGCCGGTGGCAGCGGGAGCCGCGGCGGGCGTCACGGCGAGCACGGCCAGCGCGAGGGACGCGAGAGGACGGCGAGCCATCCGGGAGCGGGGTGGGCGTGCGGGCATCCACGAACAACATCTGCGCGCCCGCGGGCGGCCTGGAGGCCCGCGCCCCCGTTGCGCAGCATCCCGCGCAGAACCTGCGAGGAATGCGCAGGTTCTGCGCAAACCTAAAGAGGGTCAGACCCCCTTTAGGTTCGGACGCGCCGGCGGGTGGTCCAGACGCGGGTCTCGTAGGGCCATTCCAGCGGACCGCCGGGCAGCAGCGCGCGCACCTGCTCGCGCACCGCCGCGCGCCCGGAGTCATCCATGGCGCCGATGAACGAGAAGGAGCACACGCAGTCCAGCAGCTCCTCCTCGCCGGGCCGCCAGGTGAAGGGCGCCGTGTGCTCGCGCAGGCCGTCAAAGGCGGGGTGGGCGTCCAGCGCCGGGCGGCCCTGATCGTCGCGGAAGTTGGGGTGGTCGCCGCGCATGCCGCGGAGCAGGCGCCCGACGTCGCGCCGCCACCCCGGCGCGCGGTCGGGGCCGGGCGTCTGCCACAGCAGCGCCGCCGCGCCGCCGGGACGCACCACCCGCGCCAGCTCCGCGGCCGCACGCGCCCAGTCGAACCAGTGCCAGGCATCGCCGACGGTGACCAGGTCGACCGCGCCGTCGGCGAGCGGTATCGCCTCCGCGGTGCCCGCCAGCACCTCGTCGGCGTCCAGGCGCGCCCGCAGCTCCGGCAGGGGTTCGACGGCCACGACCCGCGCCCCGCTCGCGCGCAGCGACCGCGTGAGCTTCCCGGTGCCCGCGGCGAGGTCGAGCACCTCAGCGCCCGGTCCGAGCCCGGCCTCGGCACGCAGGATCTCCAGCGCCGCGGGCGGGTAGCCCGGGCGCCCGCGCTCGTAGAGGTCGGCGACGCCGGCGAAGCCCGCGGGATCTGACCGGGGCGCGCCGGTCAGAGCGCCCGCACCTCGGCGCCCTGGGGCTCGAAGGGCACGCGCATCACCTTGGTCTCCTCACCGGCCGCGGCCCGCAGCCCCTCGACGACCCCTCCGGTCTGCTCGTAGTGGGTCCACACGAGCACGGTCGGCCCGGCGCCGGAGATCGTGGCGCCCAGAGCGCCGAAGTCCCGCGCCCGCGCGGCCAGCGCGAGCGAGTCCGGATACAGCGAGGCGCGGTGGGGCTGGTGGAGGCGGTCATCCAGGCCGCGGGCGACGAGGTCCCAGTCGCCGCGCGCCAGTCCCAGCACCAGGAGGGAGACGTGGGCGACGTTGAACACCGCGTCGGCCATCGGCACCTCCCGGGGCAACGCGGCGCGCGCGTCGCGCGTGTGGACGGGGGCGGGCGGCACGGCGACCACGGCCTCCAGGCCGGCGGGGGGATCAAAGCGCGTCGCTTCGCCGTCGGCTGAGATCACGAAGCCCCCGCGCAGCGCGGCCGCCACGTTGTCGGCGTGGCCCTCGAGCTCAGTGGCCAGGGCGAGCAGGTCGGCGTCGAGCTCGAAGACGTGATCGGCGGCCATGAGGCCGGCGACGATCGCCGCGGCACTCGAGCCCAGGCCGCCCGCGAGCGGGATGGCCGAGCGGATCGTGAACTCGAAGTCGTCCGGCGCGTGCAGCGCCGCGAAGGCCCGCACGCAGAGGTTGTCCCGGTCGCGGGGGATGTCGAGGTCGGTGTGGACCGCGAAGGAGCCCGTCTCTGACACCTCGACCTCGAGGTGAAGCGCCAGCGCGGCTCCGAGCGCGTCATAGCCCGGCCCGAGGTTGGCCGAGGAGGCCGGGACGCGGACCAGGCGCCGGCGCTGCATCAGCCGAGCACCGCCCGCTCGACGGCCGCGAGGTCGGCCTCGCACGGGACGACCGCCCCGGCGTGGTCCAGCGCCGTCTGGGGGTCCTTGAGCCCGTGGCCCGTGAGCACGCATACGACCCGGCGCGCGTCGCCGGCGCCGTGGCGCAGCAACCCCGCGACCGATGCCGCCGAGGCCGGCTCGCAGAAGACCCCTTCGGTGCGGGCCAGCAGCTGGTAGGCGTCGAGGATCTCTGCGTCGGAGACCGCGGCCACCGCGCCGCGCGAGCTGGTGAAGGCGCTCATCGCCTCCTCCCAGCGCGCGGGGTTGCCGATGCGGATGGCGCTGGCGACCGTCTCGGGGTGGGCCACCGGCGCGCCGTGGACGAGGGGCGCGGCCCCCTCGGCCTGGAAGCCGAGCATCCGCGGCGCGGCCCCGGCCTCCTGGAAGCCCTTCCAGTAGGCGCTCACGTTGCCGGCGTTGCCAACGGGGATGCAGAGCGCGTCGAGCTCGCCCAGGTCGTCGAGCAGCTCGAAGGCGGCCGTCTTCTGACCCTCGAGACGGAACTCGTTGACCGAGTTCACGAGCGCGATCGGATGGCGGTCGGCCAGCTCGCGCACGAGCGCGAGCGCCTCGTCGAAGTTGCCGCGCAGCGCGATGACCCGCGCACCGTGCATGAGCGCCTGGGCGAGCTTGCCGGTGGCGATCTTCCCCTCGGGGACGATCACCGCGCCGGTCAGGCCGGCGCGTGCGGCGTAGGCGGCCGTGCTCGCGGCGGTATTGCCCGTCGAGGCGCAGATCACCGCGGTCGCGCCCTCGCGGACGGCGGCCGAGACCGCGCAGGTCATCCCGCGGTCCTTGAAGGAGCCCGTGGGGTTCGCGCCCTCCAGCTTGAGGAGCACCTCTGTCCCGGTCCGCTCGGACAGCGCCGGTGCGGGCACCAGCGGCGTCGACCCCTCCGCGAGCGAGACCACCGGGTCGCCCTCGGCGAAGGGCAGGCGGTCGCGGTGGCGTTCGATCACCCCGCCCCTCAGAGGAACTCCTCCTCGATGACGCGGATGGCCCGTGGCGCCGAGCGCAGGAAGTCCAGCCGGCCGATCAGCTCGCGGGCGGCCAGGAACTTGGACTCGAGGATGGGGTGGATCACCATGACGAGCCGGGCGTCGTCGCCCAGCCCCTTCTGCACGACGGACTTGATCGAGGCGCCCTGGAGGCCGAGGATCTGCGCGACCTGAGCCAGGACGCCGGGCTCGTCGGCGACTTCCATGTGGAGGTAGAACGCCGACTGCACGTCGTCGACGAGGGGCAGCGCGGCCGTGGTCTCGGGGGTCGAGGCCGGCGGGATCATGGCGCTGATGACGTCGCCGAGCACGGCGCTCGCGGTCTGCGGACCGCCCGCGCCCGGGCCCGACATCGTGATCTCGGTGATCGCCTCGGACTCCACGGTCACGGCGTTGTAGGGACCGGCCACCGAGGCGAGTGGGTGCCCGGCGTAGAGGAAGGCGGGGTGCACGCGCACCGACAGGCCGCCGTTGACGCGCTCGGCGGTGCCCAGCAGCTTGAGGCCCAGCCCGAACTCGCGCGCGTACTCGAGGTCGTCGGGGGTGATGTGCTCGATCCCCTCGTAGGGCACCTGGTCCAGGCGCACCGGGGTGCTGAAGGCCAGCCGGGCGAGGATCGCCATCTTCGCCGCGGCGTCGCGCCCGTCGACGTCCTCGGAGGGGTCGGCCTCGGCGTAGCCCAGGCGCTGGGCGTCGGCCAGCGCCTCGGCGAACGTCGCTCCGGTGCGCGCCATCTCGGTGAGGATGAGGTTCGTCGTCCCGTTCACGATCCCGTGGACGCGGTCGATGTGCGCGGCGGCCAGCGACTCCTGCACGACCCGGATGACGGGCACGACCCCCGCGACCGCCGCCTCGAAGCGCAGCTGGACGCCGTGCTCGCGCGCGGCATCCCACAGCTCCTCGCCGTGCTGGGATAGCAGCTGCTTGTTCGCGGTGACCACGTGCTTGCCGGCGGCCATGGCCGCGAGGACGTGCTCGCGCGCCGGGTCCAGGCCGCCCATGAGCTCGACGACGAGGTCTGACCCGGCGAGGATCTCGCCGAAGTCGCCGCGGCTGCGCGTCAGGACGCCCGCGAGCTGCGGGCGCAGGCCCGTCACCGCGGCGATCTCGTCGGCGCGCTCGTCCAGCAGCGCCGCGAAGGCGCTGCCGACCGTGCCGTGCCCGAGCAGGCCGACCCGGAAGGGTCGCTCAGCCGACGTCACGGCTCGCCAGGTCCTCGACGGTTTCGCGGCGCACGACGACGCGGGCGTCGCCGTTCCGGCAGAAGACCACTGGCGGGCGAGGGACGCCGTTGTAGTTGTTGGCCATCGCGTGCCCGTAGGCGCCGGTCACGGGTGTGACCAGTACGTCGCCGGGGCGCGGATCGGGCAGGTGGACGTCGCGGACGATCACGTCGGAGGACTCGCAGTGCTTGCCGGCGACGTGGCACAGCTCGCCCCCGGCGCCCGGCCGGTCGGCGAGCTCAGCCTCATAGACGGCGCCGTAGAGCATCGGCCGCAGATTGTCGGACATGCCGCCGTCCACGGCGACGTAGGTGGAGACCCCGCGCTTGACCGTCTCGACGGTGTAGATCGTCACCCCGGCGTTGGCCACGAGGGAGCGGCCCGGCTCGATCAGGAGCCGGATGTCGGTGCCCAGTGCGGCATGGGCGGCCGACACCTTCGCCTCGACGTAGGCCTCGACCGAGGGGGGTTCGTCCTGGGCGGTGTAGGCGACACCCAGGCCGCCGCCGAGGTTGTAGACCTCGAAGGTGCCGAGCGCCGCGATCTCGTCGATGGCGCGGCGGTAGGGCTCGAGCTCGAAGATCTGGGACCCGATGTGCATGTGCACGCCCACGAGGTCCAGGCCCTCGATTTCGGCGATGCGCGCCATCGCCGCGCGCGCGGCGTCCAGGGGCATGCCGAACTTGGAGTCCAGCTGGCCGGTGGCGATGAAGTCATGCGTGCTGGGCCTGACGCCCGGGGTCACCCGGATCAGGACGCGCTGGGAGCGCCCGTCCAGGACGGCGGCCAGTCGCTCGACCTCGTCGAGGGAGTCGATGACGATGTGGCCCACGCCGGCGTCGAGCGCGGCGCGCAACTCGTCCACCGACTTGGCGTTGCCGTGCAGGTAGATGCGCTCGGCCGTGAATCCCCCGCCTAGCGCCAGGGCGAGCTCCCCGCCCGAGGCCACGTCGCAGGCCAGGCCCTCCTCGGCCAGCAGCCGGTAGACGGCGGTGCAGGGAAAGGCCTTGGAGGCAAAAAGGACCTCCCAGGAGTCATGGCGCGCGCGAAACGCCTCCGAAAAGGCGCGGGCGCGGGCGCGGATGTCGTCCTCGGCCACGATGTAGGCGGGCGTGCCGAACTCGCGCGCGAGCTCGACGAGGTCGCATCCGCCCACCTCGATGCGCCCGGCCTCGTTGAGGCGGGAGCCCAGGGGATAGACGTGGGAGAGGACGCCCGTCGCAGCCATGCGCCCCATTATCGCCGGGCGGGGATAATCGGGTGCGTGCGGTTCATGGACCTTCTCAACCGCCGGGTCGATCGTCCGGTGCCCGACCGGCCCGCGCGGGTCGACTCCCACGACGGGCTGGCCTACGCCCTGTGGCTGCCCGACGGCGAGCCGCGGGGCTCGGTGGTGATCCTCCACGGCGCGGGCTCGGCCAAGGAGAGCCACTTCGACTTCGGCCGGATGGCGCGCGCCGCGGGCTACGCCGCCCTCGCCTTCGACCAGCGCGGCCACGGTGAGAGCTCCGGCCCCATGGACGGGCGCATGGTGACCGACGTCGCGACGATGGCCGCGCTGCTCCCGCCCGCCCCGCTCGTGCTGCGCGGGTCGAGCATGGGCGGCTACGTCGCCCTGCTGGCGGCCGCCGAGCTCGACGCCGCGGCGGTCGTCGCGATCTGTCCGGCCGGGGCCGAGCACCTCCTGCGCGGCCTGCGCAGCGGACGCTTCGACTTCCATGCCGACCGCTTCGAGCTCGAGCGCTTCCTCGAGACCCACGACCTGATGGAAACCGTCGCCGGGCTGCGCACGCCCATGCTGCTGCTGCATGCCCGCGGGGACGAGCAGATCCCCGTGGACCACTCCGAGGCCCTGCTCGGCGCCGCCGGGATGCCGGTCAAGCGCCTCATCGCCCTCCCGGGCGGCCACCATCGCTCGGTGCAGCACGACGCCGAGCTCCAGGGTGAGGCACTGCGCTTCGTCGACCGCGCGCTCCTGGCGCGCTGACCGGCGGGCTAGGGGGCGCTGCCCAGGCCGCGGGTCGTGTTCGTCACGGTGTCGCCCAGCCCCCGGCCCGTGCCCGTGATCGTCGAGCCCAGCTGGGGGCTGACCGGCGCGACGGTGTTCCCCAGCGCGCCGGTGGTGTTGGTGACGGTGTCGCCCAGGCCGCGCCCGGCGCCCGCGATCGTGTCGCCGAGGCCGCCGGCACCAGCGGTCTCCGGAAGGCCGGGGAGCTCGCCACTGCCGCCACTGCCCGCGCCGCCGCTGCCCGGGCCGCGGTCCGGCTCGGTCACGATGCCGCCGGGGCCGACCGTGACCGGGACGCCGCGGATGGGGCCGTCGCCGGGGGTTCCGCCTCCGCCCGGGCCGCCCCCCGCCGGTACCACGAAGGCGGCTCCGACCGGGATGGGGCTGACGACGCCGGCGGCCGCGACCGCGTCGGCGGCGATCACCTGCGGGCCGGGAAGGTCGTAGACGATCGGGACCGAGTCGTCGACGAACAGGCCGTCCACCCGCGTGCCGATGCCCGCGCCCGACCAGTCGCTGAAGCTGATGACTGCGCTGGCGAGGAGCGCGGCGCACGCGGCGGCGGCGACGAGGGAGCCGGTGGTCCCGATGCCGGCGATGAGGGCCCTGGTCGTTCTCATGGCAGCGTGAAGCGATCGACTCCGATGGGGTGGTATCGGCCAGAGCCGAGTCTACCTTGAGCCCGGGGTCCAGAACGCCGGTTCCACCGACCGGGTTGTATTGGGAATGATTCTCATTATAGGGTTTGGCGCGATGCTTGACCCGTTCGATCTGGCCTATGTCCAGCGGGGCGTGCTCGTGGTTGGGCTGCTCGCCATCGGGGCCGGGCTCCTGGGCACGTGGATCGTCCTACGGGGCCTGGCTTTCTTCTCGCACGCCGTGGGCACGGCCGCCTTCCCCGGGCTCGTCCTCGCCGACGGGCTCGGATTCGCCGCGCCGCTGGGCGCCTTCGCCGCGGCGGTGCTGCTCGCGCTCGCGCTCCGGAGCCTGATCCGGCGGCGCGGGGGCGGTCAGGATTCCCTGACCGCCCTGGTGCTCGTGGGGGCACTGGCCCTCGGGGTGATCCTGGCCAGTGACGTCTTCGGCTCGGGCTCCCACATCGAGACCCTGCTCTTCGGCAGCCTGCTCCTCCTCGACTCGGCTGATGTCGCGCTGGCCGCGGCGGCGGCCGCGGTCGCCGTCACGGCCAGCCTCGTGCTCGGGCCCACGTGGCTGGCCAGCGGCTTTGATCCCGGCAACGCCCGCGCGCTGGGGGTGCGTGCCGGCTGGCCGGACGCGCTGCTGCTCGGGCTCATCGCCCTGGTCTCGACGGCCGCGCTGGCGACCATCGGCGCGCTGCTGACCGCCGCCCTGCTGGTGGTTCCCGCCGCGACCGTGCGCCTCTGGACCCACCGCATGGCCTCGTGGCAGACCGGCACGGTCGGCCTGGCGGCGCTCGAGGGCATCGCCGGGCTGTGGCTCGCGGTGAAGACGAACACGCCGCCGGGTGCGGCCATCGCGCTGCTGGGCGGTGCGGTCTTCGCCCTCGCCGCGATGGCGCGGGCCCTGGCGGGCACGCGTTCGTTGCGCGTGGCGGTCGCCGGGGTCCTGCTGCTGGGCGCACCGCTGTTCGCGGCCTGCGGCGGGGCCGGCGAAGACACCACGGGCGACGGGCGCGTCAAGGTGGTCGCCACGACGACCCAGCTCGGCGACATCGCCCGCGAGGTGGGTGGGCCCGCGGTATCCGTGACCCAGATCCTGCAGCCCAACACCGACCCCCACGACTACGAGCCGCGCCCGGATGACGTGGCCGCCACCGCAGACGCCCGGATTGTCTTCACCAGCGGCGACGGCATCGACGCCTGGATGACCGATGTGATCGAGCAGGGTGGCGGCGATCCGCGGGTCGTCGACGTCGGGGCGGGGCGTCCGGTCCGCCTGCCCGGGGAGGCCGAGGGCGGGGAGGCGGCGGGCCTGGACCCCCACTGGTGGCATGACCCGCGCAACGTCGTCGCCGCCGCGCAGGCGATGCGCGATGCCCTGATCCGGGCCGACCCCGGCCGGCGCGCCGCGATTCAACGCAGCGCGACCGCCTACGTCGCGCGGGTGCGGGCGCTCGACCACGACATCGCACGCTGCCTGGACCGGCTGGCGCCCCCCGACCGCAGGCTCGTGTCAGACCACGACGCATTCGCCTACTTCGCCCACCGCTATGGGCTGACGGTGCTCGGCGCCGTCATCCCGGCTCAGACCACGCAGGCCCAGCCATCGGCCGGCGACCTCGCCGAGCTCAGCGCGACGATCCGGGGTGCCCGGGTGCGGGCGGTCTTCCCGGAGAGCTCGCTGAGCCCGAAGCTCACGCGCGCGATCGCCGAGCAGACCGGTGCGACCGTGGGCGGTGAGCTCTACGCCGACACGCTTGGCGAGTCCGGCGCGCCGGGCGCCACCTACCTGGGCAGCGAGGCGGCCAACGCGCGGGCGCTGGCCCGCGGCCTCAGCGGCGGGCGTGTCACCTGCTCGATCCCCGCGGGCTGACGGTGCCCCCGGCGTCCTCTGACCGACCCCCGCTGGCCGAGGCCGACGGCCTGGCGGCCGGCTACGGCGCGGCCCCGGTGCTGCACGGCGTCTCCTTCCGAATCGGCGCGGGAGACCGGGTTGCGGTCCTGGGGCCCTACGGCGGGGGGAAGACGACCCTCTTTCGCGTGCTCCTCGGCGAGCTCGTCCCCACGGCGGGCCGGGTCAGCGTGCCCGCGCGCTGCGCCACGGTACCCCAGACGGAGCGCTCGCGGCTGGACTATCCGGTCAGCGCGCTGGACGTCGCGCTCATGGGCACCCTCGCCCGTTTGCCGTGGTGGCGCCGGCCGGGGCGCGTGGAGCGGCGTGAGGCCCGTGAGGCCCTCGCGGTCGTCGGGCTGGAGACACTGGCCTCCGAGTCGTTCGGAGAGCTCTCGGGCGGCCAGCGCCAGCGCGTGCTCATCGCCCGCGCGCTCGTCCAGGACGCGCGGCTCCTGCTGCTCGACGAGCCCTTCACGGGTGTCGACGAGCCCAATGCCCGGCGGCTGATGGCGCTGCTGGACCGCCTCGCCGGCGAGGGCCGAGCCGTGATGGTGGCCACCCACGACGTCGAGCAGGCCCGGATGTGGGACCTCGTGCTCTGCCTCAACGGCCGCCAGATCGCGTTCGGCCCGCCTGCCGAGACGCTGTCGCGCGCGGTCCTCGAGGCGACCTACGGCGGGGCGATCGTCGAGCTCCCAGGTGCGGAGGGAGCACGCGGGATCCTTCCACCCCACCATCACCACCATGGTTGACGCGCTACTGGACCCCTTCCGCGAGCCGATCGCCCAGCGCGCCCTGCTCGACGTCGCGCTGCTCGGTGTCACGGGCGGTGCGCTGGGGTGCTGGATCGTCTTCTACGAGCTGTCCTACAGCGCGGAGTCGCTCGCCCATGCACTGCTTCCCGGGCTGGTCGCGGCGTCGCTGCTCGGCCTTCCGCTCCTGCTCGGCGGCCTGGCCGGGGCACTCGTCGCGGCGCTGGCGATCGCGCTGGCGGGGCGGGTCCCGGAGATCGGCCGCGACACCGCGGTGGCGGTGGTGGTGACCGCGCTCTTCGGCCTCGGCGTCGTGCTGGCCTTCTCGCCGGACTCCCCGCCGGGCATCGGCTCCCTGCTCTTCGGTGACGTGCTGGGCGTCTCCCGTGCAGACGTGGGCCTCGCCGCCGGCCTGGCGGTCCTGGTGCTCGGGGCCCTGCGCCTGCTGCACGGGCAGCTGCTCGCCGTGGGCTTCGACCGGGCCAACGCCCGCGCGCTGGGCGCCCGTCCGCTGCTGGCCGACACCGCGCTGCTCGTGCTCGTCGCGCTGGCGATCCTCGTCGCCGTCCAGGGCCTGGGCAACCTGCTCGTCGTCGCCGTGCTCGTCGGCCCGGCGGCCACGGCGCGCCAGCTCGCGCGGAGGATGGTGCCCATGATGGCGCTCGCCGCCGCGCTCGCGATCGCCGCGGGCGTGGGCGGGCTCTACCTGTCCCACTACGCGAAGACCGCGGGCGGCGCCTCCATCGCCGGGGTGATCGTCGCGGGCTACCTCGCGGCGCTCGCACTCCGGGCGACCGTCCCCAGGCCTGCGAAGGCGTGATCGGGGACCGCACCTGCCCGTGGCCTGCACGGCGCGGACGATAAGGTTCTCCTACAGCGTGTTGGAGTTGAGATGAGCGAGCCGACCATCCACCCGGAGCAGCGTCGTGTCGCGGCGTTTCTCGCTGACGCCCACTTCCTCCGTGGCGCCCCGGGGGACGATGTCGGGGCCGTCTATGACCGTGCGGCCGATCGCTATGACCACTTCCGCGAGCTCTGGCTCCGGCTGGCCGGCGCGGCTGCGGAGGAGGCCATGCTCGCCGACCTGCGCGACACGCTGCTTCCCGGCGCCAAGGTTCTCGACGCCGGCTGCGGCACCGGTCTGCTCGCACGCAGGATGCGCGAGCTCCAGCCCGACATCGAGCTGACCCTGCTCGACCTCTCCGCTGCGATGCTCGTGAGGGCGGGGGACGTTCCTGGAGAGCACGTTCAGGGCAGTGTGCTGGAGCTGCCCTTTGCGGACGACACCTTCGACGTGGTG
>Ga0136617_10003604_pt1 | contig 13836 bp, 14 predicted proteins | sample AntDrymUQ3222106_2_FD_129672 | JGI IMG/M metagenome (GOLD analysis project Ga0136617, IMG submission 129672) | Polar desert sand microbial communities from Dry Valleys, Antarctica - metaG UQ322 (21.06) | ecosystem: Environmental > Terrestrial > Soil > Desert | place: Antarctica: Dry Valley... | reverse complement strand
TCTGGCCGAGGCGGGCTGGGACCCCACCTACGGCGCGCGTCCGCTGAAGCGGGCGATCCAGCGGTTCGTGGAGAACCCGCTTGCGCTGCGGCTACTGGAGCGCGACTTCGGGGAAGGCGACACCGTTCGCGTCGACGTCGAGGGCGGCGGGCTCGTGTTCGAGCAGGCCGAGGCAGTCGCCGCCTGACGACTCTCCGCGCCCGGCTCGGCTTCCTGGTCTACCGCGAGGTGAACGGGCGGTGTGCGCGCGTCACGCGCAGCCTGCTCCCGGCGAACAACGCAAGCGGCCGCACGTACTCCTACCTGGACCGCGCGGCCCCTCGCGGGAAGCCGCTGCGCTACTGGATCCAGGCCGTGAACCTGGACGGCTCGCGGCAGTGGTACGGGCCTGCTCGCCTCGCGGTTGCAGGTCGCTAGCGTTCGAATCGCCCGGCCGGGCGCCTGCGGTACGTGCGCCAGCGGGAAAGCTAGGATGCGACGGTCAGGATTCTCCGGCCCCGAGGTCAGCTTGCACGTCGCTCGTCTCAGCATCGCCTTCGCTGCCGTCGCTCTCGCGAGCCTCGCGGCGGGGCCAGCCCTTGCGGGCTCCAAGTCGTTCTCCGACCCCGCCGGCGACTCCCTCTCGGCTCCGGACGTCACGAGCGTCGTCGTCTCGGACGAGGGCACAAGCCTGCGCTTCGCCGTCACGCTCGCCAACCGGACGACCGTCGCGGCGGACAACTACCTCTTCATCGGCATGAACGTCGACCGCAATCGGGAGAACGGGCTCTTCGGGTGGGACTACGTCGCGTCTTTCACGGCTGCGGGTCATGCTCTTTCGCGCGCGAACGGCACGAGCCTCCAGCTGGTCGCAGGCAACACGTCACGCGCGAGCTTCGTGAACGGCGTGCTCACGTTCTCGCTGGAGCGGCGCTTCATCGGGAACCCGGCCGCGTTCGACTTCGCCCTCGTCGCCTCCCACCTCGTGGGCGGGGTCCTGCAAGCCGCTGACCCGGCGCCGAACACCGGAATGTGGTCCTACGCGTTCGAGACGGTCAGGCTGCGGGCCGGCCCACTGACTCGAAGTCTGGTCGCGACGGCGAGCGGCCGCACCTACACCGTCCGCTTCACGGTCGCCGACGCGGCCACGGGCAAGGCGGTCGCCTCCGCGTCCGTCTCATGCCGGGTCCAGGTCGGGACCACGACCCTGAAGGCTCGGGTCAAGTTCAGTCGCGGCGTTGCATCCTGCACGTTCACCGTGCCTCTCAGGCTCGTTCGAAGCCGCGTGACCGGTGCGATCCAGGCACGCCACCGCGGCGTGGCGGCCTCGCGGCCGATCGCCTTCACCGCCTAGGTCGCCGCAGCGCGTACGGTCCTCGCGATGCGGAAGTCGCGACGTGCGCACCGGAGCTCACAGCCGCTTCCGCCGCCGCTTCCCCCCGAGACGCGAACCGTCGGGCAGCTCGTCGCAGAGGCGATCCGGCTGTATGGGCGCCGCTTCTGGCCCTCTCTCGCGCTCGGTCTTAGCCTTGCGACCCTGAACCAGGTTTCGGCGCTCGCGTCGCGCACCGGGCAGCTGCTCCTCACCGCCACGGTGGGCGCCGTGCTGCTGAGCGGCGCATTCGCCGCCGCGAGCGTCATCGTCGCGGAGCGGCGGCCGCCGCTGCGAAACCTGCTCGTCGCAATCGGAGTTGGGTGCGTCGTTTTCTCCCCCGCGCCGTTTCTCGCACTTTTCTTCATCCTCCCGGCGGTCGCGTGGCTCGCCCTCTTCGGGCTTGCGGTTCCTGCCGCCGTCGTGGAAGGCATCGGTGTTCGCGCCTCCGTCGCTCGCGGCCTGGCCCTCGCCCGCGCCGACTACGTGCATGCGCTCGGATCGCTGGCGACCCTCGCGATCACGTACTTCCTGACCCGGCTCGTGCTCGTCTTCCTGCTGCGCGGACAGGCCGACAACACCGTTCGCGTTGCCGCATTCCTCGCGGACCTCGTGGTCTCGCCGCTCCTCTTCCTCGGCGCGGCGCTCCTCTACTTCGATCAGGCGGCGAGGCTTGTAAGCTCGCGCACCCAAGGACGGAAGAGGAGGAGCAATGCCAACCTACATCCTGCTTTCGACGCTCACGTCACAGGGCGTCCAGACACTGCAGTCGAACCCCGAGCGGCTCCGCGAGGTGAACCGTGACGTGGAGGAGCTCGGGGCGAAGGTGATCAACCAGTGGGCCACGCTCGGGCCGTTCGACTTCGTCAACGTGATCGAGGCGCCCGATGCAGCCACCATGGCCAAGGTCTCGGTCTCGCTCGCCGCCCGCGGCAGCGCCAAGCTCCAGACACTGACCGCGCTCGAGATCGACGAGTTCCTGGGGACGATCAGCTAGCGCTACGAGGGCTCAGGCTGCTTGAAGCTCGCCAGCACGGCGTCCCAGGCGAGCTCGGAGGCGAAGACGGCAAGCGCGATCGGGTCGATCAGCTCGTTGTCGACGGCGCCCGTCGAGACCGCGAACAGGACGTCGCCGTCCAGGAGGGTGTGGAGCGGGTGGATCGCGCGCGCCATCGAGGCATGCACCTGGCGGCCGACCTGTTCGAGCGACCGCGCGTCGAGCCTCTGGTTGGTAACGACGAGCGTGAGCGTCGTGTTGCCGGGCGGCCTGCGAGGTCTTCCTGCGGCCTGACGCTCCTCGAGCCCGGCAACGAGGGGGCTTCGGAGGCCCGTCGCCCGGTCCAGATGACCCCGCACGACGTCCCCGGCTCGGTCGACGATGGCTCCGATCGCGTTGACGACGGTGAAGACCGCGAGCATCGTCGGGCCGAGCTCGCGAAAGGCGCCGCCCTGACCGGAGGGCTCGCCCTGGCTGAACTCGAACGTCTTGCCGACCGTCGCGGAGCGGCCGGCTCCGCGCGGGCCCAGGAGGAAGAGACCCGGCCTCGCCGCCGCCAGGGCCGCGCGCCCGAGCTCCTTGTCCGGGTACACCGCGTTCTCCCGCGGCCCGAAGTCGTAGATGATCGCGCCCGAGACGCCGGCGATAGCGGTCCAGTCGCGTGAGTAGTCCCGCCGTCGGAGCAGCTCGGCCGCGACGCCGCTTGCCGCCTCGAGGCCGTACAGGGATCCGCCTGCGAAGCAGATCGCGTCGACCCGGTCGTAGGCGCCGATCAGGCCCGGTGAGCCGCCACGGACATCGGTCGCGCAGGCGGCGCCGGCCGGTGGAAAGTGGAAGACGGTGCAGCCGGTCGGGCCCTCCTCGTACTCCGCGACGCCGATCTCCAGGCCGGGGAAGTCCAGCTCGAGCGCCGGTCCCCCGAAGCTCGTTCGTGGGACGAGCGAGGCTGAGTCGTTCGAGAGGCGGCTCACGGGGCGAGCCCTGAGGCGTAGGCGACGGCGACCTCGGCCGCCAGGCCGGCGTTCGCGGCCACGAGCTCCCGGTTGGCCCCGAGCGTACGACCGCCGCTCTCGCGGTGGAGGTACGACAGGACGAACGGCGTGACGGCCTGGCCGGAGACGCCCTCCGCCCGAGCTCGGGCCAGAGCCCGCTGCACGAGCGGCTCGACCTCGTCGAGGCTCTCGTCCGGCGGGCGCGCCAGGACGAGCGAGCCAATGCGCCCGAGCTGCCAATGCGCCCGGGCGACGGCTGCCGCCTCGTCGACCGTCTCGACGCGGGCCGAGACCGGCGGGCCCCCCAGGGCGGTGTAGAAGAGCGGGAGCTCGGCCGTTCGCCAGCCGAGCACGGGAATGCCGAGCGTCTCGAGCAGCTCCGACGTCGCAGGCACGTCGAGGAGCGACTTCGCGCCGGACGAGACGACGAGCACCGACGAACGCGTGAGCTCGGCGAGGTCGGCGGAGACGTCGGGCGGCCCGGCGGCCCAGCCTCGGTGAACGCCGCCGAGACCACCGGTACCCAGGAACCTGATGCCCACCCGCCCGCAGACGGCCAGCGTTCCGCCGACCGTCGTGGCTCCGAGCGCGCCCTGTACGACGCAGGCGGCGAGGTCGCGCGGCCCGACCTTGCGGGCTCGATCGCCGGCTGCCGAGAAACGCTCGACCTCCGCTCCTGTCAGGCCCACGCGAATCGCGCCGTCGAGAACGCCGATCGTCGCCGGCACCGCGTTCGCGGCGCGGACGCGGTGCTCGGACTCGGACGCCACTTCCGCTCCCTCGCCGGGCGGAAAGCCGTGCGAGACGAGCGTCGTCTCGAGCGCGACGACGGCCCGGTCTTGACGAAGAGCCTCGGCCACCTCGTCGGCGATGCGAATCAGCTCGCTCACGGCATCGCTCCAAGCCGAGCGATGCAGCGTGCCGCCGCGCGGAGCCCGAGCTCGGTCCCGCCGAGCAGGAAGCCGGCGGCGAACGCGTCTCCCGCGCCGGTCGAGTCGACGACATCCGCTGGAAGCGCGGGATACTCACGCGCAACGCCGTTCGCGAGCACTCGGCAACCGAGTGCGCCTCGCTTGAGCACGAGTGTGTCGGCCCGGATCTCGCCTGCCGCGGCCTGCTCTTCCTCGGTCGCGAAGACGACCGAGGGGCCGAGTCTCTGGACCAGATCCGCGAACACGTCGCCTCCGGCCCCTTCGATTGCGGCGGTCGAGGAGAGGTCGACGCTCACCCTGGCGGCCACCGCCGCGGCGCTGAGCGCCGTCTCTCGCAGCGGGGAGCGAGCGAGGCTGTACCCCGGCACATGGAGCCAGTCGCAGCCTTCGAGCCACTCCTCCCGCAGCTCCCCCGGCGCGAGCTCCGGCGCGACGCCACGGTCGCTCAGCATCGTTCGCGCACCGTCGGGCGTCGCGATCGAGACGACGGTCCCGGTCCCGTTCTCGACCTCCGGGCCGGCCAGCTCGACGCCGTGGCGGCGGAGCTCCTCGGCGGCGAGGCGTCCAGCGCCGTCCCGCGCACGCTTGCCGATGAAGCGCGCGCGCCCACCGAGGGCCGCGGCCCAGGCCGCCACGTTCGCCGCCTGCCCGCCCGCGCCGACGCGGCTGGCGCCGTAGGTGTCGGTGTTCTCGGCGATCGGCGCCTCGAGACGGACGACCACGTCCAGGACAAGGTCGCCGAGGGTACAGACGAGCATCGGGCGATCGTAAGATCTCGGCATGGACGCCGAAGGTCGAGCGAACCGGCTGCGGTCGTTCGTCCTCGGGGGCCTGGTCGGCGCCTCCGCTGTCCTGGCGGCGATCCGCCGCGACCGCCGGCGCCGCTCCGACGCAGGCGCGGAACCAGCCGGTCTCGCTGCGTTCGAGGGTGCTCCCTGTTACCGCGAGCTCGAGGAGAGCGAACGGGACGAGGCTCGCTCGAGCCGGTAGGCCGCACGGCGAACCGTGACGAAGTTGACGTCGGCGTCGCCGATCAGCAGCGCCTTACCGACGAGCATCACTTGCGACGCTTGCTGCAAGTAACGCTGCGCCGTCTCGGCGGGCTCCTTGGTGCGGATGATCAGGTACGGGCCGAACGCGCGAGCTTCGAAGTCGCGCCGGGGGCTCGGCAGGCGAACCGGAATGCTCGATCGGGGCGTGATGTTGCTCCGCTTGCTCGCGTCGAACACCCACACTCCTCTCCCGAGGGGTTCACGGGCGCCGCGAAGCACGCCGAGCGCCAGCGACGCGTCCGCCCGGGGAACGATTGTTCGCGAGAGACGGCGAGAGCGCTCCCAGGCGCCGAGATACAGCGGCTCGTAGCCGAACAGAACGTCGTCACTTCGGCTTGTCTCCGCCAGCCAGGCGGAAGCCGTGGAGCGAGCCTGGATCCTGGCGGTCGGCTCGCCCTCGAAGAGCGGAGGCGTCTTGTGCCGTGCCCAGGCGACCTCGCCGACCAGGAGCGCGGCGACGGCGAGCACCGCCGCGGCGCGGCCCGTCCGGCGACCGGGCAGCGCCAGGGCACCCTGGGCGACGAGCAGCGTGAAGAAGGGTAGGGCGAAGATCAGGTGACGGGACTCAGGCGACGTGGTGTCGCCGAGACGCGCAAGCGCGAGCGCACCCGTGGGGAGCGCGAGCACGACCGCAACGAGGAGGGCACTCCGGGGTTGCGCCCGTGCGAGCCGGAAGGCGCCGATTGCCGCTAGGGCGAGCACGACCGGGAGGAGGACGAGCCAGCCGGTGGTGAAGTCGCCCGCGACCTCACCCAGGTAATCGAGCACCTCGAGCGGCGACCCGAGTTGTGCTCCACCGCCCCCGACACCCACGTCGAAGCGCCCGGCCAGGACGAGGTCGGTGTACCAGAAGGGGATTCCGAGCACGGCCACGGCAGCCGTGGCGATCAAACCCTCGCGCACGCGCTCGCGGCGCACCAGGAAGAACACGACCTGCGTCGCGAGAACGATGGCGCCATACGGATGCGTCGACACCGTGACGAGGACGGCCAGCACCCAGAGAGCCCATGCCCGCCGGCCACCCTGCCGGAGCGCATAGAGCAGCGCGAGGTACGAGAGCGCGCTCGTCGCGAGGAAGAGGCTGTACATCCGCGCGTAGATGCCGTGGAAGAGCAGGATCCAGCTCCCGGAGACGAGCACCGCTGTCGCCAGCCCTGCGGTCCGGCCGGCGAGTCGTGCGGCAAGGAGCCCGACGAGGGGCACGCTCACGACCGCGAACAGCGTCGAGAGTAGGCGGAGCTCGGTCAGTCCGCCTCCGGCATGGCCGACCAGCCAGGCGAGGAGAAAATGGAGCGGTGCCCCGCCTCGCTCGCCGTGCACCGTCTCGAGCAACTCGCCCAGCGAGCTCCGCCCGACGAAGAGCGCGAGCGTCTCGTCTTCGTGCGGCGGCCAGGCGGAGCGCTGCAGCAGCAAGAAGGCTCCAACGGCGGCGGCGCTCGCGGCGAGCCCGAGGGCCAGCGTGCGGGCACCGAGATCGTGAGTGTTCCGAGAGGAGCGGGGCATCTGCCGGCCGACCGGAGGCGCACGACGCCGGTCTTTCCGGCGCGGCCGCCGAAAGGCTACCTCCTTGCCCGCTGCTAGCCTCTGCGAGCGTGCCTGTCTACGAATACCGATGCCCGAAAGGGCATCTTTTCGAGCGTTTCCAGAGCATCGCCGCGCCCCTTCCGGAGGGGTGCGAGGTGTGTGGCGAAGGACCGGTCACGATCGTCCTCTACCCGGTCGCGGTGCACTTCAAGGGGTCGGGCTTCTACTCCACGGACTACGGTCGCGGCGGCCGCAAGCGGGAGAGCGGCAAGGAAGGCGAGGGCGGTTCCTCGGACGGCTCTGGGGATGGCTCCGGCGATGGGGGTGGGGGAGAGAAGCAGGAGAAGCGGAAGGAAGAGAAGAAGGCCGCGGAGGCCTGAGGGATTAGTCCCCGAAAGATCGCTTCCTAACCCCCCGGCAGGCCTCCCCCGGTGAGGCACCCCGAACCGTAGAGGGCACCGGGCCGCGGAGGCTGGGGAGCCGCTCGGCCCTGCACCATCTGGAGCACGACGAACCGCTCCTCGTCCGGAAGGATGTACCCGCCGAACGAGTCGCCGCCCAGCCTGCAGTGCAGCGTTCGCCCGGCGCGGAACCTGACCCAGCCGAGCTGCATGAACTCACCGGTGGTCAGGTCCGTCGTGATCGGCGCGAAGAGGTCGCCGCCGACGAAGGGGAGGCGAGCCAGGGTCCGAGGGCTCATCAGCCGCCCCGCGATCGCCTCCAGTACTTGCTGCTGGCGCGCGGCGCGCGTCGCGTCGCTCTCGCTCGGGTCGAGCTGGTTCTTGCGGATCCGGGAGTAGACGAGCGCGCGGCGGCCGTCCAGGTGCTGGCGCCCCTTGTCGAAGTGCCATCCTGGCCAGCGGGCGCACTGCGCCTGTGTCGCGAACGGGCAGTCGAAGCGGTTCGAGGTGATCGGCTTCGGCACGTCGACCGTGACTCCGCCCAGCTCGTCGATCAGCTCGCGAAAGCTCGCAAAGTTCACGACGACGATGTGATGAATCGGCAGCCCCGTCAGCTGGCGTACGGTCCGGATCGCAAGCGGCGCGCCGCCGAACTGGAACGCCGCATTCACCTTGTTCGTCCCGAAGCCGGGGATCTCGACCCGGAGGTCGCGGAGAATCGAGAGGTACGCGAGCCGATGGCGCTTCGGGTCGGTGCGCAGCACCAGCAGGGAGTCGGAATGGCGGTTGCCGGCGCGCGCGCGTGTGCCGGAGCTGTCCGTGCCGACGAGCAGGATGTTCGTCGCGCGAGACAGCAGGAGGCCCTGCTGCGGCACGAGAGCCGCCCTCGTCCTTCGGTTGAGCCTGTCGTTCGCCGATTCCACGCCACCCGCGACGGCGAGGTAGCTGGCGACCGCCCAGACGGTGAGGAGTACGAGCACCAGCACGAGCACCAGCACGAGCCTCCGGCCCCAGTTCCTCCGCCTGCGAGGAGCGCGCGCGCGCCGCTTGCGCGATGGGCCGGCGCGACCGCCGGGACCCCGACGCTCCTCGGACGGCGGTCGCCCGATCGGCACCTTGCCCTTCACCCGACCGCCCCGGTAGACGCGGTAGGGCTTGTCTCCGCGGGCCATCCGGCGGGGTATGGTAGCCAGCCGGGTGGTGGTGGCCGACCGCGTCATCGGCGTCGATCTCGGCGGTACGAAGATTCTCGCCGGTGTCGTGGAGCGTGACGGGACGGTCGTGACCCGCGCGGAGCGGCCGACACCGCTGGACTCTCAGGCCGCGCTGCTCGAGGCTCTCGCGGAGTCCGTGGAGGAGTGTCTCTCGGCCGCCGGCGAGGTGGCGGCGCTCGGCTTCGGCGTTCCCTCCCGTCTCGACACCGTGACGGGCGCAATCGTCGCCTCGGTCAACGTCCCGCTGACGGGGCTCGATCTCGACGGCTGGATGACCGAGCGGTTCTCGCTGCCTGTGGGCATCGAGAACGACGGCAGCGCCGCGACCCTCGCGGAGTGGCGGTACGGAGCCGGCCGTGGCTCGCGCAACCTGGTCATGCTCACCCTCGGGACGGGAATCGGCGGGGGCGTCGTCCTGGACGGGCGTCCGCTGCGCGGCTGGGCCGAGCTGGGGCACATCGTCGTAGCGCACGACGGGCCGCCGTGCCCCTGCGGCGGGCGTGGACATCTGGAGGCGTTCGCATCGGGGACGGCCGGCGACGGTGTGGCGCGTGGCCTGCTGGGCCCCGGGGCCGACGCGGCGGCCCTCGTGGCCGCAGCCCGAGGCGGAGACGGCGAGGCTCGGGAGGCGCTCGAGCGGATCGGGGGCTACCTCGGCAGCGGCCTCGGCAGCCTCGTCAACATCTTCAATCCCGAGCTCGTCGTGGTAGGCGGCGGGTTCGCCGCCGCTGGGGCGCTCCTCCTCGAGCCGGCTCGTGCCGTCCTCGCGCGCGAGGCGCTCCCACCCGCCGACGAGCGAGTGCGAGTGGTGTCGGCCGAGCTCGGCGGCGAAGCCGGCCTCGTGGGCGCGGCGCTGATCGCGTTCGAGGCGTGCGGCGGTGAGGCGTAGCCCCGTGCCTCTGGCCGTCTGTGCCACACCGATCGGCAACCTCGACGACGTGACCTTGCGCGTACTGACCGAGCTCCGCGAGGCCGACCTCGTTCTCTGCGAGGACACGCGCCGCAGCCGTCGGCTGCTCGTGCGGCACGGCCTGAAGGCGACCCTGCAGAGCCTCCACGCGCACAACGAGGCCGAGCGCATCACGCAGCTCCTGCCACGACTCCGAACCGGCGAGCGGGTTGCGCTCGTCAGCGACGCCGGCCTGCCCGGTATCAACGATCCGGGTGCCCGTCTGATCGGCGCGGCGGTCGCCGCAGGCGTACCGGTGACGGTTCTTCCGGGGCCATCGGCGGTGGAGACCGCTCTTGTCGTCAGCGGTCTCACGGGGGAGCGCTACCTGTTCCTCGGGTTCCTCCCACGCGGGCAGCGCGCGCTCGAGGCGCTCTGGGGCGAGCTTGCCGGCTGGACTCATCCGGCGGTCGCGTTCGAGTCGCCCAGGCGACTGCCGGCGTCGCTGCGCAGCCTGGCGGGCGCGCTTCCGGATCGCTCTCTGGCCGTATGCAGGGAGTTGACGAAGCGGTTCGAGGAGGTGGTGCGCGGAACGGCGACGGAGCTCGCGGAGCGGTTCACCGAGCCACCGAAAGGTGAGATCACGCTCGTGCTTGGTGCGTCGCCCCCGGCGGAGCGCCCTCGCGAGGCGGAGGCCGATGCGCTTGCGGTGGCCTCCGTCGGCGAGCTGGTCGCCGGCGGGATCGGCCGGCGCCAGGCCGCGGCCGTCGTCTCGCGCTTGAGCGGTGTACCGCGAAAGCGCCTGTACGACGCTTCTCTGTAGCCTAAGTTGACAACATTCAGCCTCTCTGCTAGCTTGAATCGATCTGTTGACAAAATAGACAACAAGGAGCGGGAGCGTGTGGCGATTCTTGGGCGTGGCCGTCGTGACGAGTCTCGTAGGTGCGGCTCCGGCGGGTGCGTGGACCTGGCCCTCCAGCGGGCCCGTGCTGCGTCCGTTCGTCTTCGGTAGCAATCCGTACCTCGCCGGCCAGCACCGCGGCGTCGACGTGGCGGGAACGGCCGGAGCGGTCGTGCAGGCGCCGGCCGGGGGCCCCGTTGCCTTTGCCGGGTCGGTTCCGGGTGGTGGCAAGACCGTCACAATCGAGACCGCAGGTGGCCTCTCGGTGACGCTCGTGCACCTCGGGTCGATCGCGGTCACCAAGGGCGCCGTCGTCGAAGAGGGTGATCCGGTCGGGACGATCGGGCCGAGCGGCGACCCAGAGGTGCCGGAGCCGTACGTCCATCTCGGCGTGCGTGTGACGAGCAACCCGCAGGGGTATGTCGACCCGCTCTCGCTGCTGCCGCCTCACGCAGGCCAGGTCGTGGCGGTCAGCGTCCCTTCCGAGGCGTCGTTCGATACCCCGCCGCGGCCCTCGCGACAGCCGGCGGCAACTCCTCCTGCGAGTGCAGCCCCTGCCCCGCGAGCCCAGCCCGTCCGCGCGGTCCCGGCCCAGCCACGCGCCTCCACGCCCGCAGCGACACCGGTCGCGAGCCGCGCGCGCCCGCGAGCGGAGCGAAGGGGGGCGACCGCAGCCCCGGCGCCGACTCCGGCGCGGGGCCATATCCTGCTGAGGTCCTCTTCCGGGCGGCTCGGCGAAGCACGGATGGGCGTCGTGCGCCAGATACACGCGCCGCCGACAGAGGGCCGGAGCGTCCAGGTGCCCGATCAGCGGCGCCGCGTGGCTGCCGGGCCGCAAGGGCGCGGGGTCGCGTCTCCCCTGCGCGAGCAGAGAGTCGGTGCGGTCGAGACGCGCGCCGCTGGAGCCGCGGTCCGTTCGCCGAGTCGTACGAGCGACCTCGAGTCCCCACGCCGGGAAAGGACGCCTGGCCTCGGCGAGCAGCTGACGGCTGAGGGGCTGCCGGAAGGCGCGGCCCGATCGCTGGCGAGCGAGAGGGAGCGGGAACCCTCGCGCCGCCTGCCGGTCGCGCTCGCATTCGCGTTCGCCGGCCTCTGCGGACTGGCCGCGATGCTCTTCCGGCGGCGGGCGGGCCAGGATCCTTCGGCTTCCCTCGTCCGATCGAGCGATCCAGACGAAGCGTCGCTCGCGGCGGGGGGCGACGAGAAAGTCAGCCGTATCATTGCGGCCCGTGAGCTTCTACCTGACCACGCCGATCTACTACGTCAACTCGATCCCGCATATCGGACACGCGTACACGACCATCGCCGCCGACATTCTGGTGCGGCATCACCGCCAGCGGGGCACGGAGACGTTCTTCCTCACCGGAACCGACGAGCACGCTTCCAAGAACGTTCGTGCGGCCGAGGCGCAAGGACTCGAACCGCAGGCGTTCGTCGATCGAATGGCGATCGAATGGCGCGCCCTGACCGAGCGGGTGAACGCGTCGAATGACTTCTTCATCCGAACCACCGATGCTGGGCATAAGGCATTCGTGCAGGACTTTCTGCAGCGCATCCACGACAACGGCGACATCTACCAGGACGTGTACTCGGGCCTGTATTGCGTCGGCTGCGAGGACTTCAAGACCGAGGACGATCTAACCGCTGACGGGCTCTGTCCGGAGCATGGGGTTGCGCCCGAGTACATCGAGGAGCGGAACTACTTCTTCCGGCTCTCGGCCTATCAGGAGCGATTGCTTCAGCTGTACGACGAGCGGCCCGATTTCGTCCTGCCCCGATTCCGCTACAACGAGGCACGCGCGTTCATCGAGGGTGGGCTCAGGGATTTCAGCGTCAGCCGCGCGGGCCAGTCCTGGGGCGTCGAGGTCCCATGGGATCGGGATCAGGTCGTGTACGTCTGGGTTGATGCGCTGATCAACTACCTCAGCGCCCTGGCCTACGCCCGTGAGGGTGCCGACCTGACCCCCCGCTTCTGGCCGCATGTTCGCCATCTCCTGGGCAAGGACATCCTGCGCTTTCACTGTGTGTATTGGCCCGCGCTACTCCTGGCGGCCGGTTACGAGGTGCCAAGGCAGCTCTTCGTCCATGGTTACCTGTTGATCGACGACCGCAAGATCTCCAAGTCGGTCGGCAACGTGATCGATCCCCTCGACTTGATCGACGTCTACGGCGTCGATCCAGTTCGTTTCTACGTCTGCCGTGTCGCCAGATTCGGACAGGACGGCACGGCTTCGGTCGACGGCTTCCACGAGCGTTACGAGAGCGAGTTGGCGAACGAGCTCGGCAATCTCCTCTCGCGGACGACGTCCATGATCGCCCGCTATCGAGGGGGTCAGCTTTCGTTCCAACCGGGTGAGGGCGACGTGGCCCGCTCGCTCGGCACGCTGAGCGGCACGGTGGCGGCGCGGTTCGACGAGTTCGATCTAACGGGCGCGCTCGAGGCGATCTGGGAGGTGGTTCGAGCGCTCAACCGGCACGTCGAGCGGAGCAAGCCGTGGGAGCTCGCCAAGGATCCTGCGGCTGCGGAGAGTCTCGACCGAGTGCTCTTCGACCTCGCCGAGGGGCTTCGAGTCGCGGCAGTAGCCCTCTCGCCGTTCGTCCCCGAGAGTGCAGGGAGAATCCTCCGGGCGCTCGGGCAGGCGGACGACCTCTCCTGGGGGCAGGCCGATTACGGCGCGGGCCGGCAAGCGGACGGAATCGAACCCGCTCCACCGCTGTTTCCCCGAGTCGATCTTCCCGCGGCTGCGGCGTGATCGACACGCATGCGCACCTCGACGGGTGCGCTGATGCTCCGGAGGTGCTCCTCGCGCGAGCGCGCGAGGCCGGTGTCGACCGGGTCGTGACGATCGGGTCGGGAATCGAGTCCTGCCGCGCGGCGCTCGCCGTCGCCGAGCGCGAGCCAGGAGTCTTTGCGGCCCTCGGAGTGCATCCCCACCAGGCCGGTGGAGAGCAGGCGGAGCGGCTCGACGAGTTGCGGGCGCTCCTCGGCCATGAGCGGGCTGTGGCGGTGGGGGAGACCGGCCTCGACTTCTATCGGGACTACGCTCCTCGCGACCGCCAGCTCGAGCTCTTCCGTGGCCAGTTGCAGGTCGCCGGGGAGGCGAGCAAGGCGGTCGTGATCCATTCCCGCTCGGCCGAGCGGGAGACGCTCGACGAGCTCGAGCGCTTCGCAGGCGTGGTTGTGCTGCACTGCTTCTCGTCGCCAGGGCTCCTGGAGGGGGCGCTCGCCCGGCGGTATTACGTCTCCTTCGCAGGCAACGTCACCTATCCACGCGCGGACGATCTCCTGGCGGCGGCCGTTCGAGTCTCTCGCGACCGTCTGCTCGTCGAGACCGATAGTCCGTATCTGGCTCCGCAGCCTCGCCGGGGGCGGCCGAACGAGCCGGCCCACGTCGCCTACACGCTCCGCGCTCTCGCGGCTGCTCGCTCCGAGCCTCTCGACCAGCTGGAGCGGCAGATTGACGAGAATGCAGGCAGAGCGTTCTCGCTGCCGTGAATGGCCGAGCGCCGCGAGCCGATCGCTCGCTCGGTCAGCACTGGCTCGTCGACGAGAACATCCTGCGCGTGATCGAGCGCCTCGCGG
>Ga0136617_10003603_pt1 | contig 13840 bp, 13 predicted proteins | sample AntDrymUQ3222106_2_FD_129672 | JGI IMG/M metagenome (GOLD analysis project Ga0136617, IMG submission 129672) | Polar desert sand microbial communities from Dry Valleys, Antarctica - metaG UQ322 (21.06) | ecosystem: Environmental > Terrestrial > Soil > Desert | place: Antarctica: Dry Valley... | reverse complement strand
TGCGCCGTCATGCGCAAGCTCATCCACGTCGCCTTCGGCGTCCTCAAACACCAGCAGCCCTTTAATCCCTCTCTCGCATGAACCGATCAAAACCCCCTTGCGCTTCAAGACCGTATCTACAGGACTTCAGGCAAGGGTCTAAGCCGCCGTGGCCATACTCGACTTCTCGGCGCGGCGCTTGATTTCCTCAACCACATCGTCCGCCATGATTTCGAGGAGTCGTTGTTCGCGCTCGGTCAGGCGGCGCGGTTTGATATCGAGCAGGCAGAGCGAGCCGACAGCGAGGCCATTGATGCGCAGCGGGACACCCGCGTAGAAGCGCAGGCCGCGTTCGTTCAGGAGCGAATTATTGGCGAAGCGCCTGTCGCGCGCAATGTCCTCGACCGTGAGGGGCTGGTCGCTTGCCACGACATGTCCGCAGACTGATTCGGCACGTGAAGTGGCGCGCGCTTCCGCGAGATCGGGCGGCAACTCATTCGCGGATTTGATCCATTGACGGTCGCGATCGATGAAACTAATGAGCGCGATCGGGACCTCGAACATGCGCGCGATCTTCGCGGTGATGCGATCGAAAGCGTCTTCCGGGAGAGTGTCGAGAATGTTAAGGGCCTTGAGTTGTGCCAGGCGCTCATCTTCGTTCGCCGGAATGGGCGAGGGAACCATTTCGTCCGTGATCGTGACGGAAAACTTCGCGAGCTGGACCACGGCTTCGGCGAGCGAAACGACCACTTCATCCGCCCCCGAGGCGCGCAAACGTTCGCTGGTTTCAACCATGTTTTCCGTCGCGCCCCAAATTCCAACCACGATCTTCGTCCGAGGCAAGGCGGCGCGCAGTTTTCCGGAAATGAAGCGCGCATGGATTTGCGTACTGGGCGCTACAACCGAGACGCAGATCGCTTCCACTTCACTTTTCATCGCCAATTCGATGACTTCCTGCACGCTGAACGCGGCGGCCACGTTCTCGGCCTGGAATCCTTGCTGTTGCAGCAACTGCGTCAGCATCGCGCCGGCCAGCTGGTCGCGATAGGCGCGCGCCGGGACGCACAAGACACTCGTCGTCGGAGCCGTGAGCGGAAAAGGTGTGTTCTCGGCCACTACTTTGTCCGCTTCCAGTTGCGACTTGGTTGGCGGCGCGCTGCCGAGATCTTCCACGATATCGTGCACGTGCTGTTGAATGGCGGCGCGTTGCTCCGTGTCCAGTTGCTCACGTTGCGCGTCGACTTCCGCAAGGGTGATGACCGGGATGAGAACCGAATCGTAAAGGCCAGTGAGCGAGTTCGCCTTTAGATAATTCTCCGCAAGGTCGCTCCCTTCGCTCAATCCAAGCCGGAGCAGGCGATAATAACATTCTTCATGGGGGGCGAGCGCTTGTTCTTCGCTCAAAAGAACACTGAGAAATTGCAGTTTCGGCACGTGCATCCCCATCACCGCAAGACAAACCGTCAGTGGAGTGGAGAGAAGAAGGCCCACCGGGCCCCAAAGCCAGGTCCAGAAAACGGCGGCCACGATGAGGGCGAGCGAGGAAACCCCGGTGCTTGCGCCGTAGAGCCAGGGTTCGAGCGCGTTGGCATTGATCAATTCCAACACGATAAAAAGGGCGAGCACAAGAATCGGCGCGACCCAACTCGTGGAAACCGCAAAGGAAAGGAGCAACGGGATCGCGGCGGCGATCCAGGCTCCGACATAGGGCACAAAGCGCATGATGGCGGCGAACGCGCCCCAGAGAATCGCGTTCGGCACGCCGATGAAAAAGAGCCCGACCGCAATGCAAATGCCGAAGACGACGTTGACCAGCAGCTGCATCGAGAGATAACGCGCAACACGTTTGCCGGCATCATCCATCGCGCGCGTGGTGGCGCTGATCCGGCCCTGGCCGATCAAGCGGATCATGCGGCCGCGGAGATCTTCGCGCTTGAAGAGCATGAAGATAACGAGCAACAAAACGAGCCCCGCCGTGCCGAGCGGCCCGAGCAACCCGGTGGCGGCGGTTTGCAGCATGTGCGGGAGACGGCTTTGCGATTCGACGATCCGGACCGGCATCGGCTTTAGATCACTGGGCGGCGCGGTCCGCTCGGCCGTTCGCGGGGTCGGCTCGGTAGAGCCCGCGGGAGCTTCCGCCGAACTCGGCAATTGCTTCTGCAACTCGTCGACGCTGTGGGTGAAGCGGCCGAAGGCACCGCCGGTGGGAAAGCGAATCGAGCGGAGCTTGCTGTCGATATTCGCCTGGTAATCCGGGAGCTTGGCCGCGAGGTCTATCACCTGGCGGGTCAGGAGCCAGCCGGTGCCTCCGATAATCCCGAAGAGCATCGCGACCACGATCAGGACCGCGGCGATGCGGCCGATCCATCGCTCCAGGCGCGCGACCAGCGGCGAGAGCAGGAACGTGATCATGACCGAGAGGGCGAGTGGAATGAGGAGCTCGCGCCCGACGTAGAGGACGGAGACAACGAAAGCGCTGAGCAGGATCGTCCAAATTCCGACGAGGGCGGCGGTGGAGGCGTTCTTGTTTGCTCTCATCCTTTAGATAATTCGACGGCGCTGGCTAGGCGGCGAGGAACGACCACTTACGCATACGCGTCCGCTTGGGCGTCTGCGTGTTTTCATAAATTTCATTGCGCTTTTTCTACGCTCATCGGCTCTGGTCGCGCGTGCCGCGGCTGATAGACACCGAGCTTGCCACCGCCCGGAAGCGTCAGCTGCGTTAGCAACCCATATCCCTGGTCCTGCACCGGCTCGCAGGCAACATCGTGTTTCTTTAACTCCGCGATGAATGCGTCGAGGTCGTCGCACATGAAATAGAATTCCTGCCCGTCATTCTTCTCGGACGGGTGCACGGCAACCTCCGCCGGTGGCAATCCGAAGATCAGCCAGCCGCCGCCAACATCGACGTTCGTAAGCTTGAGCACATCGCGCAGAAAGGCGCGGTCTGCCTCCGCGTTCGTGCTATAGATGATTGAATGCGCACCAATGATCATGACAATTTCCTTTGCATGGTTAAAGCGCGTGTAGGTGGCTTGGTCGGCGGTGATCCTGGAGATGAGCGCTCTGCGCTTAATCCAAGATTCGCAAGTGCTGGCACTTCTGAGCGTTGTCCGAGCTGTCTTCGCGATTAGTTTCCTTTTTGAAACCGAGTTGCCAGGGTGGCGAAATTGGCAGACGCGCCAGACTTAGGATCTGGTGGAGCAATCCTTAGGGGTTCGAGTCCCCTCCCTGGTACTTGTTCGCACCGTCGGCGACACTGCTCGAGGAATGGTTTTGCCCCGGGTCCACGGGGAGTGGGTCCGGGTCACCCCGGAGCCGCTCCGCCCTTAGCCGGTCTTCATCTGGCGCCCCGGCCCAGTGAAGATCATGGTCCAGGTGAAGCGACAGGCGACCGGCTTGCCATTGCGGAATCCGGGAATGAAAAGAGCATCGCGTATCGGCCCGGCTGTCTGCTTACCGAAACCCATCCCGGGAGGATGTTCGTACTCGACGTGGGCCCCCTGCACCTTGCCCGTCGCATCCACCTCGAGCTTTACCGCGGCCAGTCCTGCGTGCCGACGCGCTTGAGGCGGGTAGTAAAACCCCTCGAACTTCGTATTGCCCGGAATGAACGCGAACTGTGGCGCGATAAAGTCCCGGCCCGCCTTCAGGTCCTCTTCCTCCTGGTGCAGGAAGATTCGCAGGTGCGGTCTTCCATCGCGAATGAAGAAGTTTACCGTCCCCTGGATGTAAACCGGGACGTGAGTGTGCCTGTAAACGGCCGGCTCGAACTGTGCCTGATTCAGCCGGTCCAGCACTTCCTGCTTCAGCATTTCTGAGCCGGGGCTCTCCCGATAGGTGCGCGAATCATACGCATTGCCCAGCTGGCTCACTCCGCACTCGAACATCACGAGCGCGTCCTTTTGCCCGCGCTTCATGAGCGATTCCGTATTGATCAAATTGACCAGCGACCGGCGATGATGACCGAGCAAAGCAGGTCGATATTCTTGCGACTGCTCCGCGAGCGCATTTCTGCCCAGCGGCAGGAGGAGAAAGAAACAAGCAAAAAACCGAAGGGGTTCCGTGGTCAGCGTTCGCATGCCTAACGAATACGATTTTTTGCATAGCTAAGTCAACGACCCCGATGACGGAGGTCGAACGGTTGTTAGGGTTGCTCAGCGACGATGAGTCAATCTCTTTGGAAAGAGATTTTCGTTCAGGTAACGAGCGATAACACCCGATAGGCAGCTGACGTCTGTTCGCGCCATGGTTGGTTCATTGACATGGGGTTCCCCGGTAGGAGCGCGCCAGAGGTAGCGGACCTGTATGAGAATGGTCAGAGCGAGCGAGCCGACTCTCTCCTAGTTGATTACTATAGAGAACGCGCGCACGCGATCAGCGAAGAGTTGACCGCATATTACCCCAACCGAACAACGATACTCCACAAGGCCTTCCGAATGCATAATGAGCGAGAACGCGACATTTCAGTTCCGCTATTTTTGATCCAGGCGGATGGGATCTGCATCCATGCCTTCCGCAGAGAGTTTTTCCGGATCAAGAAAGGAGCGTTGGCAGCAAGAAAGTCAGTCGATAACGCGAATGTTGATTGGATTTGGAACGCACTCACTGAGCCGTTTCGGATCGCGCTTCCAATCGCGACTCACACGCGAGGCGTGGAATTCCTAAACAGGCGTCGAATACTGCATGGGCAAAGTTTGACGTATGGGACTGAAATCAACAGCCTCAAAGCGATTTCCCTCTTGGCGTTTCTGCACGGCCTCGATCGTTATCGCGAAGAGTATAAGCGCCAGTCTGTAGGTCTCGACACGCGATAGCCGAACTCTCGCGAGTGCCAAACCCGGAGAACTCAAAAGCCTTTGGATTCCTTTCCACGCTGATTAGCCGCGGATGGGGTGGCGATGATAAGTGTCCCTGGTGGCGACTATCTCAACAGAAACGAAGGCAACCAAAAAATGAAAATTCGCGGAGCGATCAAGCTCATCGAAAACGACGGTTGGTATCTTGCCCGCACGCGGGGCAGCCACCGGCAGTATAAGCACCCGATCAAGTCCGGCTTGGTCACAATCGCGGGCAAGCCATCCGCCGATCTTGCACCGGGCACAGCGAATAGTATCCTCAAGCAGGCCGGGCTGAGATGAACCGTTATCTGATTATCATCGAAGAGACATCGACGGGCTATTCTGGTTATTCGCCCGATTTGCCGGGCTGCGTCGCCACCGGCCGCACGCGGCCAGAAGTGGAACGCGAGATGCATGATGCAATCGAGTTCCACATCGACGGATTGCGCGGTGAAGGACTGCCGATCCCGGCCCCGGCTTCAACGGCTGAGTACGTTGAAGTCGCCGTCACTTAGCGTTCGAACGACGACTCCGCGCCGGGAAGCGGAGGGATTCTAGACGTTTAATGTTCAACGTTTTATGGCCGAAACCTGAAAGCATCATCAGGCCATGAGCTTTTTCCAGGCTTTCATCTATCTCCTCGCGGCGGTGGTTTCGGTGCCCCTGGCAAAACGTCTGGGGCTCGGCTCGGTCCTGGGTTATTTGCTCGCGGGCATCGTCATCGGCCCCTTTTGCCTGAGGCTGGTCGGCTCGGAGGGCGATGACGTGATGCACATCGCAGAGTTTGGCATCGTGATGATGCTTTTTGTAATCGGACTCGAGCTGCGGCCCGCGGTGCTCTGGAGAATGCGTGGCCCTATCCTCGGACTTGGCGGCGCCCAGGTGGTCGCGACAACCGTCGCGGTGGCTCTGACCGCGATCTGGTTGGGTTTGCCGTGGCAAATCGCGGTTGCGATTGGGTTCATCGTGACAATGTCGTCCACCGCCATCGTGCTGCAGTTATTAAACGAGAAGGATCAGATGAGAACTGCGGGCGGGAAGGCGGCATTTTCCGTCTTGTTGTTTCAGGACATCGCGGTCCTTCCGATCCTCGCGCTGTTGCCACTTCTCGCGACCGTCCCTGCGACGGGAGGAGCAGACGCGGGACATAGCGCGATCGATGGGCTTCCGGGATGGCAACATGCGCTTCTCGTTTTCGCAGCCATCGCGGCCGTGATTCTCGCGGGGCGTTTTTTACTCCGGCCCTTTTTTCGCTACATCGCCGCGACGCATTTGCGGGAGATGTTCACCGTGACGGCGCTGCTGCTCGTCGTCGGAATTGCGCTCTTGATGCAGCAAGTCGGTCTATCGCCGGCACTGGGTGCATTCCTCGCCGGAGTGGTGCTGGCCGAAAGTGAATACCGACATCAGCTGGAGACCGACATCGAGCCGTTCAAAGGACTCCTCCTTGGCCTGTTCTTCATCTCGGTGGGCGCGGGGATCAATTTCTCTCTTATCGTCGGCCAACCCGGGAACGTCGCGATGCTGGTCGTGGCGGTCCTGGCCTTGAAGTTCATTGTCCTGCTCGCAGTCAGCCGCGTTTCCCGGCTCGAACCTACGCAGCGGTATCTCTTCGCCTTTGCCCTCGCGCAGGGCGGTGAGTTTGCATTCGTGCTTTGCTCTTTCGCGATGCAAAACGGTGTCCTGACGGCGGAGATCGCGAATCTGCTCGTCGCGACAGTGGCGCTGACGATGGCGGCTGCGCCGGTCCTGATGACGATCAACGAGCGCTTGGTGCAGCCACGGTTCAGCAGCGTCCTACCGGAACGGGAGCCGGACGAAATCGACGAGCGCGACAACCCCGTGCTCCTGGCCGGGGTCGGGCGCTTCGGCCACATCGTCGCTCGCTTGCTGCGCGCCAACGGCTTCGGCACCACGGTCCTGGACAACGACGCCGAGCAGGTGGAAACGCTGGGACGTTTCGGGATTAAATCTTTTTACGGGGATGCGACCCGCCTCGATCTGTTGCGCACCGCCGGCGCCGAACGCGCAAAGATCTTCATCGTCGCGATCGACAATGAGGAGAAGGCGCTCGAGCTGGTCGATCTGGTGCGGGAAAACTTTCCTCATCTTCGAATTTTCGCGCGCGCGACGACTCGGCAGCACGCCTACGAGTTGCTGCGCAAAGGGCTGGAGGACGTTTATCGGGAGACACTCGGCAGCGCCCTCGATCTGAGTATGGGAGCGTTAGGTGCGCTCGGGGTGGACAAGGAACGTGCCCTTCGTGTGACCGAGATTTTTCGCGAACACGATGAGGCGTCAGTGCGCGCGATGGCCCTGCTGGAAGGGGGCCCGGCGGACGAAGCCTATGTCTCGACCGCGCGTTTGCACATCGAGAATTTGGAACGCGCCCTGGCCTCGGATCGGGAGATGTTCGAGGAACGCGGAGACAATCGCAACGCGAGGTTGAGTCAGGCTTAGACGGAATGCGCAGCACGATCCTGCTGGCCTGGTTGCTCATCGCCTGCTCGGTGGAAGGAGCGAGCGTGCGCCGCATTTGGATCGATACCGATCCCGCAATCGGCGCGCCCTGGCGCGAAGTAGACGATGCCTTCGCCTTGGTGCTGGCGTTTCACTCTCCCGAGGTCCGGATCGTCGGAATCAGTACGACCTATGGGAACGCGGGATTGAAACGGACAACGACGGTCAGCCGCGATCTTGTCCGCCGGTTTGGCCGCGCCGCTGGATTGTCGGAGGCGAGCGTTCATTCTGGCGCGCGCTCGCCCGGCGATTTCTCGCAGAGGACGCGAGCCACGGACGCTCTCGCACGCGCGCTGGAAAAAGAGAACCTGACTTATGTGGCACTCGGGCCACTCACTAATCTCGCTGCCTTTATCCGGCAACATCCAGGGCTCTCGCGTGGTCTGGAACGTGTGATCCTGGTCGGCGGGCAAACACCAGAGCGGCCGCTCGTTTTTGGACCGACCGGGGCAGTGCGAGTCCACGACGCGAATGTTTTCAAGGATGCCGATGCGGTCCGCGCCATATTGAAGACGGATATTCCAGTGGTCCTCGCTCCCGTAGAAGCTTCTTCGGATTTGGTGCTTGAGCGCGAGCACTGGCGGCGACTGCGCGACGGCGGGCAAGCGGCGCGATTCCTTAAGATAAGAACCGGCATCTGGATCTGGTTTTGGACCAGCATCGTTCAGCATCGCGGCGGACCGCTCTTTGATTCGCTCGCGGTCATGCTGGCGGCGAAGCCTGAGCTTGTCATCCAGAGGACTCGTTATGCCTCGGTTCGCGGAACCGACCTGATAGCAGCTCAAAATTCCACGCCCGGCGCGCGCGCCGTTGGCTTTGCCGTCCGTCCGAGGGCGAGATGCGAGCAACTAGCGGTGGAACGATTGCGGGAAGGAGAAGCACTGGAGCGGGGCGTGCCTTCTTATTCCCCGAACCCTAGAGACCTGAGGTGATGCGGGAATTGCTCCAGTTCGAATGGTTCCGCCGACGGCGCGAGTACGGTGTCCTTTTCCTTCGGGTGATGATTGGTTCCTTCATCATCTGGGGCGTGCAGGACAACATCCTGAGCAGCGAACGGATGCTCGAATTCGAGAAATTTCTCGGCGTTCGCGGCGTGCCCTGGCCTTCCTTCGCAGCTCGGCTCTCGGTTTATGCGCAATTAATCTGCGGTCTGTCCATTCTGCTAGGAGCGTTCGTTAGGCCACTCTCACTGGTTTTCATCACCAACTTTATTTGCGCGATCGTGATCGCGCATCTGGGACAGAGTTTTGCGCAGATGTTTCCTGCGCTCATGATGATCGCCGCGGGGTTCTTCTTCCTCTTCCACGGCGCTGGCCGCTTCTCCGTGGATGAACTCCTGGAAGCGCGGGCCGAAGGCTAACGCGCCGCGACCGTGGTGCTGGTGGCGCCGCTAGCGCCGGTGCCGAAGTATTTGTTTTCCAGCTCCTCGAAGAAACCCTGCTCGCGCAGGGCAAGGATGGCACGCGTGATCTCTTTTCGATATGGACTCCCCTGCGGCACGCCGATTCCGTAGCTCTGCTTCTCGAAAAGCTCGCCCACCACCCCGAGCTGTTTCTCGGGATTGTTCTTCGCGTAATAGAGCAACATCGGCGCGTCGTAGATGACAGCCTTGATTTTATCGTTCTCCAGCGCGGCGCAGGCAGCATCCACGTCTGGAAAGCCTTGGGTCGAGAGGCCCTGTCGTTCCAGGAACATCTGCGCCGTACTACCAGCCACCGTTCCCACCGTCCATTTGCGCGTTTTCAAGTCGCTCACGCTTTGGATATCGCTATTCAAAGTCTCCACCGTCATCGCGCTCGTAATCGTGGCGGTGATGTAAGTGAACAAGCCGGCGCCCGCGAGCATCCAGACGATCGCGGTCAGGCGACCTGCCACACCGAGCGGCGCCTTGTTCTCGCAACCGCCGGTAATGATGGTGCAGATCGACCACCAAATCGCTTCCCAAATCCCGGCGAGATATCCTTCGGGAAATGACTCTGCGTTTTTCTTCCGCTCCAGGAACCAGATGATGTGCGAGTTCAGGAGGAGCACGACCACCAATCCGCCGAGGAGCCAAATGATGTCACCCTTGAAGAGATTGCCGACGATCTTGCCAAACGAACTGCCGGGCTGATTCCGGGTCAGAATCTGGAGGCCTGACTCTTTGAAGGGATAGCTGAAGTCGATCGTTTTCTCGCGCTCGGCAGTGATGCTAACGGCCGCGACCGCGGCATCGGCACCGCCCGCGCGGAGTTCATCGAGCATCTGCTGGACGTTCTCCACTGTCTTGTAGCCGCTATCAGGATCGAACGGCAGCCGCGCTTCGCGCACGACGCGCTCCCACAGTTCGATGCTGTAGCCGCTGAGGTGCCCGTTCTTCTCGAACACGAAGGGCGTTACTTTGCGGGTGACTACAATGAGCGGCTTGCCGGTGGGCGGTGGGGAGGATGGAGGGGGTGTCTGTGAGTAGCCGGAGAAGTCTCCCAGGAAAAAGAAGAAGAGGGAGAAGAAGCGGAAGAGATGGCGACAGGATGTCATGTTGAACTTGGAACGGTGGAATGCGCGCCGCATTCAGAGCACTCAGCATGCCTCGCTCTCGCTCGGAGAAAGATGCCGGACCTCCCCGCCATGCTACTGTGAGACGCTTTGAACCGATCGAGGAACCACCCCGCGACCGTGGGCGGCGGAAAGCCCGACCCGATTGGCGAGCGCGCGAAGACAGCAGAAGAGCCGGTAATTGCCCGACCGGGCGCAAAGATCAAACTCGCGGGGATTGACCCGGATTCGACCGGCGGTCAGTCGAAGGGACGAGCGGAAAAAAAGACCGAGAAGCTCAGCAAACGTCTCGCTGAGCTGCAGCCAGCGCTCTACGCCGAGCATCAGCGTAGCCTGCTCATTGTGGTGCAGGCGTTGGACACTGGTGGAAAAGATGGTGCGATCAAGAAGCTCTGCAGCGGGGTTGATCCAAGCGGATTGCATCTCACGAACTTCAAGTATCCATCAGCCCAGGAATGGGATCACGACTACCTCTGGCGCATTCACAAAGCCACGCCCGGTAAAGGCGTGATTGGCATCTGGAACCGGTCGCACTACGAAGACGTGCTTGTTCCGCGTGTGCATAAGCAGATCACCGAAGCGGTCTGGCGCGAGCGCTGCGAAGACATCAATGCCTTCGAGCGGCTGCTCAGCCGGAATGGGGTTACGATCCTGAAGTTTTTCCTCCACATCTCGAAGGAGGAACAGAAGGCGCGGCTGGAAGCGCGGCTGCAGGATCCGCAGAAGATTTGGAAATTCAATCCGGGCGATCTGAAGGAGCGCGCGCTTTGGGATGACTACCAGCTCGCCTACGAAGCGGTGGTGAATGAATGCACGACTGATTACGCCCCGTGGCACATTGTGCCCGCGAATCGGAAATGGTTCCGCAATCTTGTTATCTTCGAGGCGGTGGTCGCCAAGGTGGAGGAAATGAATCCGCAATTTCCCCCACCGACGTTCGATCCGAAGAGTGTGGTCGTTGAATAGCGCTAAAGACAGCGCCCCATCCCGCCGAGCGCTATGAGATCACGTTCCATTTCGGCCGCTGTGTGCGCGAATTGGTCTGCCACAGGCGGGAGCCGCCGAGATAGGCGTTTCGATTATGGCCGATTTCGAATCCTTCCGGGACTTTGGCTAGCAATTTCGCATTGCCCCCGCCTAGCACGACGTAGTCTGCCACGAAGGACATCTTCAGCTGCGTGACCGTCGCCCATACTTCCCGTTCCCAGGATTTTCGGCCCATTTTCGCCAGCCCAACTTTACCGAGCACCTCCTCGATCCGATTCACGCCGGGATAAGGGAGATCGCCCAGCTCGAGAGGAAGGACGTTTTGATCCCAGATCAAGGCCGAGCCCAGACCGGTGCCTAGCCCGAGAAAGAGCATCCGCCCGCCATGATAACTCCCGAGCGCCTGCATCGCGGCGTCGTTGATCACGCGGGTCGCTTTGCCTAACGACTTCGTGAAATCCCAACCAACCCAGCCTTTCGCGAGATGCTTGGCATCTTTCAGGATCCGGCCGTCCCTGATCGGGGAGGGAAACCCGAGCGAGATTCTGTCATAATCCCAATCCTCCGTAAGCTCTTTGATCTCCGCGGTCAGCGCTCGCGGGCTCAGCTTCATCCCGGAGTCGAACTTCCGTTTCTCCGTGCGCGAGATCATGAGCTTCACGTGTGTCCCGCCGATATCGACAACCAGTATCTTTTTCACGAACGCTCCTTTCGCGGCGGGGTCATGATTGGGGCGAGCTTTTCCAGCGAAGGTTTTTGCGACTCGGCTAATTTCCTGGCCTGTTTGCGCGAACGCTCCCGGAAATGGAGCTGCGCCTGCGAACGCGGCTGACCTTCTTCGGTCTTTAGCCGGACATAGGTCCCATCCGCCTGGAGCTCACGCGCTTTGACGTGATCGTTTACAAAGCGCGGCAGGATGTCGTTGATGACTTCATCGCGCAAGGCGGGGTCTTCAATCGGAAAAGCCAACTCGACCCGCCGAATAAAATTTCTCGGCATCCAATCCGCGCTCGCGAGATAGAGATCGGGCTGGCCGCCATTTTCGAAGTAGTAGACGCGGCTGTGCTCGAGGAAGCGGCCGACAATGCTGACCACGCGGAGGTTTTCGCTCAGTCCGGGCACTTTCGGACGCAGACAGCAAATGCCCCGCACAATCAGATCGATCTTCACCCCAGCGCAGGAAGCTTCATAGAGCCTTTGGATGATCTCCGGATCGACCAGCGAATTTAGCTTCACGATGATACGAGCGGGTTTGCCCGCGAGCGCATGATCGCGTTCGCGTTCGATGAAGCCTTTCAGCCGCTTGCTCAAATCGAAGGGCGCAACCATGAGCTTTTCCATTCCGGGATAACTCGCGAGGCCGGTCAAGGTATTGAAGACGAGCGCGAGCTCTTCGGTTAATTTTGGATTGGTCGTGAGCAGACTGAAGTCGGTGTAGGTGCGCGCGGTGCGCGGATGGTAATTCCCCGTGCCGAGATGGACGTAATGCCGGAGGCGATCCGTGTCGCGGCGGACAATGAGGAGCGCCTTGCAATGCGTCTTCAGCCCGACCACGCCGTAGACCACATGCGCGCCCGCTTCTTCGAGGCGGCGGGCCCATTGAATATTCGCGGCTTCATCGAAGCGTGCGCGCAGCTCGACCAGCGCGGTGACTTGTTTGCCCGCGTTAGCGGCATCGATCAACGCGGCCACGATCGGCGAATCGCCGCTCGTCCGATAGAGCGTGATCTTCAAGGCCAGAACTTGCGGATCCTCCGCGGCGGCTTCAATCAACTCCACGATCGGGTCGAAACTCTCGTAGGGATGATGCAGCAGGACATCCTGTTTGCGCATGACTTCGAAAATGTTGGCATGCGGCGGCAAGGCCGGATCGCGCACGGGTTGAAAGATGCGATCTTTCAAATTCGCGAAGGCGTCATTGCTCAAGAGCGGCGCGAGATGCGTCATCGTGAGCGGGCCATCGAGGCGGTAAAGATCCGCTTCGCCCAAGTCGAAAAATTCGAGGAGCAACTCGCGGAAATCCTTCGGACAATCCGCTTCCACCTCGAGCCGAACGGCATCGCCGCGGCTCGATCTGCGCAATTCCTGCTCGATGCTGCGGAGAAGGTTGTCCGCTTCCTCTTCGTCGATGTAGAGATCACTGTTCCGTGTCACCCGAAAAGCGTGAACGCCATCCAGGATCAAACCGGGAAACAAATCCGCGATGTTATGTTTAATGAGCGCAGCGAGGTAAATGTATTCCCACGGCTCATCGTCCACTTTCGCGCGCGGCATTAAGATGAGGCGCGGCAGAACGCGCGGCACCTGCACGATGGCGTGCAAGGGCTCACCCCCTTTTTCCATCCGCGCGCGCACGAGTAAGTTGTGGCTCTTGTTCAGGAGCTGCGGAAAGGGATGGCTGGCATCGACCGCCAGCGGGGTCAGCATCGGAAAAACTTCTTCCTGGAAATAACGCCGCGCCCACGCTGCGCGTTTCGCACCCAGCTGCGCCACGTCGTGTACGCGAATACCGTTCTTGGCCAGCGCCGGCATCAGCTCGTCCCGCCACAAGGAGTACTGCGTCGCGACCAATTCGTGCACAATGCGCTGGATGGCATTGAATGTGTCCGTCGGGGTCAGGCCGTCGGGACCGACGTCGCTCGTTTCGCTTTCGATCTGCTGCTTGATGCCCGCGACCCGAATCTCGAAAAATTCATCGAGGTTCGAACTGAAAATGGAGAGAAACTTCACCCGCTCGATCAGCGGCTGCGTCGGATCCTGCGCTTCCTCTAGAACGCGGCGATTGAACTCGAGCCAGCTTAGCTCGCGATTAATGAAATTTTCCGGCGCAGCAAAACGCGAGGGCTGCGGGGCGGGCGCTGCATCCGGCAGCGCCACAATGTTACTCGGTTCCTCTTCGGCGGGTGGGGGAGCGGGTTGTGATTTGGTCGACGGCATCGCGCAGCCAGGATGGCTCCGAGACTATTCGCCGAAAATCC
>Ga0136617_10003602_pt1 | contig 13842 bp, 9 predicted proteins | sample AntDrymUQ3222106_2_FD_129672 | JGI IMG/M metagenome (GOLD analysis project Ga0136617, IMG submission 129672) | Polar desert sand microbial communities from Dry Valleys, Antarctica - metaG UQ322 (21.06) | ecosystem: Environmental > Terrestrial > Soil > Desert | place: Antarctica: Dry Valley... | reverse complement strand
TCTACGCCGCGGACCCCGCCTACAAGAAGGTGGGAGCGCGGCGCGCCCACCTCATCGAGACCGGCGTGTGGGACGTTCCCGGCGAATACGACGCGACCTACGCGGGCGCCACGTCCTGGGGCGAGAAGCGCTGGGCCACCCCCGGCGTGATCATCGACGGCGAGCTCGTCACCACCGACCTCCACGCCGTCAACATCGGGATGGAGGAGTTCGTCGGCGCGTCTTACTACGAGGAGTGGACCGGCAACGGGCAGAAGCAGCGGTTCGCGAACGATCCCGCGGGCAAGCCGCTGTCTCCCCACCACCCATGGAACAAGGTGACCAAGCCGCGCCCCCAGGGGCAGAGTTGGAAGGAGAAGTACACCTGGGACACCGCGCCGCGGTGGGACCGGAACGCGATGGAGACGGGCGCCTACTCGCGCCTGTGGACGACCGCGGTGGCGAAGAAGCTGCCGAAGAACCCGTTCATCGAGGCCACGGGCACGTCGCTCAAGGTCCGCGTGCCCAAGGGCGCCCTGCCGGAGATGGAGCTCGAGTGGCACGTCCCGAAGGTCTGGAACGCGTTCGAGCGCAACCGCGCCCGCGCGCACTGCGTCGCCTTTACGGCCATGGTTGGGATGAACAACTGGATGGCGGCCATGGACCGGCTCAAGATGGGCGACACGAAGACGAGCACGCCCTTCGAGATCCCGAAGAACGAGCGGCGCGGCGTCGGGTTCTGGGGCGCCGGCCGCGGCTTCCTCACCCACCACATCGTGCTCGACCGCGGGGCGGTGGCGAACTACCAGATCGTCACCCCCTCGACCTGGAACGCCTCTCCGACCGACGCCTGGGGCCAGCCGGGGCCCTACGAGGAAGCCGTCCTCAATACGCCCCTGCTGGAAGAAAGCGTCGACCCGGAGAAGTTCCGGGGCATCGACGTGTTGCGCGCAATCCGGAGCTTCGACCCTTGCATGCCGTGCACGACCCACATCCAGTCCCAGGCCGGGCTCATCACGCGCGAGGTGAACACCTGCGCGTGCGGCGTGGATGACTGATTTCCCCGCCCGGGGCGGGCTGCGCCATGAGAAGGGCCATACCCTCGTGGGCGCGATCGGCTACCGCTACCTCCGCGATCACTCCGCGAGCATGGTGGCGCTGGACCGCCTGGCGGCAGAGCACTGGCCGCCCGGGGTCGTGGTGGAGGACCTGAGCTACGGCCCCATCGCTCTCGTGCCGCGCCTGGAAGAAGGCGGTTTCCAGCGCTCCCTCCTCCTCGCCGCCGTGTCGCGCCCCGGGAGAGCGCCGGGGACGCTGACCGCCTACGTGTGGGACGGAGTGTTGCCGGGGCTCGACGTCATCCAGACCGCGGTGACCGAGGCCGTCACCGGCGTGATCTCCCTCGACAACGCGCTCTTCGTGACCCGGCACTTCGGCGCCCTCCCCGCGGACACGGTGGTGGTGGAGATCGAGCCGGAGAGGGAGGAATTCGGGGAAGAGCTCACCCCCGCGGTGGAAGCCGCGGTGACCCGGATGTGCGCCCTGGTCCATGGTCTCGTCGAAGGAGCCGTGCCCCGCCCCGCTTGCGCGCCCATCGGAGGGATGCGGTGAAGGAAGACGTGGACGTCGTGGAGGAAGTGGACCGCCTCATCACCGCGCTCCAGGCCCACCCCGATCCGGCCGTGGGAGAGCAGGTCCGGACGCTGCTGGCCGGCATCGATGCCGTGCACCGCACGGGGCTGGAGCACCTCCTGACCGCCATCCACGGCATGGCCGGAGAAGCGTTCGTCAACCGCCTGGTGGGCGACCCCGCCATCCGCTTCCTGCTGATGTCCTACGAGCTGCTCGCCGTCGACCGGCGCCTGATGGCGGAAGAAGCGCTGGACGGGGCGCGCGCGCCGCTGCACGCGCGCGGCATCGACGTCGAGATCCTGGAGGTCGTCGGCGGCGTGGTGTACATCCGGCTTCACGGCGGCGCGCCGGGCGCGCCCCCGGTGGAGTCGATCCTCCACGATCTCGAGGACGCGCTGCGCGAGGGCTTCATCGGGTTCCAGGAGCTCGTGCTGCGCGATCGGCCGGCGCGATCCGCTTCGTCGGTGATCCCGGTGTCGTCCCTGCTGCGCGCGCGGGCGCCCGTCTACCAGACGGTGGCGAAGAGCGACGGCCTGGCCGAGGGAGCGCTCCTCGGTTGCGATGCCGGGGGCGCTCCCGTGCTCCTCGTCCGAGTCGGCGGAGAGGTCCATGCGCTGCGCAACCGCTGCGGCGAGAGCCCGCTCCCGCTCGAGTTCTCGCGGGTCGAGGGCGCCCAGGTCGTCTGCTCGTGGCACGGGTGCCGGTACGACGTCCGCTCCGGCCGCACCGGGGACGGAAGCACGCGGCTCGACGTCTTTCCGGTGCGGGAGCGGGACGGAGACATCGAGGTGGCGGTGGGCACCGCGGCCACGACACCGCCGGAATCGCGCGCTTGCGCACGTTGATCGCCGGGTTCGGCAACGAGCTGCGCGCCGACGACGGGTTCGGCGTTGCCGTCATCCATCGGCTGGAGGCCGAGAAGTCCAGCCTCGGCGCCGGCGTCGAGCTGATGGAGATCGGCACCGGCGGAATGCGCCTCGCCCAGGAGCTGCTGTCCGGCTACGACCGGCTGGTGGTGGTGGACGCGATGACACGCGGCGGCGCTCCCGGAACGCTGTACGTGCTCCGGGTGGACGACGTCACCGCCGCTACTTCCGTCGATCTCCACCTCACCGTGCCCGCCCGCGCGTTCGCCGTCGCGCGCGCCCTCGGCGCCCTTCCCGCGCAGGTGTATCTCGTGGGCTGCGAGCCCGGCGAGGTGGACGAGCTGAGCCTCTCCCTCACGCCGCCCGTGCGGGCGGCCGTGGACGGCGCGGTGGCGCACGTCCGGCAGCTGCTGCGGACGCACACCGGCGCCGCGGCGCGGGCGTGAGCGGCGCGCCGGACATCGAGCGCCTGGACGAGATGCTCGAGCTGCTCTACTGGCTGGAGGGCGAAGGCTTCAAGGGCAGCGCGAACCTGCCCTCCATCACGCGCTTCCTCGACCGGCCGGCCGGCGAGCCGGAGGTGACGCTCGCCCGGCTCGTGGAGCGGGGCGACGTCGCGCTCGCAGGCGGGGAGTACCTCCTGACGGAGACCGGGCGTGGCGAAGCGGCGCGGCGGTTCGCGGAGGAGTTCGCGCCGATCCTCGCCCAGGGTCACGGCGAGTGCAACGACCCCGACTGCGATTGCCAGACCGCCGGACCCGCGGAATGCCGCAGCGCGCGGCCGCGCTGACCTAGGGCCGCGCGGCTTTCCGTTCCAGCCAGCGCGTCGCTTCCCGCCGCGCGATCGAGGCCGGCACCGAGCCCAGGCCGTAGTTGGCGACCTCCTTCATGAGCTGCTCGGCCCGGTCCCGCTCGTTCAGCCCGTCGTGGGCACGGGCCATGAGCAGCTTGATGAAGACATCGTCGGTGTTCGCCTTCTTCAGGTGCGCGAGGGCCCCCGCATGATCGCCCTTCTCGAGCAGGATGTAGCCGGTCAGGTACTGGTGGCTCTCCGCGTAGTTCTGGTTGGGATTGCCGTGCTTTTCCAGGGCGGCGCGGATCCATTCCGCGTGCTCCATGGCCGCGTCGTACTCGCCGATACGGGCCAGCATCCGCCCGCGCGCATGGTGGTATCGCCCCGTCCAGAGCAGGCGGTCGCGCTCGGTAAAATCGGGCGCGCGCATCGCCGACTCGTGACCCTTCCGATAAGCCGCGGAGGCCTCCGGCAGCCGGCCCGACTCCAGCAGCGTGCGGCCGAGCGCGTTGTAGCCGGAGGAGATCATCACCGACTCCTTCTCCGCCTCGGCGATCGCGATGGCCTGCTCGTAGTACCTCGCGGCGTCGTCGGGCCTTCCCTCCTCGGCGTAGGTGAAGGCGGTGGCAAACAGGAGTCCCGGCCGGTCCGCGCCCTTCGCGCGCTGGAGCCCCGCCGCGTAGTCGGCCCGCGCCCCCGTCACGTCGCCGGAGAGAAAGCGCGCGTCCCCCCGCCTCCGGTAGACGTTGATGTAGTCCGGATCCACGGCCAGGGCGCGCGTGTAGTGTTCGATGGCGCGGTCGAACCTCCGCATCTGCTGGTAGGTGTGGGCAAGGGCCTGGAGCGGCTCCGCCTCGCTGGGCAGCAGCCGCGCGTAGGCCTCGCGCGCGGTCAGCGCCTGCTCGAAGTCACCCCGCGCGATGTGGACGGCGCCCAGGAAGTTGTAGGCAGGGGCGAACGCGGGGTCGGCCCGCGTCGCCTCGCGGAGATGGGTGACCGCCTCCTCGCGACGGTCGGTCGCGTTGTAGAGCTGGGCCAGGCGCAGGCGCAAGCGCGGCTCGGCCGGCCGCTGCTCGACCGCCGCCTCCGCGTGACCGACCGCCTCCGCGAGCTTGCTGTCGAGCTGGGCCACCCAGCCGAGGATGAGACGCCTCTCCGCTTCGCTGGCCCCCGCCGCCAGCTCCGCCGCTTTCCGGATGTGGGGATTGGAGTCGCCGGAGAGGCCACGGTAGAGGCTGGCCAGCGCGAAGCGGGGGTCGGCCTGAAGCGCCTTGTCGAAGAGGGGCACGGCCTGCCGCGGATGCGCGCGGTCGTACGCGTCCAGCCCCTGCGCAAAGAGCCGGCGCGCGTCGCGGGACGACGTGGTGAAGGCCATCCGCTCTGCGCCCGCCGCGTCGGAGCCGACGGTGCAAAGGAAGATGGACAGGATGGGCGCCACCCCGCCCCGGCGCGCGCGTTGGTTCGCGACACCCACGGCTAGAACTGCACCCGGGCGGAGAGCTGGATGGAGCGCGGACCGCCGATCTGGTACAGCGGATTGAAGCCCGCTCCGCCGCCGGGGCTCAGGGTGCGGTTGGCCAGACGGTCGGCCACACCGAACGTGCCGCTGCTCAGGATGCGCACGGGATCGCCGAAGTTCGGGTGGTTGAAGACGTTGAACATCTCGACCCGGAGCTGCGCCCCCACGCGGTCGCCCAGGGGCACCTGCCGGCGCAGGGCCAGGTCCACCTGCCAGAGCCCGAAGCCCCGCAAGGCGTTGCGTCCGAGGGTGCCCTGTTCGCCCGGGGTGGGGGCCACGAAGGCATCACGGTTGAAGCGGCGTCCCCCCGGAACGGTGGGGTCGTCCACGTACAGAGGAGCTCCGGGCACCAGGTTGGGGCGCGGCTGCACGCCAAGCAGGTTGCCCACGCCGGTGGTCACATTGATCGGCGCCGCCGATCGGGCGATCACGATCGTGTCCACCGCCCACCCGTCGAGAAGGACGCGCTTCAACGCGCCGGCGCGCGCGCGCGGGAACTCGTAGGTCACGGCGCCGGAGAAGGAGTGCCTCACGTCGAAGTCGGCGGGGGCGCGATCGATCCCGGGGTCCAGGCGGTCGGCGCGGACGAAGCTCGCAGCGTCGGAGGAGGCGTTGTCCATGGCACGGGCCCAGGTGTAGGAGGCCAGGGCTTGCAGCCCCGCGGCCAGCCGCCGCCGGAACTGCAGCTGGAGGGAGTGGTAATCGGAGCGCGCGGTGTTGCGGGTCAGGTTGATGTTGCTCCCGAAGCTCGCGTTCGGGCTTTGCACGAGGTCCACGCGGAGGAGCTTTCGACCGGCCGCCCCCAGGTAGGTGGCGGTGAACGACTGCTGCGCGCCCAGCGATTGCTCGAGGCTCAGGTTCCATTGATACGTGCGGGGTAGCTCGAGGTCGGGATCGAAGCCGCGGAATCCGGCGGCGCCGATGGGCGTCTCGCGGCGGAGCGCGGGGGGCGCGGCGGCAGTTGCGCTCAGGGGGTAGGGCACGGCGCCCAGGCTCACCCGGATGCTGTTGGGGAAGCTGCCCGCCACGTTGCCCGCCGGGCCCGTGCCCAGGTCGTAGAAGAGGCCGCCTCCCCCGCGCAGGACAGCCTCGCGGCCGGGCCGACGGGAGAGCACGTAGGCGGCGCCGAGGCGGGGCGCGATGTTGCCGTAACGCGTCCGATAGAGATCGCCCGGGCCCACCGTCATGGTGGCGAAATCCTCGAAGCCGCGGATCGTGTAGAGCACGGCGCCGTCGCGCGGGGTGGGGGCTTCGTTCACGTCCCACCGCAGCCCGTAGGTCAGGGTCAGGCGCGAGGAGGTCCTCCATGTGTCCTGGGCGTAGAGCGAGAGGTTCTGGAAGGTGAGGGGCGCGGGGTCCCAGGTCTCGACGCTGGCGCTCGTGGTGCGCCCCGTGGCCAGCCCCGCCGCGCCCGCGAAACCGAGGAACTGCGCGTAGTTGCGGATGCCGAGCTCGGGCGTGAGGCGCCGGTAGTCGACGCCGAACTTCAGGAAGTGAGCGCCCGCGGCCACGGAGAGGCTGTCGACGACGTTGATCTGGGCCTGGGTGTTTCTGACGTTCTTGCCCACGTAGAGCCCACCCTGGTTGCCGCCGGTGCTGAAGACGAGCAACGAGTCGGCGGGGTCCACCGAAGGGGGGAAGAATGAGGACTCCGGGGGCGGGATGGCGCCGTCGAAGTCGTCCAACCGGGAGATCCAGCTCGAGCGGCTCCGGCTCCAGTTCGCGCGCAGCTCGTTGCTGATGCGCGGGGTGAGGATCCAACTCGCCCCCGCCGTCGCTGTTTCGGTGCGGAAGGACTGAGAGGTGATGGTGTTCACGGACGTGTTGTCGATGGCGCGGATCTCCAGCTCGGAAGGCGCGATGTTGTAGCGGCCGAAGAAGGAGAGCCGCGCGCTCACGTGGTGGTCGAGGCGGAGGCTGAAGGCGTCCAGGGTAGAGGGGTCCGAGTAGGAAGCGGAGTATCGCGCGAAGCCGTTCGTCGTCTCCGGGCCATTGGGCAGCGGGAACGCGCGCAGGTAGGGCTGCAATGCGGCGGGGGCGGAGTCCCGGACCGCGAGCGACGGCACGTCCGTGATCCGCGTCTGGGGCTGGCGCAGGCGCAGGCCTTCGTAGGAGGCAAAGAAGAACGTCCGGTTGCGGACAAGGGGGCCACCCAGGGTCATCCCGAAGTCGTGCTGGCGAATGGGAGGCTTGGAGAGGCCGGCCCGGTTTGCGAACCAGTCCGCCGCGTCGAGGGCGTCATCCCGGAAGTACTCGTAGGCGCTGCCGTGCAAGGCGTTGGTGCCGGCGCGGGTCACGATCGAGACCTGTGCGCCGGGCGTGCGCCCGAACTCGGGGGCGAAGGTGGAGGTCTGGATGCGGAACTCCTCCAGGGCGTCCACGGAGACGAGGTTGCTCGTGGCTCCCGTCGCGCTCGCACCGGGTATGGAGCCTCCCGCGGTCTGGTTGAGGGTGGCCGACACCGCGACGTGGATGTTGGCGCTGACACCGTCCACGGTGAAGTAGTTCGCGTTGGCCCTCTGGCCGTTGACGCTGAACTGGCCCTCCTCCCCGAAGGTCGTCCGGGTGAAGGTCACCCCCGGGGTGAGAGCGATCAGGGACTGGAAGCTCCGGCCGTTCATCGGCAGGTTCTCGATGAACTGCCGGTCCACGACCGTGCTCACCGCCGGCGAGGTGCTCAACTGGGCGGCCTCCCCCGCCACCACCACGTCCTCCGCGAGGCCCGCTACCCGGAGGGGGAGGCGGAGGGTCACCTCGTCGCCGACCTGCAGGACGGCCTTCACCTCCGTGGGGCTGAACCCCGCGCGGCGGGCGGTGACGGTGTACCGTCCGGGGGCCAGGAAGGGTACCGTAAAGGCTCCCTTGCGGTCCGTCGTTGCCTCCCGTCGGAGCCCGGTGCTCTCGCTGGTGACCATGATCGCGGCCTCGGGAACCACCGACCCCATCGGGTCCTCGACCGTCCCGCTCAAGGTCGCGGTCGCGCCCTGGGCATGCACGAGCGTGGTGGCGGACAGGGCGAGAGCAGCAGCGATAAAGGACAGCGGCCACTTCATGGGGGCCTCCTCGGGGCGGCGCGCACACGGCGGTGATGCTTCGGTTGGCCGAAGTAAAGACCGCTCCCCCCAGCGATGTCAAGCCCCCGGCGGCCCGTCTTGATCCGGCGCGTAACCATCCAGACCGCGCGGGGCGAGTTCATCCTCATACCCATCGCCATCCACGGGATCTGGCTGCGCTCGTCGATGCCGAAGTTGTGGATGGGGATGATGTTCGGATGCTCGAGCCGCGCGATCACCTTGGCTTCGCGGCGGAAACGCTCGGCCGAGGCCTCGTCCTCCACCGACTGCGCGGGCAGGACCTCGCGAGGTTCATCCCCGTAAGCAGGGGGGCGCTGCGTCGCGCCCCCTGAGCCCTCTGCTAAAAGCTGTACTTCAACCCGAGGGTGATCGACCGCTGTCCCCAATCCCGGAGGTTCTGGCCGAAGCTCACGCTGCTGATGTTGGCGACGGGCAGGCCGTACTCGTCCTGGTTGAACACGTTCAAGAAGTCCGCCCGAACCGTGACCGCGTCATCGCTGATGCTGAACTTCTTGGACAGGCTCACGTCCGTGTTCCAGAACCCGGCGGCCCGGAAGGAGTTCCGCGGCAGGTTGCCGTTGCCCAGGCTATTGGCAAGGGGCAGGCCGTTCGTGCCCCGGGGCACCGCGAAGCAATCGTTGGGCAGGAACGTCTTGAAGTCGCCGGTGTCGGGGTCGGGCAGCGGGCTGCACCCGGGAACCAGGTTCGGGCGATCGCCGCCGGCGGTGCCGTTGCCGTTGCTGTCCACACCCGTGAAGACCGTGAAGGGCTGCCCGGACTGGGCCTGGGTGACCCCCGCGATCTGCCATCCGCCGAGGACGCTGCGCAAGACGCCGTTGCGCGAGTTCCTGAACAGCGGGACCTCCCAGATGTAGTTCACCACGAAACGGTGCGTGCGGTCGAAAGCGGAGAGGCTCCATTCTGCATCGATGTTCCGGTAGTCCTGGGGCACCTGCGGGGACCCGTCGGTAATGAGGCCTACCCCCAGCGACTCGTCGTTGTCGCTCATGAGCCGGCTCAGCGTGTACGAGGCTCCGAACTGGATCCCGTGCGACATGCGCTTGTTCACGGAGACGAAGCCCCCGTTGTACGAGGCCTTGGCCGTGGTGGCGATGAGGACCCGCGAGCCCACGGCGGGGCTCTCGCGCCGCGCCTGCGTGCCGGGGATGGCGTTGACGTTGCGCGTCTCCGCGACAAGCGCCGCCTGCGCCGGGGTGAGCACCGCCGGGTTGGCCTGGAGCTGGTTGATCCCATGGCGGCCGCGATTTCCCGTATAGCCGATCTCTACCAGGAAGTCGCGCCCGATCTCCCGCTGGACGGAGAGGCTGTAGAAATCGACCTCCGGGTTTTCCGCGTCTTCCGGCGTGTTGACGTAGGTCGCCAGCGGGTTGAAGACCGCCGTCCCCGAGACGGGCGCCAGGTTCGGGAACACGTCGGTGACGATCCTCTGCTCTCCCACGACCACCCGCGGGTAGTTGGAGCCGTTCACGGTGAGGATGTTGTAGAAGAGCACGTCGAAGGACCGGCCGTATCCGCCTCGGAACACGGTCTGGCCGTTCCCCAGGAGCCCTCCGCCGGACTTCGGGCTCCAGTTGAACCCCACCCGCGGTGCGATGTTGTTGGAGTCCCGCTGCACGGGCGGCGGCACCAGCGCGCCGAGGCTCTCGGGGTCTTCGGCCCCGAAGAATCCCAGGGGCACCGACGTCAGCTCATAACGCAGCCCCAGGTTCAAGGTCAGCTCGGGAGTCACGCGGAAGTCATCCTGGGCGAACCAGAAGCTCTGCCATTGCCGGGCCGTGAAACTGGAGGTCTGGAGGGCCTGCTGAAAGCTGGCGGCCACGTTGTTCAGGTAATCCTGCAGGTTGCTGAAGGCGAAGGTGCCCTTGGAATCAAAGGCGGCCTCGTTGTCGAGCACGATACGCCGGATGTCCGCACCCACTTTGAAGACGTGGCGCCCGCGGTGGTGGGTCAGGACGTCGGAGAACTGGAAGCTGTTCTGGATGCGGCCCTGGGGAAAGTTGGCGGACCCGCCGCGCGTGAACAAGCCGGTGATGGTTGTGGTCGGGGACTCGGGATCGTTCTCCGGGAACTGAAGGTTCCGCCGGATGTAGGAGAAGCGGGCCTCGTTCAGGGTGTCGCCACTGAAGATGTGGATCTCGGAGAGCGCCAGGTTGCTGTCGTCGGTGTTCTGTTGGGCGGCGAAGAGGGGTCCAAACTGCGTGTTGCTGCTGAAGTTCTGCACGTTTCGCCGGTTGTAGATGAGACGCGCGGTCGCGGAGTCCCGGGCGCTGAAGCGGTGGTCCAGGCGGACCAGGGTGTTCCATCGATCGTCAGGCTGGCTCCGGGGCACGTTGATCTGGCCGATCTCGATGGGCACGCCGTTCACCGGCGTCGTCCGCACGTTCCGGAACAACAGGTCCTGGGAGTAGATCCCGGTCAGGAAGCCGAGGTTGTCGAGAACGGCCTGGCGACTGGCCGCCGACTGGCCGTCACGCAGGGGAACGCCTCGCAAGGCCGCGAATCCGGCCTGGGTGGGGACCGTGATGGTGGCCCCCTGGGTGCCTCCGGTGCGCGTGCGGTCGATCTGGCCCAGGATGAAGAAGAACGTCTTGCCTCCCACGATGGGCCCGCCCAGGGCGAAGCCGGCCTGGTTGCGGTTCTCCCGGGTGGGGTCGGTCCGGCCCGCGGCCTTCTCCAGGTTGTCCCTGGAGTTGAGCGTGCTCCCACGGTAGTACTCGAACAGGTCGCCGTGGAACTGGTTGGTCCCGGAGCGGGTGATGACGTTCAACTGCGCCCCCGAGTTGCGGCCGAACTCCGCATTGTAGGGGTTGGTCTGGTTCTGGAACTCGGCCACCGCCTCGGGAACCACGGGGGTGGTGGAGAGGGTCACGCTGATGTCGTTGTTGTCGGAGCCATCGATGGTGAAGTTGTTGTTTCGGGCGCGGTTCCCGTTGGCGGAGATCCCCGTCGACCCTGGCGCCTGGAACGTGTTCGGGGAAAGCAGCGCGAGGTTGTTGACGTCTCGGGACGCGGAGAGCGGGAGGTCGACGGCCTGGCGCGCGGTGGCGGTATACCCGATGGTGGGGTTGCTCTTGTTGAGAAGCACCGCCGCGGACTCCGCGGTAACGTCGACGGTCTCCGTGACCGTCGAAACCTTGATGCCTACGTCGAACGTCACCTCCTGCGAGGTCTGGACCCGGATGTCCTTGTTCTCGGCGCTCGAAAAGCCGGGCACCTCGATGAGCACGGAATAACGCCCCGGCTCCAGGGCCGGGACGCGATAGAAGCCGGTTTCGTTGGTAACGGCCGTGCGGACGATGTTCGTGTCCAGGTTGCGGACCGTAGCCGTCGCCCCGGGGACCGCCGCGCCCGAGGTGTCGGTGACGGTACCCGAGATGATGCCGCGGGTGAGCTGCGCGTGCGCCGGATGAGGCTGGACGAACGACGCGAGCACCAGGCTCCCGAGGCCCAGGGGAGCGGCCAGCCTTTTGGCAAAAGTCATCATTATTCCCTCTCGGAGAAATCCTCTCCTAGTGTGTGCCGGTGTCGGTTCAACGGCGAGTGCCGGAGGAAAGATTCTGGTGAAGTACGACTCCGGCCGGCTTGCGGAACTCCTCCAGGGCGTCCACGGAGACGATGTTGCTCGTGGCTCCCGTGGTTGGCCTGGCGAAGCTCATTGAGCGCGCGGCCGTACTGGCGCTCCTCCAGGAGGATGTAGCCGCGCATGTAGTGCAGGCTGGGCCGGTAGGGATCGCCCTTCGCGCCCGCGTTCCCGATCATCTTCTCCAGGAGGTCGGCCTGGGCGTGGGCCTCCCGGAAGCGTCCGGCCCGCGCGTGCGAACGCCCGATCCCGTGGACCCATCGGCCGCGCCAACCCCCCACAACCCCGCCGCCAAGCATGCGGGAGTGCGGGTGCCCCGACTCATGAGCCCCCCGAGGACCCATCCGGCCCTCCTCGCTGTTGCCCTGCCGTTGACCGAGACACTACCCCCGTCGCTGGGCGAGCGTGAAGATCGAAGGTGGCTGTCGGAGAGCTTTCCGGCGCTCGGCTGCGAGGGGAGGGGCGTGGAGCGCGCGGCCGGTGACCGAGGTGGCCTCCGGCTCGGGTGAAGTGGTCGCCGCGATGTCATCGACCCGCAGCGGCCGGCACTGGGCTAACGCGGCGGCGGCCGCGAAGACGGCGAGCACGGCCGGAGACGGGAGCCGCATGGCGCGGATGATATCCTCCCAGTCGCTCGGAAGGAGGGTGTCACGATGGGTACGAGGGGAACCGGCTCCGGTCGCGTACTGATGGTCATGACTCTGCTGGCGTGGGCCACTCCGGCGGCTCCGCAGAACGTTGCGGCCACGATCCAGGGGACGGCCACCGACAGCGGGGGTGGCGTGCTCTCCGGCACCCAGGTCATCGTGCGAAACCTCGGCACCGGAGCGGTGCACGAGCGGACGACCGACGCCTCCGGCCGCTACACAATGCCGCAGCTTCCCCCCGGGGAGTACGAGATCCAGTTCGTCCGGACCGGTTTCCAGACCGCCACCCATCGCGGCCTCCGCCTCACCGTGGGCCAGGAGGCGGTGGCCAACGCGACCCTCCAGGTGGGGCAGCTCTCCGAGGAGGTCGTGGTGCAGACGAACCTGAGCACCGTGAACCTCACCTCGGGTGCGGTGAGCGGGCTCGTGAGCGAGAAGGAGATCCGCGACCTGCCCCTGAACGGGCGCTCCTTCCAGCAGTTGGCGCTGCTGCAGCCCGGCGTCAACGCCGCCCTGGCCGCGGGGAACGACACCGTGGGCGGACGCACCCCCAAGATCTCGATCAACGGCGCGCGCCCGGAGCAGAACAATTTCCTGCTCGACGGCACCGACATCAACAACGTCTACAACAAGACGCCCGGCTCGGTGGCGGGGGTGCTGCTCGGCGTGGAAGCGGTGCTCGAGTTCCAGGTGCTCACCAACGCCTACTCCGCGGAGTTCGGGCGCTCGGCAGGGGGCGTGATCAACGCCGTCACCCGCTCGGGCACGAATGCGTTCCATGGCTCGGCCTTCGAGTTCCATCGGAACTCCCGGCTCGACGCGCGCAACTACTTCGACCCCGCCAGCAAGCCCAAGCCCGATTTCACGCGGCACCAGTTCGGGGCCACCTTGGGCGGGCCGATCCGGAAGGACCGCACGTTCTTCTTCCTGGCCTACGAGGGCCTCATCGAGCGCCTCGGGGTCTCGGGTGTGACCGCAGTGCCGGATGACGATGCACGGCGGGGGATCCTGCCCGCGCGGCAGGTGACGCTGCATCCGGCCATCCCGGGCTACCTGGACCTGCTCTTCCCGCGCGCCAACGGGCGTTCGCTGGGAGGCGGGGCCGCCGAGTACCTCTTCTCCGATACCCAGCCCACCGACGAGCACTTCGTACAGGGCCGCATCGACCACCAGCTCTCGAAGAGGGACACGCTGTTCGCGCGGGTGACCTACGACGCGGGCGAAGTGAACCGCATCCCGCCGAACAAGCCGCCCATCTCCACCGTGCCCGAGACCTCGCGCAACACCTATGTCACCGTCGAGCACCAGCACACCTTCTCGCCCACGGTGCTGAACCTCCTGCGGGTGGGCCTCAACCGTTCCGTGTCGCTCGCGGACAACCGCCGCACGATCGACATCCCGGCATCCATGTCCTGGATCCCCGGCGATCCCTTCGGCTATCTCACCATCCAGGGCCTCGTCACCGAGATGGCGGGCGACTTCCGGCTGCCCCGCAACGACCGCCTGAGCAACTGGCAGGCGGGGAACACGCTGATCCTCACCCGGGGACGGCACTCCGCGCGCATCGGCGCCCAGGCGCAGTACCTCCGGTTCGATCAGAACACCACCAGCCAGGTGGGCGGCATCGTGGTTTTCTCGAACCTCGAGAACTTCCTCCAGGGCCGGCCCACCAACGTGGACTTCGCGGTTCCCGGAAAGATCGATCCCGACCGCAGGTACCGGCAGTGGCTG
>Ga0136617_10003601_pt1 | contig 13846 bp, 12 predicted proteins | sample AntDrymUQ3222106_2_FD_129672 | JGI IMG/M metagenome (GOLD analysis project Ga0136617, IMG submission 129672) | Polar desert sand microbial communities from Dry Valleys, Antarctica - metaG UQ322 (21.06) | ecosystem: Environmental > Terrestrial > Soil > Desert | place: Antarctica: Dry Valley... | reverse complement strand
TTCTACGACGGCTTCTTCGAGAACCCGATCACGTGGGGAGTGTTCGCCGTCGGCGCCGCGGCCGCGAGCGGAGCGCCCGTGCCGTGGCCGGCGCGCGGCGGCCGCCGTCGGCGCCAGCGACCCTTGGTCTCGGAAGCCGCCGCGCCTCGGGTCACCGGCACCGCTTCGGGTTCGTGAGCGCTGTGGCTCCCGACCGCGAGTCCGCCGCGCGTGCACGCACCCGCCTCAGCCGCGGCGAGGCCCTGTCGGTGATGGGCGTGGTGGGCGTGCTCGTCGCCGTCAACCTGCCCGAGCTCGGCTCCGACCCCTGGCCGTTCCGCGTGCCGCCGGCCGAGGGCCGCGGCGTTCTGGGCCCGCTCGTCCGCGCCGCCGGCGGCCAGTGGGACCCGGCCCTGCTGCGCGCGGCGGCGACGCTGGCCGGACTGTTAGTGGCGCTCGGCGCGGCGGTCGCGCTCTCGCTCGGCCGGGTGCGCCGCTCGCTCGTCGTGACCGTGGTGCTGGCGTCGGTCGCCCTGCTCGTACTGCCGGGCGTCCTGCTCCAGACCGGGTTGCGGGAAGGGACCGCGCCGTGGTTTCACGTCAACGACTCGACCCAGCAGATCGACATCGCCGGGGAGCTCGTGCGCTCCGGGGAGAGCCCGTACGGGTACGACTACCGCTACTCGGGACTCGAGCGCTTCTACAGCCTCGACGGATCTGTCTCGGCCGCCACGCGGGATTCTCAGGTGGCTCTGCGGCACTTCGCCTACTTCCCGGGCACGCCGCTCAGCGCCGCGGCCTGGGGACTGCTCCCCGGCCCACTCGGCGACTATCGGCTGCTCGTGGCCCTGCTGACGCTGGCCGCGGTTCCGGCGGCGCTGGCCTTCCCCGGTCCCTTCGGCCCCCGCCTCGCGCTGGGTGCGGCGCTGGCGGCGAACCCCCTGGCCGTGCGAGCCGCGTGGTTCGGAACCGCCGATGCCCCGGCCGTGCTGGCGGTGGTGCTGGCCTTCGCGCTGCTCGCACGCCGGCGCCCGGTCGCCGCGGCGACCGTGCTGGCGATCGGCGTGCTCCTCAAGCAGTTCGCCGTGGTCGCCGTCCCCTTCTTCGCGGCGGTGCTGCTGTGGCGGGCCTCGAGGCCCGCGCGGCTCCGCGCGGCGGCCGCCTTCGCGGGGGTGCTCGCGGTCGGCTTCACCCCCTTCCTCGTCGCCGGCGCGGGCGACCTGTTCGCCGACACGATCGCCTACGGAGGGGGCACCTACCGGATAATCGGCTACGGGCTGGCGGGCATCCTGCTCGAGGCCGGAGCGATCGGCGACCGCTTCGGGCCCTACCCGTTCGCGTTGCTGGCGCTGCTCGTCTGGCTGCCCCTGACGGCCTGGCTGGTGCTCGGCACGTGGCGCTCCCGTGTCGCCTGGACCGCGGCCGCCGGCTTCGGGGTGTCGACCTTCGTCCTGTTCTTCCTCGGCCGGGTCTTCCAGACCTCGTATCTCGTGTGGCCCCTCGCCGCGATCCTCCTGGCGGGGCTACTGGTCCTCGCCGAACGCGCGCCGCGGGCCTCAGCGCCGTCGTGAGCGCTGCGGCGCACCCTCGCCGCGCACGCGCACCTCGAGGCGTCGGCTCGGGCGCCCCAAGTTGCCGGCGCGGTCGCGCAGGAGCACCGACACTCCGTAGGTTCCGGGCCGGAGCGCTCGGCCGCGGGCCCGCCCGCCCCACGCGATGACCGAGCGCCCGCTCGGGCGCGGGCCTCGGCTCGTGGCCGCGCGGCCCTCGACGAGCAGGCTCGGCCGAGCCGCCTCGGCCGCCACGTAGCGGACCTCGACCACGTCGCGGGGAGGCTGGCCGCGAGGCGACGGGGCGACGGCGTCCGGCTCGACCGAGAGGAGCGCGACCCTCGGCGGGACGGTGTCGACGGTCACCGGCGTCGGCACGACGATCTCGCGGCGCTCGTCACCGAGCAGCCGCACCCGCAGCCGGTAGGGACCGTCGGGCACCAGCCGCCCGCGATCGTCGCGGCCGTTCCACTGGAGCGTTCTACGACCGGGTCCCCATGCCTCGCCCCGAGCGAGCGAGCGCACGGCGTCCCCGTCGGCGTCGATCATCTGTGCGTCGACGCGCAGGTCGCCGCGGACCGTGAAGGCAAGCGTGGCCGTGCCCTTCGTCTCGCACCCACAGACCGGCGAGAACACGGCCTCGACCCGAGGGCGATCGAGCGGGGAGGGCTCTAGCTTGAGGGTCTGGGCGCGGAGGAAGTCGGCGCTGGCGCCCACGATCAGAGCGAGGGTGACGAGGGCGAGCACGAGCTCGCGGCGAGGGCTGCGGGTCACGCCGGCACGCCCGGGCGAGCGCGGGCGTGCCGAGCCGCCCGGGGGCGTGAGGGCGCTCATGGTGGCGCTGACCTTAGATCGTGGCCCCGCCCGCGGACGGGCCGCCTAGCGCGTCTGGTCGGCCCCGACGACGATGACCACGCTCGAGTCACCGGCCAGCGAGCGGGTCCTCGGGTCCGCCGCCTCGATCTGGCTGACTTCGACCTCGCGGGCGACGGCCTGGGCGTCGGCTCGCGCTCCCTGCCCGTAGAGCACGACGGACTCGGCCTTCTGCTCGCTGTTGTTGGTGACGTTACCCCGGCGGTACCCGGCGGCCTCGAGCTCGTCCGCCACCTGCTTGGCCAGGCCGTCGACCCCGGTGCCGTTGAGGACCGAGAACGTCACCGAGGCCGGGTCGGCCGGCGTCTGGGGCCGCGCCGTCTGGGTGGCCCCGCCCGCGTTGGGCGCCGGCTCCTCGGGTCCGCCGATCAGCCCGACGGCGAACGCGCCCGCGCCGACGACGATCAGCACCCCCACGATGGCGAGCGCCAGGTAGGGAAGATTGGATCGCTCGGACGCTCGGCTCGGCGGGCGCGGCTCCGGTCGCGCGACCCCGACCGGCCCGCGCTGAGAACTCCCGCGCGAGGCGTCGCGACCGACCCCGGGGGACGGCGGGCGGGTCGCCGGGCGGGCCCCGGCCTGGGTCGGGGCCCCCACCGCTGCTGAGGCCGGCTGCCCCGCGCGCAGCGCCGTCGCGGCCGGAGAGCGCTGCGAGCGCGGTCCGGTGTCGCCGCCGGCCATTGTCCCGCCGGCGGCCGCGGCGCTGGCGGCCGGGACCACAGCTTCGGTCGATGGACGCCCGGGCGCAGCGGTCGCGCGCGGGCCGGGGGAACGCTCGGCCCCCGGGCCGGCCTCCGCCCCGTCCCGCCCCGGTGAGGACGGCCGATCCGGGGCCCGCGCAGCCCATTCGCGCAGCCGCCTGAGGTCTCGGGCCTGAGAGAAGTAGAGCGCGCTCAGGACCGCGAGCCCGACGATCGCGGCGAAGCCGGCGTAGGCGCCGATCTGCTGAATGACCTCCGCCATCGGTCGAACCTTAACCAGGCGGGCTGCTGTCACCTGCCGACGAGCCGGCCCGCTCGCCGGTGCCGGCGCCGAGCGTCCCGGTGCCCAGGTCCGCCTCTCGGGGCACGGCCTCCGCGGCGGTGCGCAGGGCGAGCTCCTCGCGCTCACGCGCGAGCGTCGCGACGGCGGCGGCGATGCCCGTGGGCTCGTCGTCGTAGGTCAGGCTTTCGACCCGGGCGAAAGCCTCCTCGACCCAAGCGGGCTCGAGCCGCGGGCGGCCCGCGGCGAGGATCTTGTCGGCCTCGGTGGGCTGAGGGCGCTCGTCGGCGTTGAAGAGCTCCTCGTGGAGCTTCTCGCCGGGCCGCCGGCCGACGACCTCGACGACGATCTCTGTATCCGGCTCACGCCCGGAGAGGCGGATCATGTTCCGCGCAAGGTCGACGATCTTCACGGGCTCGCCCATCTCCAGGACGAAGACCTCCCCCCCGCGGCCCAGGTCGCCCGAGCGGATGATGAGCTGCACGGCCTCGGGGATGGTCATGAAGTAGCGCGTCATCTCGGCGTCGGTGACGGTCACAGGTCCCCCGGCGGCGATCTGGCGGCGGAAGATCGGCACCACCGAGCCCGAGGAGCCGAGCACGTTGCCGAAACGCACGGTGGCGAAGCGCGTGCCCGAGAAGCGGTGCTGGGCCGACTCGACGGCCCACTCGGCCAGCGCCTTGGAGGCCCCCATCGCGGTCTCCGGGTTAACGGCCTTGTCGGTCGACACGAGCACGAAGCGCTCGGCCAGCGACTCGCCGGCGGCGGCGGCCACGATGCGGGTGGCCACGGCGTTGTTGCGCACGGCCTCGACCGGGTTCTCCTCCATGAGCGGCACGTGCTTGTAGGCGGCTGCGTGAAAGACGACGCCGGGTCGGTGGTCGGCGAACACCTCGCGCATGCGGGTGGCGTCGCGGCAGTCGGCGAGCACCGAGGTGGCGCGGTGGAAGTGGCGCTCGTCGCCGAGCTCGCGGCGGATCTCGAACAGCGGGCCCTCGGCGTTCTCGACCAGCACGATGTGCTTCGGCCCGACGCGGGCGATCTGGCGGCACAGCTCGGAGCCGATCGAGCCGCCGGCGCCGGTGACGAGCACGACCTGCCCGGACAGGTAGGCCCCGACGCGGTCGAGCTCCGCGCGCACCGGCTCGCGCCCCAGCACGTCCTCGACCTTGACGTCGCGGACCTGACGCATGAGGTCGACCCCGCCGGAGAGCAGCTCGAACACCGTCGGCAGGGTGCGGACCGGGATTCCGCGGAGCCGGCACGCGGTCACCACCTTCTGGCGCAGGACGCCCGGCGCCGAGGGGATGGCGATGATGACCTCGTGTGGCTCGGCGTCGTCGAGGATGCGGGCGAGCTCGTCGGTCGTGCCCAGGACCTTGAGGCCGGCCACGCGCATCTTCCGCTTGCGCGGATCGTCGTCGACGTAGCCGATCGGTTGGGTGCGCAGCTCGGGGTTGCGCCGCAGCTCGAAGGCGACCGACTGGCCGCCGCCGCCGGCGCCGACGATCAGCACCTCGCGCGCGTTGCGCAACGCCAGCGTGGGGCGTCGCTCGGCGAGAGCGCGCACAAGCAGACGCGCGCCCGCCACGAAGGTGAGGGTGAGCAGGAAGTCGAGGGCGACGACTCCCCGCGGCGGGTCGTCCTCAACCGGCGACAGCAGGAACAGCGCGACGACGAGCAGCAGGCTGGTGACCACCACGGCCCGCACCATCGCCTCGAAGTCGCGGCCGTCCACGAAGCGCCACACCTTGTGGTAGAGCCCGAACAGGGCGAAGACCGCCACCTTGCCGGCCACCACGAACGGGAGAGTGGCCACCAGCAGCAGCTCGTAGCGCTCGGGCACACCTGCGTCGAAGCGCAGCACGAAGGCCAGGTAGTAGGCGGCGGCCACGAGCACCGCGTCGGTGCTCAGCTGACCGAGGCGCCGAGCGTGGAGTGAGGAGGCCAGGCGGGACATCGCGATCCGGGTCAGTCTAGAACCGACAGGAGCATGTCGACCAGTTGGGAAGGATCCCGCCGAACTCGCTCCTGCGCGGCCTGCGTGCGCCGCCGAAGGACTATCTGATCCGGGTCCTCGAGGCGGCGCAGGCGGCCCTCGGCCAGGAGCCTCTCGTCAACCGCCCCGAGGCGCCCCGCGAACGTGGTGAACACCGGCGTGCCGAGCGCCACGGCCTCGCGGTTCATCGTCCCTCCGGCGGAGACCACCAGGTCGGCGAACGCTACGAGGCTCTGTGCGTCGATCGCGCGTTCGGGGACGATCAGGCCCCCTCGTTCTGCGAGCTCCGCGCGCTGGGCGGGCGTGCGCGGGAGCACCACGGTCTGCGTGCCCCGGAGGCGGTCGAGGATCCCGGCGAACAGCGGGCTCTCGAAGCGGTGGTACAGGGAGACCTCCGGCGGGGTGCGGACGACCGCCAGCGGCACCTCGCGATCGAGGCCGAGCTCGCCGAGCACGGCGGGGTCGGGCTCGAAGTCGGCCAGGTAGTACTCCTCCTTCAGCCCTGCGTAGCGGCGGAGCTTGCGGGGGCTCGCTCCGTAAGGCGCGAGGCGCCCCGGGGGGATCGCCTCGGGGACGACCACGGCACGAGCCAGGCGGCAGTTGACCGTGTGCTGGACCTTGGCCCACTCGTAGTCGAAGGATGTCGCGCTGGGGATCCGCAGCAGGGCGGCCGCGACGGTGACGTCGTTGGAGCCGTGCCCGATCGCCACGTCGAAGCGCCGCCCGCGCGCCCAGCGTGCGAGTGCGAGCGAGCGTCCGGCGAGGCCGAGCGCCTTGTCGGCGCGCCGGCCGCCGCGATGGCGACCAATCGCCGTGTGGGCGATCCCGAAGCGCGCGCACAGCTCGAGCGTCTGGGCGAAGTCGCGGGCCGTCACCTCGACCTCGTGCCCGGCGGCGCGCATGCGTTCGATCAGAGGGCGCATGACGAGGACGTGCGGGCTGTTGGTCAGGTCGATCCAGATACGCACCCGGCGACCACCTCCTCGATCTGCGAACGGATCAGCTCGGGACCCATGGGCAGGGCGAGGTTGGTGGCGGCGGCTTCGTCCGTGCCGGGGAGCTCGGGGGGGCCGGCCTCGGGAAGGTAGGGCGCCATGGCCGGTTGGCGGTGAACGGGCACGCGGTAGTACGAGCGCGCCTCGATTCCGTGAGCGCCGAGATGGGCGGCAAGCTCGTCGGGGCGGGCGTGGCGGGCGACGTAGAGATGGTGGACGTGCTCGGCGCCGGGAGTCGCCTCAGGCAGCACGAGGTTCCCGTCGAGCCCGAGCTCCGCGTACGCGGCAGCAACCGCGCGCCGGCGTTCGTTCCAGCCGTCGAGCTCGGGCAGGAGCACACGCAGCGCGGCGGCCTGAAGCGCGTCGAGGCGCGAGTTGTAGCCCACGTCCGTGTAGGTCTGCTTGTCGCGCGAGCCGTGCGAGCGCAGGAGGCGCACGCGCTCCGCGACCGCGTCGTCGTCGGTCACCACCGCGCCGCCGTCGCCCAGCCCGCCCAGGTTCTTCGAGGGGAAGAACGAGAAGGCCGCGGCGTCGCCCAGCGTGCCTGCCCGCTCGCCGTTCAGGCTCGCTCCCGTCGCCTGGGCGGCGTCCTCGAGGATCGGAAGACCGAAGCGGCGCAGCTCGGCGACCGGCGCGACGTTGCCGAACAGATGGACCGGGACGATCGCTCGCGTGCGCGCCGTGAGGGCGCGCTCGACGGCCTCCGGCGTGAGGCAGAACGTCGCCGGATCGACATCGCAGAAGACCGGGCGCGCGCCGATCGTGGCGACCGCCTCAGCCGTCGCGTAGAAGGTGAACGAGGGCACGACGACCTCGTCGCCCGGCGCCACACCCAGCGCCCGCAGGGCGATGGCCAGGGCGTCGGTGCCGTTGCCCACCCCGACGCAGTGGCGCGCGCGCAGATAGGCCGCGAACTCTCCCTCGAATGCCTCGACCTCTGGACCCAGGATGTAGCGTCCCGAGGCGGCGACCTCGGTGAGCCGCTCCGCGATCCGCGGCATGTGCTCCGCGAGCGAGGTGGCGAAAAGCGGGACCGGCACGGGCGGCTACCCTAGCCGCCGATGTACCTGGTCCTCGCCTCGATCACGGACCCGATCGTCGACTTCGCCGTAGGAGTCGTCGGTGATCTCGGTCTTGTCGGGATCTTCGTGCTCATGGCGCTCGAGAGCGCCTGCATCCCCATACCCAGCGAGGCGACGATGCTGTTCGCCGGCTTCAACGTGGCGGAGGGCCAGTACTCGCTGTTCGCGGCCGTCGCGGTCGCCTCGGTCTCCAACCTCGTCGGCTCGTGGATCGCCTACGGCGTCGGCCGCGCGGGCCGCGTCGATCTGATCGAGAAGCACGGCCGCAAGATCGGCATCTCGCCCAAGCACCTCGCCACCGCGGATCGGTGGTTCGAGCGCCACGGCGACGCGACGGTGTTCTTCACGCGCCTGCTGCCGATCATCCGCACGTTCATCTCGCTGCCCGCCGGCGTGGCGAGGATGCCGTTCTGGCGCTTCAGCGTGCTCACCCTGCTCGGCTGCATCCCGTGGATGCTCATGCTCACCTACATCGGCGTACTCGTAGGCGAGCGTTGGCGGACCTGGCAGGGCTACCTGCACTACGTCGACTACGTCGTGGCGGCGATCATCGTGCTGACGGCGATCTGGCTCGCCGCGAAATGGTGGCGCGGGCGAGGTCGCGGCCGGGGCGAGCCCTCAGGCGCCGGGACCCAGGGCGCATAGCCCGCCGCCGCCCTCGCGGGGCGGACCTGCCCGTTCTTCACGCGCTCGCGCTGGGCGCGATGCAGGGCCCGGCCGAGCTCCTGCCGGTCTCGAGCTCGGGTCACCTCGTGCTCGTACCCGAGCTGCTGGGCTGGCCCTACGCCAGCCTCGATCCCGAGCTGCGCAAGGCCTTCGAGGTCGCGGTCCATGCGGGCACGGCGGCCGCGCTGCTGATCGCGCTGCGCGGCGAGGTCGCGGAGGTCGCCCGCGCCCTCGACGCTCGGCGGCTCCTGGGCACCGCGCTCGCCTTCCTGCCGCCGGCCGCCGCCGGCCTGCTGCTCGAGGGGCCGATCGAGCGGCGGGCGGGTGCGCCCCGCCGGGTCGCGGCGACCCAGGTGGTGGCGGGCCTCGCGCTCGCCGTAGCCGACCGGCGGCCGGACGACCGCTCGTACGCGCAGGCCGGCACGCTCGACCACCTCCTGCTCGGCCTCGCGCAGGCCACCGCGCTCGCGCCCGGCGTCTCGCGCAACGGCGCCACGCTGACGGTCGCACGCCTGCGACGCCTCGACCGACCCGCTGCGAGCCGTCTGTCCCGCCACGCGGCGCTGCCGATCATCGCCGGGGCCGGCGTGCTGAAATCGGTGCGGCTGGCCCGGCGTGGGCTCCCTCCCGCCCTGCGGGCACCATTCGCCGCGGGGCTCGGGGCCGCGGCGGTCTCGACGCTCGCGTGCCGGCGCCTGCTTGGATGGACGGAGTCGGCGCCCTCGTTCGCCCCGCTCGGCCTTTACCGGGTGGCGTTTGGCGGGGGAGCCCTGGCGGTTCTCCGCCGGTCGGGCCGGCGGCCGCGCTGAGGCGACGCGGGCCTCCGTCGCCGCCCGGCCCATGCGCTTCAATGGGCTGGTGACCAGCCCTCGCGCCTACGCCAGCGCCGGCGTCGACACCGGCCGGTCGGGCCAGGCCGTCGCGGGCCTCGTCAGTGTCCTCTCGAGAATCAAGACCGGACGGGCTTCGCGCTCGGTGCTGGCCTCCGGCCACTACGCCAGCGTGCTCGCCCTTGACCAGAGCACCGGCCTCGCCCTAGCCACCGACGGGGTCGGCACCAAGATCATCGTGGCCGAGGCTCTCGAGCGCTACGACACGGTCGGGATCGACTGCATCGCCATGAACGTGAACGACCTGATCTGCGTCGGGGCCGAGCCGATCGCGCTGCTCGACTACATCGCCGTCGAGGAGGCCGAGCCGGAGATGCTCACGGCGATCGCCGAAGGGCTGCGCGCCGGCGCGGAGGCGGCCGGCATCGAGATCCCCGGTGGCGAGCTCGCTCAGCTGCCCGAGCTGGTCCGCGGCCATCCCTCCCCGCGCGGCTTCGACCTCGTGGGCACCTGCGCAGGGATCGTCGCGCTCGACCGGATCGTCACCGGCGCCTCGATCGAGCCCGGCGACGCGGTGATCGGGCTCCCGGCGAGCGGGATCCATTCGAACGGACTGACGCTGGCTCGCCGCGCGTTGCCCGACCTCGCCGAGACCCCGCCCGAGCTCGACGGCCGCACCTCCGGTGAGGAGCTGCTCGTGCCCACGGCGATCTACGTGCGGGCGGTGCTGGCGCTGCTCGCCGAGCCGGCGATCGAGGTCCGCGGCCTCGCCCACATCACCGGGGACGGCCTGCTCAACCTCCTCCGCCTGCAGGCGGAGGTCGGCTACCGGATCGACTCGCCGCTGCCCGTGCCGCCGATCTTCGGCCTGATCGGCGAGCGTTCCGGAGCCGAGCCCGCGGAGCTCTACGAAGTCTTCAACATGGGCTGCGGCTTCTGCTGCGTCGTCCCGGCCGACGCGGCCGAGAGCGCGGTCGGGCTGCTCGCGGGATTCCACCCCGGCGCGGCGGCGATCGGCTCCGTAGTCGAGGAGCCGGGAGTCGTGGAGCTGCCGGGTGCGGGCCTCATCGGAGGGCGCGAGCGCGGCTTCGCGCCGACCTGAGCGTGCCCGACGCCGCTCGCCGCCGCGCGCCGAGCCTAGGCGGCCTCCCACAGCTCGCCGCTCAGCACCGGCGTGCGCGTCACTCGCCACTCCCCGGAGAGGCGCCAGAGCTCGGCGGAAGCCCGCGGACCAGGCAGGTCGCAGACCGCCGCCACCTCGCTCGAGGCCATGAGTCCGAAGCGCCGAAGAGCACCGAGCACGTCGGGCGGGGCGGACTCGCTCGCTCGCGCCCCCGCAGCCCGCGCCGCCTCGGCGAGCTCCTCGTAGGGACGCGTGCCGAAGAGCGCCCGCCGTGTGCCGTCCTCGCCCACGAAGACGAGGGTGGGGAAGGGCAGGCGTTCGCGATCGGCGGAGCCCTTGACCCGATCGAGGTCTCTTGCCTCCTGGGGCACCGACCGAACCTCCTCGAGGTCGGTTCCGAAGGCCTCGACGATCGCGTGCGAGCCGAGGTCGATGCGGAATCGCTCGGCGTCGAGGCGGGCTCGGCGCGCCTCCTCGACCAGGGCCTCGGTGCTGTCGAGCTTGCGCCGGAAGCAGAAGAGGCCCTCGCGGACCGCGCGCAGGTAGGCGTAGCCGCCGTCGTCGGCCTGCTCAGCGGCCGCCTTCACCGCGAGGCAGGCCGGGTAGCTCGAGCGCAGCGGGCTCTCGCGCCACAGCAGCGGATCGCAGGGCATGTCGCCCTCGGCCGCGACCTCGAGCCAGTGGGCCAGCAGCCAGGCGTGCAGGCCCCAGCCCTCGCGCACGGCTTTGGCGGCGTCGGCGCCCTCCGCGGCCCCGAAGTCCCGGGCCAGGCCGCCCATCACGAAGGTCCACCGCAGCTCTTCGCCGAACTCGTTCATGAGCCGACGGACCGTCGGCTCGTAGGCCCATGACCACGAACAGGCCGGATCGGTCAGGTACCGCACGTTGACGCTCACGACGCGTCAAAATAGATCACGGTGATCGGCACCCTCCTCAACGGACGCTTCCGCCTTGACGAGCGGCTCGGCTCGGGCGGGATGTCGACCGTCTATCGCGCCTTCGACGAGACGCTCGAGCGGTGGGTGGCGATCAAGCTCCTGCACCGCGAAATGTCGGGCGAGCCGGACCAGCTCGAGCGCTTCCGCCGCGAGGCTCGCGCCGTGGCCCGCCTGTCGAGCCCGAACGTGGTCGGGGTCATCGACGCCGGCGAGGACGACGGCCACCCCTACATCGTCTTCGAGATCGTCGACGGCGAGACGCTGAAGGAGCGGATCCGCCGCCTCGGCCGTCTCCCGGTGGACGAGGCCATCGCCTACGCGATCGAGATCGGGAGGGCTCTCGCCGCCGCTCACGCCTCGCGCCTGGTCCACCGCGACGTGAAGCCCCAGAACGTCCTCGTCAACAAGGAGGGGCGGGCCAAGGTCACCGACTTCGGCATCGCCCGCTCGCTCGAGGCCCACGGCCTGACCATGACCGGCCGCGTCCTCGGCACCACCGACTACGTCTCTCCGGAGCAGGCGCTCGGCCACTCGGTGACCGAGCAGTCGGACATCTACTCGCTGGGGATCGTCCTCTTCGAGATGCTGACCGGCGACGTTCCCTACAAGGCCGACACCCAGGTCGGGGTGGCCATGAAGCACGTGCGCGAGCCGCTTCCCAACGTGCAGGTCCGCCGCCCCGAGGTCTCCTCGACCCTGGCCGCGGTGGTCGAGCACGCCACCGCCAAGGAGACCCGCAACCGCTACCCCACCGTCGACGACGTCGTCCACGACCTTGAACAGGCCCTGGCCATCGAGGCCGCGCGCTCGGGTCACACGAGCACGGGCGAGGCCACCTCGGTTCTGCGCCATCTGCCGCCGGAACCCTCCTCCTACGCCCCGGCTCGGCTGCGCCGCCCCACTCGGTGGCTGGCCACCGCGATGCTGATCGGGGCCGTGGTCGCCGCGGCTCTGGTCGTGTTGGCCAGCCGCACCGAACAGGGCACCACGGGCGACGCCGAACCGGGTCCCGGTGGGCTCTCCCCGGTCAGGCTAACGGCGGCCAACGATTACGACCCGGCCGGCGACAACGAGGAGCACGCCGAGGAGGCCGCCCAGGCCATCGACGACAACCGCACGACCTTTTGGAGCACGGAAGCGTACTCGGGCGGACTAAACAAGGCGGGCGTCGGGATCTACGTCGATGCCGGCAGCCCCGTGGCCGCTCGCCGGCTGAGCATCGTCAGCCCTGAGCCGGGCTTCGAGGCGACGGTCTACGCCGCCGCCGACACCCCCTCCGAGATCGGCGGATGGACCCGGGTCGCCGAACCGACCCGGGTGGGGGAGACGGCGCGTATCCGCCTGGACACCCGCGGGCGGAAGTTCCGCAACTACCTGATCTGGATCACGGGGCTGCCGGCCGGACAGAGCCGCTCGTCGATCTCGGAGATCACGCTGCTGCGGTAACGCGTTTAGGTTGCGAGGGCTCGACCCGAGCCGTCGCTCAGAACCGGTAGCGGCGCTCCTGCTCAGAGCGCTCGAGGGCCAGCCGCACCAGCCGGTCGACGAGCGCCGGGTACTCGACGCCCGAGGCCGCGAACAGCTTGGCGAACACGCTCGTCGCGGTGAAGCCGGGCATGGTGTTGAGCTCGTTGACGAGCACGCGGCCATCGCTCTCCACGAAGAAGTCGGCGCGCGCGAGCCCGGCGCAGCCGGCGCGGCGGTAGGCCTCGACGGCGAGCGCGCGCACGCGTTCCCCGACCTCGGGCTCGATTCGCGCTGGCACCACGAGCTCCATGCCGCCGGCGGTGTACTTCGCCTCGTAGTCGTACCACTCGGCCTCGAACGAGATCTCGCCGGGCTGCGAGGCGATCGGATCGTCGTTACCGAGCACCGAGCACTCGATCTCCAGCCCGTGCGACATCGCCTCGACGATGACCAGCGGGTCGTGGGCAAAGGCCGCCTCGAGGGCGGCAGAGAACTCCTGCGCCGTCGACACCTTGGAGATGCCCACCGACGAGCCGAGCCGTGCGGGCTTGACGAAGACCGGCAGCCCCAGCCGGTCGAGCGCCGCGCGGTCGTCACCGTGGGTCAGGGCGGCGTAGTCGACCTGCGGCAGCCCGGCGACGGCCATCCGGTCCTTGAAGGCGAGCTTGTCCATGCAGGTCGCCGAGGCCAGGACGCCCGCCCCCACGTAGGGCACGTCGGCGATCTCGAGCAGACCCTGGACAGTGCCGTCCTCGCCGAAGGGCCCGTGCAGGACGGGGAATACGACGTCCACATCGAGCAGGCCGCGGCCGGGCTCGATAGCCACGGGGTCGCCGTCGCGCAGCCAGGCGCCCTCGCGGGTGATCTCGACCGGGACCGGCTCGTGCCCGGCATCGGCCAGGCCCGCACGGACGGCCTCGCCTGAGGCGATCGAGACGTCGTGTTCGCTCGAGCGGCCTCCGGCGAGGACGGCGACCCTCACAGGCCGCCGGGCCCCGCCGGGGGCGGGGCGGGGGGGTCCGGGTCGGGGTCGGGGTTCGGGTCGGTACCGCCTCCGTTGTCCTCCTCCTCGAACCGTCCGACCACAATCGTGATCGTCGAGCCCTCGCGGCGCTCCGCGCCCGCCCCCGGAGCCTGGGAGATGACCTCGCCGTCGCGATCCTCGTTGCCCACCCGCCGGTACGTGCGCGCCACCCCGAAGCCGGCGGAGCGCAGGCGCGCGGTCGCGGTGTTCGGCGAGAGACCGACGACCCCCGGCACCGTTGCTCGCGTGTCCGGGTCCTGCGGGTTGTCGACGGGCACCTTCTCGTCCGCGGGGCCGGCCGAGACCTCGATCGAGACCGTCTCGCCCTCCTGCACGGTC
>Ga0136617_10003599_pt1 | contig 13848 bp, 13 predicted proteins | sample AntDrymUQ3222106_2_FD_129672 | JGI IMG/M metagenome (GOLD analysis project Ga0136617, IMG submission 129672) | Polar desert sand microbial communities from Dry Valleys, Antarctica - metaG UQ322 (21.06) | ecosystem: Environmental > Terrestrial > Soil > Desert | place: Antarctica: Dry Valley... | reverse complement strand
TTGATCCGTAGTCAAATGCTCTATCCAATTGAGCTAAGGGCGCCCATGGGCGGTACAAGACTCGAACTTGTGACCTCCACGATGTCAACGTGGCGCTCTAACCAACTGAGCTAACCGCCCGGCAGAATAGCGAACGGCGGTAGGAGGGAACGGCGGAAGGTTCACTGATGCCGCGGGCTCCTCGGAGCACCGAAGCTACCGTTCCGCCGTACCGTCGTACCGCCGTTCCGCCATAGCGGGGGTGGGATTTGAACCCACGACCTCCGGGTTATGAGCCCGGCGAGCTACCAGACTGCTCCACCCCGCGACGTGTGCTTCAGACTCCGAACGCCCCCGCCGATACTCTGGCTAACCCCGGGACTGTCCACTATTTGAGGTTTGGGCCTGTACCACTCCGTTGGCCTACCGCCTCCGAGAGCGGGAAACGGGACTCGAACCCGCGACCCCAACCTTGGCAAGGTTGTGCTCTACCAACTGAGCTATTCCCGCGAAGCCGATGATTTTAGCGTCCCACCCGCTCCGGCGCAACGACCCGACTGCACGGGTGTGACCCCGCCGAAGAGGGACCATGGAGGCGAGGGGGATCGAACCCCTGACCTCGTGAATGCCATTCACGCGCTCTCCCAACTGAGCTACGCCCCCGCTAAATTATCCCGTCTTCGTTCGGCGCCGCGGCAGCACGGTAACGTAGCCCGCGTGACTGCGAGTGTCAACGAGGAACACACGGCCCAGACGCGGCCTAACGCGTTCGTTTCCACGGTAATCCGCAAGTCATGAGCAAGACACCGAAGGGCAAGGACCGCCCCGGGCGGGCCTCCCGCCATCCCGCCGAAATACCCGATGATTCGCTCTCCCGGACACCTGCCCAGTCCCGGCGCCCCCGACGAGCGAAAGACATCGGTGGCCAGCACACCGAGCGCGACATCCTGGATCAGTATCTCTTCGAAGTGAGCAAGACACCGCTCCTGACCGGGGAGCAGGAAGTGGCCGTTGCGCGCCGCATCGTGGCGGGTGATTCCGAGGCCATGCACGAGCTGATCCGGGCAAACCTCCGCTTTGTCATCTCCGTGGCCAAGAAGTATCAGAACCGGGGCATGGGTCTCACCGACCTGATCGGAGAGGGGAACGTCGGATTGCTGACCGCGGCTCGCAAGTTCGATCCCGATCAGGGCGTCAAGTTCATCTCCTATGCCGTCTGGTGGATCCGGCAATCGATCCTGGCTGCGCTGGCCCGCCAGGGCCGCACCGTGCGGGTCCCCCTGAACCGCACTGCCGACCTGTCCCGGATCGTACGGAGCTCGGAGACCTTGCGTCAGGAGCTGGAGCGCCAACCGACCGCGGAAGAGATCGCTCATGCCACCGGTCTGACGGTAGAGGTGGTCCGGTCATTAGCCACGCTCAATTCCTCCGATGTCCGGCTCGACGCACCGGTGGACGCGGAGGGAGATCGGTCACTCATCGACCGCTTTTTGGCCGACGAGCAGAACGACCCGGAACTGCAGGTGATGGACCAGCTGCTGACCGAGGAGATCGATCGGGCGCTCCGATCTCTTTCAGCGCGCGATGCCAAAGTCCTGCGGTTGTACTTTGGTCTCAACGACGGCCGGGAGCACACTCTAGAGGAAATAGGAGGCCTGCTCGGCGTCACCCGCGAACGAGTGCGCCAGCTGCGTGACCGGGCGCTCAAGCGGCTTTGTGACGGGGAGATGGGGCGGGCGCTGGCGAGCTTCGCGGCGTGAAGGCTATGGGCTATGAGCTATTGGCTATTGGCCCCTGCCTACGGAATAGGTTGAGGGAGCCTCTCGAGTCTAGGAGCGGCCAACAGCCAATAGCCAATAGCTTCTTTACACCCTCTCGTCCGTTCGGGTAGCTTCCGCCCGTGACGCCCCTCGCGGTATCCGGTGCTCCCTCCCCGGAAGGTTTCATCGCTCATGTGGGCCGCCGCAGTCTGGAAGCGGCACGCGCCCTGGCCGACGTCGGCACCTGGACTCCGCTGCTCGCCATCCAGATGCGTCGTCTCGGCGTGGACTCGGTGCCCATCGCCCTTTTCATCGCCGTTTTCACCGGCATCGTCCTCTCTCTTCTCTCTTCCTACATCTTCACCGGGGCGGTGCCGCTCTACTTCGTCGGAGCACTGGTGGGGAAGACGATCATGATGGAGCTGGGGCCAGTGTTGACCGGAATGGCCCTGGCCGGGCGAGTCGGCGCCAGCATCGCCGCGGAGCTCGGCACCATGAAGGTGACCGAGCAGGTCGATGCCCTCGAGACCCTGGCATACGACCGCTATTCCTATCTGGTTGTTCCGCGCGTGCTCGCTGCCACGCTGATGTTTCCGGTGGTGACTGCCTTTGCCGTGGCGGTGGGGGTGGCGTCCGGGTGGATCACCGCCATCAATTTGCTGGATCTCTCGACGGCTGAATTTCTCAAGGGTCTCAAGCAGTTCTACCAGTTCAAGGACGTGTGGTTCGGATTGGTGAAGAGCGCGAGCTTCGGGTTCGCTGTGGCGCTGATGGGCTGCCTCCGGGGGCTGGCCACCCAGGGCGGTGCGGAGGGGGTGGGGCAGTCGACGACCAGTGCGGTGGTCCTCGGCTGCGAGGCGATCCTGGTGCTGGATGCCTTCTGGGCGCTGGTGCTTCTATGAGGGCGGTACGATGGTACGGCGGTACGGCGGAAGATTCCACCGCATGATTGTCCTAGACAACCTGGCCAAGTCGTTCGGCTCGCGCTCTGTCCTCAACGGGCTCTCGCTCGAGGTGCCGGATGGCAAGAACACGGTCATCATCGGACCGTCCGGGGCGGGCAAGAGCGTCACCCTGAAGCTCATTGTTCGGCTGCTCGTGCCCGAACAGGGGCGGGTCGTCGTGGACGATGTCGATGTGGGGGAAATGGATCGGGACGAGCTGGCGGCGCTCCGCGGCCGGATCGGGTACGTCTTCCAATTTGCGGCCCTCTTCGACTCGATGACGGTGGCAGAGAATATCCGCATGGGGCTGGTCAAACACGGTTACGACGACGCGACAATCCGGGAGCGGATCGAGGAGAGCCTCGATGTGGTGGAGCTGAGCGGAGCCGAAGACAGGCTCCCCGCGGAGCTCTCTGGGGGAATGCGGAAACGCGTCGGGATTGCGCGAGCGATCGCCCTCAAGCCGCGCTACATTCTCTATGACGAGCCGACTACAGGGCTGGATCCCATCACGGCCGCCGTGATGGATCAGCTCATCATCAGGACCCGCGACCTGGGCGTCACCGGCCTCGTGGTCACCCATGACATGCGAAGCGCCTTCAGCGTGGGCGACCGGCTGGCCATGCTGCACGACGGTGCCATCCGCCAGGTCGGCTCGGTGAGCGAGATGCGCGCGTCTCACGATCCGGTGGTGCGACAGTTCATCGAAGGCAGGCCCGAGGCGATCATGCTCGAGCCGCCGGTACGGAGGTCCGCAGGGTGAAACGCAGCAACGAATTCGCCGTGGGACTGGCGGTGCTGGCCGCGCTGGCACTGGTGATCGGGGGCGCGCTCTGGCTGAGCGAGACCGATGTGAACCAGAAGCAGGCCTCCTACAAGGCGCGCTTCCGCACCGTCGGCGGGCTCGGGGTCGGTGCGCCAGTCACCTTGAGGGGGGTCAAGGTGGGCCGAGTCGAGGCCATCCGGCTAGTGGCGAACGAATGGGTGGTAACCGACTTCAGCATCGACCGTGCCGTGGAGCTGCCTCGGAAGCCGGCGGCGGTCTCGGCTTCCGCCAGCCTCTTCGGTGAGTGGAGCGCCAACATCATTCCCTTCGAGCCGCTGCCGAGCGATCCCATCATTCGAAACGCCCTGATCGAGTCCGATCAGGCGGGCGGAGAAGCCTGGCCCGGCGCCACCCTCCCCGACATCGGCCAGCTCACTGCCCAGGCGAGCCGCATCGCCGGAGACGTGGGCGCCGTTACCCAACGAATCGGTCAGGCATTCGACAGCACCGCACTCAAGAATATGCAGCAGAGCGTCAAGGATCTGGCCGCCATCTCGGGCCGGCTGGTCACGTTCGCCAACGCTCAGACTGACCGCATCGATCGCGTGAGCCAGAATGTGGCCACCACGTCGGATGCGTTCGCGGGCGTGGCCCGGACCTTCGAGGGGGCCGTGGCCAGGCTGGATACGGCCACCAGCGACAATCAACTCAAGGACATCCTGGAAAACTCGCGCGGATCGAGCGCCGACCTGCGGCTGGCCGCCGCTGATCTTCGCTCCGTAATCGCGGCAGCACGCGCCAACGAAACGAGTCTGATACGGGTTCTCCAGGCGGCGGATTCACTGATGACCCGGATCCAGTCCGGCACCGGCACCCTCGGCATGCTGGCTGCGGATTCCACACTCTATCATGAGACCACCAGGACCGTGATCCAGTTTCGAGAGCTCCTGACCGACATTCAGGCCCACCCCAAGAAGTATCTCAAGATCTCTGTTTTCTAGATGAGCAAGCGTCGGGCGGAGCTGGAGGTCAGTGCCGGGGGTATCGTCTTTCGCCGGGTGGCGGAAGAGGCGGCGAGATATCTCCTGATCCGGGATTCCTACAGGAACTGGGGCTTTCCCAAAGGACACCTCGAGGACGACGAATCGCCCGCCCAGGCTGCCCTGCGGGAGACCGCTGAGGAAACCGGCCTCGAGCACCTGATTCTTCAAGGTCCGATCCGGGTTATCGATTGGCACTTCCGCTTTCGAGGGCGCCACATCCACAAGTATTGCCATTTCTTTCTGTTCGAAAGCCCTGACGGAGAGGTGTGCCCCCAGGAGGATGAGGGGATCACCGCGTGCCAGTGGCGGCCTTTGAGCGAGGCTCTGGAAGTTTTGAGCTATGACAACGCCCGGGGCGTCCTGAAACGGGCCGGTGAGATGGTACGCACGCTGGTGGCGGTCGGGGCTGGGCGGGAAGGCGGTACAGCGGTACGACGGCACGGCGGCACGGCGATAGGTGAAGACGACGCGAACGCTGAAAGCCCGGAGGAGTTAACACGTAACCCCGACAACATTGACGCGGAAGAGCCAGCCCGCGAAATACGGCAAAGTGCCGAGGACCCCGACTCGGAACCCACCGCCGTACCGCCATACCGCCGTACCGCCGACTAATGCCCGCCATAGCCGCCCTGCTGGTGAGTCGTGCCGCGCTCATCGCTCTGCGGCGCAGTCTCCCGAAGGGTGGTCCCGCCGTTGTATTCTGTAGAACTCCCGCCGCGCTGCACCGTTTACTCCAAACCAGACTGGTGGATGCCGTTGTGCTGGCCCCGCAGCAGCAGCTTCTTTCCGACCTCTCCGGCCTGCGCTCTCACTTGCCCTCGATACCTGTGGTCGCCTACGCTCCATTTCGGCCGGACGATGGCGACCTGCTCCTGGCGTGCCGCCGTCATGCCGTTGCGGCGATCGCGGTCGAAGGGGTTGACGACCCCATCGTCGGTGATCTGGTGCTGCGCTCGTCGATCACGGCGGAGCGGCGCCGCGCCCTGATGGATGCCCCGCGGATGCTGCGACTGACCGAGCCGCTCCAGCAGGCGGCGTGGAACGTACTGATCGGTGAAGTGGAACGGCCGATGCGGACCACTATTCTGGCGGGTCGCCTGTCGATCAGCAGGGAGCACCTCTCCCGCCAGTTTGGGGCGGGCGGCGCGCCCAACTTGAAGCGCGTGATCGATCTCACCCGGGTTGCCTGCGCCGCCCAGCTGCTTGGCAACCCAGGCTTTGCGGTGCAGACGGTGGTTCGCGTGCTCCACTTCACCTCGTCTAACCACCTGGCCCGAACGGCCCGGCGCATCGCCAACGTTCCCACCAGCGGGCTGGGCGGGTTGGGGCCTCGTGGGGTGCTGGCGGCGTTCGTGAGAGGGAATACGCGGAGCAGGACGTAGGGACCCGCTGTCTTGCCCTCCCTCGCATTGTGATTATTTCCACAAACTAGATTGCCTCGTACCTTCAGCCAGGCTGAAAAAACCACATGGCCACCGAATCCATTCTCCGTCCAGGCGAGCTGAAAGAGATTCTGCTGCGCGAGATCGCGTCCGCGGATCTTGCCACCGAGGACGTCAGCGAGGTCGGTACCCTTCTCGAGGTGCGAGATGGCGTGGCTCGCATCTACGGTCTCAAATCCGCTATCGCGAGCGAGATGCTCGAGTTTACCGCCCATGACACCGGCGAGACCGTGACCGGGCTGGCGCTCAACCTCGAAGAGGACAACGTTGGCGCCGCAATCATGGGGGATTACCTCAAGCTCAAAGAAGGCGATGAGGTGCGGCGCACCGGACGGCTGCTCGAAGTGCCGGTGGGTCCGGCGATGCTCGGACGTGTGGTGGATGCTCTCGGGCGTCCGGTGGACGGCCGTGGGCCGATCCAGGCGAGCGGCACCAGGCCGGTGGAAATGGTGGCGCCTGGCATCATTGTCCGCCAGCCGGTAAAGGAGCCGCTTCAGACCGGCATCAAAGCCATTGACGCGATGATTCCGATTGGCCGGGGGCAGCGGGAGCTCATCATCGGTGACCGCGGTACCGGCAAAACTGCTATCGCGGTGGACACGATTATCAATCAGAAGGGCACCGGCGTCATCTGCGTCTATGTGGCCATCGGCCAGAAGCGATCCACGGTGGCGACGGTCGTCGAGAAGCTCAAAGATGCCGGCGCCATGGACTACAGCATCGTAGTGGTGGCCTCGGCCTCCGACCCTGCGCCACTCCAGTTCATTGCGCCGTATTCCGGCTGTGCCCTCGCTGAATACTTCATGTACGAGGAAGGGAAGCCCACCCTCTGCGTCTACGATGACCTTTCCAAGCAGGCCGCGGCATATCGCCAGCTGTCGCTGATCCTCCGCCGCCCACCGGGCCGCGAGGCTTACCCGGGTGACGTGTTCTACCTGCATAGCCGTCTGCTGGAGCGCGCCGCAAAGATCAACGAGGACGCGGAGGCGGTGAAATACGACCCCCGCATCAAGAAGCCGGGCGGCTCGCTCACGGCCCTTCCGATCATCGAAACTCAGGCGGGCGACGTCTCCGCCTACATCCCGACCAACGTCATCTCGATTACCGACGGGCAGATCTTCCTGACCACCGACCTCTTCTTCGCTAACGTGCGCCCTGCCGTGGACGCCGGTATCAGTGTGAGCCGCGTGGGTGGAAATGCGCAGATCAAGGCAATGAAGCAGGTGGCCGGACCGTTGCGCCTGAGCCTGGCCCAGTACCGGGAGCTGGAGGCGTTTGCCCAGTTCGGCTCCGACCTGGACCCGGCAACCCAGAAGCAGCTCTCCCGCGGCGCCCGTCTGGTTGAGGTTCTCAAACAGCCTCAATACCGCCCGGTACCGGTCGAGAAGCAGGTGGTGATCATCTACGCGGTAACCAACGGCCATCTCGACAACGTGGACGTAAAGCACATCCGGCAGTGGGAGCGAGACTTTCTCGACTACCTGGACGCCTCGCATCCTGAGGTGCTGAAAGACATTCGGACCAAGAAGGCCCTGGACGACGGGCTCTCTCGCCGCCTCGTTACCGCCATCGACGCTTTCCAGAAGCTGTTCGCCGCCGAATAATGGCCAAGAGCCGGCAGCTCAAGGGGCGGATCCGCTCGGTCCAGAACACCCGGAAGATCACCAAGACGATGGAGCTGGTGGCCACGTCCAAGCTGAAGCGCGCCCAGGATCGGGTGGTGGGAGCCAGGCCATACGCGGAGGCGCTCCGTCAGGTGATCGCCGATCTGTTCACCCCCGACCTGGCCGATCAATTTCCCTTGCTGCGCCAGCCGGCGCCGCCCGCCAAGGGCGGCCCGAGCCGCGCCGCGGTTATCCTGCTCACCTCCAACCGCGGCCTGGCCGGGGGATTCAACTCCAACCTGATCAAGGAAGCGCGCCGCCGGATCGAGACGCTCGAGCAGCAGGGGTACACTGTGGAGCTGCTCGGGGTCGGCAAGAAGGGCATCGGATTCTTCAAGTATCTGGGCCGGAAGTTGGCGCTGGAGCGCACCGACATTGGCGATCGGCCCTCGGCGGATCATGCGGGTGAGATCGCGGAGCCGCTCATCCAGGCGTTCGCGGCTGGGGAGCTCGCGAGCGTGGATCTGATTCAGGCGCGTTTCATCAGCGCGTTGCAGACACCGCCCGCCACGATTCGGATTCTTCCTGTGGAGGCGCCGGAACAGCGGGAAAGTGGGCCTGCCCTGAGCAAAGCGAATGGGACGGCGGGGCACTCGAGAAACTACATCCTTGCGCCCAGCGCCGAGGCGATATTGGAACGGCTGTTGCCGCTGTACGTTCGGAACGCGGTGTATCGTGGTATGGTCGAAACCGCGGCGGCCGAGCATGGCGCCCGGCGCACGGCCATGAAGAACGCAACCGACAACGCCGGCGATATTCTGGAGCTTCTGAAGCGCACCTATAACCGGCAGCGGCAGGCGCAGATTACGCAGGAGATCGCCGAGATCGTGGGCGGCGCGGCGGCGCTCCAGGGGTAGTGGAGATATACCGGGCAGGCACAGGGGCCTGCCCCAACACGATCTTTCGTAAGGGCGGGCCCCCGTGCCCGCCCGATTCCAGGAAGAGAGTCGAATGGCAACCGCAATCGCAACCGAAAAGGTCGGTAAGGCACCAGCTACCCGGAAGAACCTCGGCCGGGTGGTCCAGGTCATCGGCCCGGTGCTGGACGTGGAGTTCGAGCCCGAGCATCTGCCCGAGATCTACAACGCGGTGCAGATCGAGGACTCGAGTGGGTCCGTTCCGGTCAAGCTGACGGCTGAGGTGCAGCAGCACATCGGCCAGAATCAGGTGCGTGCGGTCGCCATGAGCAGCACGGACGGGGTCACCCGCGGCATGGAGGTGCGTGACACCGGTGGACCAATCAGCGCGCCGGTCGGCGACGCCCCTCTGGGGCGCATACTCAACGTGCTGGGCGAACCGGTCGATGGGGGTCCGCCAATTCCTGCCGACGTGGAGCGGTGGCCCATCCACCGGCCTACGCCGAAGTTTACCGATCTCGAGCCCAAGACCGAGATCTTCGAGACCGGCATCAAGGTCATCGATCTCGTCGCCCCCTTCATCAAGGGCGGAAAGGTCGGACTGTTCGGTGGCGCCGGCGTCGGCAAGACGGTGGTGATTCAGGAGCTGATCAACAACGTGGCCAAGGGACACGGCGGTCGTTCGGTATTCTGCGGCGTGGGCGAGCGGACTCGTGAGGGCAACGACCTCTATCTCGAGTTCAAGGAAGCGAAAATCCTGGAAAACGTCGCCTTGATCTATGGCCAGATGAACGAGCCGCCCGGCGCGCGTCTCCGGGTGGGCCTCACCGGTCTGACCATCGCGGAATATTTCCGCGACGTGCAGCGGCAGGACGTGTTGCTCTTTATCGACAACATTTTCCGGTTCACCCAGGCCGGCTCCGAGGTTTCCGCCCTGCTCGGTCGCATGCCCAGCGCGGTAGGGTATCAGCCGACGCTGGCCACCGAGATGGGCGATCTGCAGGAGCGAATCACGTCTACCAACAAGGGCTCGATCACCTCGGTGCAGGCCATCTACGTGCCGGCCGACGACCTGACCGACCCGGCGCCGGCCACCGCCTTTGCCCACCTCGATGCAACGGTGACGCTCTCCCGCGCCATCGCCGAGCTGGGGATCTATCCGGCGGTGGACCCGCTCGACAGTTCGAGCCGGATCCTGGACCCGCAGTTCGTTGGCCAGCGGCACTACGATGTCGCGATCGGTGTCCAGCGAATTCTGCAGCGCTACAAGGCGCTCCAGGACATCATCGCGATTCTCGGCATGGACGAGCTGAGTGAAGAAGACAAGCTCATCGTGGCGCGAGCGCGGCGTATTGCCCGGTTCCTGTCGCAGCCGTTCTTCGTGGCCGAGCAGTTTACCGGCTTTCCCGGCAAGTATGTCAAGCTGGAGGATACGATCTCCAGCTTCGAGCGTGTCGTGGCCGGCGAGTTCGATCATCTGCCGGAGCAAGCGTTCTACATGCAGGGGGGAATCGATGACGTCGCCGCTCGCGCCAAGCAGCTCGCGAGCGGGTGATGCAAGTCACGGTAATCTCTCCCGAGGCCTCTATGTTCGACGGTGAGGCGGATGGGGTAGTCGCACCCGCCTTTGACGGCCAGGTCGGCATCTTGCCGAACCACGCACCGTTCATGACGCTGCTTGGCGAGGGGATCTTGATAGTGCGTCGAGCCGAAGCCGTCAGCCGCTTCTCCGTACGTGGCGGGTTCCTTCAGGTGGTCGATAACCGGGTACGCGTGGTCACCGAACACGTTCAAGGAGAATCAAATGCGTCGTAGACTCTGCGGTGGGCTCTTGGTGGCGGCGTGGGTCGCGATGTGGGGCGGCGATTTGGCAGCGCAGGAGACCGGGACACCGATCTTCAAGGCGCCTTACCGTGCCTTCACCAATCAGGAGTTCGGCGGCTCGTTTTCCGATCCCGGTGAGGGGGTCAGCTTTGCGGTCGAAGGGTTCTATCGCTACGGCCGAGGGGCCAACGACTTCAGCATCCGCGGCGGCTTCGCGGATCTCAGCGAACAAACGGTAGGCGGAGTAACGGGCGGCGGCGGTACCCGTTTTCTCCTGGGAGGCAACTTTCGGACCCAGATCTTCAGCTACAGCGAGAGCATCCCGATCGACGGAGCGCTCACGCTTGGATTCGGGGGCAATCTCGGGGACGGCCCCGATAACTTTTACCTTCCAGTCGGGATATCGCTGGGACGGCGGTTCGATCTGGAAGGCTCCAAGACCACCTTCGTTCCCTACGTGCACCCCGTCATCGTTCCCATCTTAGGAAGCGGGCAAGACGACGTCGGTTTCGCGCTGGGGCTTGGCGTGGATGTTCGCTTCAGCGATTCCTGGGCAGTCCGCGCGAGCGGCGGCCTGGGCGACATCGAGGGCGTAGGGATCAGTCTGGCTTACATCCGATAGCGTCGAACCGCTCGGCAAACGCCCGTCCGCACTCGCTGCGGCCGGGCGTTTTGTTCGGTTGACTTCCTTCGAAGCCTACTAGTACCTTCTGGCGCCCGCGGGGTGGCACCCCGGTGCGCCCCGCACCTCGGAACGGAGAGCAGTATGAAACGGTGCGCGCACGGCGTCCTCGTGATAGCGGGCTTGCTGCTCGGCGGAGCGGCAGTGACGCCGGCAGCCGCGGCGCAGATTCCCGGCATTCCGGTGTACAACAGCGGCATTCCCACCGGGATCGCGATCTACGCCGACATCGGATTTCCCAATCAGGACGCCGGCAAGGGAAGGGCGCTGGCCGTGAGTGGACGAGGCGGCTTCGGTCCCTTCGGGGTGACGGCAATCCTGTCCACCTTCAATCCCGAAGGACCGGGCGACAGCGACCTGTCGGTCGGCGGTACCCTTAACTACAAGATCTTCGGTGGTCCGCTCATTCCACTCTCCGTGACCTTGCAGGGAGGAATCGGTTACTCCAAGCCCGACCTAGGATTTTTGCCGGGTGTTCCCGGTAGCGGAGGGGTGAATGCGTTCCACTTTCCCGTAGGAGCAGGCTTGGCTCTGACGATTCCGAATCCCGCGCTGGCTATCAAGCCTTGGATCGCGCCCCGGCTCGATATAGTTCGAGTCTCATCGGAGACCGTGACCAACTTCGGCATAGGCGCGGGACTGGAGCTGAATACCCTGAGCGGGTTTGGCCTCCACGCCGCCTACGACCGTGTCTTTTCAGACGGAGGCGATCCGAGCGTATTTGGCTTCGGAGCCCACTACGCTTTTCGGATCCCAGGTCTGTGAGCATCCCGCGGCTGGGGCTGTGCTTGTTGGTGGCTTCGCTCGCAGGCTGTGCCGAGAACTTCGACGCCACCACGCTGGGAGTGCCAGCCAGTCTTGCGGCCCCCGCTGCTCAGCCGGTGCAGGGAAGCCGCTTCTCCGTTACCCAGCGCTCGGTCTACGGCCTGTGGGGCATTGCGACGATCAAGTCGCCCTCGTTGCGGAAGGCTCTTGCCGCGCAGCTTGCCGGCGGCTCGGGTATCGCCGGCCTCAGGATCAAGGCCCGTAGCCGCTGGAGCGACGTACTCATCACCGCACTGACCGCCGGCCTGATTGTTCCGCGCTCGGTGACATTCGAAGGCGTTGTGACCGGCCCGCCCCAAGCTACTTCCCCCTAGCGATCTGCCGCCCCGGCGGTACAGTCTGCGCCGCCCAGATCGAGCCCGTCTTCATCGAGGCGCGTTCGCTGGGCACCCGCGTCCGATAACCTCTTGACGATGAGGACCGCATGCGTAGGAAGTGGCCGTGGATCCTCGTTGGTCTCGTCGTTGCCCTGGGTCTGGGCGGTACACTGCTCCTTGGTGGCACCGGCAGACTCTTCCGGGAGGCGGTGGAGCTGGTCGCGCGGGGGGGCGAAAAGGAGTTGCGAGATCCGATGCGCCCGGCCAGAGGTGGGACTCGTATCCTCATCTTTGCCCTGGACGGTGTGGGTGAGGACGAGCTACGCGGCGCGATCCGGAGCGGACTCACTCCTGCTGTTGCTCGACTGCTGGGAGAGGAGGGGAAGGACGGCAGCTTCGAGCATGGGTACGCGGTCCCCGACGTGATCAGCATTCTGCCGTCGACCACGATGGCCGCGTGGAGCTCGATCTTCAGCGGTGAGCCCGCCGGGCGCACCGGTGTCCCGGGGAACGAGTGGTTCGTCCGGGAGGAACGGCGGTTCATGGCACCCGCGCCCGTATCGATCACCGAACATGGCCATACCGTCAGAATGTTCACCGACGGGCTCGTGGGAAATGCCCTCCGGGTACCCACGCTGTATGAACGGGCGGACCTGCGGTCCTATGTCTCCCTGGCGCCGGTGTACCGTGGTGCCGACCTGTTCACCACTCCCGAACCCACGGCCGTGGCCGCCCTCTTTCTTCAGGCCGCCAAGGGGTTGGTCGAGGGGGAGAGTGTAGAGCGGGAGGCCTACAGCGAGATCGATCAGGAATCGGTCGAGGACCTGATCGAGGAAATCGACGAACACGGGGTGCCCGATATTCAGGTCGTCTATTTCCCGGGAATCGATCTCTTCACCCACGTTGCCTCGCGCCCACTAGACCAGCAGAAACTCTACCTTGGGGAGATTCTGGACCCGCTTATCGGGAAGGTCCTTGACGCCTACCAAAGTGCCGGCGCCCTGGATTCGACCTACATCCTCTTCGTGGCAGATCACGGTCACACCCCCGTCGTCAACGACGACCGGCACTCACTCAGCACCGAAGGAGACGACGAGCCCCCGGCGTTGATCGAGCACACCGGATTCCGGATGCGCCCGTTCGTGCTCGAACCGGAGGAGGAACGCCAGGACTACCAGGCGACGGTCGCCTACCAGGGCGCGATCGCGTACATCTATCTCGCCGACCGTTCGACCTGTCCGCGCAGCGGCGACCCCTGCGCCTGGGAGCGCCCGCCGCGTCTGGCGGAAGACGTCATGCCGGTAGTCCGGGCATTCTACGAAGCGAACGAGACCGGAGCGGTGGTTCCCGAGTTAAGAGGAACCCTCGACCTCATCTTCGCCCGGTCGCCGCGCGCTCCCGGTGAGGACGCGGTACCCTTCGAGGTGTATGATGGCCGCCGCCTGGTCCCCATCGCGGACTACCTCGAACGGCACCCGCGGCCCGACCTCTTTCGGCTGGAAGAGCGGATGAAGGGACTCAGCGCCGGACCGTACGGGCATCGGGCTGGTGACGTGCTGCTCTTCGCCCGGTCGGGCGGGAGGCGACCGATTGAAGACCGGTTCTACTTTTCCGGCCTGTACCACTCCTGGCATGGGAGCCCCGAACAGCAGGATAGCCGGGTCCCACTGATCATTGCCCGAAAGCGTTCCTCAGGCGACGAGATCAAGAGCATCGTGAATCCAGTGGTGGGCGCGTCGGCCTCT
>Ga0136617_10003597_pt1 | contig 13851 bp, 8 predicted proteins | sample AntDrymUQ3222106_2_FD_129672 | JGI IMG/M metagenome (GOLD analysis project Ga0136617, IMG submission 129672) | Polar desert sand microbial communities from Dry Valleys, Antarctica - metaG UQ322 (21.06) | ecosystem: Environmental > Terrestrial > Soil > Desert | place: Antarctica: Dry Valley... | reverse complement strand
GCTATTGGCAGCTAAACGCAAACAGCAAACAGCTATCAGTGCGCCCGTAGCTCAATTGGATAGAGCATCTGACTACGGATCAGAAGGTTGGGGATTCGAGTTCCTCCGGGCGCGCTGTTGTACCTCAATGACTTACAGCGTTTTGGCGCTGCCCCTCCAAGAGTGTGTCGTGGCATTGTGTCGAAGGAAGCACCGCGATCAGGGACGATGATGTGGCGATTCGGCTGTTTGCGCTGTCTCTGGCGACGACGACCACCCCGATACCCGTGGTTATTGTGAGCGCCGCGATCGCTGCTGCTGTTCGCCAGCGCCTGCGGAACCGGGCAGATGTTTCTCGGCTGTTTGCTGGCGGGTCCCTGGAACTATCGGGATAGTTTTGCGCCGCTCATCATGAGGCCCTTCATGCTTATTGAAGCTTTCGACGCGTTCCAGGAGGAATCTTCTGATTACAGCCTCGTCTTTCGAAACCTTTTGGGCTTGTGCTGTCCCGTCTGGCAAACCAAAGAACACTGCAGCGAGAATGCCTATCGTTAACGTGGTGATTCTCTTTCTCATCCCATCTTCCTCAGTAAGAGCCTGGAGGCCTTTGCGCAACGCTGCGTCGAAGAATGGGATGCCTCTGAGGAGACGCTACCGTAGACATGGTCCATCGTCAAAGCGACGCCTCATGAGCGGAGCACTACGGATGCCGACGCTGTGTTCCTCGGGAGGTGCGACGGAGTGTCTTGCCAGCTGACCACCCGAGCGCACATACTCACCCCCCTCTGAAGATCCACACACTTTCACGCGGCCCAATGTCCCACGCTGAACAGACGGTCACACCGCCAGTCTCGCGCGCCCGGATGCAGACGCTCGCGCCCCGAGTCAGCCCGCTTTCGCGCCTTCACCACCGGCTTTCAAACGCGAACGTGCCCCCATTCGAGGTGCAACTTGAGGATGGTACCGTCGAGCGGCTCGTCGGCGGATCGTTCGCGGATGCCGACATGGCCGAGGCGCGCTTCCGAATGCGCGTCCGCAACGCCCGTGGACTGCGCGCGCTCATCGCCCTCGATGAGCTCGGGCTCGGCGTCGCGTATCTCGAAGGCGACATCGATGTGGACGGTGACTTCATCAGTTGCCTCGATCTTCGGGCAATCTTCACCGACCGGCACCCGGTGCGATCGCTCATGCGATTCCTGGTGCCACTCGTTATCGGGCAGCGTCGAAGCGACTTGGCCTGGGTCCCGCACCATTACGATTTCGGCAACGAGTTCTACTTCGCGTTTCTCGACAAGGAGTTTCGGCTTTACTCACAGGCGCTTTACACAGCCGACGATGAATCCCTCGAGCAGGCGGTGACGAACAAGCTTCAGTACGTCGTCGACTCGTGCCGGCTGACAGCCGGCTCGCACGTTCTCGACGTCGGTGGCGGCTGGGGAGCGCTCGAGAAGTTCATCGGACCAAAAGGCGTCCATTCCACCATGCTCACGATTTCACACGAGCAGTACAAGTTTCTTTCCGAGTGGTGCGACAGCCACAAGATGCCGGCGCGCCTGGACGTCGTCTGCGAGAGCATCTTCGCCTACAAGCCGTCGACCGAATACGACGCCATCGTTTTGTTGGGGGTGATGGAGCACCTTCCCGACTATCCACCGCTGTTCGCTCAGTTCCGGCGGCTGCTGAAGCCGGGCGGCCGCGTGTACATGGACTTCGCTGCGAACCGCAACAAGTTCAGCGTGAGCTCCTTCACCCATCAGTATGTATTCCCGGGGAACCACACTCCGGTGTACCTGCCTGGCCTCACCGAAGCAGCGAACGCCACCGGCTTCGAGCCGATCGCGCTGCACAACGACCGGCACAGCTACTACCTGACTCTGCGCGCCTGGGCGCGAAATCTGGAAGCGGCCCGGGAGAGGCTCGTGCCGAGCGTCGGCGAAAAGGTTTTCCGTCTGTTCCAGCTGTACCTGTGGGGATGCGCGCACCAGCTCGGGCGCAACGGTGCGCTGGAGAGTTACCGGGTTGTTTTCCAGCGTGCCTCCGGCAGGCCGTCTTCAGAGATCGGCTGCTATCGGCCTATCTAGCGGATGTAGGATCGCGCGCGCTTCGTCGAGCTCGGGCGTGTGCGCGTCTCCGGGAAAACGATCGACTGCTGAGGCGAGAATTGCCTTCGTTTCGGGATTTTCATCTTCCGCGGCGAGTCGAGCCAGGCTGAGTGCTGCTCGGACCTCGAGCGAACGACTTTGTTGCCGGATGGCGACTGCGACGGCTTCCCGGAACGCAGCTTCGCCGGCTTCGCGCCCCGCCGCCGCGCCAATCGATGTCGATTCGCCGAGCCGCACAACCAGTTCCCCTTTCAGTCGGTGCAGCTCCGGCTCCCAGCATCGATCGTCATTCTTCGTCGCCACCGCAATCGCCTCTTCGATGACACCGAGGCCAGCGTGCGGGTCACCGGCCCTGAGGTGCGCGTCCGCCAACATCGACAGGAAGTGAGGAAGGTTCAGCTCCGACCCGGTGCGACGAAAAGCCGCGATACCGCGATCGAGTTGCGCGCGACCCTCGTCCGCGTCTTCGAGAACGGCAACCGACCATGCGCGGAAGATCGCACCAAGTCCGCGCCATTGCGCGAAATCGTGCACACGCGAAATCTCTATGGCAGCATCCGCATGCTGCTTTACCATCGCCGCATCGCCACGGTATTGATGCAGCCAGGCGGTCAGACTCTCTCCGTAGGCCTCCGCAAATGGATTATGCTGCTGGGAGGCGAACTCGCGCGCAATCCGGCTCGTCTCCAGCGCCTCGTCCGGTCGCCCCAGTAGCCACTGTGCCACCGCGAGCCAGGCTCCCGGCATGAATGCGCCGTACGCCAGACGATCTCCCACCTGAGTCGTCGGATCATAGCCGGCCATTCCCGTCTCGAGGTGCGCAACCGCACCCTCGAACTCGCCGAGGTGAATGAGGGTCGGCCCCATCGCCGCGCGGGCGATGAACAACTGCTTCGGATTCCCGGCGCCCTCAGCGACTGTAATGAGTTGCTGAACCACATCGCGCGCCGTGTGGAGCTGGCCGCGAACGATGTAAAACCGATATAGACCGTGCAGTACCGGAATCAGGGTTGGCGTGTCACTCACCTGCGAGCAGAGATCGCGCGCCCGCGAATATGCCTGTTCCACTTCCGCCGATGCGTACCCTGAGCGATCGGTCAGCGGCACACCCAGAGCGACCTGTAGTTGCAGCTCGAGATGGGCCCGGTCGATGTTGTCCGGCAAGCCCTCGAGCGCCTTGAGGCCGCGGCGTGCAAGCATCACCGCTTCGTTGCTTGCAAACACTTTAGTCGCGGCCCGAGCCCCCGCGAGAAAATACGTCGCCGCCTGCTCGAACTGGCGCGCCGCGCCGTGCAGGACTGCGAGCTCCGAGGCGTAACCCGGATCGCCGCCGTAGTACTGCTCCATGACCGACGCGACGCTGGCGCTCAGGGTCATCAGGCGAGTGGCACGCAGCGTCCCATGCAGCGTGTTCTGGTAGAGAATGTGCGCGAAACGGTATCGCAGCGATGGAGCGCGACGAGCAAGAACCCGTTCGTCCACCAGTCGGACGATCGCATAGACACGCTCGAGCCTCTCGAGTCGTTCCTCAACCTCCCCACTGTCCATCTCGATCGCGCCGGCAATCACGGCGGAGTCGAACTCTGTGCCCTGGACGCTGGCCGCGACCAGCAGGCGGCGATCGGCCTTGTCGAGCCGGTCGATCGTTCGCTGGATAACGCTCCGAATGGATTGCGGAAGCTCGGATTCAAAGCTCTCGACCGGCTGCTCGAGTCTCCACACGTCATCGCTACTTTTGACGACGCCCCGATGGACCAGTTGCCGCATGAGGTCCACGACGAACAGCGGCGTTCCCTCCGTCCGCGCGTGTACCAGATCCACGAACTCGATCGGGAATTCGTGGTTCGGATAAGCACTAGCGAGATATGCGCCGAGCCCTTTGCGATCGAATGTCGATAGATGCGTTTCGCGGATCGCGCCGCGGCCCTCGAGATTCAGCTTCGCCTCGATGAACGGGTGCTGCGCCAGCAGAAGATCCGACTGCCGATACGTGACGAGAATCAGCATTCTCAAACTGTCGAAACGGTCCCCTAGATAGGCGATCAAGTCGATAGTTGATGCATCAGCCCAGTGTATGTCTTCCAGAACGAGGACGAGCGGACCGGTGCGGGCCAGCTCCAGGAAAAGGGCGCTGAGCTGCCGCTTCATCTGCTCCGACGAACCGACCCGTGTGTCCCTCGTGCCCGTGGGGTCGGACGGCGAATAGGGATTCACCTGCACGAACCAGGCAGGCGCAAGCTGTCGCATCTCGCGCGCAACGGCGGCGCCGTCACGTCCGGCAAGCAGGCTCTGAAGAGCCTCCAGAATCGGCAGGTACGCTTCGGCCCCGGCCAAGCGCTCCGAGCAGCGGCCAGTCCCCACGCGGCACCGGGGCGCCCGGCCGATGACACCCCGAAGGAAACTCTCGACGAGAGCGGTCTTGCCCAGTCCGGCCTCGCCGACCACAGCGTGCAGAAGTCCTCGCTCGGTCGTCGAGCTGTCGAAGCTGGCGATGAGCTGCGCCGCTTCGTTCTCGCGAGCGACGACGACGCGGTATGGCGCAATATCCGGCGACGGAGTTGCGCCACTTCGCGAGGCTGCCGCGTCTCTCAACCCGCCAGTCGCCAGCGAGTCGTGCGTATCACCGCTCGGCAAGCTGTCGAGTGCGCTGACGAGCTCGTCCGCCGACCGCGGGCGATCTGCCGGATCCTTGTGCAGACATCGTGTGACAAGCGCCACCAACTCCGGCGGCAGGCCGCCGCGAATCTCATCGAGGGGTTGCGGCGTCTGCATGCAATGTGCGACCAGCAGCAACTGATATGAGCGTTCGAGGAACGGCCGGCGGCCGGCGAGCATTTCGTAGGCGAGCACGCCAAAGCTGTAGATGTCGGCGCGATGGTCTATGTTCGGATCCGCGCTGATCTGCTCCGGAGACATGTAGGCCGGCGTTCCAACTGTGACCCCGACCGCCGTCAATGGATCGTTCTGCGCATCCTGTGCGTCGCGCCGGGACGCGTTGTGATCGCCTTGCTGGTCGCCGCTGGACTCCCTCGCAGTGACGATCGCCTTGGCGATTCCGAAGTCGGTGACCATCGCCGTTCCCTCGACGATCATTACGTTCGCCGGTTTGATATCGCGATGGACTACTCCCGCGCGGTGTGCATACGCGAGCGCGCGCGCTACCCCGGAGAGGATGCGCGCGGTTTCCCGAACCGGGAGTATGCCCCCGCGCTTCAGCCTCTCAGCGAGGGACTCACCCTCCAGAAACGGCATGGTGTAGAACGGCAGGCCGCCTGCATCTCCGGCCGTGAGCACAGGCACTATGTGCGGATGCTGGAGCCGCGCCGCCATGAGGATTTCGCGCTTGAACCGCTCGGTCGACATGTCGGCGGCAAGGTCAGGCCGGAGGACCTTGATGGCTACTCTGCGGCCGAGGGCGGCTTCTTCGGCCAAAAAGACGTACGACATCCCGCCACCACCGACCTCGCGCTCGATCCTGTACGAGTCGCCGAGGCTGGATTGCAGGCGTCTCGTCAGCTCGTCATTCATCGTCGACGGTGGTCACCACGGCGCAAAGTAGTGCATGGAAGCAGCAGAAATCCAGCGCGGCATCGGATGCCCAGGCCCTCAAATAAAGATTGCCAGTGTTGCGGACGTGTGAAGATTGCAGGAGTTAATTGACGAACGGTTGCATGACTATATGTTCCCTGCTCCGACTTTCCGACCTCCGCCTACTGCCCGCGCGGCCGAGGATCCGTCACCGAGGTACCAATGCGTCCCAGCTCAGCTGTCTTCGCGGCCTTATTTCTTGGCGCTACGCTACCGTGTTCCGCGGGAGCGCAGCTCCGCCAGGCAGGCGACCGGGATCCAAGCGGGAGGATTCTCGCCAAAATCATCGTAACGATGATCAAGCCGGGCGAGTTCGGGCGTCCAGTAGCCGGGCTCAGGTTCCTCGTCGTCGCCGAGAACGGCGATCGCACCGCGACAGGCACCGACGACGCAGGCGTCGCCAACGTCTGGCTCAACGCCGGCACCTACCGGTTTGTGACCCCCGACCCGGTGATCTTCGAAGGAAAGGCCTACACCTGGGACACCGTGGTGCCGATCAGGGCCGGCGGACCCGCAATCCGTCTTTCCGACCGCAACGCCGTGAACGTCGTCCGCCTTCCTCCGCCGCCGGCTTCAACGAACGCGACGCGGCTTCCCAATCCCGACGAGCGGCAGGGACTCTGGTTCAACGCCGGTCTGGGTTACGGGAGCATGGGTTGCAAGGATTGCGACGGGCGCATCAACGGTCTGAGCGGTGGGCTGGCCCTGGGCGGAACGGTCAGCCCCTCATTTCTTGCCGGTGTGGGGGCAACCGTATGGACAAAGTCCAAGAATTCCCAGACTCTGACGGTTGCCACCTATGACGCGCGCGTTCGCTACTATCCTGCCGCGCTGGGGGGATTCTTCATCAACGGCGGTATCGGGTTCGGCAGCATCAGCTCGGATCTGATTTTCGGAGTCGGCGACGAAAGCGGCCTTGGCCTGGTACTCGGCATTGGAATGGACTTTCGACTGAGCACTTCCGTGAGCTTGACGCCGTTCGTGAACGGAGTGTCGGTACAGACGGACAACTCAAACGCCACCGTCGGTCAGATCGGAGTTGGCCTCACATTCCAGCGAACGAGAGGATCAGGTCTGCTCGATTTCTAGTGTGCGCACTGTAATAGCTTGCAGAAATGAATATTCGTTCGCTTACTGCACTACAGAACGGTAAGCGTTAACCCAGCCTGCCCGTAGAATTCATCGTTGACTACAGCCGGCTCTTGAGGATCTCTGGCGTCAAGCCTTGAAGGTATGACGCCAGTCGCTCAAATTCGCTCGTGACCATCAGTACGCCGACCACGATAAGCAAAACTCCGCTCGCTTTCGTTACCCAGCCCATGTGCTTTCGAAACAGGGCGAAGAACGAGATGAACCGATTGACGGCGACCGCGGCGAGAAAGAATGGCAGGGCAAGTCCCAGCGAATAGAAAAGCAGCAGCGCCAGGCCACGATTAAGATCCGCCGAACTCGACGTGTAAATCAGCACGGCACCGAGTATCGGCCCGATGCAGGGCGTCCATCCGGCGCCGAAGGCAATCCCCACCAGTACAGTCCCGGCGTATCCGACCGGCTTCGTCGCGAGATAAACACGCTTTTCACGACCCAGGAAATTGAGCGTGAACGCGCCCATCAGGTAGAGACCGAACAGAATGATGAGCACGCCGCCGACACGGCTGATCCAGCCACGATAGGCCAGCGTCATCTGTCCGAGCACGGTGGCGGTTGCGCCTAGGGCCAGGAAAATCGCGGTGAAGCCGAGGATGAACAGTGAAGCGTGGATGAGCGTGTTGCGGCGGCCTTGTTCGACATCCTCCACTGTCATACCGGTGAGAAACGTGATGTAGCTCGGTATCAGCGGCAGGACGCAAGGTGAGAGGAAGCTGAGCACTCCCGCAGTGAACGCGACCCCGAATCCAGGGTGCGGCGTCACTGCAACAATGCCTTGTCGATGGCGGCCCGGATGTTTGTGGCGCCCTCGGGGAATGCTCCCGGATGTCGCATCAACAACCGTCCATCTGTGGAAATCAGATAGCTCTCCGGAATGCCCAGGGATTGGTAGAGATCGCGAATGCCTCCCTCCGAATCGTGCGCGATCGGGAACGTGGCGGAGTACGTTTTCGCGAACTCCCGGATTCGTTCGACGTCCCCCTCGGAGTCGACGCTTACCGCAAGCACGCGAAGGCCGCGTGCGCTGTAATCGCGGTGAATCTTCTGGAGGTCAGGGAACTCCTTCTGGCAGGGAACGCACCACGTAGCCCAGACATTGAGCAATGTAAGCGGCTGCGGGGCTCCGGGTCCTACGCGAGCGGAATCACCATCGACTAGCAACGCGGCATAGGCAGGCACGGGATCCCCAACCGCCAGCGGCTTGAATCGGTCCTGCATTCCGCTGCATGCCGCAGCCGCCACGGCCAGGGCGAGAAAGGCCGTGGCGGCTTTTCCTGATTCATTCAATACCCAGATCTCCACCCGGGGAGACCAAGTCAGCGTGGCAGCTCACCACGTACGGTGCTACTGGCGGAATGATCCCGGTGTGAGGTTAGCATGCGCACCCCCGGAGGCAGCCGAGGGTACATCGTGCACCGGGCATCGATGCACTCCGGCCGCTTCGCCCGTGACGGCGAAGGCTGACGCAACCGCCATTACGACGGAGACGAGCCGGTACTCCAGGAGGAGCGCACGTCGACAATCTAAGGTCAGTACCGGGAGGCGCCAGAGAAGTCTTCGTAACAAACAGAGGCGCAGAGGGATCATTCCCACGCTGACTCTGCAGAAACAGGGCTAGCACAGAAAGGAGTCGAGGGCGACCGGAAAACAGATGTCTAGAGTCCCGATACCAGCTCAGCCACGCGTTGGCGCCAAGACTTCGCTTTACCCTGACGGCCGCGCAGGGTTCTGGGACTTGGAGCATCGATTGGGAGAACAAGCGCACCGGGCGACCGAGGAACGAGGAGCCGCGACGCGACTCCGCTTTCCTCTCTCAATTTAGGTTTATTGTGCCTCTGTGTCTCTGCGGCATCTGCGTGGGCCGCAGGCCCCTCTGTATCTCTGTCTTCAAACGGCGTCCGAAAGACTGGTGAAGTTGAAATCCTTCACCTTGATGGGTGGCACAATCACCGCCCCACCCGCTTCAGTCCCCGCCAGCCGCACCGGCCGTCCCATCGCCTCGAGATTGTTCAACATGAACAGCGGCGAATCGTTGAACCGGAAATTCTTCACCGCACGGCTGATCTTGCCGTTCTCGATGAGGAATGTCCCGTCGCGCGTGAGACCGGTGTACAGGATCGTTCGAGGATCAACCTCTCTCAAATACCAGAGCCGCGTGACGAGGATGCCCCGCGGTGTCGACCTTATCATGTCTTCCACGGAAGCTGTACCGCCGGACATGATGAACGACGTTGGCGCACCGGTCGGCTGCTTGCCCTGTTTCTTCGCCCAGAAACGAGAGTAGTACAGCTCCTTCAGAACTCCTTTCTCGATGAAGGTCTGCTTTCCGAGCGGCAGGCCGTCGAAATCCCACGGCTGCGCGAGCACCATGGGATCGAATGGGTCCGCAGTGATCGTTATGCGCGGATCGATGATCTTTTCTCCAAGCTTATTGCCACCGCCCTGTTTCGTGAACGGGCTGCGCCCTTCATCAGAAGAGCGCGCATCGCCGTAGAAACCGATCAGCTGCACGAGATCCCCTACCGCTTGGGGCTCGAGGATCACGGTGTACTTCCCCGGCTCGATCGCCACGGGATTGCGCGACAGTCGCGCCTTGTCGATCGCCCTCGCACTCACCCCCGCCACGTCGAGCTGCCTCCAGTCAGGATGCTCGGCGCCTGCCCACCCGGATCCTGTTCCATCCGTCGTGCGAACCGTCACTGTGTAGTTGACGTTCGAGTTGCTGTGATATGCGAACAATCCTTTGCTGTTGCCGAGCGCATTCGATGCGCGCTGGGCGACGAGGTAGCCGGCGGCCACCAGATCACCGGCCTTGCGGGCAGGCTCCAGGGCGGTGAGACCGGCGCGAACGAGCTGGTCGGCAGAAAGCCCTGCCGTACTCGCAAACTCCGCGGTTACCGTCCTGATGTTCTGCGGCCCGAGGTTGGGCATCGCCTCAGGATCATCAGGCGCGAGCTTCGCCAGAGTCTCCGACTGCTTCACTGTCGCCCGAAGCGCTTCGTCGGTGAGGTTGTTCGTAACTACCGTCGCACGCTTCGGCCCGAACGCGCTCGTCACTGCGACGTTGGCGTCGGATACGCTGCCCGCCGTGGAAACCTGGTTGGCGGCGAAGCGAAGATTGTTTGTCTCGTTGCTGCTGACGTTAACGGAAATGGATTCCGCCGCCGACATCTTGACGACGCGCTGGATCATCGCCTGCGAGTCCGCGCGGGAGATGATGCCCCCGTCGGCGGACACGATCGGTATCAGTCTCCTGGGGGCTCTCATGCCTTCCTTCCGGTGTTGATAACGTTGATGTTGCGGAAGCGCGCCGGCGGCGAGCCGTGGCTCACTGCGTTGATCTGCGACGGCTGGCCCTTGCCGTCGAAGAAGCTTCCGCCGAGCTCATAGCTCCTGCGGCCGCCGATCATGTCCATCGCGTTCCAGAAATCCGGCGTGCGCATCTGATAGGCGACGTCCTTCAGCATGCCGACGATCTTGCCGCCCTTGATCTCATGGAACACCTGGCCGCCGAACTGCGCGTTGTAACGCTGCTGATCGATCGAGAACGAGCCATCGCCGACGATCGCGATGCCGCGGTCAGTGGCGGCGATGAGATCCTCGTAGCTCTGCTCCTTGTCTCCCGGCATGAGCGACACGTTCGGCATGCGCTGGAACTGAACGCTCGACCATGAATCTCCATAGGAACAGCCGTGCGAGCGGGTCGGCTCGCCCTTCGAGTCGTACCACCACTTGAGCCAGTTGGCCTGCTCGCGAGTGGTCTGGTAGTCGTTGAACATTCCGTTCTTGACGATGAGAAAGTCGTCGGGCTTCACGCCATCATCATCGTATCCGATCGTCGCCAGTGCGCCGACCTGCGAACGATCTCCCTGAACATTCATGAACGGTGCACCGTACTTGAGCTTGCCGAGAACTTTTTCCGGCGGCGCGAGGAAGCTCGTGCCGGCATAGTTCGCCTCGTATCCGTTGGCGCGATCGAGCTCCGTCGGGTGACCGATGGATTCGTGAATGGTGAGCCAGAGATGCGACGGATGCAGCACCAGGTCGTAGCGGCCTACATCCACTGGCTTTGCCTTCAGCTTCTGCGACGCTTCCTCTCCCCACTTCACCGCGTTGCCGGCGAGATCCTGCGCGAGGATGTACTCGTAACCGCGTCCAGCGGGCGGTGAAACGGAGCCTCGGTTCTGGAAGTCCGACTGATCAGGTGCGACAGCGGTGAACTGCATCGGCGCCCAGCTCTGGATAATCGTCTGGGTGATGACCGAGCCGTCCGTGTTGGCGTAGTTGCGCTCGTTCTTCCGGAAGAACATTCCGCTGAAAACGAACTTTACGTTCTGTGCCTTCATTGCGGAGGCGTTCGCTTTCAGCAGAAGATCCGCTTTCTGCTCGATGGGAATGGTCCACGGGTCGATCGTGTAGGCGTTCTTCCAGCTGACGTCCTTGTACACGGGCGATGGCGCGAGCTCGACCGGTTTGTCGCGTCCGGCTCTCGTTGCCTTCGCGACTGCCACCGCCTTCTTGGCGGTGTCAGCGATGCCGTCCTTCGTCATGGTGCGTGTGGCGGCGAAACCCCATGTGCCATCGACGAGTGCGCGCACTCCGGCGCCCATCGAATCGGTGTCCACAACGTTGGTGATCTGCTGCTCGCGGGTCTGGACGAAGTTCTGCAGATACCGGCCGATGCGTACGTCGGCATAGCTGGCGCCGGCCATTTTCGCTGCATTCAGCGCGTCCATCATCAGCTCGCGCGTGGCGGCATCCATCACCGGGGGAGGCGGCTCCGGCGTGTGCGGCGCGAGGCCATGCGCCTTTCGGAACGCCGCTTCGGCGGCGATTGCGCCGGCGACGAGCGTTCCCTGTTTGACGAAATCCCTTCGATTGGTCATGACATGATCGGGGTGTGGGTCCAGGCCCTGGTGTTCAGCAATTCAAGATGCATGAGGTTCCGTTTCTGTGTCAGTACGGACTCTGTAAGGAAGTTGTTGCCGTACGACTCACTGCCGTTCTGCGTAACGCGTTCAGGGTCAGGCGTCGTGAGCCGATCGTCGAGCGTTCTGCGTTGCCGTTGGCACGGACAGGTAACGCATCACGCTGAACGAGTTACTCATCACGCCTGACTCCAAACACAGAACGCACAACGGCTTACGCAACGAATCAGGATGCCCGCGAACGGTCTTCGATGACATAAGCCCCGTCATGTTTCAAAACCTCGTAACGCGCCCAGCCTCCGGCTCTGTCACCCTTCCTCCGAGCCGCGTCGTGATGTGATTCATGACGAGATCCACAGCGCGTGGTGCCCTGTCGCGAGTTTCGCACGCCGCTTTTGCCTCGGGTACGATGTAGCCGTCGCCACCTTCGCAGGCGGGGTAGACATTGAACGACATCCGCACGACATCGCCTGGCTTGAGGACGCGGCCATTTGACAGAGCAACGTCACCAATGATTCGCGACCCGGACGGACGCGATGCATCCCACCGATACTTGAGTCCCGAAACCTGGAGGTACGCTCCCCTCCCCACTGCGGACTCGGAGACACCGCGTTCGACGATTTCCTTCAATCGTGCCCCGGTGATCGGGAACGTCATGATTCGGCTTTCGTCGGGAAAGAGGAAGATCGACTCGAGCTGATAGTTCGTGATGGGCCCCGCGGGAATCACGTCATCGATTCGCATCGTCCCCGCGTTGATCACCGCGACGTCCGCGCCGGTGCCGAGCCTTATCGCATCGGTCACCACGCCCCCTAGTGGCGATTCACGAGCGCGATTCGACGCATCGCGGCCGTCGAGGGGAAAGCTCGTCGTCGCGATGACCCGCTCGGGGCCGAGGCGTTTCACGAGACTGTCCTGCCATCGCTTGACGACATCGGCTGTCGGCCGGTCCATCGCGATACGGCGATCGATCGTGATCAGCTCGTCGGACTGCGTCCACCCCGACGGTCTGCGAGTCACCGTCACAAGCTGGGCCGATCTCGAGTTCGCGTCCGCTTTCACCAGACGCTTACCTCCGACGAGAATTCGGTGGAACTCGTGTTCGTGTCCGCCGAGTATCAGGTCGAGTGCCGGCTCGCGGGCGAGTAGTGCGCTGTCGGCGGTCAGCGATTGATGTGTCAGGCCGATGATGAGCTGCGCGCCTGCGGCCTGAAGAGCGGAGATGGAAGCGCGGGCGGCGCTGTCGGCGTTGCCGCATTTCACATAGCGCCGATAGTCGCCAGTGAGTGTCACTCCGAACATTCCGACGCGTGTGCCGTTTACTGTGACCGTGTCCCACTTCGACACCCTAGGAAACGGATCTCCGGTTGCGGCCATGCAGTTGGCGGAAGTCCATTTGAAGCGCGACTCCGCGATGCGGGCGATCAGCGTATCGCGATCGAGCTCGAATTCGTGATTGCCGAATGTCGCGAAATCGAGTTTCGCGGCATTGAGCTGCTCGATCATCTGCACACCGCGGTGCCATTTGCTGAGCAGGCTCGGCGAGAGAAAGTCCCCGGCGAGAACAAACGTGACGGATCCGCTGCGGGCGAGTGAATCGCGGAGAGCGGCAACGCGCGCGAGACCGGCGCTGCCATCGCGCAGCGTATCGCCGAAGTAGACGTCGTTGATCAGCAGAAAACGGAGCGGAGGCAGTGACGTGGTTCCAGCGGTCGGTGCCGTGGCGCACCCGCTGACGAGAATCGTAGCTGCAGCTGCAAGGCGAAGCTGTCTCATTCGGTTCACGGTATCTGGGGCGGCGGTATTGGTATCGTGGGTGCCGGGCTATGGAGGCGTTGTCCGCAACACACCGTCGCTCGGGAACCAGTCGACAACCGACCGAGGCGAAAAAGTGGCAAAGTCGCCGCGGCCCGCGCGTGTCCGTATATAATAGTGTCCGGTTTGACGGTGGGAAACTGTTGCGTCTTCTCCGAAAAACGCTCGCAGGTGGCATCGCCGCAGGAGTTTCCGCCACATTTTGTGTGGGCTCCCATGCATTGTCAGCGCCACCTGCTCCCACAGCGGACGGCGGCGGATGGGCCGGCAGCGGAGTCTGCTACGAGATT
>Ga0136617_10003596_pt1 | contig 13852 bp, 10 predicted proteins | sample AntDrymUQ3222106_2_FD_129672 | JGI IMG/M metagenome (GOLD analysis project Ga0136617, IMG submission 129672) | Polar desert sand microbial communities from Dry Valleys, Antarctica - metaG UQ322 (21.06) | ecosystem: Environmental > Terrestrial > Soil > Desert | place: Antarctica: Dry Valley... | reverse complement strand
TGCAGGCGGCGGCTCAACCAGTGCAGCCCGACGTCGAGCACGAGGGCGAACGCGAAGTAGACGATGGCGGCGAAGAGCAACGACGGATCGAACACCGACGAATCGGTGAGCGCGCGGTCCGTGAAGATGCCGCGGAAGGGGTCCATGACGCGGTCCGCGCTGCGCTCGACCCACTGGACGAATCCGGCGTCCGGGTTGGCGCCGGCCAGGCGCAGCAGGAAGGCCAGCGCGAGCAGCAGGGCAATCGCCAGGACGATCCCGTAGACGACCTGTACCAGGATGCGGGGGTCTTCAGGAGGATGGGGTATGGCGACTGCTCGGCATTGGTCGCCCGGGCCTGGGCCTCGTCGACGAGCTGCTGGCGGGTCGGCACGGACGGGTTGGACATCGGCGCGCTCATGGGTGACATGGTGCACACACGGGTCGTGTCCGTCCACCACGCCGAGCGCGGCGTGCCGTCAGCGGTCGACCGGGTCGAACCACTGCAGACCGGGGAAGCGGGCGAACCCTCGGTCTGCCGTCGCCAGACGGCACCCGTGCTCGAGCGCCAGGGCCGCGAGCGCAGCGTCGGGCATGTCGAGAATGGTTCTGGGCGGAGTTCCTGACCTGGGCGGGATCTCTGCCGACCCCCGGCAGGTAACCCGCCCAGTTCGGTGGGTGGGTCGCGCTCGGCGCGTTGGTGCGAAAGGCGCTACGAGGAGGAGCGCATCCAGCCGGATCAGACCAGCCCGTCCATGACGTCACGGACCGCTGCGTTGTTCGACATGTCGACGCCCGGTAGGACGCCACCCCCGCCGAACGTGACCAGCCGGCGCTCGAACGGCGGTTGTTGCGGTCGGTCGATCAGATGGGCGCGTAGCGCCTCTTCGACGACCTCACTCAGGGTGCGACCGGAGACGACCGCCGTGCGTTCGGCCCGTGTGAGCAGATCGTCGTCGATCGTGATGGTCGTCTTCATGCGTCAAACCTATGGATCGCGCATCACGATGCAGTCAGCGGAAGTCGCGGCTGGCGTGGATGGTCGAGCCGGGGAGGGTCAGTGGTTCGAGGTGGTCGGCGACGATGTTGATGACGCCCTCGCTGCGCTCCATGCGGCCGCGGATCGTCATCGCCGGGGCCTCCCGGGCCACCCGCCGGAAGCGGGCCCAGCAGCCCTTGGACACGACGACGTTGATCAGCCCGGTCTCGTCCTCGAGGTTGAGGAACGTGGTGCCCTGCGCCGTCATCGGGCGCTGGCGGTGAGTGACGACGCCGGCCACGAGCACGCGCTGGCCCGGCGTGGCGTCCCACAGACCAGCCGACGTGACGACGCCGAGCTCGTCGAGCTGCTGGCGCAGGAAGCTCGTGGGGTGACCGTCGGGTGACACGCCGGTGGCCCACAGGTCGGCCACCGCCTCCTCGACCGGCGACATGCCGGGCAGAGCGGGGGCGTCGGCGCCGGTGACCACGCCGGCCATCCGACCCGGGCGGGATTGGGCCACCGCACCCACGGCCCACAGCGCCTCCCGCCGCTCCAGCCCGAAGCACTCGCCGAACAGCCCGCCGGTGGCCATCGCCTCCAGCTGGTGCAGCTCGAGCGAGGGGACCCGCCGCACGAGGTCCTCCAACCCCGTGTACGGCCCGTGCTCAGTTCGTTGAGCCTCGATCTCCTCGGCCAGGTCCTCCCCCACCCCCCGCACCGACCCGATCCCCAACCGCACGGCGGGTTGCGGCCCCTCCATCGGAGGGTTTGCTGCATCCGAGGGTTTGCTGAGGGGACGCCCCTCAGCAAACCCTCGGATGGGAGGGGACTCGACTGGTTCGAGCGTGGCGATGGCCAGCGACGCGTTGAGGTCTGGGATGCGCACTACGACGCCGTGGCGGCGGGCGTCACGGACGAGGGTGTGCGGGCTCCAGAACCCCATCGGCTGGGCGTTGAGGAGGGCGGCGCAGAACGCCGCCGGCTCGTGGTACTTGATCCACGACGACGCGTACACCAGGTAGGCGAACGACACCGAGTGGCTCTCGGGGAAGCCGTAGTTGGCGAACGCCTTCATCTTCACGTACAGCTCGTCGGCGACGTCGCCGGTGATGCCCTTGGCCGCCATCCCGGCGTACAGCCGGCCCTTGAGCCGCTCCATCCGCGCCGCCGACCGCTTCGATCCCATCGCCTGGCGCAGCTCGTCGGACTCGGCCGGCGTGAACCCGGCGACGTCGATGGCCATCTGCATCAGCTGTTCCTGGAACAGCGGCACGCCGAGCGTCTTGCCGAGGGCGTTCTCGAGCAGCGGGTGGAGGTACGTGATCGGCTCCTGGCCGTTGCGTCGGCGGATGTAGGGGTGCACCGACCCGCCCTGGATCGGGCCGGGCCGGATCAACGCCACCTCGACGACGAGGTCGTAGAACCGGCGCGGCTTGAGCCGCGGCAGCGTCGCCATCTGCGCTCGCGACTCGATCTGGAACACGCCGACGGTGTCGGCGCGGCACAACATCGCGTAGACCTCGTCCTCCTGCGGGATCGTCGCCAGGTCGACGTCGTAGCCGCAGTGCTCGCGGATCAGGTCGACGGCGTAGTGCAACGCCGACAGCATCCCGAGGCCGAGGAGGTCGAACTTGACCAGCCCGGCGGCGGCGCAGTCGTCCTTGTCCCACTGCAGCACGGAGCGGTCCTTCATCCGCCCCCACTCGACCGGGCAGACCTCGATCACCGGGCGGTCGCAGATCACCATCCCACCGGAGTGGATGCCGAGGTGGCGTGGTGCGTCCTCCACCTGCGCGGCGAGCTCGAGCACTGCGTCGGGTATCCCCCCATCTGATGCGGCCCGGCAAGGCGCTGGAGCGCCGCCGGTGCCGAACCGAGTCACTTCTCGTCGCGCAGCGTCTTGTTCACGTCTGGTCGTTTCCACGGTGCCCCAGCCGTCGACTCGCTTGGACCAGGCGTCCTGCTGACCGGGGGCGTGGCCGAGCGCCTTGGCCATGTCGCGCACGGCCGAGCGCGCCCGGTAGGTGATCACGTTGGCGACCTGGGCGGCGTGGTGGCGGCCGTGCTTGTCGTACACGTACTGGATGACCTCCTCCCGCCGGTCGCTCTCGATGTCGATGTCGATGTCGGGCGGGCCGTCACGTTCGGTCGACAAGAAGCGCTCGAACAGCAGCCCCAGCGACACGGCGTCGGCGTTGGTGACCCCGAGCGCGTAGCAGACCGCCGAGTTGGCCGCCGATCCCCGCCCCTGGCAGAAGATGTTCTGCCGGCGGCAGAACTCGACGAGGTCCCACACGACGAGGAAGTAGCCGGGGAACCCGAGGTGCTCGATGACGTCGAGCTCGTGGTCGATCGTCGCCCACGCTCGGGCCCGCAGCGTCAGGTCCTCGTGTGGCGACGGGCGCTCGCCGTAGCGGCGGCGGGCGCCCTCCTCGGTGATCCGCCGCAGGTGCTGCATCTCCGACAGGGCTGTGCCATCGGGGCCCGGGGGGCACGGGAACGGCGGCAGCGACGGCGCCACGAGCGACAGGTCGAACGCCGCCGCCCGCCCGATCTCGGCGGCCAGCTCGACCACACCGGGGTAGCGGGCGAAGCGCCGCGCCTGCTCGACCCCCGAGCGCAGGTGGGCGCCGGCGGCGGCGGGCAGCCACGGGTCGAGCTCGGCGAGGCTGCGCCGCGATCGCACCGCCGCCAGCGCCGTCGCCAACCGGCGCTGGGCGGGCACGGCGTAGTGGGCGTTGGTGGTGGCGACGCAGCCGACGTCGTGACGGGCGGCGAGCTCGGCGAGGGCGTCGTTGCGCGCCGAGTCGAGCGGGTCGCCGTGGTCCCACAGCTCGACCAGCACGCGGTCGCGCCCGTCGCGCCCGCCGCGCCCGCCAAAGGCGTCGAGCAGCCGGCGCAGCTCGCGCCCGGCGGCCGCCGGCCCCTCGGCTATCAGCGCCGCCGGCACCGACCCCTTGCGACAGCCGGTGAGCACCCAGGCATCACCGGCGACGGTGTCGGCGACGTCGGCGAGGGTGAACTGCGGCGCCCCCTTCTCCCCCGCCAGGTGCCCGAGGCTCAGCGCCTTGGCCAGCCGCCGGTACCCGTCCGGCCCATCGGCGAGCAGCACCAGGTGGGCGCCGTCGGGGTCGGCGGCGTGGCTGTCGGGCACCCGGCCGGTCGCCACCTGGGTGCGGGTGTCGCCCTCGTGTTTGGCCACCCGCTGCCCGTGGCTCAGCCCGGCCGTCAGCGTGATCTCGGCGCCGAACGCGGTCGGCAGGCCGACGGCGCGGGCCGCCTCGGCGAACCGCACGATCCCGTACAGACCGTCGTGGTCGGTGATCGCCAGTGCCTCCAGGCCCAGTCGGGCCGCCTCGGTGGCCAGCTCCTCGGGGTGCGACGCACCGTCGAGGAACGAGAAGTTGGAGTGGCAGTGCAGCTCGGCGTATGGCACCGAGCCCGGTCGCCGCTCGACGTCGCCTTCGGGCTCGAACGGCTGGCGCTTGCGGCTCCACGCCGGTCCGTCGCCACCGGCGTTCCACGACGGGCTCCCCGGTGCCCGCCCGTCGCGCCCGGTGCGGCCGGAGAGCGTCTGTTCGAGCTCGCTCCAGGTCCACGACGGGTTGTTGAACCCCACCGTCCCATTATCGAACGCTTGTCCGAAGATGACAAGTCGAAAGGAACACTAGCGCGCCAGCGCCAGCTCCTCGAGGATCGCCGTCATCGCTGGCTCGGCGAGATCGACCGCTGCGGTCCACGAGTACCAGCCGACGTCCTGGCTCTCGTCAACGGGAGGATCGGGATCGGGGTCGCCCGGCGCCTCGAACCGGTAGCGCAGGTCGAGGTGGGTGTGCCCGCGCCCACCTGCGTGGACGTCGACGTGGGCGAGCGCCGGCTCGCCGTCGGCGCCGAGGTCGAGGTGCCGCACCCGCAGGCCGGTCTCTTCTTCGACCTCACGACGGGCCGCGTCCCACGGCGTCTCGCCGGCGTCGATGTGGCCGCCGGGTTGCACCCAGATCCCGAGCCGACGATGCAGCAGCAGCACGATCCCCCGCTGCCCGACGACGAACCCGGATCCGGTCACGTGCACCAGGTCGGCGTCGCGGTCGAACGGGTGGGCCAGGCGGTCGAGCTCGGCGAGGGTCCGATCGATGCTGACTCGTTCCCGATCGTCGACCGGGATCCGCCGCCGCAGCGCTGCGCGCACCCGGTCGGCGAGCGCCGCTTCGGGCCTCATCGGAGTGTTTCGGGTGCCCCTGGGGCGCCCGAAACACTCCGACAGCCGGAAACACTCGGATGGGGGGTCATCGAGGCAGCGGGACGTCCCAGACGACCGGGGCGTTCTCGTTCAGGCCGGCGACGGCGAGCGTGCCGTCGCTGACCACGACGCTCAGTGCGTCCTGGTCGCCGTCGCCGCCGAGGCCGCGCACCTCGAGGGCCGACCAGGTGAGCCCGTCGTCGCTGCGCCACAGCGCAGCGTCGTCGGCGACACCGTCGTACGTGCTGCCGGCGGCGTAGAACGTGCCGTCGCCGGCGGTGATGTCGGCGAAGCGGGTGTCGCGGAACTCCGGCTGGTCCAGCTGCGCCGGCTCGAACGCGCCGCCGCCGGTCGACGTGTACACCTCGGACCGGTCGACGCCGTCGGCGTGGACGACGACGCGGTCACCGTCGGCGGCACATCCGTTCACGACGATGCGCTCGGGCAACCCCTCGACCGACGCCTGGCGCCACCGACCGTCCGGCTGGCGCTCGACGATCAGCGGTCGCCGCACGCCATCGACGATCTGGTCACCGATCGCGACGAACTGCCCCGACGCCAACGCGCACACGTCGTGCAGGCCGGCCTCACCACCGCCGGGGACCGGCACCTGCTCGGTGCGCCACCGTCGACCGTCGCGCGTGCTCACTGCGATCGGCAGCGCGACATCGGCGCCCGACGCCTCACGGCGCGTGGCGTCACCGACGCCGACGACGGTCCGACCGCTGCGGGCCAGCGCCCGCACGTCGTCGCCTCCGGGCCCGGACGCGATCAGCCCGACCGTTCGCCACCGCTCCCCCGACGGCTTGAGGAACGCCTCGGTGCCACGGTTCGGACCGTCGAGCTCGTCGTCGCGCGGGTCCTCGGCGGCGTCGTTCACGCCGACCACGCCGTACGGCGCAGCGATCGCAGTGTCGAGCGCAGCCGGTACGACGCGCGGCGGCGCGAGGCGCAAGTTCCCCTCGCCCGGCACGAACCAGCGTCCGAACGCGCTGCGCTGCCAGCCATCGCCGCCGAGCTCGGTGACCCTCGGGTACAGATCGAGCCCGAGCCACATGCCGTCAGGGCTGCGCACCAGCTCGACCTCGAACACGTCCACCGAGGCATCGGGCAGACCCGTGCCGAGCGAGTCGCCGACGGACGGGGCGAACCCACCGACATCGCGACCTACCGCGACGACTTCACCGTCGAAGCGGGCGGCGAGCAGCGGCGGCTCCTCGGCGACCTGACCGGGGCGCCGGGGAACCTCGCGAGCGAGCGCCGTCCCGTCGGCGTTGACGTAGACGACCCACCCGCCGAGATCGGAGACGCCGACGATCGTCGTCTCGCCGTTCGTCGTCAGGCTGCTGCAGCCGCCGTACTCGAGGCTCAGCCGATCGGTCGAGCTCGTCCCGGCGACGTCGATGTCCTGTCGCGTCCAGCGCCGGCCGTCGCGCGACCTGGCCAGCGCGGTGACCTCGCCCACGCGCGTCGGCGCGCACGCGACCGCGACGAACCCTCGAGGCGTTGCGGCCACCGGTCCGAGCTCGCTGGTGAGCCCGCCGCGGAACGCCTCCGTGTCGGCGAGCCGGAACGAACGTCCGGCGTCGTCGGAGACGAGCGCGGCGGCACGTGCGGGTTGCTGCCCCGCCTCGATGCCGGTGACGACCACGGTCCGGCCGCGGGCGGCGATGCCGTTCGCCGTGAACTGGGCGACGACGGGCACGTCTGCCGCCGTCCACCGGCCGTCGGCGCCACGGACGGCGACGGCGGCGACCGCTCCCTCACCGTCGTCGAGGTACCCGGCGGCGACCAGGCGCGTGCCGACCGCTCCGACGACGTCGACGCCGGCGCGATCGCTGCCGAACGGATCCTCTGCCTGGCCGAACCGGCGCCCGTTGGCGGCGACCCAGACGGCAGCTTGCGGACGGTCCGTCGCGGTGCCGCCCCCCACCGCCAACCCGCCGTCGAACCACGTCGCCGACAGGAGGTAGGCGCGGTCGTCGGGCCCCGCTTCGGGGGCGGGCGCGAGCGCCCACCGTCTGCCGTTCACGCTCGTCCACAGGCGTGGGGCCGGCGCACGACCGGGAGCCTGGTACAAGCCGGCGAGCACGAACGGCCGACCGCGCTCGGCCGGCGTCAGGTCGGACGCGCCGGCCATCGAGAGGTCGTCGGGGATGCCACGCACCACACGCCGGGCGGCGAGCGGCGGCGGCGGCTCCGACGGCGTCGTGGTCGACGGCGCGGCCGACGTGACGGGCGTCGACGCCGGTGCCGACGAGGACGTGGCGGTGCCATCCGCCGGCGTGGTCGATGGTGCCGGAGCCGGCGTGGTGATCGCCGCTGCGGTCGACGGATCGCCGGCCTGCGGGTCGTCGTCGCCGGTGCACGAGCCGGCGACGACGACCATGACCACCACGACCGCGCCGACCGAGCCCCGCATCGGCACAGTGAAGCACGCCCCTGGCGGCCACCGGTGTCCATGCGCGGCTGCGACGTAGCCTGCGCGGGTGGCGGACGACCGGCTCCCGCTGATCGACGTCACCGCCCTGCGCGCCGGTGCGGGATCGACGGCGGCCGCCATGGCCGACGTCGCCGCCCAGATCGACGAGGCGTGTCGGCGCAACGGGTTCTTCCGGATCGCCGGGCACGGCGTCCCCACCCAGCTCGCACGCCGGCTCGAGCAGGCGGCGCGTGCGTTCTTCGCCGGCGGTGACGAGGAGAAGTCGAAGATCTCCATGGACCATGGCGGCGCCGCCTGGCGGGGCTGGTTCGGCGTCGGCGACGAGCTCACCTCGGGCCGTCCGGATCGCAAGGAGGGCATCTACTTCGGCACCGAGCTCCCGCCCGACCACCCGGCCGTGGCCGCAGGTCGGCCGCTGCACGGGCCGAACCTGTTCCCCGCCGAGCCCACCGACCTGCGCCCTGCCGTGCACGAGTGGATGGCGGCGATGACCGAGCTCGGCCGGCAGCTGCTCGAAGGCGTCGCCGCCGGGCTCGGGCTCGACCCCGGCTGGTTCGAGCACAACGTGACGGCGGATCCGACCGTCCTGTTCCGGATCTTCCACTACCCGCCCGGCGGCGACGATGATTCGGGCTGGGGCGTCGGCGAGCACACCGACTACGGGCTGCTCACGATCCTCGCCCAGGACGATCGCCCCGGACTCCAGGTGCGCGGTCATGACGAGTGGATCGACGTGCCCGCCGAGCGCGACGTGTTCGTCGTCAACCTCGGCGACATGCTCGAGCGGATGACCCGTGGCCGCTACCGATCAACGCCGCACCGGGTGTGCAACACGACGAGCGACGGACGGCTGTCGTTCCCGTGCTTCATCGACCCGTCGTGGGACGCCCGCTGCCCGCCGATGCCGCTCAGGCGCACCGACACCGCACACGCCGTCGCACGGTGGGACGGCGCCGACGTGCACGCGTGGGACGGGACCTACGGCGATTACCTCACCGCCAAGATGGCCAAGGTGTTCCCCGACCTGTTCGCCGGCTTGGATCGCTGAGACGATCCCGAGCTGCTCGTTTGTGTCACCGGAAGTGCGCTCAGCCGCGACTTGCGGTGACACAGAAGTTGGGCGGCTGGTCTGTGTCACCGGAAGTGCGCTCGGCTGCGAGTTGCGGTGACACAGGCGGGGGCTCGTCAGTCGTAATGCCCGGTGATCCACCAGCGGTGGTGTTCGGCGAGGACGAGGTGGGCGGCGCCGTCGGCTGTGATGACCTGCAGGCGCGCCATCCGCCGGTGCCGCGCCGGGTCCCACCACCACTCCTCGACCGGCCACGGACCGGCCCATGCGGTGACCGGGCGAGGTGCCCCGTCGGCGACGGCGAGCGTGGCCGGGGCGGCGCTGAGATCGCCGCGACCGCCAACCTGCACGGCGTACCCGTCGGCATCGGTCAGCTCGGCGGGTGCCAGCTCGGGCAGGACGACGGTCGGTGACGGCGCCGGCAGCGATCCCGGCCACGGCCCCGCCCGCTCGCTGACCGCCGTCGGGCGCAAGCGCTCGGCGGTGTCGTCGGGATCGGACAGGTCGGTGGTCGATGCCGGCACCCACCGGTAGCGATCGCTCGGCAACCGCCCGCCTTGCCATGCCGGGACAAGCACCCCGGCGTCGCCGACCATCCCCGCCAGGCGGGTGACGGCACGAATCGCACGCTCGTCGGCAGCCGACCGCCCACCCCACAGACCGAGCTGGTCACCGTCGTCGCCGCGCACCTCGTCGGGCACGAGGCGCACCACGACGACCCCGCTGGTCACCTCACCGGGTCGGGCGACCCATCCGTCGAGCTGCCAGCGGACGCGCTCGACCATCGCCGCGGCCGACATCCCGCTCGCCCGGTACCACGCCCGCTCGCTGCGCTCGCCGTGGTCGGTCTCGGCGGTGACGATCAGCCGGGTGCACACCCGACCGTCGGCGGCGAGGTCGGCGACGAGCTCGTCGGCGAGCTGCTTGGCGACGAACGCCACGGTGTCGAGCTGGACGACCGGGTCGTCGAAGCGGCGCTCGATGCCCCTGGCGGGCGGGGGTTCGGTGCCGGCGGGAGGCCGGCCGTCGTCCCCGCCCGCCAAGCGGTGGGCGTGGCACCCGGGTGTCCCGAACCGGGCCAGCACGTCACCGGGGGCGAGCGCGGCAAGGTCGCCGAGGCGGGTGAGGCCGAGGCGGACCAGCAGCCCCACCAGGTCGGCGGTCGCCTCGCCGAGGTCGTGCAACCAGGACATCCGCAGCGGGGCGCAGAACGCAGCGGACCTGCCCGGCGGCACCACCAGCGGACGATCCCTCGTCGCCGCCAGTCGTGCCGCCACGGCCGAGGCGAACCGCCCGTCGGCGATGCCGACCCCGGACTGGCCCACCGCAGCGAGGAGCTGCTCGGCAAGGCGTTCGTCGCCGCCGAAGTAGCGCGACGGGCCGCGAGCAGCGAGGCACAGCCATCCGGGTTCGACGACCTCGAGGCGGGGTGCGAACCGGCCGACCGCCCGCACCACGGGCTCGAACGCCCTGGCGTCGCGGTCGACGTCGTGGTCGAGCAGGACGACGTCGGGGCACCGCTGCTGGGCGATCCGCCGTCGCTGCCCGATCTCCACCCCCTCGGCCGCAGCAGACGGTGACCTGGCGACGACACGGTTGGCGTGGAGCACGACCGCCGGCTCGTCGACGGCGACCCCGGCGGCGACGACGGGCCAGTCCGGGCACCAGACCGTGATCATCCGGTGTGCCGGCGCCGGGCCGGCCGGGCGTGCGACCGCCAGGGAGCCGTCCGGCGATGGGGTTCGGGGGCGCAGCCCCCGGGTGATGACGGCCATGGCGACCTACCCGGCGGGGCGCAGCTGCGCTGCGTCGGGTGCCGCGTCGATCGCGACCGGGGCGATCACCCCGCCGGGCCCTGGCAGCCACAGCTCGGCACGGCGTGGGCGCGGGCAACGGCGTCCCGACGACTCGACCGTGACCCGCCGACCACACAGGTGCCCCCAACCTCGCTCGACCCCCTCCCACGTGGCGGCCGCCGCCCGCACGGTGATGTCGGGCGACCACGCTCCCGGCAGGCGCCCGCCGACGGTCACGATGACCGCCCCCCGGTGCTGGACCCTAGATCGCACCCGGCGGAGGACGGCGGCACCGGCGCGCGGGGGCACGCGTGTGACGACGAGCTCGAACCCGTCGAGCACGGCACCCATCAGCTCCGCCCACGCCGCAGCACCGTTGCGCTCGTCGGGGGCGGGGTCGATACGCACGAGCCGTTCGAGCGGGACGCCGAGCTCGGCCGCTGCCTCGACGCCGAGCCACGGGACGTCGACCACGGCGACCCACGATCCCGATGCCGTCGCCTCGACAGTGAGCGCCACCGCCAGCGACGTGGCCGCGGCGCCCTCGCACGCCACCGCCCGGCCTCGCACCAGCGCACCCTCGGGGAGCAGCGGCACCAGCGCAGCGGCGACGGGCAGGGTGCGCTCGCCGGCGAGCGCAGTCGGTGCCACGGTCGCTGCGACGGTGGCGGTCAGCTCCACCGCGCCATGTTACGAACGAACGTTCGCCGCGCCAAGTCAGCGTGCCCGACGGCGGCTCCCACTCGAATCTCTCAGCCGGCCTTGGCCTTCCAGCGCTCGCGACCGGCGCGACTGCGCTCGAGCAGGTGGGCGGGGACGCGCTTGGCCGCTTCCGACAACGCCGCGTCGTCGGCCGTTCCCGCGGCGGCGGGCGCACCTCCGCCGTCGGGTTCGTCGGCCGGCTGGAGGTCCTCGAACGTCGGCGGCTCCATGCCCGGCTTCCAGTATTGGTACAGGTTGCGGACGACGTCGGCGAGGCCGTCTGGGTCGGCACCCTTGGCCAGATCGACGGTGACGATGTTCGAGTACAGGTGGACGCCGACGACCTTGCCGGTGCCGAACAGCCGCCTGGCGAGCTCGGCGGCCGGACGCGGCCCGGCAGCGTCGGCTGCGGTCACGAAGCGCTCGTGGCCCATCCCGGTGAGCGCTCGGTTGAGCTCGAAGCGCACCAACCCCGGCGACGTGCTGCGCTTCTCGGTGACCGCCACCAGCTGACCCACGGCGCAAGAACCTAGCGGTCGGGTGCTCGGCGGTCAGTGGCTTGGCCGGCGAGCGGATGGGTATCGATGGAGCTCGTGAGCACGAAGCCGGTGTGGGAGCGCAAGAACCCGAAGAAGCACAGCAAGAAGCTGTCGTCGAGCCAGAAGGCGGACGCCAAGCGCCAGGCGAAGCAGCACGGTCGCGACCAGCCGAGCCTGGTCGACAACATCAACGCCGCCAAGGACACGACGTCGAAGAAGTCGAAGAAGTCGTAGCGGTACTGTCGTCGTCCGGTGGGGGACGCGCTCGCCACGACCTACGACGACACGATCGACGCCCTCGAGGCCATCGTCGCTCGCTGTTCGGCGGACCGCGACCGCATCGGCTACTTCGCCGCGATGTACCTCGCCGTCACCCGCACCGTCCGCCAGCGCGCCGCGGAGGGGCGGTTCGCCGACGAGGCCCGCATGGAGCGCTTCGTCACCGGCTTCGCCGCCCGCTACCTCGATGCGCTCGAGGCGTGGCAGCTCGGCGCACCCTGCACCGAGTCGTGGCAGGTGGCGTTCGGGGCGACCCGGCGATGGCGTCCGATCGTGCTGCAGCACCTGCTGCTCGGGATGAACGCGCACATCAACCTCGATCTCGGCGTCGCCGCGGCGGAGGTGGCCGACGGCGCGGCGATCGACGCGGTGCGGGCCGACTTCGACGCCGTCAACGACGTCTTGCGCGACTTGGTCGACGGCGCGCAAGGAGCGCTCGGACAGGTGTCGCCATGGCTCGGCCTCGTCGATCGCATCGGAGGGAGCGGGGACGAGACGCTCATCCGCTTCAGCCTCGTGGCGGCGCGCCGCCAGGCCTGGTCGGTGGCGACTCGTCTCAGCGCGCAGTCGGCCAACGAGCGCCAGGCGGCGACCGATGCCGTCGACGCGTCGGCGGCCCGCATCGGCCGCGCCGTCGAGCACCCGGGCGTCCTCGCCAGCACGCTGCTGCTGGTGGTGCGCGCCCGTGAGCGCGCCGATCCGGCCGAGGTGATGCGCCTGCTCGTCGACTTCGGCAGGCCGGAGAGCCCGCCAGTACCGTCGACGCCATGACCACGACGCTCGACGAGTTCACGGCCGAGGCGACGGCGTTCCTCGACGCCAACGCCGAGCCCAGGGAGCCCGAGCAGCAGTTCGTGTGGGGCGAGGGTTCGGACAAGGTGGCGATGTTCGAGGAGCGCGACGCCGAGACGGAGCGAGCCGTGCTCGCCGCGGCGAGCGGCTGGCGATCGACCCGCTTCGACTCCGGCTTCGGCTGGATCGCCGGGCCGACCGAGTACGGCGGTCGGGCGCTCCCGACGTCGTTCCAGCGGGCGTACGACGCCCTCGAGACGCGCTACCGGGTTCCCGACCAGAGCGTGTTCACGATCGGGCTCGGGATGGTCGCGCCGACGATCCTCGCCCACGGCAGCGACTCGGCGAAGGACCGGTACCTCCGGGCGATGCACCGCGCCGATGTCATCGGGTGCCAGCTGTTCTCCGAGCCGGGCGCCGGGAGCGACCTCGCCAGCCTGCAGACCCGCGCAGAGCGCGACGGCGACGAGTGGCTCATCAGTGGCCAGAAGGTGTGGACGACCGGTGCGCAGTTCAGCGACATCGGCGAGGTGATCGCCCGCACCGACCCGGACCAGCCCAAGCACCGAGGCCTGACCGGCTTCATCGTCGACATGCGCGCCCCCGGCGTCGAGGTGCGGCCGCTGCGTCAGATGACCGGCGGGGCGAGCTTCAACGAGGTGTTCTTCACCGACGTGCGGGTGCCCGACGACCACCGCCTCGGCGACGTCAACGCCGGGTGGGGTGTGGCGCTCACGACGTTGATGAACGAGCGGGCCGCTATCGGCGCCGGTGGCGGGCGTGGCGTGCTCGCCAGGGTGATCGCGATGACCAAGACGCTCGGCGCCGCGGACGACCCGATCGTGCGCCAGCGCCTCGCCGACCTCGTCATCCGCACACGGGTCGGTCAGTACACGAACCAGCGGGCGCTGGACAAGATCCGCGCCGGCCAGATGCCCGGTCCGGAGTTGAGCATGGCGAAGCTCGCCGGGACGCAGCTGTCGGTGCGCCTCGCCGAGTACGTCGCCGGCCTCCTCGGCCCGAAGCTCACC
>Ga0136617_10003595_pt1 | contig 13858 bp, 8 predicted proteins | sample AntDrymUQ3222106_2_FD_129672 | JGI IMG/M metagenome (GOLD analysis project Ga0136617, IMG submission 129672) | Polar desert sand microbial communities from Dry Valleys, Antarctica - metaG UQ322 (21.06) | ecosystem: Environmental > Terrestrial > Soil > Desert | place: Antarctica: Dry Valley... | reverse complement strand
TCAGAAGGGCATGACCCGCTACCCGCCCAACGTGGGCATCGCCGAGCTGCGGTCGGGGATAGCCCGTCAACTCTCGGTGATGTCGGCTGGGCGCGCGGTCAACCCCGACAACATCATCGTCAGTTCCGGGTCCAAGCAGGCGATATTCAATGCCTGTTTTACCCTGTTCGGCCCCAAGGATCGGGTGCTGATTCCTTCCCCAGCCTGGGTCTCGTATCCGCAGATCGTTCATCTGACGCGGGCCGAGCCGGTCCTCGTTCCCGGCGATCCGGACTGGGGCCTCAAGGTGAGTGTGAGGGATCTCGACCGCGTCAGCCACAAACTCACCCGCGGGCTGATCCTCTGCTCCCCGTGTAACCCCACGGGCTCGGTATATACCCTGGCCGAGCTGAAGGCCATCGCGGAGTGGGCCCGGAAGAATGACATCTGGATCATCTCGGATGAGATCTATCGCCGCATCAACTATGGGCCCGGGCCGGCTCCTTCACTGCTGGACCTGCCCGACGAGCTGACCGAGCGCACCGTCATCATTTACGGTGCCAGCAAGGCCTACGCGATGACCGGTTGGCGCATCGGGGCTGCTCTGGCGCCCCCGCACCTCACCAAGGCTATGGCTGCTCTCCAGTCTCACACGACCACCGGCGCCAACCAGCCCGCTCAATGGGCGGCCGCCACGGCGTTTACTGACGAGCGGGTTGAGGCCGAGATTGGCCGCATGGTGGCGGCATTTCGGCGCCGGCGCGACTATCTGGTGGATCGGTTTCGCAACGAGGCTCCCGGCATCGAGTTCGTCGAGCCGCACGGCGCTTTCTACTTCTTTTTCCGGGTGGACGGCATTCGCGAATCGGATCCCGTCACCGGCCAGAGCTTCTGCGAGCAGCTCATGAAGCAGGAAGGCGTCGCCCTGGTGCCCGGCGCTGCCTTTGCCGACGACCGTTGGGTGAGGCTGAGCTATTCGGTGTCCGAGGGAGAGTTGGAGAAAGCGCTGGACAGGATCCTACGATTGATCAGGCGTCTCGCATCCGCCCGTGCAGCGTGAGGCCGGCGCAATGAGCATGGATGCCCGCATCGAGCCGCTGAGTGGAGCACTGCCGTCGATCAATTGGCGCTGGGATCCCGAGACCGACATCCTCTCGGGCGCATTCAAGGGGAATCGAAAGAGCGGCGGGCTTACCGGCTCGGTCGAGCTGACCGACGCGGAGGGATCGGTCGCCGTGCTGGACGTCAACAACGGCGTCATCTGCGGACTCGACATGGTAGTCTGGCCGGAGGTGGTTTCGGTATCTGACCTACAGGTTCCGGCCAAGCTGACGGACGGCCGGGTGGTGTTGCCTTCCCGCCCCTCCCGGCCCGGAGTGACCTCCGTAGAGGTGGATACCACCCTCTCGGTCCAAACCAACGCCAACGAGAGCGTCTTTCACCTGCAGATCGGCCACAGACGGCCGGTCGAAGGGGTTCGCGCCGCGGACAATTTCTACATTGAAGTAGATCAGCAAGGTGGGCTGGCAGGGTTCTGGCTCACCCAGGTACCGGCCTTCACGGCCATGGAAGACGAGTAGACCCGTGTGGGCCTACGCCGCCCGCTCCGGTTCCTCCAGAAAGCCCTTTGCCTGCCGGGCCACCAGTGATGCGTAGTGCCCGCCGTGTGCGACCAGCTCCGAATGGTTGCCGACTTCCGTGATCGCCCCATCCTTAATGACCACGATCCGGTCCGCATCGCGTACGGTCGAAAGACGGTGGGCGATGACCAAAGCGGTGCGTCCGCGTAGAAGAGTCTTGAGCGCGCGCTGGATCAGATGCTCCGATTCGTTGTCGAGCGCGGAGGTGGCCTCGTCCAGAATCAGGATCGGGGGGTCCTTCAGCAGTGCGCGCGCGATGGCGATGCGCTGACGCTGGCCGCCGGAAAGCCGGCTCCCCCGTTCCCGCACCACAGTGTCATAGCCTTCCGGAAGAGCCATAATGAAATCGTGTGCATGAGCAGCCTTCGCGGCGGCTTCGACCTCCGCTAAAGAGGCCGCCGGGCGGCCATAGGCGATGTTGGCACGCACCGTGTCGTTAAAGAGATGGGCATCCTGGAACACCATACCGATCTGGCTGCGCAGCGAGTGCTGCGTCATTTTGCGGATGTCGACGCCATCGACAAGGATGGCGCCGTCCGTCACCGTGTAGAACCGCTGAAGCAGGGCCACCATTGTCGTCTTACCGCTTCCACTCGGCCCGATCAGCGCGATCGTCTCACCGGGCTTGGCGGTAAGGCTGATGTCCCGCAGCACCGCCGATCCAGGCTGGTAGCCGAAGCTCACCCGGCGGAACTCCACCTCTCCGCGCAGCGGCCTCACATCGGACGCGCCCGGCGTGTCTGCCACGACGTCATCCGCATCCAGAATGTTGAAGACGGCCTCCAGAGAAACGGTGGCCTTTCGTAGCGTCTGGTAGGTGTTGGTGAGCCCCTGCACCGGGCCGAAAAGACCACCGATGTACCCCAGGAAGGCCAGGAGGGTGCCCACAGTCATTTCGCCCCGGGAGATCAGGTAGCCTCCCACGGCCAGCGCGAGTAGCCGGGCGGCGGTGGCTGCGAAGGTCCGCAGGGTGCCCGTGAGGTTGTCGGTACGTACCCCCCGGCGCACGACCTTGTTTCCCTCACTCACGCCCTCCATGAAGCGCCGTTTCTCTTCCTGTTCCATGGCGAAGCCCTTGACCGTCATCATCCCGGCCAACACCTCGTTGAAGCGTCCGTAGATCGAGTTCCAACGCTCGACCAGCCGCCGCTCCCGGTGCATCTGCTCGGGGGCCGCCCAGGCGCCGATCAAGGCGGGTATCGGTGCGAAGACGATTACGGCAACCGCCAGACGCCACTCCATGCGGAGCATGGCGGTTATGGAAAGCACCAAATACAGGAGAGTAGGCAGGAAATTGAAGGCTGTTTCACAGAAGGCGGTCACGCACCCGGTGATTCCCTGATTGATCCGGTTCATGGTCGCCCCGATGGTTTCGGCATTGTGAAACGACATCGGGAGCGAGTTGAGCTTGCTCATGACGTGCTCACGGATCGTATAGTCCACGCCCAGTCGCACGTCCCAGCTCAGGACGCCCAGCCATGCCTGGAGCACCCCTCTGGCCAGCTCCAGGATCACCAGAGCGGTCATGATCATCCCCAGAGACTCCATGCCGCTGCCCCGCTCCAGCGCATCGAAGAGATATTTCATCAGCAGTGGATCGACTGCGCTCAGCGCCGCGAGCAGTAATGCCAGCGACACGACCCCGCTCAATCCACGTCGGTAGGGAAGAACGAACTGGAGCGACCGCCTGGCCAGCTGAAATCCAGAACTTTGCATTTCAATTCGTTGAATGGGGGATACGACGCAATCAGGTGCCGGATGAGCAAGTTCGGTGCCTTTGGAGACCGGCTTACCGGGGCAGATGGAGCGGAGGGGGCACATCCTAACCACAAGGTGGCTGATAGGTTGCGCTGCAAACAGTTAGGCACCCTCCCGCCGCTGAATCCAGGTCCATGCGTGAGCACGGCCTCGCGGCGTGGTCCCGCGCTCTCGGCCGGCGCGTCTGCATCATGACCGCTTCCTCGCACTTAGGAAGACACCGGATGAGCTTGGCTTGCACCTTCAAACCGCTTTACTATGAGGCTCATTGTCAGCGATCGGCCTTATGAATCTTGAAGTCTTTCGTCGTGCGATCAAAGCCAAAGGGCTCACTCCCGCCACACTGGTTCCAGAGGCGAGCGGCGGACGAGTCGAAGAGGCCGCCATCCGGCCGGCAGAGGTGGTCGAAGGGGAATCGCTCCGAATGATCCCGGTTGGGCCGGCTGAGCCCTGGCCCGGATCCCTGGCGTATTTGGATGGGATACAGAAGTCCCAGATCATCGGATACGCGGGATCCGCCCCGCTCTTCGTGGCGGAGATCGCCGCGGCAGTGCGGGAGCGGCACGAACGCCGGCTCCGCACCGTCGCGGAAGCTCGGCGGGTCATCGTTTTGGGGCGCCCCGACGCCTTGACTGCCGCGGGCACTGCCCTGGCCACTCTGGAGACGTTCGCCCTGCCCGCCGACGAGCCTCCCCATCCGCTTCGCGATATCGTCAACGCCGGTCACGCCGTGGACCAGGCCCGAGGAGCACTCGAAGTTGTAGTAGGCGATCGGTACCGTGCCGGCTCGGAGGACTGGCTCGTCGTGGACGGGACGCTGGCGGTAAGCCCGAGGTGGGCGGCCGATGGGCGGATGGTGGCCATATCCAAGAGTCACTCGATACTTCCATTCGGAGGCGACGATCTCGGGCAGTACTTGAGGCTGCCCTGCGGTCACAGATCGTCGGTCTATGCACCGGCCACCCGGAGCCTGGCGCCGGTGCGTGCCTGGGGGCTCCGGCTTTGGCCGTGGGAAGGAAAGGACCTCCTGCACGGCCTGGTGCGGGTTGAGGTTGCTCCAGCCAACGCGTCCACCGAGAATGCGGATGCGATTTCTCGCTGGATCCTCGCAGATCGGGCACCCGTCAGCGCGCCCGACCGAAGATGGGACCGCCTGCTCTACGGGATGTACAGCGTGGAGCAGTATCTCAAAGCACGAGCGTGACCGGTTTCCCCCTCGCGCTTCTCCGACTACAATCCATCATGCACCCCGAAAACCCCGTCGGCCGCGTCGTAGCGACCGAGCTCAAGCCTTCCACTCCCCACCAGTTCCACTTCTGGACCGCCCGCGAGAGCCCCATAGGAATCGGAGCAATCGTGCGGGTGGAAGAGGGGGGCAGGGTGGTCTACGGCGTGGTGACGGACGGCTTCGCATATTCCGATCTGGCTACCCCGATGCACGCGGTCATCGGTGCGGATGGAGATCCGGTGGCCGCCGGCTCCGAGCCGACGGCTCGGGCCGAGATCCGGCTGTTTACGGCGGCGGTGCTGCGGCAAATCCCGGAGGAGCCTCTGCAACCCGTGCCGCTGGGGTCGGTCTGGCTCGCCTCCGATGCCGACGTCGTCCTCGCCCTGCGAATGGACGGCTACACGGGCGGAGACCGGGCTACCGGTATCCCGGTGGGACTGTACGCGGCGGGGGGGCTCGAGTCTCCTGTGTACCTCGACTGCGACTTTCTGCTCGGACCGGAAGCTGCGCATCTCAACATCACCGGTGTCTCAGGATTGGCAACCAAGACCAGCGCGGTCGAATTCCTGTTGAGCAGCATCTTCCAGACGTTTCCCCGACACAAAGGCTCGGTCGCTGCCGTCTGTTTTAACGTGAAGGGGCCTGATCTCTGCTTTCTCGATCAGGCAGCCACTCTCGCGGAAGAAGACGCTCGTCAATATGCCCGCCTTGGTCTCCAGCCCGAGCCATTCCAGGACGTGCATTATTACGCGCCGCTCAAGGCGGATGGAGTGAACCTGAACAGCCTTCGTACCAACGAGGCGCTGGCGGGTAACACCGAGCCGCTGGTGTGGGGCCTCCGTGAGGTGTTGGACTACGCCGAAGTAGTACTCAACCGCGATGATATCGACGCCAAGGCAGACGCGTTCATCGACTTTTTGGCCGAGCGCGTGGTCGGTCGAGAGTATCACGACGAGATGCTGCGAGGAAAGCCCTTCCTGGTCCAGAGCTTTGCCGACCTCGATCAGTTCTTTCGGTCAATCTTCGATTTCATGGAGGCAATGGGGAGGGGCTCGGAGGTGTGGAGAACCCACCACGTTGCCACCATTCGAAAGGTGCGCAACCGGCTGAGCAACATCAGCACCCGGTCCAAAGGCCTGGTAACCGACGACGGGGTGTCCAACGACCTTCCCTGGGGGGGCTTCGAGGACCGGAGTGTGCACGTTATCGACGTCGCGGGCCTCGACCCTCTGGCTCAGGACCTCGTCTTTGCCCGAGTGGTGTCAAAGCTCAGGGAGCATCTGGAGCGACGTGACCTGGGCGTGGACCACGTCGTGGTCTTTGTGGACGAGCTCAACAAGTACGCGCCTGCTGACGGCCCGGACACCTACGTAAGAAAGATGCTTATCGACCTCTCCGAGCGCGGCCGTTATCTGGGCCTCGTTTTATTCTCGGCCCAGCAGTTTCGCTCCCAGGTGCAGCGGCGGGTCGTGGGCAACGCCGGCACGGCTATCTACGGCCGCATGGACATGGATGAGCTGGCCATGCCTGCCTACGGCACGATCTCTCCAGCCACCAAGATCAAGCTCGCCACCTTGCCGAAAGGCGAGCTTATGCTGCGTCACCCCCATTTTACTCAGCCGATTTTCGTAAAGTTTCCCCGGCCGGCCGTTCTCAATAGCCGGGAGGGAATCGAGCGATTTCCACCCGCTGCCGAGCTTCCCTTTGCCGACGCGGTGGCTCGCCAGATGCGCAGACTCGATCGACGCGTCTCGGCCGACGCTGTCCGCGCGTTGATAGACGGCCGCCGTGAGGATGACGTCCGCCGCGCCCTTTCCGCCACCCGGCGCGAGCGCCCGGACGATGCATACGCCTTCTTCACCGCCTGCCTCGGCCGCAGGGTGAATGGCGAAGTGACCGCGCCGCGCCGCGGGATTCCGGCGCTCAAGCGCGCAGATGACTCCTACGGCGGGTAAGCGGGACAGCAGCTCTTAAGTTCTTGCTCTTTAGCGCTTTTGGCTCCATTCTCCACCCGTGAAACTGGCCCACATCGCGGACCCCCATCTCGGTATCCGGCAATACCACCGGCAAACCTCGACCGGCATCAACCAACGGGAAGCGGATGTCGCGCAGGCGTTCCGCACCGCCATTGACGGCGTCATCGCCGCCCGACCAGACGCGATTGTCATCGCGGGTGATCTCTTTCATTCCGTCCGTCCCACGAACTACGCCATCGTCTTTGCGTTCAGACAATTCCAGCGGCTTCGCGAAGCTCTTCCTGACGCGCCCGTGGTGCTCATCGCCGGCAACCACGACACGCCCCGCACCGTGGAGACCGGGTCCATTCTCCGATTATTCGAGGAGCTTGGTGTCTCCGTGGCGACGGACGAACCCCGGCGGCTGGTCTTTCCTGACCTCGATCTCAGTATCTTCGCCGTGCCGCGCGAGGCAATCCTGTCTGCCGAGCCCCCCGCGCTTCTGCCGGAACGTTCCCAGAAACACCAGGTGCTGGTGGCGCACTTCGAAGTCGAGGGGGAATATCCGCTCGGCCATGTCGCCACCGATTACGGCGGAACCGTCATCAACCGCCGTGAACTGCACCTGGAGGATTGGAGCTACATCGCCCTGGGACACTATCACACCCAGCACCAAGTGGCCCGAAATGCCTGGTATGCCGGATCCCTCGACTTCATCGGACCCAATATCTGGGGCGAGGCAGCGGACGATGTGGACCACGGCTCCCACGGAAAAGGGTGGCTCCTCATCGATCTGGAGACGCAGCGGGTGGAGCGCAGGCCGGTGCCCGCATCTCGAGCGGTTCTCGATCTCGAGCCGGTAGGGGCGGAGGGCCAGTCCGCCGGGGCGCTGGACGCCATGATCGCGGAGCGTATCGCCGCCATTCCCGGCGGCATCTCCGACCAGATCGTGCGACAGCGGGTGTTCGACATTCCACGGTATGTCGCGCGGGAAATGAACCATGCCGCCGTTCGCGGCTTTAAGGCGGACGCGCTGCACTTCCAGCTCGATTTTCGGAGGCCGGTCTCTCATCGCACCACGGGCGTCGGCGCACCTGGTCGGCGGCAGACCCTGCCGGAGCTGGTGAGCTCCTATCTCGAGCGCCGGCCGCTACCGGCCGAGATCGATCGGGCCGAGTTTACCCGGCTGGGGCGGGATCTGATGGAAAGCGTCGAGCGCGATCTGGCGGGGGCCTGATGCGGATCAACCGCCTGCGCTTAGTGAATTTCCGGCAGCACGAGAACACCGAGATCGAGTTCGGCCCTGGGCTGACCGGAATCATCGGCCCTAACGGGTCTGGAAAGACGACGCTGCTCGAGGCAATCGCCTGGGCGATGTACGGCATGTCGGCCGCCCGGGGCAGCCGGGAGACGCTTCGACGCCGGGGGGCGCCTCACAAGGCGAGGGTCGCGGTCGAGGTCGACTTCACGCTCGGAGCCCATTCGTATCGCGTGGTCCGTTCGCTCAACAGCGCCGAGCTGTACCAGGATGGAGACCAGTCAGCGGTTGCCAACAGCATCGGCGCCGTCACGGAGCGGGTTACCCGGCTCCTGGGAATGACCCGAGACCAGTTCTTCAACACGTACTTCACCGGGCAGAAGCAGCTCACCGTCATGGCTGCGATGAGCGCGCCCGAGCGAGCCCAGTTTCTCTCGCAGGTTCTCGGATACGAACGCCTCCGCATCGCTCAGGAGCGTTTAAAGGAAAGGCGCTCGACACTGCGTGCCCGGCTCGAAGGACTTCGGACGGGGCTGCCTGATGGCGCCGAGTTGGAGGCCGCCAGGAAGCAGGCCGACGAGCGAGCGGAAGCGGCCGGACGAGCGGAAACGACCGCGGCCAGGGCGAGCGAGGCGGCTGAGCAGCGACTGGCGACCATCCGGCCGCAGTGGGACAAGCTCCAGCAACTGCGGGAGGCTGCGCTGGTGCTGGAGGCGGAGGTCAAGCTCGCTGACCAGAAGGCCGCCGCCACCTCAGAGCGGGCCGCGCGGCTGGAGCAGGAGGCGGCAGAGGCCGCCGCAACGCGCCTGAAGCTGGAGGAGGTCCACCGCCGTCTTGCGCCACTCCCCACGCTTCGCGCCGAGGCACAGGCTCTGGAGCGTCAGGCCGAGGCATACGCGGCTCGGAAGAGCTACCAGGCCCAGTTGGATGAAGTGCGGGCGCATCTCGCGTCCACTCTTGAACGGATCACCCGGCTCCCCTCGAAGGAGCTACTGGGCGAAGTGCTCGATCGGGTCAATGCCGCGCGCACCTCGCTCACAGCCGCTGCCCTCGAATCGGAAGAGCGCCGCACTGTCTGGGTTCGTGATGCTCAGGACGCCAAGACCAAGCGGCAGGGGCTGCTCGACCAGTTCCACGAGCTCAAGGAGCAGCGGCAGAGGATCGTCAAGGCGGGGGCCGAGGGCGTCTGTCCCACCTGCGCCCGTCCGCTTGGCGTAGAGTACGCCAAGGTGCTGGAGCTGCTCGACGGCCAGATCGAGGAGGTGCGCTCCAATGGCAACTATTACAAGCAGCGCATCGACCAGCTGCAACAGGAACCGCCGCTACTCACCGAGATCGATCAGCGGCGGATCGCGCTGGAACGCCAGCTTTCCAATGCCACCACCGAGCAGGGGCGGCTCCACGCCCTGGCCCATGAGGCTGGTCCCCTCCGCGAGGAACAGAAGCGACTGTTGTTGCGGGTGGGCGACTTGGAGGGATCGCTCGAGGGGCTCGCCGATTCCTACGACCAGGCTCACCATGAAGCCGTGGTGCGCGCGACCCGCGCCCTCGAGCCACTCGCGCTGCAGGCGGAACGGTTGCGTGTCGTCGCCGACCGGAGCGAGGCCATCGCCGTTGACCTGCGGACAGCCCGTGCGGCGGCGGCCGAGACCGCGGAGGCTATCGCCGATCTGCGTGGCCGCCTGGCCGGGCTGGGCTATAGCGAATCGGGCTTTAAGGCCTTTCGCGATACCGAGCAGGCCGCGGAACGTGCGCGCCGCGAGGCAGAGCTGGCCCTGGTACGCGCCAAAGCCGAGCGGAGTGCCGCGGCTGAAGCAGTGGAGGCGGTCATTCGGCGACAGGCAGAGCGTGACAAACGGGAACGGGCGGCCACCGAGACCGCCGGCGAGCTTGTACTGCACCAGGAGCTGGACCGGGCGCTGACCGATCTGCGAGACGACCTCAATTCGAGCCTGCGTCCCGATCTCTCCGACCTCGCATCCGGTTTCCTGAGCGAGCTTACCCACGGGCGCTACGTTGAGCTCGAGCTCGACGAGAACTATGCAGCGACGGTGCTGGATAATGGTGATGCTCAGACCGTCATATCCGGTGGCGAGGAGGACGTAGCCAACCTGGCGTTCCGTCTGGCCATCAGCCAAATGATCGCCGAGCTCGCGGGGCAGCCCCTCTCCCTGCTCATCCTCGACGAGATCTTCGGTTCTCTCGACGAAACCCACCGGAACGCCGTGACCGACCTGCTCCGCGGCCTGGCCGACCGCTTCTCGCAAGTCATCCTTGTCACCCATATCGAGTCGTTGCGTGACAGCGTCGACCACGTGGTTCGGGTCGGCTTCGATCTTGCAAGCGGAGTGGCCTCGGTCCGCGACGAGCCGCTTGGGGACCGCGATGTGGCGGCCTGACCGGAGTATGCGGGGTCCGGAGCGCGCGACAACGCGCGACATAGATTCACTGAATCGCGTCTTCACAGAGGCCTTCACGGACCGGTATAGCCGGGACGGTCTGGTCGGCGTGCGGGTTCCCCAGCTGAACAATCTGGTCTGGCGGTATGCCCTCGAAGATGCCGGCGAGGGCTCCATGGTCTGGCGTGATGCCGAAGGTCAGATGGTCGCGTTCAACATGGTTCACCGCTCTGGGGCAGAGGGATGGATGGGGCCCCTGGCCGTGCGCCCCGACCGCCAGGGGGAGGGTTTGGGGTCCGCCATGGTGCGGACGGGTATCGAGTGGCTACGCTCCCAGGGGGCAACGACCATCGGCCTGGAAACGATGCCCCGGACCGTCGATAACATCGGGTTTTACAGTAGGATAGGCTTGGTGCCGGGGCACCTGACGGTAACCTTGATTCACGACGTGCCTCGCCGATCCAGTGGCTCCGTGGAACTACTCTCCCGTGCCGGTTCATCCTGGGCGGAGGGGCTGGAGGAGTGCCACCGCTTGACCGACCGGCTCCTTCCTGGCGTCGATTTCACCCGGGAGCTGGTGTTGACCCGAGATCTGGGCATCGGCGACACCACCCTCTTTCGTGAGGGGCGAACCCTGACCGGATTCGCCCTTTGGCACTCAACTCCTTTGGCCGCTGGCCGGCCCAAGGATGAGCTGCGGGTGCTCAAGCTGGTGTCGGCCACGCCCTACGCATTCGAGCGTCTGATCCAGGCAGTGCAGCTCTCGGCCACCATGGAACGGGTCAATCGGGTGGCGATTCGCTGCCAGACGGAGTTCAGTCCCGCTTACCTTAAGCTCGTAGAGCTGGGGTACCGGGTCCACTGGACCGACCTGCGGATGCTGCTGCAGGGCTTTCCTCAGCGTCCTCCCGTCGAGGGGGTGCTGATGTCGAACTGGGAGATCTAGTGCGGTCTGTTTCCGAAAGGCGATAGCCATGTGTGGCATAGTTGGATTCATGGGAATGACCGGGGGCCAGGAAGCCGCTCTCACCGCTCTCATCCACAAGATGTCGACCTGCTTGACGCACCGGGGTCCGGATGATTCTGGGGTGTGGGTGGACGAGAGGGTGGGCCTCGCTTTGGGCCATCGCCGGCTGTCGATTCTGGATCTCTCGCCCATGGGCCATCAGCCGATGGCGTCACGCTGTGGCCGCTACATCACCACCTTCAATGGGGAGATTTACAACTATCTCGACATTCGCGCCGAGCTCGAAGCAGGCGGGGTAACTCAATGGAGGGGCCACTCCGACACCGAGGTGATTCTCGCCGCAATCTCGCGGTGGGGAATCGGACCCACGCTCGAGCGCATGACGGGGATGTTCGCGTTAGCTGTCTGGGATCATGCCGAGCGGACGTTGCATATCGCTCGTGACCGGCTCGGCGAGAAGCCGCTCTACTATGGCTGGCTGAACGGCACCCTCGTATTCGCGTCGGAGCTCAAGGCGCTGCGAGGGCACCCGTATTGGAAGGGAGAAATCGATCGCAATGCCCTGGTGCTTTTCCTGCGTCACGGCTACGTCCCGGCTCCTTATTCGATCTATACCGGGATTCGGAAGCTGTGGCCGGGAACCTTCCTATCGGTCCGTCCGGATGGGGCGTCCAAGGAGAGCCATTATTGGTCGGCGCGCGACGTCGCCGAGAAAGGTGTGCGCGAGCCCTTCGAGGGCAGCGACTCCGAGGCCCGGGATGCGCTGGAAGGCTTGTTGTCTCGAGCCGTCGGCCGCCAGATGGTGGCGGATGTGCCGCTGGGCGCTTTCCTCTCAGGCGGTATCGACTCGTCGACCGTCGTAGCGCTGATGCAGGCGCAGAGCGCTCGTCCGGTGCAGACCTTCACCATCGGCTTCCGCGAGCCAGGTCACAACGAGGCGGAACACGCGAAAGCCGTTGCCCGGCATCTCGGCACTGACCACACCGAGCTGTACGTGACCGCGGACGAGGCTATGAAGGTGATCCCGCGCCTGCCAGAGCTTTACGATGAGCCGTTCTCGGATCCTTCGCAGATCCCGACCTTCCTCGTGGCGCAGCTAGCCCGGCGCAAGGTCACCGTGAGCCTGTCGGGCGACGGGGGCGACGAGTTGTTCGCGGGCTACAACCGCCATTTCATCGGGCGCGACCTGTGGAATAGGGTCGGATGGCTGCCTCGGAGTGCGCGCGGAATCCTCGCCAACGCCATCACCACGGTTTCGCCGGGCCAGTGGAACCGGGTCCTGGAAACACCCCTGGCGCTGGCCCCCAGCCGGCTGCGCTATCCCAACCCCGGAGAAAAACTACACAAGCTGGCCCTGGTGCTGGGTGCCCGGGATTCGGACGAGGTATACCTCGGGCTCACATCTCACTGGAAACAGCCGGCATCGGTCGTCCTGTCGGCTACCGATCCTGGCACGGCGGCAGCCAACGGTCATCGGGCTGCCGCACTGTCCGATTTCACCCAGCGCATGTTGTTTCTGGATCTTATCGGGTACCTGCCCGACGATATCCTGGTAAAAGTCGACCGCGCGGCAATGGGCGTGAGCCTGGAAACCCGGGTACCAATGCTCGATCATCAGGTCGTCGAGTTTGCGTGGCGCTTGCCCCTGTCCCTGAAGATTCGTGGGGGCCAGGGCAAATGGCTGCTGCGCCAGGTCCTGCATAAATTCGTGCCGTGTGAGCTGACCGACCGGCCTAAAACGGGATTCGATGTCCCAATCGGCGACTGGCTTCGGGGGCCGCTGCGTGGCTGGGCCGAATCCCTACTGGACGAGGAGCGGCTGCTGCGCGAGGGATTCTTCGATCCCAGCCAGATCCGCACCAGGTGGAACGAGCACCTCGCGGGCCAGCGAGATTGGCAGCAGTCGGTGTGGAACGTTCTGATGTTTCAGGCGTGGCTTGAGAGGGAAAGTGAGGGCAGCCAGAAGGACGACGAGCTCCCCACCGACACCTACACCGCCCGGGCGACGTCCTTGTAGAGCGCGACAGTTCTCTCGACGGTGTGGGTGAGAGTAAAGCTGCGCTCGTAAAGCTTGCGGGCGCTCCGCCCCATGCGCACCCGCAGCTCTGGGCTGTCGAGCAACTGCTTCAGCCGTCGGCGCAGTCCTTCCACGTCCGCCTGAGGTACGGTGAAGCCGGTCTCACCGTCCCGCACCGATTCCGAAATCCCCCCCACGGCAGAAGCGATGACTGGAAGCCCCGCACGCATGGCTTCCAGAATACTGCGCGGAAACCCTTCCCAGTTGGTGATGAGCAAGGCCACCTGGGCCTGGGCGAGCCGTGCGTCGACATCCATGCGCTGGCCCCAGAACTGAATCCGGTCGACCAGCCCCAGCCGGTCGCTCAGTGCCCGGGCCTCGGAAAGCAACGGCCCATCGCCGATGAGGTCGAGCCGCCAGGGCTCCTGCATCAGCCCGGCCAAGGCGTGGAACAACGTCGCGTGATCTTTTTGCCGCTCGAAGCGGGCGACCATCGCCAGGCGCACCGGCAAGGCGGAAGGATCAGCGAGCAACGCCTGGTCGATGTCGGGCATGCCATTGTGGATCGTCACTACCTTGTCGCTGGAAGCAATGCCGTACGCCAGAGCCAGCTGCCGATCGAACTCGGAGACCGTGATGATCCTGGATGCAAACGGC
>Ga0136617_10003594_pt1 | contig 13863 bp, 10 predicted proteins | sample AntDrymUQ3222106_2_FD_129672 | JGI IMG/M metagenome (GOLD analysis project Ga0136617, IMG submission 129672) | Polar desert sand microbial communities from Dry Valleys, Antarctica - metaG UQ322 (21.06) | ecosystem: Environmental > Terrestrial > Soil > Desert | place: Antarctica: Dry Valley... | reverse complement strand
TCGCCGGTGCGCTCGCGCCAGGCTTCGTGCGTGAGGTCCTCGGCACCGACGAGCGGAACGTGATCATCATCGTCGCGCCGGCGGGCTTGGGCGTCATCGCGGGAATCGGGCTCCTGACGCTGGTCCGCAAGCGGATCGGCCATCCGCACGCGATCGGGCTCGGCCTCGGGCTCTGCGCGCTGGCCCTCGTCGGTCTCGCAGGCGCGCGCCCTGTCGCGAACCTGTTCCGCCGTGCGGCGACGTCGGCGGAGCTCGGTGAAGCGTTCCCGTTCTTCGTCATCGTGGTCGCCGTGATCGCCTTCGCGTTCGGCATCGCCTACGCATTCATCACGGTCCCGGCCATGACGCTCATTCAGCTCCAGCTGCACGACGAGATCCGAGGGCGCATCTTCGGTGTCTTGAACGTGCTCGTCTCGGTATTCAGCTTCCTGCCGCTGGTGATCGTCGGTCCCATCGCGGACGTGTGGGGCGTCGCGCCAGTCTTCCTCGGGTTCGCGGTGATCGTCGCCGCGACCTGGTTCGGGAGCCGCCGCGTGCGGAAGGGATTGCAAGCGGCGCCAGCCTGAGCCTCGAGTGTGCCGGAGCTAGCGGTACCTGGCCGTTAGACTCGTCCCTACGTGAGGTCTTCACCTCGCCGCACGTTCTCCCTCTATCTCAGGCGCCACGCGACCCGCCTCGTCCTCGGCGCCCTCGGCATGACCGTCGGAGCGGTCCTCGCCGTCGTACCTCCGAGGTTCATCGGGCAGATCGTCGACGCCTTGAATGTGGGGACGGAGCTCGGCGTCGTCATCGCCCTGGCGCTCGGAAGCGTGTCGTTCGCGGCCGCCGAGGCGGCCGTGCGCGGCTTCTCGCGCTACCAGATCATCAACGCCTCACGCCGGATCGAGTACGAGATGCGCAACGACCTGCTCGCGCATCTGCAGACGATGCATCTTGGCTACTTCCAGCATCAGCGCATCGGCGACCTCATGGCGCGGCTGACCAACGACCTCACCGCGGTCCGGCAGATGTACGGGTTCGGCATTGTCATGAGCGCGAGCACCACGATGCTCTTGCTCTTCACCGTCGTGTCGATGGTCGGAGTAAGCGTGAAGCTCACGATCCTCACGCTGCTGCTGATGCCGGTCGCGTCCGGCACCTTTTGGATCGTCGGTCGCAGGGTCCATCACAAGTTCCAGCAGCTGCAGTCCCAGTTCGGCGAGATGTCCACGAAGGCGCAGGAGAACTTCTCCGGCATCCGCGTGGTGAAGGCCTTCTCCCAGGAGGAGCCGGAGATCGCCTCGTTCGCGGAAGTGAATGAGGAGTACGTGCGCCGTGCTGTCGATCTCGCGAGGCTGAACAGTCTCATCTGGCCGGCGATGGCGTTCATCATGGGCATCGCGGTCCTGGCGACGCTGTACGTCGGCGGGCGCGACGCGATCGAAGGTCAGCTCACTATCGGTCAGCTGATCCAATTCATCGCGTATCAGAACCTCATCTCCTGGCCGATGATCGCGTTCGGCGAGATCACCAACATCTTCCAGCAGGGCTGGGCCTCGCTCCTGCGGCTGCAGGAGATCTTCAACGCGCGCGCATCGATCACCGAACCCGTGGATCCCGTCGACGCCGCGATCCGGGGCGAGGTGGAGCTCCGGGGCGTGTCGTTCGCCTACGGGCAGAGCATCATCCTCCGCGACGTCTCGTTCAAGGTCCCCGCGGGTGGCTCGCTCGCGATCGTGGGCGCCACAGGGTCCGGGAAGTCGACCATCGTCAACCTCGTCCCGAGGCTCTTCGACCCCCAGCAGGGCGATGTCCTCATCGACGGCGTCGATGTCAAGCGCTACCCGCTCGAGAAGCTCCGACGCGCGGTGGGATACGTGCCCCAGGAGACCTTCCTCTTCTCGGTCCCGCTCCGCGAGAACGTCGGCTTCGGCGCGGCGGAGATGCTGACGGACACGCAGCTGCAGTGGGCGGGCGACGTGTCGCAGCTGAACAAGGACGTGGAAGACTTCCCCGCGCGCTTCGACACGATGGTCGGCGAGCGCGGCGTGACACTGTCGGGTGGCCAGAAGCAGCGGACAGCGATCGCGCGCGCCGTGGCGAAGGACCCGCGGATCCTGATCCTCGACGACGCGCTGTCCGCGGTGGACACCTACACGGAAGCCGAGATCCTTCGCCGCCTTCGTGGCGTGATGCGCGAGCGCACCAGCATCGTCGTCGCGCACCGGATCTCGACGGTCAAGGACGCTGACGAGATCCTGGTGCTCGAGGGTGGGCGCATCGTCGAGCGTGGCCCGCATGCGGAGCTGCTCCGATCGAAGGGCCGCTACGCGCAGATGTACCGGCGTCAGCTCCTCGAGGAGGAGCTCGAGGTCGACGAGGAGCGCGACCAGCGCGACAAGCGTCTCCGCGCAGAGCAACGGGACGAGCCGAGCCCGGCCGCACCGCGGCTGCCCAGCGAGCGCTTGGGATTGCAGGACTGACCGTGGGACACGGTCACGGCGGTGGCGGGGGCAGCGGCGGCTTCGTTCACGATGACGAGATCCTCGGCAAGGCCTACGACGCCACGCTCACGCGCAGGCTCGTCTCCTACCTCAAGCCGTATGGTCGTCAGGTCGCGCTCGCCGTCGTCCTGCTGTTCCTGATGTCGGCGACGCAGATCCTCCCGCCGGTCATCGCGAAGTTCATCATCGACACCGCGATCTCCCCCGCGGTGAGCGGGGCGATCACGCAGGCCGAGGGATTCGCGCGGCTGGCGATGCTCGGTGCCGCGTTCGTCGCGGTCCTCGCGGCCGCATCGGGGTTCCGGTTCTGGCAGAACGTGCTCACGACGAGCATCGGCCAACGCGCGATGTACGACCTGCGCCTGCAACTGTTCCGGCACCTGCAGTACCTGTCGCTCGGCTTCTTCGACCGTAACCCGGTGGGCCGTCTCATGACGCGGATCACGAACGACATCGACGCGCTGACGGAGATGGTCAGTCGGGGCGTGGTGTCCATCTTCGGCGACCTCTTCACCCTCGCGGCCGTCATGGTCGTGATGCTCCTCCTCGATGCGCGGCTCGCGCTGCTCACCTTCCTGGTCATCCCGGTCCTCGTCGGGATCACCGCGTTCTTCCGCGGGATGATGCGCGACTCCTTCCGAGCGATCCGGATCCGGCTCGCCCGGGTCAACGCGTACCTCAACGAGACGCTGTCGGGGATGTCCATCGTGCAGCTCTTCACGCGCGAGCGTGCCACCTTCGCCCAGTTCGACGACCTGAACGAGGATCTGTACCAGGCGAATCGCGGTGCCGTACGTGCGATGAGCACGTTCCAGCCGTCGATCATGTTCACGCGCGCCGTGACGTCCGCGATGCTCTTCGTGGCCGGAGGCTACTGGATCATTCGCGGCGAGCTGACCATCGGTACGCTCTCGGCCTTCTGGCTGCTGCTCGAGCAATTCTTCCGGCCGATCCTCGATCTCGCCGAGCGATACAACATCCTGCAGGCCGCGATGGCCTCGTCGGAGCGCGTGTTCACGCTGCTCGACACCGAGGCCACCATTGTGGATCCGCCGGATCCTGTCGAGCTCGAGCATGTCCGTGGCGAGGTGCGCTTCGACAAGGTCTCGTTCGCGTACAACGAGCCGGATTGGGTGCTCCGCGACGTCGACTTCACGATCTCGGCGGGGGAGAGCGTGGCCATCGTCGGCGCGACCGGGGCGGGCAAGACCTCGATCATCAGCCTCATCTCGAGGTTCTATGACGTGCAGCGCGGGGGCATCCTGCTGGACGGCGTCGATCTCCGGCGCATGCGCCAGCGTGACGTGCGCCGCCACGTCGGTGTCGTCCTACAGGACCCTTTCATCTTCGCTGGTACCGTCGCGTCGAACATCCGCCTCAACGACTCGGCGATCACGGACGAGCAGGTGCGATGGGCTGCCCGGTTCGTGAACGCGGACAAGTTCATCGAACGGCTGCCGGACCGATACGACACGGTGGTGACCGAGCGCGGCTCGACGCTCTCGGTCGGCCAAAAGCAGCTGCTCGCCTTCGCGCGCGCGATCGCGTTCAACCCCGAGATCATGCTGGTGCTGGACGAGGCCACGTCGTCGGTCGACACGGAAACGGAGCGCCTCATCCAGGACGCGCTGCAGAAGCTCATGCGTGGCCGTACGTCCATCGTGATCGCGCACCGGCTGTCGACGATCCAGAACGTCGACCGCATCCTCGTCCTGCACAAGGGGCGGCTCGTCGAGGCCGGATCGCACCGCGACCTGCTCGCGCGACGTGGCGTCTACCATCGCCTCTACGAGCTGCAGTACCGAGCCCATGAGACGGCCCAGACCTAGCGCGCGGGCGCTCGCGCCGCTGCTCGCGGTCGTTCTCATCGTTGCCGCGTGCAACATCACGCAGCCGGAGCCGGCGACGCGCCAGAGTCCGGCTCGCGTTCCGGCGGCCCAGCCCCTCGCAGCGGACAAGATCCAGCTCCTCCACACGAACGACATCCACGGAAAGCTCGAGGCGACCAGCGTCTCGAGCGGCACAAGCGGCTTCGAGCAGGGTGGCATGGCGGCACTGGCGGCGTGGGTGGCGCAGATCCGCTCGCGCGCGCCGGAACGCACGCTCCTGCTCGATGGCGGCGACGCCTGGCAAGGGACCTTCACGTCGAACTCGAACCGGGGCGAGGCCGTGACGAAGGCGATGTCGCTGATGCGCTACGACGCGCAGGCACTCGGGAACCACGACTTCGACTGGGGCCAGGACACCCTCGCGCAGCGCGCGAAGGAGGCGTCCTTCCCGTTCCTGGCCGCGAATCTCCGCGACACCTCGGGGGCGATCCCGGCGTACGCGAAGCCGTGGATCGTGAAGGACGTGGGCCTCGCGAAGGTCGGGGTCATCGGCCTCACCAACCCGCGCTCGGCCACGATCGTGAAGGCCGCGAGCATCTCGGGGCTGACGTTCCTGCCGGCGGTCGAGACCGTGAAGCAATACCTTCCGGACGTACGGGCGGCGGCCGACATCATCGTCGTGCTCACGCACATCGGGATCGACGAGGACACGCTGCTCGCACAGCAGGTCCCCGATATCGACATCATCGTGGGCGGACACACGCATCTCCCTCTGCGTACCGCTCGCTCGATCGGCAAGACGAAGATCTTCCAGGCGGGCGCGTACACGGAGAACCTCGGACGCGTCGAGATCACCGTGGACAAGGCGACGCGGAAGCCGACCGCCGTCAGCGGCGCCGACGTGCTCATCCCGATCGCATCAGGCGTCGTGAAGCCGGATCCGGAAATCGCCGCACTCGTCGCGCAGCGACGCGCGGAGGGCGCCGCGGTCACGGCCCGCGTCATCGGGACGGCCGGGGCACCGCTCGAGGGTGTCCGTGGGACGGAGGTGCCGCTCGGGAACCTGATCGCCGACGCCCTGCTCGAGTACGGGCGTGCACAGGCGTGGCGATCGGACGTCGCGTTCTACAACCAGGCGGGTGTACGTGCGTCGCTGCCCGCCGGTGACATCACGTTCGGGCAGCTGTACCAGGTGCTGCCCTTCGCCAACACGATCGTCCAGGTGGAGCTGACTGGCGCGCAGCTCCGCGAGGTGTTCGAGGGCGCCTCGGGCTCGGCCGGACGGCTGCATGTCGCCGGGGGGAGCTTCGTCTACCGGCTTTCGAACGCGCCGGGGCAGCGCCTGCTCGAGGCGAAGGTGGCGGGTGCGCCTCTTGACGAGGCGCGGACCTACCGCATCGTGACGATCGACTACCTCTATACCGGCGGCGATGGCCACACCGGCTTCGGCAAGGGGACGAACGTGAAGGTCGGCGATGTGGAGGTGGACGTGGTCGCGGCGTACATCTCCGCACACTCGCCGCTGAACCCCCAGCTGGAAGGCCGGATCGTGCAGCAATGACGCCCGTGCATCCAGGGCCGGGGCGCGCCTCAGCCCTGGCAGTCGAGCTGCTGGCTCTGGCCGAGGAGGCCGCGCGCGCGGCGGGCGAGATCCTGCTCGAGCGCTGGCGCGGGCCCGCCACCGGTGTCACCACGAAATCGAGCCAGACCGATCCGGCTTCTGATGCCGATCGCGCCGCCGAGGTCGCGATCGTCAGCCGGATCCACGCCGCGCGTCCCGACGATGCGATCGTCGCCGAAGAAGGGGGCGCGACCGCCGGCGGGAGCGGCATCCGCTGGCTCATCGACCCTCTCGACGGCACGGTGAATTACCTGTACGGCGTTCCGCAGTGGTCGGTCAGCATCGCCGCGCTCGAGGGCAACGAGGCCGTCGCCGGCGTCGTGCACGATCCCGTGCGCGGCGAGCTGTTCGTCGCGTCTCGCGGCGGCGGCGCCTGGTGCGGCGTCGAGCGGCTCTGCGTCTCCTCGGAGACGGACCCTGCGCGCGTCCTGCTGATGACGGGGTTCTCCTATGTGGCTGAGGAGCGTGTGATCCAGGCGCGGCAGCAGGCCCAGCTTGTCGCGCGTGTGCGTGACCTCCGTCGCTTCGGGTCCGCCGCGCTCGATCTCGCGTGGACGGCGGCGGGACGGGCCGACGCTTATCTCGAGACCGTCGCGAACCCGTGGGATTGGGCTGCCGGCGTCCTGCTCGTGCGTGAAGCGGGCGGGCAGGTCAGCGAGGTGCCGGGAGTGCGTTCGGGCGTGCCGGGTCTGCTCGCGAGCGGTCCCGGTGTCCACGACGCTCTGTTCGCGCTCGCCAACGCACGAGCGTGACAGCGCCGTAAACTGATGCCATGACGATCGACGTGAAGCTCGAGGCGCGGCCGATCGACTTCGAGCATGACGTCGTCCAGAAGCGCCCGATCACCGAGCAGGCGGGCCTCGGCACTCCGGCCCCAGAACGCCCGACCCCCGGCATCCTTGCGAGCGACGACAACATCGTGTTCACCACGGTCCAGAACCTTGTGAACTGGGCACGGTCCCGCAGCCCCTGGCCGCTTGGGTACGGGCTCGCATGCTGCGCGATCGAGATGATGGCCAGCGCCATGTCGCACCATGACCTTTCGCGCTTCGGAGCCGAGGTATTCCGTTCGAGCCCGAGGCAGGCGGACGTGATGATCGTCGCGGGCACGGTGACCCACAAGATGGCGCCGCGCCTGCGACGCCTCTACGAGCAGATGCCTGAGCCGAAGTGGGTGATCGCGATGGGGAACTGCGCATCGAGCGGTGGCGAATTCTGGGACAGCTACGCGACGCTCCAGGGCGTCGACACGATCGTCCCTGTCGACGTGTACGTTCCGGGCTGCCCGCCGCGACCCGAGGCGCTCACCGAGGGCGTGCTGCGGCTCAGGGAGAAGATCGCAAGAGGCGGGTAGCATCGCTCTCTCCCGCTGGAGACGCACGGCTCGACCCGCTGCTTCTCGCCCGCGTACAGTTACGCATCCGTGGAACGCGAGCAGATCCGGGTCTGGCTGGATACGACCGACCAGGTGCGGTCGGCGTGTGACCTCGATCTCCTGTTGTTCTTCACGCGGCATTCACACGTCCTGCTGACGACCGAGCAGATCGTGAACTTCGTCGGGTACAGCCAGAGCGAGGTTGCCGAGGCGCTCGAGCACCTGCTGGAGGCGGGCCTCGTGACACGGCTCAAGGGTCGGGCGGCCGATGCGGACCTGTACATCTTCAACGGCAGTGGCCGCGGTGCGCCACTGTCATCGCTGCTCGACCTCGCCTCGACCCGCGACGGCCGGCTTGCCGTCATCGACGTGCTCCCGAAGCCCACGCGTACCCCACGGGGTGCCCTCGTCGCCCTTCGTGCCGGCGAGCGGCTTAGGCGGGCTGGCTGAACGAGGCGATGGGGGTGTTGACGGAGCGCGATCTCGTTAGGACCGGTATCGCGGGCCTCGACGCGCTCCTATCGGGTGGCGTGCCGCGGCGGAACATCGTCCTCGTCGAGGGCGCGGTCGGGACCGGCAAGACGACGCTCGGCGTCGAGTTCGTGTATCGCGGCGCGAGCGTCTTCGACGAGCCAGGCATCATCGTGCTCTTCGAGGTCTCGCCCGCGAAGCTCATCCGCGACGCCGCGGGCTTTGGCTGGGACCTTCCCGCGCTCGAGCGCGACGGACGCGTCCGGATCATCTTCACGACACGCGAGGTCTTTCGCCAGGAGATCCAGCAGGCCGACAGCCTCCTGCTGGAGCAGGCCGCGAAGATGAGAGCGCGTCGCATCTTCGTGGATGGCGTGGCCGGCATGGGGACGGACGTGCTGGAGCCGCGCGAAGCGTTCCACGTCTTTGTGGAGGGCCTCCAGCGCGAGGATCTCACGCCGGTCCTGGCGCTCGAGGCCGCCGCGTTGCGGGACGGGTCCGCCCTGCCGGAGGAGTCCATCGCCGACACGGTGATCCGGCTGTCCCTCGAGGACGTCGCGCGCGCGTCGGTGCGGTCGCTCGAGATCGCGAAGTCCCGGGGACACGACTACCAGATGGGCCGGCACTCCTTCCGCATCATCGACGGGAGAGGCATCGAGGCGTACCGCCGCGTCCAGGCGCCGAGGGTCGCTGCGCGCGATCGAGCCGCGGCCTTCGATACGACGAAACGCGCCTCCACCGGGGTCCCCGGCCTCGACGAGATCGTGAACGGCGGCTATTTCCATGGCAGCACGACGGTCGTCGCCGGCATCTCGGGCGTGGGCAAGAGCGTGATGGCCCTGCAGTACATTGCCGAGGGCGCTCGCCTCGGGGAGCGCAGCCTCATGCTCACGCTCGACGAGCAGATCCCGCAGGTCATTCGGAACGCGAGCACGATCGGCATCGACCTCGAGCCCTTGATCGACCGCGGTCTCGTCAAGCTCCACTTCGACCCGCCGCAGGAGATCGAGGTCGATCATCACTTCCACACGATTGAGCAGATCGTCGCGGAGTTCCGTCCGGTTCGTGTGGTCATCGACAGCCTCTCTACCTATGGCTCGAGCCTCGGCACGCGCGGCCGGCTGTTCCGCGACTTCTTCCACGCCTTGATCGCGCTCATGAAGGAAAATCAGATCGCGGCGGTGTACAACCACGAGAACCCCGAGATGCTCGGGATGTCGTCGATGATGGGCGACTTCGCGATGAGCTCCCTTGTCGACAACATCCTGCTCTTGAACTGGGTCGAGCTCGGCGACGAGTTCCGGCTCGGCCTCACCGTCGCGAAGATGCGCGCGAACAGGACCGTTCACGTGACACACGAGTGCGAAGTCATCGATGGTCAGGGCATGCGCGTGCTGCCGCGGCGCCTGCGGGTCCCACCGACCCAGCCGTTCGCCATGTACGGCGGCCTGATATCGCGATCGCCCACGCGCTGGCCAGGGAATCCCGTTCCCGACGGCAAGGAGTAGGGGCCGCCCGTGGCCGACCGGGATCTCTTGGACGGAGGGACGTGGTCGCGGCGACGAGGATCCTGCCTACACTGACCTGTGCCGGTGACCACCGATACCGAGACCCTCGAGATCCGGGGCGCGACCCCGATCGAGCTGCCGACGATCGAGACCGACGACGGGCTCGAGACAGAAGAGCTCATCCTCAACATGGGCCCGCAGCATCCGTCCACGCACGGCGTCCTGCGGCTGGTGCTGAAGCTCTCGGGCGAGAAGGTCGTCGAGTGCGTGCCAGTGATGGGCTACCTGCACCGCGGGCTCGAGAAGATCTTCGAGTGGCGGACGTACCACCAGGGCATCCGCTATGCGGACCAGGCGGACTATGTCTCGAACATGCTGAACGAGCACGCCTACACCGGCGCGATGGAGGCCATCGGAGGCATCGAGGTCCCGCGTCGTGCGGAGTACCTGCGGGTGATCGTCGACGAGCTCTCGCGCTGCGCGTCGCACCTCGTGTGGCTGGGGACCTTCGGCCTGGACGTCGGCGCGACGACGCCGGTGCTTTGGTGCTTCCGAGACCGCGAGGAGATCCTCGACATGTTCGAGGAGATCTGCGGGTCTCGCATGAACTTCAACTACTACAGGCCGGGCGGCCTGCTCTACGACTTTCCGCCCGGACTGCTCGGGAAGCTCGGCAGGTTCCTCGACCGTTTCGAGAAGCACATCGACCAGGACTACGTGACGCTGCTCGACCAGAACGAGATCTTCCTCGAGCGGACGATGGGCGTCGGGGTCATCCCCCCGGACATCGCGAAGGCGTACGGCGTCACGGGACCGATGCTGCGCGGCTCCGGCGTCGACTGGGACCTCCGGCGTGACCGCCCGTACTCCATCTACCACGAGCTGACGACGGTGAAGCCGGTGGTCGCGAGCGAAGGCGACGCATACGCACGCTATCGGGTGCGTCTTGGCGAGATGCGGCTCGCGATCCAGATCGTCCGCGAGTGCATCGACAAGCTGCCTGGCGGTTCCGTCCGTGCCCGGCTCGGCCACGTCTGGAAGTGCCCGCCCGGCGAGGCCTATTACACGGTCGAAGGCGCAAAGGGCGAAACAGGCGTCTACATGATCAGCGACGGCCGCTCACCGAACCCATTCCGCGCGAAGTACCGCGGCCCGTCGTTCCTGAATTTGCAGATCCTGCCATGGCTGCTGCGCGGGCGGCTCGTCGGTGACGTCGTCGCCATCCTCGGCTCCATCGACATCGTCCTCGGGGACGTCGACCGTTGAACGAGTTTGTGAACGAGCGAGGAGGGCTGTGCCCGACGAGCGAGTCCAGCAGCCTTGAGCAGGTCGTCGAGTCACGGAGGCGCCTGCCGACGGGACGAGCGACTTGACGACATGAGAGGGATCCTGAGCGGGATGCTCCGCACGCTGGAGCATGTCGTCCGACCGCGGCCGGTGACCCGGAAGTACCCGTACGAGAAGCGGGAGCTGCCGGAGCGTTCCCGCGGTCTCATCGCTCTGCTGCTCGAGCCGGAGACGAGCATCTTCAAGTGTGAGTCGTGCCTCATGTGCGAGAAGGCCTGCCCGCCTCGCGCGATCTCGATCTCGTACCGGTTCCGCCAGGGCTTTCGCAAGCGGCCGATGATCGCGCCTCGCGCCTCGTACTACCAGATCCGGATGATCGCCGCCGCGCCCTACGGTCCCCGGCGCCCGTTGTCGACCGCGGTCACGACCGTCCCCGCAGAGGAGGAGGTCTCACTCGACCTCGGCGCCGCGCGCCGGATCGTCGCCGAGACGCCGAAGGGTCCCGATCGTCTGACGCGGATGCTGTACCAGATCCACGAGGCGTACGGATACCTGCCGTGGACGGTCGCCGAGCTGCTCATGGCCGACACGCCGCGCACGATGACCGACATCTACACGGTGGCCTCGCTGCTGCCGAATTTCCGCGGGGCGCCGCCCGGGAAGGGCACCGCGGTACCGCGCGGCGGTCGCAAGTACACGGGCAGCCTCGGGATCGCGGGCACCTGGCCCGAGGTCACGCCGCCGCCGGCGCACGACCGGCTGCGCGAGGCCGACGCGCATCATCCGACGGAACCGGCCTATGCCCGCTAGCGCGCTCGTGCGGCTCCTCGAAGGGGCGGTGCCGGCCGGACCGGCGACGCTCTCCCCCGACGAGATCATCGAACGGGTCGAGCGCTCCGGTCTCCGCGGCCGCGGCGGCGCCGGATTCCCCCTCGCGCAGAAGCTCCGGGCCACCCGCGCGAACGCCGCGGGGGGCGACGCCTTCGTCATCGCCAACGCCTACGACGCGGACCCGGACAGCCCGCTCTCGCGCACGCTCCTCGAGCGGAACGCGGAGACGGTCCTGGCCGGCGTGGTGCTTGCCGCGCGTGCGGTCGGTGCGCGCCGCGCCTTCCTGTATCTGAGGCCCGACGCGCCAGCGCAGGAGTCGTGGTCGTTGTCGCGCGACGGCCTATCCATCGAGGTCGTGCGTGGCACCGGGGGCTTCATGGGCGGGGAGGAGACCGCGCTCCTCGCGGTGCTCGAGTCGAAGCGGGCGATGGCGCGGCAGCGGCCGCCCTACCCGGCAGCGCAAGGGCTCGGGCTCCGGCCGACGGTCGTGGCGAGCGCGGAGTCGCTCGCCTGGCTGCCGTTCATCGTCGCGGAGGGAGCCGAGCCCGCGACGAAGCTGGTCTCCGTGACCGGCTCGGTGCGCGCGCCTGGCGTATACGAGGTCGAGCTCGGGGCAACCCTGCAGGGAATCCTCGGCGTGGCGGGCGGCGTGATCGGCGCCTTGAAGGCGGTCCACGTCGGGGGCCCGACCGGTGGATTGCTCCCCGCATCGCGTCTCGATGTGAGGCTCGACTTCGACGATCTGCGCGCTGCCGGCACGCACATGGGCTCGGCGCAGGTGCGGGCCCTGGGCGATGGCGTCTGCATCGTCGGCGAGGCGGGACGGCTCTTCGCCTACCTCGCACGGGAGAGCTGCGCGATCTGCGTGCCCTGCCGCGTCGGTACCAAGCGGGTGCACGGGATCCTCGAGGGCATCAGCTCGGGGCTCGGCCGGGAGGACGACCTGCCGTGGCTCGGTGATCTCGGCGACCACCTTGCCGAGTTCTCCCTGTGTGGCTTCGGGATCACCTCGGCGGCCATTCTGCGGTCGAGCCTGGCGGCGTTCGCGGATGACTATCGCGCCCATCTTCGCGGCCTCTGCCCGACCGGTACCTGCACGCCGACACGGTCACGTCGATACGAGATGATGGCGCAGCCATGAGCTTGCTCGAGCGCTACGTCCAGCCCAGCGAGGCCCAGATCCCGACCGTGTCGCACCAGGGCGAGATCCCCGCGGGCCAGCCGACGACAACGATCACGATCGACGGCCAGGAGGTCACCGCGGTCGTCGGCGAGACGATCCTCCGCGCCGCGCAACGCGCGGGCATGAATGTCCCGACGCTCTGCGACGACGAGAGGCTTGCGCCCGCGGCGGCCTGCCGCATGTGCCTTGTGGATGTGGAGGGCATCGAGCGGCCGATGCCGTCGTGCCACCTCGCGGTCGAGCCCGGCATGAAGGTCACCGCGAAGAGCGACGGGCTGTTCGCGATGCGCCGCCAGAATCTCGAGTACATCCTCTCGGACCACAACGCCTACTGCATGCCGCCCTGTCAGGTCGGCTGCCCGACGCACATCGACATCCCCGGGTACCTCGATCTCATGTCGAAGGGCCAGCACGTCGAGGCCGCGCGTCTCGTCAAGGAAGTGCTGCCCTTCCCGTACGCGCTCGGCCTCGTGTGTCCAGCACCGTGCCAGGAGGTCTGCCGCCGCGGCCTCGTCGAGGAGGAGATCGCGATACGCCAGTGTCACGGCTACACGGGCGAGCTCGCGCTGGAGATGGAAGAGGCGCCGACGCCGTTCCCGAAGAAGACGGCGACCGGGAAGCGTGTCGCGGTCATCGGTGCGGGCCCGGCCGGCATGACCGCGGCCTACTACCTGGCGCTCGACGGACACGGCGTCACGGTGTTCGACATGATGGAGAAGCAGGGGGGCATGCTCCGCTACGGCATCCCCGAATACCGCCTGCCGAAGGTAAAGCTCGACCGGGAGCTGAACTCGGTCTGGCAGCTCGGCGCCGAGTTCAAGGGCGGGATGATGCTCGGCCGCGACTTTTCGGTCGAGGACCTTCAAGCGCAGGGATATGACGCCGTGTTCGTTGGGATCGGCGCCTGGACCAGCAACGAGCTGCGCATCCCGGGCGAGGACCTGCCGGGCGTCATCGAAGCCATCAGCTACCTTCGCATGAACGCCTCCGGCGAGCCTGTTCCGGTCGGCCAAGGCCAAAAGGTCGTCGTGATCGGCGGCGGGTTCACGACCTTCGACTGCGCGCGCACCTCGCGCCGCCTCGGTGCCGACGTAACGGTGGTCTATCGGCGGTCGCGCAAGGAGATGGGAGCCCATTACACGGAGGTCGACGATGCGGAGCACGAGGGCATCAAGCTCGAGTTCTTCGCGGCCCCGGTGCGCGTCGTCGAGCAGGGCGGCCGCGTCGGCGGCATCGAGTTCCAGCGCATGCAGCTCGGCGAGCCGGACGCGAGCG
>Ga0136617_10003592_pt1 | contig 13874 bp, 15 predicted proteins | sample AntDrymUQ3222106_2_FD_129672 | JGI IMG/M metagenome (GOLD analysis project Ga0136617, IMG submission 129672) | Polar desert sand microbial communities from Dry Valleys, Antarctica - metaG UQ322 (21.06) | ecosystem: Environmental > Terrestrial > Soil > Desert | place: Antarctica: Dry Valley... | reverse complement strand
GGCTCTCAGCGACCAGTCTCCGCTCGATTACTTCCGGCGAATCAGCATCGGGGTGGTGGGGACCGCCATGCCGGCCTTCGAACACCGGTTGCCAGCGGATGACCGCTGGGCGGTGGCGCTCTACTCCACCATTCTCCGCCTCCCGGTGCCGGAGGGCGAGGTGCCGCCCGCGCTTCGTTCGTTCGCCACCACTGGCAAGATGTCGGACCTCGAGCTGCTGGATGCGCTCGATGCGGCTGCACCTGGAGGGCCGGCCCGGGTGGCCGCGATTCGAGCCGTTCAGGCGACGCCCGATGGGGCGGCCAGCGCGGAGGTCCTCCGGCTGGTCCGCAATCAGCTCGATTCGACCTACGCCCAGGCACGACTTGGCGATCCAGCAGCGGGCACCACTGCGTTCGATGCTTACATGACCTTCGAGCAGGTGGAACGCTCGGTCCGGGCGCAGAACCCGGCCCTCGCCACCGAGATCGAAGATGCCTTCGCGGCTCTGCGGGCGCACATCGCGGGCGGCGCCTCGCCGGGGGGACTCGGCGCCCTCAGCGCGCGTCTGGCTACCGGCCTGGAGCGGGCGGAGCGCACGCTGAGCGATGGCTTGTCTCCGCTCAACCTGTTCATTCAATCGTTCCTCATCATGCTGCGGGAGGGTCTGGAGGCCATCCTCATCGTCGGCGCGCTCATGACCTTCCTGGTCAAGACCGGCGCCGGACACCGCCGCCGCGAGGTGAACATCGGCGTGGGCGCCGCGGTCGTAGCGAGTCTGCTGACTGCGCTCGCGCTGGAGACGATCTTCCGAATCTCGCCCGCCAGACAGGAGGCGCTGGAAGGGATCACCATGATCCTGGCCACAGTGGTGCTCTTCTACGTGAGCTACTGGTTGCTCTCGAAGATGGAAGTGGTCAAGTGGAACCACTTCGTGAAGAGCAAGGTGCAGCACGCCGTCACCAGTGGATCGGCGCTGGCACTCGCTTCGGCGGCGTTTCTCGCGGTCTACCGCGAAGGATTCGAGACCGTGCTCTTCTACAAGGCGCTCTTTCTGGCGGGGGGAACCAGCGGCGCGATGTCGGTGGTGGGTGGAATGCTGGTCGGATCGGTACTGCTGGTTGGGGTGTACCTCGGCATGCATCGCTTCGGCGTGCGGCTGCCGCTCAAGCCGTTCTTTGGCTTTACCAGCGCCTTTCTCTACTTCATGGCCTTCGTCTTTGCCGGGAACGGCGTGGCCGAGCTGCAGGAGGGGGGACTGGTCACCACCACGATCATCTCCTGGGGGCCCCGGCTGCCGGCGTTGGGCATCTATCCCACGCTCGAGTCGCTGGCGGCGCAGGGAGTGCTGGTGTTCCTGCTGCTGATAGCGCTGGTCTGGAACTTCGGCATCGAGCCTCGCAGGCAGCGGCGCGAGCCGATGCCAGTGCCGGTACCTGAGCCCCGAGCGGAGCTGGACCGCACGCTCGAGCAAGCGCCGCGTTGAGCTTCACCACCCCAGACCTGTGCGACGAGTTCGCGGCCGAGGTTCAGGTGGCGGAGCCGGTATTTCGCGACTTCGGCCGCCGCCGCGCGTTCGCCGGACCGATCCGCACCCTCCAGGTGCTCGAGGATAACGCCCTGGTGCGGCGCCGGTTGGAGACGGCCGGGCAGGGCGCTGTACTGGTAGTGGATGGAGGCGGCTCCCTGCGGACGGCGCTCGTGGGGGGTCGTCTTGCCGCTCTCGCCGGGGCCAACGGCTGGAGTGGGGTGGTGGTGTTCGGCTGCGTTCGAGATATCGAGGAGATCGGCGCGACCGAGGTCGGGGTAAAAGCGCTTGCACTCTGCCCCATGCCGGCAGCCAAGAGTGGGGCGGGTTTACAGGATATCCGGGTCAGGTTTGCTGGCGTCACTTTTGACCCGGGCCATTTTGTTTACGCCGATGAAAACGGGCTACTGGTCGCAAGGAGGGACCTGGTCCTACCTCGAGCATAAGCGCGGTCTCCCTCCAAGACGGTCCATGGAAATAGCCTCCCATCGCGGAGATTAGGTACCTGCCCCGCCGCTCCTACCCCGTAGCCTGTTCAAGTCTTCGCTCCAGGCGACCGGTCCGAGCAATTTCACCAGGGAGGCGGCCAGGTGAGTCTCGATGCGTCAGTCAACCAATCTCCCCCCAGGAGTGCTCGCTCGCCGGGAGTCAGGCGGCGGCTTCTGACAAGAGTTTCGCTCGCGGTCCTGCTGTCAGTAGCGTTGGTGGCACTGGTGGATATGAGTGAGGTCTTCAGAGTACTGAGCAACATCCCGCTCGAGCTGTTGGCAGTGGTGCTGCTCCTGCTCTCGGCGGATCGTGTTGCCATGGGTCTCAAGTGGCGTCATCTCGTCAACGGCATTCGAGGGCCGCTCCGCATCTCCGATGCGATCGCGATCTACTACCAATCCGGCTTCGCCGCGCTGTTGCTGCCTACTTCGGTCGGGGGAGAGGTGCTTCGAGGACTGCTGGGCCGGCGGGCCGGCGTTCCGGGGCACATGGTGGTGGCGTCAATGGTCTTGGAGAAGCTGGTTGCGGCGGTGTCTAGTGTCGTCCTCGCGGTGCTGGGAACTGGGTTCATGCTTGGCGCTACCGAAACGCCCCTCAGCGGCGTGCTGCTCGCCTTGGTCGGCGGATCGGTGGTGGCGGTGTTGGCCGCGTTAGTCGCCGCCGGCAGCCGCCGACTGCACCAACGCGCTGGACAGATACTGCGCCGGTGGGTGCCGGAGCGTATCTCCCGCGAACTGGACCAACTTTCGGCCAAAATAGTTGATTACGGTCGTCGGCCCGCGCTCCTGCGGCGCAATCTGATCTTCAACCTAGGCGAGCACCTGCTTCAATTCTTCGTCCTATACGTGCTCGGCGTCGCTATCGGCATCGAGCTCGGATTGCTGCCGTTTCTGGCGGTGACATCGGTGGTCATGCTGGTCAAGCGGACGGCGGGCTTCTTCGAGAGCTGGGGAGTCGCCGAGGGAGCAGGGATTCTCCTCTACAGCCTGTTCGGAGTGCCCCAGACGCTCAGCGTCGCGCTGGCGGTGGGGCTCTGGGCAACGTCAATCATGGCTGCCCTGCCGGGCGGATACCTGCTCTGCCGCAACGGCCTCGGGCTCCTCTACTCCGGTGACGATCCCGCCTTCGCGCCGGTCTCCAGATAGTTGCCTGGCGCCGGGCCGGTACCCTCCCGCCAGCGCAGAAACAGCCAGGTGCCGATCCCTATCAGGATGACGCTGGTAAGCTGCGCCAGGGTGAACGGGCCGAGAAAGCGGTCGTCCTTGGCCCGGACGATCTCGATCATGAATCGCTCGCCGCCGGCAAAGATGAGATACAGCCCGAATAGCCAGCCAATGGGCCGCCCGCCACGTCTGAGAGACCAGAGCACCATGAAGGCGGCGATCATGATTCCCGCCTCGTAGAGCTGAGTGGGATGGACGGCCAGCACAGTGGAGGGACTGATACCGGCCGGCACCGGAATGCCGAAGAGCTGCGTCAGATTGCCGGCGGTGGAGGGCGGCAGGCCTTCGGGAAAGCGCATTCCCCAAGGCAGCGAGGTCGGCCGTCCATAGTCGTCGTTGACCAGGAAGCAGCCCACCCGGCCGAGCGCGTAGGCGGCGGCGAGCGCGGGCGCCCCGAGCTGCATGGTCCACCGCAGTGGTACCCGGAGCCGCCATCCGTTCAGCATTACCGCTCCCGCGCCGCCGATGAAGCCGCCGTACCAGACCAGGCCGCCGCGGGAGAAAAGCGCCCCCGGATCGCCGGTCAGCGCCACGTACCAGAGCTTGGCGCCGATGATACCCCCGACAACCGCGGCGGCCACCATGTCTGCCGCGTAGTCCTCGCGTAGCCCCCGGCGGCGGAGCTCCAGGGTGACCAGCCAGCCCCCCACGAGGAACGCCACCATCATCATGAGCCCGTAGCCGGTGATCTCATGGGGAAAGAAGGGAAGCGGGATGACGAACGGATAGACGGTCATGAAGTAGTTCCCCAGGGAGAAGGACCCACCAGCCCGGGGAGCGCCAGGTCGTCGCGCGGCTCGAGATCCCAGCCACTGCGCTCCCCTCGCCCCAGACGCCAGGCGCCCGCCGCCGCGATCATGGCGGCGTTGTCGGTGTTGAGCCGGGGGGAAGCTACGCTCACCCGGACCCGCCCCGCCAGCCGCTCTCGCAGCCGGGCGACCAGCGCCCGGTTGCATGCGACTCCGCCGCCGACCATCGCACTCTCGTATCCCAGCGCGTCGACCGCGTGCACGGTCTTGGCGACCAGCACGTCTATGGCGGCGTCCTGGAAGCCCCGGGCAATGTCGGCGCGCTCCGCATCGAGATCGGCGCTGGCCCGCACGGCCCGGAGCACCGCGGTCTTGAGTCCGCTGAAGGAGAAGGCGTAGCGATGGGGACCCTCGCGCTCCAGCTCCTGAAGCATGGGGCGAGGAAAGCGAAACCGGCCCGGCTGGCCCTCCAACGCCAGCTGCTCCAGCGCGGCGCCGCCCGGATAGCCGAGGCCGAGGAGCTTGGCCACCTTGTCGAAGGCCTCGCCGGCGGCATCGTCCAGCGTCCGGCCCAGCAGGTGGTACTCGCCCCAGGCGGGAACATCGAGAAGCAGGGTGTGTCCGCCGCTCACCAGGAGCCCGACGAAGGGCGGGGCCAGCTCGGGGTCCTCCAGCAGCGGCGCGAACAGGTGGCCCTCGAGATGGTTGACGCCGAGCAGAGGCCGATCGAGGCTGAACGCGAGCGCCTTGCCGTAGGTGACACCCACGAGGAGCGCGCCGACCAGCCCAGGCCCCGCGGTCACCACAACGCCATCGAGCGCCGAGAGCCCGACGCCGGCATCGGCCAGCGCGCGCTCCACCACCGAGCCGATCGCCTGGACGTGCGCCCGGCTGGCCAGCTCGGGCACCACGCCGCCGAATACTCGGTGCACATCCTGGGAGAGGATCACCAGCCCCTCGAGCGATGGCCGTCCTGCTTCCATGCGGAGGACCGCCGCTGAGGTTTCGTCGCAGGAGGTCTCCAGTCCCAGGATCCTCTCAGCCACTGGAGCGCACTACGATCCCGGCTCGTCCAGCAGCCGCTCTACCAGAGCGCGATTGACCGGCGAGTTCCAGTCGTGCGCGCCGATGACCCGCTTGACGATCACGCCCTCGCGGTTGAGCAGGTAACTCTCGGGCACGCCGGTGGTCTGGTAAAGCTGCTGTATGCCGGTGCTCCGGTCCTGCAGCAGGTCGAAGGTGAGGCCCAGCTCGCTGCCGAATGCCTTGACCTCCTCGGGAGGGCCCTCGTCAATGCTTATGGCGGCGATGGCAAACCCGCGTGGCGCGAGCGAGGTGTAGAGCTGCTCCATGGAGGGCATCTCCACCTTACAGGGGATGCACCAGGTGGCCCAGATGTTCACCAGGGTGACCTTGCCGGCGTAGCGTTCGCGCAGCGACACCGAATCGCCGGTACCGAGGTGGACCAGGCGAATATCTGGCGCCCGGGCGCCGACCTCCACTCGATCCACCTCGGCGCCGAACCGGGTAAGCGCGGCCGCTCCAACCACCAGGCCCCCCACCACGATCACCACGATCAGCCATTGTCGGGACATCATTACCTCATACCGTGACGGCGCAGCGCCGCTGCAGCTCGCGCACCGCGGCGGCGGGATCGGCCGCGCCGAAAACGGCGGTTCCGGCCACGAAGGTGCCGGCGCCGGCGCCCCACGCCTCAGCGATGGTGGCCGTGGTAATTCCGCCGTCTACCTCCAGCACCGCGGGAGAGCGGTGGGTATCGAGCAGGGCGCGCAGCCGCCTGATCTTGTCGGTGGCCTGCGGCAGATAAGATTGGCCGCCGTAACCCGGGTTCACCGACATCACGAGGACCAGATCGAGATCGCCGATGACCTCCTCGGCGAGTGCGAGCGGAGTGGATGGGTTGAGGGCGAGTCCAGCGAGCATCCCCTGCTCCCGGACCGAGGCGAGGTGCCGCTGCACGTGCACGGTGGCCTCGGGATGAAAGGTGAAGACAGTGGCGCCGGCATCGGCGTATTCCGCGACGTACCGCTCCGGATGGCGCACCATGAGGTGAACGTCGAGCGGCCGATCGGTGATCCGCCGCAAGGCGTGGATGATGGGCGTCCCGAAGGTCAGGTTGGGGACGAAATCGCCATCCATCACGTCCACGTGGATCCACTCGGCTCCGCCGGCGATGGCCTGCTCCACCTGCTCGCGCAGCCGTCCGAGGTCGGCGCTCAATACGCTCGGCGCGATGCGAACGCTCACCGGCTGTCTCCGGCGCCGCCGCTCACCACCAAGTCAACCGCGCTGCCTCTGGGCCGCCCGCTGCCCGTAGGAGGCCTGGTCGCGAGAACCACGCCCCCCTCCGGCTCCCCGCTCACCGTATCCACCCGGCCGATCCGGATACCCGCAGCGTCGAGCACTTTCTCGGCGTAGGGCAGCGCCAGCCCGATCACATCGGGTATCCTCGCCGGTGCCGGGCCACCGCTCACCACCAGTTGCACGACGGTGTGGGGCGGCAGGACCATGTCGGGTGGAGGATCCTGCCACACCACCGAGCCGCGGGGTACCGACGGATGGGTCCGCTCGCTCCCGAACCGGACCCGGAACCCGAGCTCGGTGAGCTGCGCTCGTGCTTCGTCCTCCGGCAACTCCAGCACCCGCGGCACCGTGGGATCGGCGGCCAACACGGAGCCGGGTGTGAGCCACCATGCCGACGCGGCGTAGCCGACCACGAAAGTGGCGAGGACAAGGCCGAAGTCGCGCAGGGCGCGACGCCAGTGCGGCTCCTGGAGGAACCCGAACGGCGAGCTGGTGTGGCGACGCGTTCTCATGCGCTCCGCCGCAGGCGAGCCGCGAAGGCGCCGTCCATCTGATCACGCTGCGGCAGGATCATCAAGTCTCCACTGGGCGACAGCAGCGTCGCAGGAAAGGTCTCGCTCGGCTCCCGGCGGAACTCGGGATGGAGCCGCAGGAACCGGTCCACCTGAAGCTCATTCTCCTCCGGCTCGAGGGAGCAGGTCGAGTAGATCAGCAAACCGCCCGGCGCAACCACCGCGGCAACCTGCTCGAGTAGCTCTGCCTGAGAGCGCTCCAGTCTGGCCAGCGCTTCGGGGGCCACTCGCAGGCGCGCATCAGGGTGCCGGGCAAAGCTACCGGTGCCGAGGCACGGCGCATCCAGCAGCACCGCGTTCAGCGGGCGAACCGGCGGGTGCCGGGCATCGGCGACGACGGCGTGCTCGTGCCCGCTACCTGCCCGCCGGAGATTTGCCGTCAAGCGGCGCACCCGGCTCCGGCTCACGTCGCCCGCAACGACTCGAGCCGCATTCCGCCCCAGCGCGATGGTCTTGCCTCCGGGCGCGGCGCTGGCATCGTAAAGCTCGGCGCCGGGCGGCAGGTCGGCGTACCAGGCGAGCAGCGCCTGGGCCGGGTCCTGCACCAGAAACGCGCCTTCCGCATAGCCTGGCAGCTCCTGAGGCCGGCGGCGGTCGGTGACCAGCCCTGCTCCGTAGGGCGCCGGCTCAACCGCGATGTGGGCGGCGCGCCAGCGCCGCTCCAGCTCCTCGATGCTTTCCCGCGCCGGCTGAAGCACCAATCTCGGCCGAGTGTCGTTCCAGCGAAGCAAGCGCTCGGTTTCCTCTGCTCCGAAGCGTGCCGCCCACCGCTCGACCAGCCAGAGTGGATGAGAGTAGCGCTCGGCCAGCCCCGCGGCGTCGGAGGGGCCGGCATCGGGTGGGCGCGGCGTTGTGCGCCCGAGGCCGCGAAGCACGGCGTTCACGAAGCCGCCGGCGCGAGCGCCTCCGGCCTCCTTGGCCAGCGACACGCTGGTGTCCACGGCGGCGTGGGCGGGCACCCGGTCGAGTCCGGTAAGCTGAAAGGCGCCGAGGCGGAGCACGTCCTGCAGGGTTGGCTGGACGTCGTCCCATCCCCGCGGCACCAGCGGGGCCAGCTGCGCGTCGAGCGCCTTCTGCCGCCGCAGCACCCCCGCCGCCAACTCGTGCGCCAGCCGGCGATCGGGGTCCGCCAGCCGACCCAGCGCCCGGTCGAGCGCGGCCTCGAATGGACGTCCCGCTCGCACTTCCGTAAGGACCTTGAGAGCGGCGCGCCGGGATTCCAGGCCTTCGATCGGCCTCACGGGCTTTTCTTACCACAGAGACACAGAGAACACGGAAAAAGAACTTTGTGGGTGTGCTGTTGACTACCAGCAGTGCTCTGTGTCTCGGTGCCTCTGTGGTAAAAAAAAGCCCGTGAAGACGCGCGCAAGCGACTGAGCACGAGCTACTCCAGCATTCCCCTCACCGGGCTCGATGGCATCGCGACCTCGCGGCGGGGCATGCGTCCGGCCAGAAAGGCAGCCCGGCCGGCGTCTACTGCCAGACGCATGGCGTACGCCATCGCCACGGGGTCTCCCGCCTCCGCCAACGCCGTGTTCATGAGAATGCCGTCAACGCCCTGCTCCATGGTGAGGCAGGCATCGGACGCGGTTCCGACGCCGGCATCTACGATGACCGGCACCGAGAGCCGGCGCTTGATGGTGCGAATGCTGTAGGGATTGAGCAGACCCAGCCCGCTTCCGATGGGGGAAGCGAGAGGCATGACCGCGGCGGCGCCGGCATCCTGCAACCGCAGCGCGGTGATCAGGTCGTCATTGGTATAGGCCAGCACCTTGAAGCCGTCTCGCACCAGCTCGCGGGTGGCGGCGAGCAGCCCCTCGCCGTCGGGCAGCAGCGTCTCTCGATCGCCGATGACTTCCAGTTTCACGAAGTCGTTGAAGCCGGCCTCCCGAGCCAGCCGGGCGTAGCGAATGGCCTCGTCGGCAGAATAGCAGCCGGCGGTGTTGGACAGAAGGAAGTATTGCTCCGGACTCAGGTGGTGAAGCACGCCCTCCTCTTTGGTCCGGTCGAGATCCACCCGGCGCACGGCCACAGTGACGATCTCAGCGCCCGAAGCTTCGATGGCGTGGACCATGTCGGCGTTGGTGCGGTATTTCCCGGTTCCGACCATAAGCCGCGAACGAAAGCTCCGGCCACCGATGACCAGCGGGGTGTCGAGAGTGGGCTCAGGGGCGAGTGTGCTCGTCATCGTGTGAACTCCAGTTCGAAAGCCGGGTGTCACCCCGAGAGACATGGTGTCATCCCGAGCGCAGCGAGGGATCCAGCCCGAAGTCCCGGAACTCACGGGCCAGATCCCTCGGTCGCTGCGCTCCCTCGGGATGACATCCGGACATGACGGGAAGATAACAGGCCGGCTTCCTCACCCCCCGCCCACAAAGTGCACCAGCTCGACGCGGTCTCCAGCGCTGAGCGGCGTCGTTGCCAGCATTGGGCGGCGAACGATCTCGCGATTGAGCTCCACCACTACCGTGCGCGGATCCAGCTGCAGGTGCGCGAGCAGGTCCAGCAGTGTCGCCGGTTCCGGCACCTGGCGCGGCTCGCCGTTCACTACGATCGCCATCTCGCTCATGCCTCCTCCAGCCACGGCGCCAACAGTGCCATCGCCGCCGCCGCGGGGTCGGCGCTCCGCCAGAGCGCGCCGATCGCCGCCGTGCCGTACGCCCCCGCCTGCCGGACCTCGGCGGCCCGCGCCGCGTCTATCCCCCCGATCGCGATCACCGGCGTTCCCCAATTCGCGGCCTCCCGCACCAGGGCCAGCCCTGCGGCAGGGCGCCCGGGGTGTGAACCGGTCTGGTAGACGTTGCCTACCAGCAGAAAGTCGGCGCCTTCGCTCACGGCAGCCGCGGCTTCCGCAACAGTGTGCACCGAGCGCCCGATCCACCCGCGGGGGAAGCCGGTGCGCGCATCCTGAGGGGAGATGTCGTCACTGGTTAATTGTACTCCCTGGGCGCCAGCGGCCGCGGCGACGTCGGGCCTGCCGTTGACGAACACCGCCGCCTCCGGCGGACGCGCGAGTGCCATGATTCGCAGGGTGATGCGGGCCAGTGCCGCTCCGCCTGCGGCCCGATCCCGCACATGGAGCGCAACCGCCGGCCCCGCGGCTGCGATCGCAGCCGCCCGCACCGCGAAATCGGAAGTCCCCAGCACCTCCGCGTCGGTGATCGCGTGCAGCCGGGGCAGCGGCCTCATGCGAGCCGCTGCCCGGTGCTGATCCCGCGGCCCCTCAACCAATCCCTCACGGGGAGCCGGCTCTTTCCGGCCGGTTGAACCTCGTCGAGCGCGAGCGCGCCGCTGCCGCAGCCGATCACCAGCCGGCGGCCGGCCTCCGTCACCATGCCAGGGTCGCCGCCCCCCTCGATCGGCGTGGCGCCGAACAGCTTGATCGGGGCCCCCTCGAGGCTGGTCCACGCCCCAGGTGTGGGATCGAATGCCCGTACCTGCCGCGCGAGGAGCGAAGCCTCTCTCTGCCAGTCGAGCCGAGCCGTCTCCCGGCCGATCTTGGGCGCGTAAGTGGCACCGGTGGGGTCCTGAGGCAGAGGATGGGCCAGGCCATTCGAGAGCAGCGATAGCGCCTTCACCAGCGCTGCCGCGCCGAGCTCGGCCATGCGGAGCGTGAGCGTACCGCCGGTCTCTCCCGGCATGATGGGAGTCGGGACCTGGTAGAGCACCGGGCCGGTGTCGAGCCCTTCCTCCATCTGCATGATGCTGATACCGGTCTCGCTCTCTCCCGCCAGGATCGCGTGCTGAATGGGCGCGGCGCCGCGGAAGCGCGGCAGCAGCGAGGCGTGGACGTTGATCATGCCGAGCCGAGGCAGGGTCAGAACCTCCCGCTTCAGGATGTGCCCGAAGGCCACCACGACCCCCAGCTCTGCTTCGAGCCGGTGGAGACTGGTGAGAAAGCGGTCGCCACTGGGCCGCTCGGGCTGGAGCACCGGCAGCGCATGGGCCTGGGCAACCAGCTTGACCGGGGGCGGGAGGAGCTTCGAGCGGGAGCGGCCCTGAGCTTTGTCGGGCTGGGTGACGACACCGGCGACGGTAAAGGGTCCAGCGAGGAGAGCCCGGAGCGAAGCCACCGCAAACTCCGGGGTTCCGAAAAATACGATCCGCATGAGCTCATCTCAGTCGGGTGGGGCCGACGCCGCCTGCACCTCTTTGGTGTAGCCCGTATCGTCCTTATGCTCCCGCCGCCACTTGGACACCAGCATCTGGCGCCGGATAGGACTCAGGTGGTCGAGAAAGAGAATCCCGTCGAGGTGATCAATCTCGTGCTGAATGGCGCGGGCCTTGAGCCCGGCGGCATCCATCCGATACCGGTTGCCCTCGCGGTCCATGGCTTCGATAACCACGCGCTCCGGCCGGGTGACGTCGCCGAAGATGTCGGGAATCGAGAGGCATCCTTCCTCGGCCACTGAGCGCCCCTCGCTCTCGACGATGACCGGGTCAATCATGGCGAATCGCTCGCCTTCGGCGTCCACCACAGCCACCCGGCTGGCCACGCCGACCTGGTTGGCGGCGAGCCCGACGCCTTTGGCGGCGTCCATGGTCTCGAACATATCGTCCACTAGGCGGCGCACCTCGTCGTCCACCGTGCCCACCTCGGCGCTCCGCCGCCGGAGCACCGAGGAGCCGAGCAGATGGAGAGTCAGCAGGCTCATGCCGCGGGGGTTCCCGGCGCGGTGGCACCGCCGATACGGACGATGCGGGACCGCTCGATGATCACCGTCGAGGTGCCGCTCTCGACCGTCACCCGCACCTCCTTGCCGGTGCCGGTTTCGGTCTCCTTGATGTCCCGGACCCGTCCGACGATTCCGCCACTGGTCATGATCTCGTCGCCCTTCTTGAGGTTGGCCAGAAGCTCAGCGTGCTTCTTCCGCGCCTGCCCGGAGGGCCTGAGAATGAGGAAGTAAAAGACCAGGCCGATGGCGGCCATCTGCAGCAGCAGGACGGTCAGTCCGCCGCCCGAACCGGTTTGTGCCTGGAGCATGCGGCTCTCCTCAGGATGCCCGTGCGTAGTGGCGGCGAAGCCAGTCGCGGCTCCACCCGTCGAAGGTGCCATCCAGGATCCGGGCCCGGGCCTGTTCGCCGAGCCGCACCAGGAACCGGATGTTATGGATCGAGACCAGCCGCATCCCCAGCATGTCCTCGACCACAAACAGGTGTCGCAGATAGCCCCGCGGATACGTGGTGCAGGTCTCGCAGTCGCACTCGGGGTCGAGCGGCTCGCGTGAGCCGGTGAGCCCAGCGCCCCGGACATTCACCCGTCCCGCCGGAAGCCAGGCGGTTCCGTGGCGTCCGTTGCGGGTGGCGGCGACGCAGTCGAAGAGATCTACGCCGCGTGCGATTCCCTCCAGCAGGTCGGCGGGAAAACCGACACCCATAAGATAACGGGGGATGTCGCAGGGCAGGGCGGGACCGAGCTGCTCCAGCACCCGATGCATCACCGGCTTGGGCTCGCCGACCGAGAGTCCCCCGATGGCGATTCCGGTCCATGGTCCCCGCTCCAGGGTGCCCTCGAGGGAGCGCATCCGCAGCTCGTCATGGGTGCCGCCCTGGATGATGGGCCAGAGCGTTTGGGGCTCCCCCGCCAGTTCTTCATGCCTCAGCCGGCACCGGTCCAGCCACCGCAGCGTGCGCTCCATGCCCTCGAGGGCGAGGGCGAGGGGGGCCTGCCCCGGCACCACGTGGTCGAACGCCATGGCGATGTCCGCCCCCAGCGTCCTCTGGATCTCGGTCGCGCGCTCGGGCGTGAGTGTGCGGTAGGTGCCGTCCACGTGGCTCTGGAACTCGACGCCGTTCTCCGAGATGCGGCGCAGTCCCTCGAGTGAGAAGACCTGGAACCCGCCGGAGTCGGTGAGCATCGGCCGGTCCCAGGTGGTGAACCGGTGGAGCCCGCCCATGGTCCGCACCACCTCTTCGCCGGGTCGCAGGTGCAGGTGATAAGTGTTGCCGAGCACGATCTGGGCGCCAGTGCGGCGCACGTCGGCCGGGCTGAGCCCGCGGACGACGCCGTAGGTGCCGACCGGCATGAAGGCGGGGGTGCGCACTTCGCCGTGAGGTAATGCCAGGGTTCCTGCGCGGGCGGCTCCAACGGTTCGCTGGAGACGAAACTCGAACATCAGTGCCGCGACACCGTCAGAGGATCACCATGGCATCGCCGTAAGAGTAGAACCGGTACCGCCGATCCACCGCGTGTCGGTAGGCTGCCAGTGTGAGCTGGTGCCCCGCGAAGGCGCTCACCAGCATGAGCAGGGTGGAGCGCGGGAGATGGAAGTTGGTAATCAGGCGGTCTACCATCCGAAACTGGTATCCCGGGGTGATCATGAGCGAGGTCTCGCCGGGGCCCGAGCGCAGGGTGCCGTCGTTCTGTGCCGCACTCTCCAGCGCCCGTACCACCGTGGTGCCCACGGCCCAGATCCGTCCCCCCTGCTCCCGCACCAGCTCCACCAGCGCGGCCAGCCGTCCGCTGATCTCGTAGCGCTCCGGATGCATCCGGTGCTCTGCCGGGTCTTCTACCTCGACGGGCCGGAAGGTCCCGGGACCGACCTCGAGGTCGAGGCCGGAAATCACGACGCCTTTGGCAGAGATGGAATCGAGCAGTTGCGAGGTGAAGTGAAGGCCCGCGGTGGGAGCCGCCACGCTTCCCTCGACTCTCGCGTACACCGTCTGGTAGCGCTGCTCGTCCTCGTCGGTGGGATCCCGCGTGATGTAGGGCGGGAGCGGCAGCCGGCCGAAGCGGGCGATTGCGTTGTGCGCCGTGTCGCCGAGGAAGCGGACTCGGCGGTTGCCGTCGTCGAGCACTTCCAGCGTCTCTATCCAGACGTCGGGCCCCACGGCGATTCGCTTTCCCGGCTGCAGCGCGCTCCCCGGTTTGCCCATGGCGATCCAGCTCTCGTCGGCCGCGGGGTGGATGAGCAGCACCTCCGCCGGCGCTCCCGACGGGCGTTTACCCACCAGCCGTGCGTGGCGGACCTTGGTGGTGTTGAGCACCAGGAGATCGCCGGGCGAGAGG
>Ga0136617_10003591_pt1 | contig 13874 bp, 15 predicted proteins | sample AntDrymUQ3222106_2_FD_129672 | JGI IMG/M metagenome (GOLD analysis project Ga0136617, IMG submission 129672) | Polar desert sand microbial communities from Dry Valleys, Antarctica - metaG UQ322 (21.06) | ecosystem: Environmental > Terrestrial > Soil > Desert | place: Antarctica: Dry Valley... | reverse complement strand
CGTAGCGAACGGCGGACGGCCCGTCATGAGCTGGCAGTTGCACCCCGAGAAGGTCGGCCAGGGCTCGGCTGCCCTCCGGTGTGACGGTCACGGCTCGGCAGTCCCGCGCCCGGGCGACCCAATCCCGCTCGACGAGTTGGTGGCACAGGACGGCGCCGAGGACCCCGCTGAGATGCGGTCGGCGTTCGGTCCAATCCAGACAGGTACGCAGCAGGGGGCGCGAACCGCGGGGGCGCAGGGCGGGCTCACCAGCGAGGTCGGTGAACCAGTCTCGTCCAGCGGACGTCAGGGCCAAGCCATCACGTACGGAGAGGAGTTCGGCGTCGACCAGCGCGTCAACAGGGCGACGCCGAGGATGCCGGCGAGATGGTCGTAGCACGTGCGGGCGTACGCGAGCCTGCGGGCGGCCCGTACGGTGCGCAGCGATACCGGGTGCTCTGGCTGGCCGAGGGCAGCGGCAAGATCCTCGACGAGCTGGGCGATCTCCGGGCCGGCCAGGCGGAGGTACCGGTGCCTGCCCTGCCGCTCCTCCGTCAACAGCCCTGCCTCAACCAGGACGGTGAGGTGCTCACTGGCGGTGGATCGGGCCACCCCGGCCTGGCTGGCGAGCTCTCCGGCGGTCCAGGCGCGCCCGTCGAGCAGGGCCAGGCACATCGTCGCGCGGCTGCGGTCAGCGAGCAGGCCGGCGAATCGGGCGAGGGAATCGGCGGCGCTCATGGCTCCTCCGCGGGGAAGAGTGCGTCGTCGGTGTTCATGGCTCCTCCGCGGGGAAGAGTGCGTCGTCGGTGTTCATCGGCGTCGCCGGGTGATCGCGACTCCAGCCAGGGCGAGCAGCCCGCCGGCGAGGGCCAGCAGTGGGGGTACCTCGCCGAGAACCGGCCACGCCATCAGCACCGTCAACGGAGGCACCAGGTAGGTCGTGACACCGAGCCGGCCGGCGTCCATCCGGGACAGGGCGTAGGCCCAGGTGACGAAGGCTACGGCCGTGGGCACCAGGCCGAGGTAGACAAGTGCGGTGATCGCGCCCCCCGAAGCGCCGCGAGCGTCCTGCAGCAGTTGGCCGGCGAAGGGCAGGCAGGCAATAGCGCCCACGGTGCACGCTATCTGGGTCACCTGCAGTGCCGGCAGGCGTCGCAGCACCGGCTTCTGCGCCATGACCCCGATCGCCCAGGTCAGTGCGGCGAGCAGGCAGAGCAGCGCTCCGGCGACATCGGTGGACGCCCCCTGGGTGGTGGCGGCACCGATGAGGACCGCTCCGGCGAAGGCGATGCCGGCACCGATCAGCAGCCAGCGGGGAAAGCCCTCGCCGAGCAGTGCGCCGGCCAGCAACGCGATCAGCACCGGGCCGACGGCGATCAGCATCGCCGCGGTGCCGGCGTCGATCCGCTGCTCGGCGGCGTTGAGCGCAACGTTGTAGACGGCGAACCACGTCACCCCACACACGACGAGCAGGCCCCACTCGCGCGGCGTGGGCCGTACCCAGGTACGTCGAGCGAGCAGCACTGCCGCTAGGGCGATGCCACCGACCAGCAGCCGGCCAAGGGCGAGGGAACCGGGCTCGAAGGAGTCCTTCATGCCGCGGATCGCCACAAACGCTGAGGCCCACGCGATCACTGTGACGAGCACTGCTGCCAGCACAGCAGGTGTCGGGCCGGCGCTCGGAGTCGCTCCGGCGGCGGGTCGCGCGACAGATGAGGTGGCCATGCCTTGTGACGATACGGACGGCATTGTTCGGCCCGCACCGCAGTATTGGTCAGGCAGCGAGCTCGTTCTTCTTGCGCGCAGGTAGTCTGCGCACATATAGTATGTGCGCTGAGTGAGTTACCAACCCATGTCACAGGAGGCGCAACATGTGGACTTTCGAGCACAGCGAGACGACCAGCGCGACCCCGGCCCAGATCTGGGCCAGATACGCGGAGCCATCGACCTGGCCGGAGTGGGATCACGAAACCGCCACCGTGACCATCGAGGGGCCGTTCGCCGTCGGCACTCGCGGCAGGCTCAAGCCGGTCAAGGGCCCCGCTGCTCCATTCACTTTCACCGAAGTCACCCCAGAGGTGAGCTTCACCGACGTCAGCCGGCTGCCACTGGCCCGCCTCACCTTCAGTCATCTCATCGAGCCCATCCCGACCGGCAGCCGATTTACCCATCGCATCGCGATCACCGGTCCCCTGTCACCGCTGTTCGCCCGCGTGATCGGCAGCAACATCGCGGCCAGCCTCCCCACGGCGATGAAACAACTCGCCCGGCTCGCCGAGACGGCCTCGCACGAAGCGCGGTGAACCTCGCCGGCGCAGCAACGATCACCTCACACGAGCCGGCAGACAGCCCGGGATTCCTGCTGTGGCGTACGACGCTTCGCTGGCAGCGCAGCATCACCGCTGCCCTGCGTCCCCTCGATCTCACCCATGTGCAGTTCGTCCTGCTGGCGTCCGTCTGGTGGCTGTCCGACCACTCGGATGCGGGCCAGCCGCCCAGTCAGCGCCAAGTCGCCGACCACGCCGAAGTCGACGTGATGATGACGAGCCAGGTCCTGCGCGCGCTGGAGCAGCGCGGTCTCGTCGCCCGGGCCGCTGACGCCACAGACGCCCGCGTGAAGCGGCTCTCCGTCACGGAGGCCGGCCGACGACTGGCCGAGCAGGCGGTCACCATTGTCGAGGCCGCGGACACCGAGTTCTTCACCCGGGTGGGTGACCGCGCCCAGCTTCTCGACGTCCTGCGCCAACTCGCCGACGCCTAGCCGGCGGCCGCCTGCGCCATCCGGCGGACCACGTCGCGGTGCACCGGCGAGCCGGGGTGGCGGTGATGCCAGGTCGCCGCGACACCGACGGCAGCAACACGACCGGTGGCTACCGTGCGCTCGACCGCAGCGGTCACGTCGGCCAGAGCCGGGCCGCCAGGTACGGGAAAGAGCAGGTCGGGGACGTCACTGGGGTCGCAGACGTCAAGATCAAGGTGCAGGTAGATCTCGCCGCTGGGCAGGTTGCTGTCATCAAGGTCCTGCACTCGGGTGCGTGCGACGGAGGACTGCTCGAGCAGGGACTGCTCGGCAGGGTCGGTGTCGCGGGCGTCCACGAGAACGATCCGCGACTGGGATACGGGATTCAGACCGAGCGCCGCGGGCAACGTGAGTGTGCCGATGCCAGCCGCAAGGGCGAGCGGCATGCCGCCGAGATATCCGGAGGTCGTCGTGGCCTCGGTGTGGAAGTCGGCATGTGCGTCGAGCCACACGACGCCGACGTCATGCCCGGAGCGCCGCAGGCCGGCCAGCACTCCCAGACTCGTGGTGCAGTCGCCGGAGACGACGAGAGCAGGAGATTCCTGACGGCTGACGACCGACGCGACAGCCTCGTACAACACAGCCATGCGGGACCACGGATCCCCGGGTGGGAGCGGGGCGGTGATCTCGTGGTCGACGGGCACTCCGACGGTGAAGGGGTCGAGGTGCTCGTCAAGGTGGTACGGCACTGCCAGGGTCGCCATGAGTGAAATTTATCGCCACGGTCTAGCCCGGTCGATCGAGCGACTCGACGAGGCGGCGAGGTGCGACCTCGCGGTAGGCGTCGGTGACGATCTCGGCGATCTCGTCCCAGTCGACCGGTACGTCAAGCCACACGCCCAGCCAGCCGCGCCCGCCCACGTACGGCGGACGGAAGAACTGATCGGGGCGGGCGGCGACGAGTGCCTCCTGAGCGCCAGGTGGGGCAGCGCACCAGAAGGCCACCCGGTCGTCGTGGTGGTTGTCGGCGTACATGACGAAGGTCTTGCGGACGAACCAGGTCGGCTCGCCATGGCTGACCTTCTCGGTCGCTTCAGGCAAGGCAAGGCACAGGTCGCGCAGCCTGGGAAGCGGGTCGCCCGTCGGCTGACCGCTGTTGACGATCATGGCGTTTGCCTCGGACAAAGCTGACATACTGCCTGCGTACGGAGGGCAAACGTCATGATCGGCGAGGAGGACTGGGCGGGTGCGAGCAGTGCGATCACGGCGGCTCGTGGCAGACGGCCTCGAGGTTGTGCCCGTCGGGATCGGTGACGAAAGCGCCGTAGTAGTGCGGGTGGTATTCCACGCGAATCCGCGGGCTGCCGGTGTCCTGCCCGCCGGGCTGCAGCGCCGCGGCGTGAAAGGCGTCGACCACCTGCCGGTCGGCCGCGGCCAGGGCGACGTGGGTCTGGACACCTCCCGCCTCGCCCGGGTAGAGCCATAGGTCCGGCTTGCCGTCCTTGCCGAGGCCGACGCCGAAGTCGAAGTCGAGCAGTACGTCGTAGCCCAAGGGCCGCAATGCGGCGCGATAGAACTCAGCGCTGGCCGTCAGGTCACTGACCCGAATCCCAACGTGGTCGATCACGACGACACTTTGGGGCGGTACGTGCCGAAGGACCACACATTGCCCTCGGGGTCGAGCGCTGAGTACTCCCGAGCGCCGTAGGGCTGGTCGGTCAGGCCGCTCAAGATCTCAGCGCCCGCGGCGACGGCTCGGTCATGGTGCCCGTCGACCTCATCGACGGGCAGGTAGAGCACGGCGCGTCCGGTGTCGTACGAGCCGGGAGGGTCGCTGCGGCTGCCGAGCATGACAACGCCGTCTTCCCAGGACAGTTCGGCGTGCCCGACCGAGCCGTCATCGTTGCTGGTGACCTGCTCCTGGGTGAGCCCGAGGGCGCCGGTCAGGAAGTCGATCGCTGCTTTGGCGTCGTTGTATCGCAATGTGGGGTAGATGCTCATGCCGCTAACAGTAGGACCGACATGGGCATCGGGTCTTGGACGAATGGGAACCGGCCTCAGCCGCTTCGCCATTGCTCGACGTACTGCGACGGCGTGCATCCGGCGAGTGCGTGGAAGTCTCGTACAAGATGGCTGTGGTCGGCATAGCCGCAGGTGACGGCGACGTCGGCCAGGCCGCGGGTGCTCCCGCCCGTCGGTGGTGCCCCACTGGGATCGACCGGCACGAGCAGCCCAGCCGCCCGTCGAAACCGCAGCACTCGCGCGGCGGTCTTGGGCGCGAGACCGATCTGCTCGCGAAACCGGGTGAGCAGGTGACGGCGACTCCACCCAGTACGCGCGGCGAGCTCACCCACCTCGATCGCGCCGGCGGCCCTGGTCAGCCGTCCCCATGCCCAGGCGACCTCGGGATTGGGCCGGACCGGCGACCGTTCGAGCCGGCGTCGCAGCACCCCGTCGACCCTGGCGAATCGCGCTGGCCAGTCCGGGTCCTCGGCAAGCCGCGTGGGCAGTACGGCAAGATCGGCCGACTCGAGGTCGTCGAGCGGCACGATCCGATTGGTGAGCTCGAACATCGGCCGGCCGAGCAGCGCGAACACCCCGAGCGGAGTGAGGTCGACCTGAATCCCGCACTGGCCGCCGACGAACTGCGTGATCACGGCGGCGGCGTGCATTCCGGCCAGGAACGCCGTTGGAACGCTGGTCCCGCCCGGGCCCTCGAGCTGAATCGCACCGCCGAACCCGAGGATCAGCGGGCAGCTGCCGGACGGCGCCTGAAGCCGCCGCAGCGGTACCGCAGAGTGCTCGCGGTACCCGGTGTAGCCCACGACATGCGCCGCGAGGGACGGATGTGGCTGACCGCGCACGTATTCCTGCACATACTCTGGCACGTGCTCAGCATGACAGTGAGCGGCAACCCACGCCGGATTGCGGCGACGTCACTCAGCCATCATCTCGCATCCCACCTCACCGTGATCCAGGGAAACGCGCATACCGAATGCGGTACGCAGGTTTCCCTGGATCACCGGGGCTTTCCTCCTCGCTGCGCTCGATGCTCACTCGACTAGCATCAGCGAGGTAAGCGGTCCGCCGTGATGGTCCGGTGACCCCGTCCCCCTGACCAAATGAAGGTGCCTCGTGTCACTGCCCGCCGTCCTCATCGCCGAAGAGCTCGCTCCGGCAGCGCTCGACGTCCTGTCCCAGGACTTCGACGTGCGCCACGTCGACGGTGCTGACCGGCCAGCGCTCTTGGCCGCCCTTTCCGGCGTCGATGCGGTGATCGTGCGGAGTGCGACGACGATCGACGTCGAAGCGTTGGCCGCCGCGCCGCAACTCAGGGTTGTCGCCCGGGCTGGCGTCGGCCTGGACAACGTCGACGTGGCCGCCGCAACAGCCCGCGGCGTGATGGTGGTCAACGCGCCCACGTCCAACATCGTGAGTGCAGCAGAACAGGCCGTCGCCCTGCTGCTCGCCTCGGCGCGCAACATCGTCCCGGCAAACGCCGCGCTGAAGCGGGGGGAGTGGCAGCGCTCGAAGTACACCGGCGTCGAGATCGCCGACAAGACGGTCGGCGTGGTCGGACTCGGCCGCATCGGGGTGCTGTTCGCCCAGCGCATGTCGGCCTTCGGGACCCGGTTGATCGCCTACGACCCTTACGTCCAGCCGGCGCGTGCGGCGCAGATCGGCGTGCGCCTGGTGGGCCTTGACGAGCTGCTCGCCGAGAGTGACTTCATCTCGATCCACCTTCCTCGTACGCCGGAAACCGTCGGGCTGATCGGCGAGCGTGAGCTGGCGATGGTCAAGCCGGGCGTACGGATCATCAACGCTGCTCGGGGCGGTCTGGTTGACGAGCACGCGCTCGCGCAGGCGATCAAGGAGGGCCGGGTCGCCGGTGCCGGCGTCGACGTGTACTCCGCCGAGCCGTGCACCGACTCCCCGCTGTTCGGCTTCGACACCGTCGTTGCTACCCCGCACCTGGGCGCCTCGACGGTCGAGGCGCAGGACAAGGCGGGCCTGGCCGTCGCCCGGTCGGTCAAGCTCGCCCTGACGGGCGACTTCGTCCCCGACGCTGTCAACGTGCAGGCCGGCGGGATCGTCGCCGAGGACGTGCGGCCTGGCCTGCCACTGGCCGAGAAGCTCGGCCGGGTCTTTACGGCCGTCGCCGGGGGGATCGCCTCGTCGGTCACGGTCGAGGTACGCGGAGAGATCGCCGAGTACGACGTCAGCGTGCTTCAACTGGCAGTGCTCAAGGGGGTCTTCCGCGACGTGGTCGAGGATCGGGTGACCTTCGTCAACGCGCCGTTGCTCGCCGCCGAGCGCGGGATGGCCGTCGACCTCGTCGCCGACACCGACAGCCCCGACTACCGCAATCTGATCACCGTGCGGGGCGCGTTGCCGGACGGCAGCACCGTCTCGGTATCCGGGACCCTGACCGGCCCGCGCCAGGTGCAGAAGCTGGTCGAGCTCGACGGCTTCGACATCGATGTGATGCCCGAGGGCCACCTGCTGTTCTTCCGCTATGTCGACCGGCCGGGCATCGTCGGCACGCTGGGACAGCTGCTCGGCGACGCCGGTATCAACATCGCCGGCATGCAAGTCTCGCGGCTGTCCATCGGCGGTAACACGGTGATGGCAGTAGCCGTCGACTCGCCGATCCCCGGTGAGCTGCTCGCCACGATCGCCGACGCGATCGGCGCGAGCCACTCCAGCGAGGTCGATCTCACCACCGAGTAGCCCCTGTCCATCTCGGTGATCATGAAAGTTTGCACGCCGACCCGCCGGCGTGTCACCCACCAGAGTTCCTTGATCGCCGTCACCGCGGATCGGCGCCGTCACGTTCGTCGCGCAATTCCGTTCCAGATCAGGGGTCGGCTCTCAGCTGCCGGATCACCCGGGTGGCTTCATCGCGCAGTTGAGCAGGGCAGCCCCAGTAGTCATAGATGCCGCCGCGCCCGCTGTTCTGGCCGCAGATGACAAGGACGCCGGTGCCGAGCTCCTGCTTGAGCGCGGTGGCCAGCCAGCCCACGAATCCGCTGTTGTCGAGGCCGTCGGCGAAGTGGAAGGAGAACAACACGAAGCGCTCCCCGGCGGCTGATGTGGCTGTGGTGAGCCACGACCAGGCTGTCTCGTCCCGGACGACCGCTAGCACCCGCTCGGTCAGCGCGGGAGGCCGATCCAGAGGAGCCTCCTGGAATGACCATTCTCCGTCGAGGATGACGAGCTCAGCGTTGGCGATGACCGTCCGAAGTCGTCGTTCTGTCTGCTCGCGAGACTCGAAACTGATGCCTACCACCTGGTCATTGTGCCGGAGACCCGCTCTGGGCCGCAGCGCGCGGATTGCGGTCCGCCAGGCCGACAGTTCCACATGATGGGAAGCTGGTATGCCTGGCGGGACGAGCGACTACTCTTTGATCATCATGCGACGCGAGGTACTCATCCTTAGCTGCCGCGGCGGGGCCTGAGAGACCAGGCCGGCTCCCCGTCGCGGGATGTGGCGCTGGCCGTCTTTCGCCCAGTATGAGGAGCCCCGCATGTCCGTCACATCCCCCCACCCTGCCGTTGACGACCACGTCGTCGTATTCGATACCACCCTGCGCGACGGTGAACAGGCGCCTGGCATCGCGCTGTCGGTGCACGAGAAGGTCGAGATCGCCCAGCAGCTGGCCCGGCTGAACGTCGACGTCATCGAGGCCGGCTTCCCCGCCGCGAGCGAGGGCGACTTCGAGGGCGTGCAAGCCATCGCTGAAACCGTACGAGGGGCATCGATCGCCGCCCTCTGCCGTACCAAGCCGGCCGACGTCGAGCGGGCCTGGGACGCCATCAAGCACGCCGAGCGGCCGCGGCTGCACACGTTCATCTCCACATCGCCCGTGCACCGCGAGAAGAAGCTTCGGATGACAGCCGACCAGGTGCTCGCCGAGACCGTGCGGGCGGTGGCACAGGCAGCCAGCTATTGCACCGACGTCGAGTTCTCCGCCGAGGATGCCACCCGTACCGAGTTGGACTTCCTGATCGACGTCTTCGCGGCCGCTGTCGAGAACGGCGCGACCACCATCAACGTCCCGGACACCGTCGGCTTTGCCATGCCGCAGGAGTACGTCGCGATTCTCGATGCTGTGCGCGCCCGAGTGCCGCGCGCCGATGAGGTCGTCTGGTCGGTGCACTGCCACAACGACCTGGGCCTGGCCACCGCAAACTCCCTGGCAGCGCTAAGGGCCGGCGCCCGGCAGGTCGAGGTGTGCATCAACGGTATCGGCGAGCGAGCCGGCAACACCGCATTGGAAGAGATAGTGATGGCGCTGCGCACGCACCACGCGACCCTCGGTCTGTCGACCCAGGTCGAGACCTCAGAGATCTCGCGCACGTCACGGTTGGTCTCGATGCTCTCTGGATACCCCGTGCAGCCGAACAAGGCGGTTACCGGAGCCAACGCGTTCAGCCACGAGAGCGGTATCCATGCCCACGGCGTCCTGATGGAGCGCACGACGTACGAGATCATGAATCCCGAGGACATCGGACTGACTGCCGGTTCGACGATCGTGTTGGGCAAGCATTCCGGCCGGCACTCGTTCATCAATGCACTTGCCGCGATGGGCCTGAGCCTAGCGCCGGACGCGCTCGATCGGGCATTCCTGCGGTTCAAGGAGATGGCCGACCGCAAGATGAGTCTCACAGATTCTGACCTCGTGGCCCTGGCCACTGAGGAGGACACCTCGGGCGCGACCGGCGAGGTGTGGTCCTTCGATTGGCTGGCGGTGGCCGGTGGCACGGATGCCGCACCGCAAGCGACAGTACGGGTTTCCCGAGGCGACGAGGTGACCGAGGCAGATGCCAGCGGCGATGGCATGATCGACGCTGCCTGCAACGCCGTGGCCAAGGCGACGGGGGTCGATGCGCAATTGCTGGCGTTTCAGGTAGCCGGGGTCACCCCTGGCTCGGACGCCGTCGGTGACGTTTCCGTACAAGTGGAGATCGCCGGCCAGCGGGTTACCGCCCGTGGCGTATCCACCGACGTGGTGGAGGCCAGTGCCCGGGCCTTCCTGCACGCGGTCAACAAGGTTGTGAGCGGCACCGCAGTGCCGCAGCGGACTGACAAGCCATAGGGGATGAGCACAGTGGACAAGAACGAGGAACGAGCCCGAGAGACCGCGGAGCGCGAAGCGCAGCGCGCGGTGCAGCGTTCGCTGGATCGCCGCGACGGAGGCGGCCAACCCGGCAACTGACCGCGTCTGGCAGGCTGCGCAGATGCGCTACACGACGCTTGGTGCCAGCGGTCTGCGGGTCAGCGAGGTGTGCTTAGGCACCATGACCTTCGGCACCGACTGGGGTTTCGGGTCCGACGAAGAGACGTGCCGCCGGCAGTTCGAGCTGTTCGCCGAGGCCGGCGGCACGTTCGTCGACACGGCCAACCGCTACACCAACGGCACCTCCGAGGAGATGGTCGGACGGTTCGTGCGCGATGACCGCGAGCGGTTCGTCGTCGCGACGAAGTACACCCTCCCGATGGGCGACCAGCCCAACGCGGGCGGCAACTCGCGCCGCAGCCTGCACACCGCGCTTGAGGCATCGCTGAAGCGCCTCGGCACCGACTACGTCGACGTGTTGTGGTTGCACTGCTGGGACTTCGTCACGCCGATCGAAGAGATCCTCCGGGCCCTCGACGACGTGGTGCGGGCCGGCAAGGTGCTCTACATCGGGATATCCGACACACCGGCCTGGATCATCGCGCGGATGCAGACGATCGCCGAGTTACGCGGCTGGACGCCGGTCGTCGGGCTGCAGACCCAGTACTCCCTGGTCAGCCGTCACTCGGAGGCCGACCTCATCCCGATGGCGCACGCGCTGGGCATCGGCGTGACGGCCTGGGCGCCGCTGGGTGGTGGCGTGCTGTCCGGCAAGTACGGCCGCCCGGCTGCCGACGGCGAGCAGCGCCGGCACGACGACCCTGACCCGGCCCACCTGAGGATTGCCGAGACGGTCTCGGCCGTGGCCGAGGAGCTGGATGTATCGGCCGTCCAGGTTGCCCTGGCGTGGCTGCGGGCGAAGGGTGGTGTCATCCCGATCATCGGCGCGCGTACCGTCGAGCAGCTCACGGACAGCTTGGGTTACCTCGACGTCGATGTGCCCGAAGCGGCCGTACGCCGTCTCGACGAGGTTTCAGCAGCGCCTAAGGGGTTCCCGCATGAGTTCCTCACCGACAACAACTTCACCGGTAGCTGGGACCTGGAGCTGCCCCCCGGCCGCAGCTACATCGGCCGGTGAGTGACCGATGATGCGGCTGGCGGTGATCGGCGGCGACGGCATTGGTCCGGAGGTCGTCGCGGAAGCGCGCAAGGTGCTCGATGCGGCCTTACCGAAGGTCGAGACCACCGAGTATGACCTGGGTGCTCGGCGCTGGCACGCCACCGGCGAGACGCTCCCGGACTCGGTGCTCGAGGATTTGCGCGATCACGACGCGATCCTGCTCGGCGCCGTCGGAGACCCATCTGTCCCGTCGGGCGTGTTGGAGCGGGGGCTGCTGCTGCGGCTGCGCTTCGCCTTTGATCATCACGTCAATCTGCGGCCGGTGAAGCTGTATCCCGGAGTGCGGTCGGCGCTGGCCGGCGATCCGCCGATCGACATGGTGGTGGTCAGGGAGGGTACGGAGGGGCCGTACGCGGGAGCGGGTGGCATCTTGCGCCGCGGCACGATCCATGAGATCGCCACGGAGGAGAGCCTCAACACCGCGTACGGCGTCGAGCGGGTGGTGCGGGAGGCCTTCCGGCGAGCTGCCGAGCGGCCGCGCAAGCATCTGACACTGGTGCACAAGACCAACGTGCTCACCCACGCCGGCGATCTGTGGCAGCGCACGGTTGACGCGGTCAGCGCTGACTTCGCTGCGGTCACCGTCGCTTACAGCCACGTCGATGCGGCGGCGATGTTCTTCGTGACCGATCCCGGTCGCTTCGATGTCGTGGTCACCGACAACCTCTTCGGCGACATCCTCACCGACCTCGGTGCCGCGGTGGCTGGCGGCATCGGACTGGCCGCCAGTGCCAACCTCGACGTGAGCGGCAACAACCCGTCGATGTTCGAGCCGGTGCACGGCAGCGCCCCCGACATCGCCGGGCATGGCCTGGCCGACCCCACCGCGGCGATCCTCTCGGTGGCCCTGCTTCTTGACCACGTCGGCGAGTCGGCGGCGGGCCGGCGGGTCGAGGATGCGGTGGCGGCCGATCTGCTCAAGCGGCGACCCGGCGAATCCATCCGCACCACTGAGATCGGCGACCGGCTTGCCGCTGCTACCGCCGGGTAAGGTCAGGCACATCAGGAGCGAGCGTGCCGGAGGGACGACCATGATGCAGCAGCAAGATCAGCCCATCGCGTTCGAGCTCAAGCCGGTCGCCCATCCCGTATCCGACGCAGAGCGCACCGAGCGGATCACCGCTCCCGGCTTCGGCCGGGTGTTCACCGAGCATATGGTGAGCATCCGGTGGACCGACGGGCGCGGCTGGCACGACGCGCAACTCGTGCCGTACGCCACGATCGAGATGGACCCGGCGATGATGGCGCTGCACTACGGCCAGTCGATCTTCGAGGGGCTCAAGGCCTACCCGCAGCCCGATGGATCCATCGCGACCTTCCGGCCGGAGCAGAATGCCCGCCGCTTCCAGCGTTCCGCCCGGCGGCTGGCTCTGCCCGAGCTCCCCGAGGAGACCTTCCTCGAGGCGATCGAGTTGCTGGTGCGCCAGGACCGTGAGTGGATGCCGGCCGGCGGCGAGGAGACCCTGTATCTGCGGCCGTTTATGTTCGCCAGCGAGGTCGGGCTCGGCGTCCGGCCGGCCGGTGAGGTGCTGTTCCTCGTCATCGCATCGCCAGTCGGCGCCTACTTCCCGCGCGGCGTCCAACCAGTCAGCGTCTGGCTATCACAGGACTACGTGCGCGCGGCGCCCGGCGGCACCGGCGAGGCCAAATGCTCCGGCAACTACGCGGCCTCACTCGTCGCGCAGGCGCAGGCCATCGACGAGGGCTGTGACCAGGTCGTCTGGCTCGATGCCGCCGAGCGCCGGTGGGTCGAGGAGATGGGTGGGATGAACCTCTACTTCGTCTACGGCAGTGCTGACGACGTCCGGATCATGACGCCGGCGCTGACCGGGACCCTGCTCGCGGGGGTGATCCGGGACTCGCTGCTCACGCTGGCCGGCGATCTGGGCTACCCGGCGGAGGAGGGGCGCATCGACGTTAACTCCTGGCGCGCCGGAAATGCTGACGGCTCGCTGACCGAGGTGTTCGCCTGCGGCACCGCCGCCGTCATCACGCCGGTGGGCTCGGTCAAATGCACGACCGACCAGTGGACGGTCGGCGACGGCGAGCCCGGCCCGGTCACCCTGCGGCTGCGTCAGGCGTTGTTGGACATCCAGCACGGCGTGGCGCCAGACACGCACGGATGGATGCACACTCTCGTCCACTGATCCGACCCAACGGCCCATGATCCAGGCGGACCTAGTGTCGCCACAACAGCACTAACTCCGCCTGGATCACGGACTTCGGCGGCGCCCGGCGGCCGCCATAGCCGCGACCGGACTGATGCTGTCATGGCTGGGATCCCGGAGCATTCCGGGAGATAGCCCACCGGAGTCATTGACTTGCCGTGCGTGCATCCCCAACCATGATCGGCACCGACGGGGCCGGTAGCACGCGTCGAAAGGGATGACAACCATGTCGTCGTTAAAGAAAGACCCCGGCGCCGCACGTGGCTCTGACGAGGACCGGCTGCACGAGCTCGGCTACGCCCAAGAGCTCAGGCGGCACATGTCGGGGTTCTCGAACTTCGCCGTGTCCTTCACCATCATCTCAATCCTGTCCGGCTGCCTGACGCTGTACGGATTCGGCATGAACACCGGTGGGCCAGTCGTGATGACCTGGGGATGGCTCCTTGTCGGTGTGATGACCCTCTTCGTGGGCCTCGTCATGGCGGAGGTTTGCTCGAGCTTCCCGACCCGCGGGTGGCCTGTATTATTGGTCGGCCAAGCTGGCACGGAAGAATCCCGGTGCCTGGTCGTGGTTCACCGGCTGGTTCAACTTCCTCGGTCAAGTAGCGGTGACTGCCGGCATCGACTTCGGTGCGGCCTTCTTCCTCAACGCCTTCCTCGATCTCACCATCGGCTTCGATGCGCGG
>Ga0136617_10003590_pt1 | contig 13875 bp, 14 predicted proteins | sample AntDrymUQ3222106_2_FD_129672 | JGI IMG/M metagenome (GOLD analysis project Ga0136617, IMG submission 129672) | Polar desert sand microbial communities from Dry Valleys, Antarctica - metaG UQ322 (21.06) | ecosystem: Environmental > Terrestrial > Soil > Desert | place: Antarctica: Dry Valley... | reverse complement strand
TCACCTTCTACGGTCAACAGTGGTCTGGGGTGACGCAACCACGTCAGACATTCCCCGTTTCGCCCCCGCCGCCGCCGCCCTTCCTGCGAGACATCTCCTACAGCGACATCATGAACTGCTACTACGACGCCTCGCGCTACCGGTGGGACGAGGCGGCGCAGGCCGCGTACCTGAGCATCAGCGACTCCACTCTGGTCAATGATTGCTTCATCTCCTACGACAACGAGGAATCCGTCAAGCGGAAGATTGATTACATGCGGGCAAAGGGTTTGGGCGGCGTTATCCTCTGGGAATTGAGCCAAGGCTGGCGTGCGGGGCGGACGCCCTCAGACCCGCTGCTGCGCGCGGTCAAAAACGCTACCGTCGCGGTGCCCGGCAGTACGGCGTAGTGGTAATGCGAGGCGCGCGGGTAATGTTGCAAAGATTAATTAGAGGCGTGAAAGTTCTTTGAACGCCTTTCGTTCATGCGGCGATCACGAACAGCGAAGCGACTAACTTCTCCTGATCTTTGCGAATCACTTCTACTTTCGGAATTGGACAGAATGATTGTTCTGACTAATAACTACACTCCTGACAGTGGTTTTTATTGGACTTGCCTGTGAGTGGTGAGCAGAGAATTTTGACTGTAATGTCTAATAGGTTTGAAGACATATAACCGGCTCGATGGTCATTATCGGTCGCGGGCTGCGGTTGAACCGTCGCGGCTCGCTCTGCCGCGCTCGTTTCAAAGCATTAAAACACAACCTATCGTGGTCGCCAGATGTCGGACGGCGACCCCAGCCTCGGCCTTCGGACTTAATATTTCGGCGGGTGCCAACCCGCCAGCACCCAGTTCCGGCGGACTTCGACCGCCACCTCGTTGTTCAGATTGAGGGCGACGACCGTTGCGCGCCCCGCGGGCGTGAGCCCGACGATCTTCGCCCCGTCCGCGCTCCAGCGAAAGTGCTCACGCCAGTCATCCGTGCGCGGGTTGTAGAGCGACACGGCGGCACCCGTCAGGGGGTCGTCGGCTTCGAACTGGGCACCCTTATAACGGTTGCAGAGGGCGCACGACAGCCACAGGTTCGCCTCGTCGTCGCCGCCGCCCCGGGCGCGCGGGATGATGTGTTCGATTTCGAGCCTGCCCATCACCAGGCGCTGCGGGCTGCGGCAGTACCCGCACATGTCGCCCGCCGCCTCGCGGACGCGCCGCCTGACCGCCTCCGGGATGGCCGGCGCGCTCACGCTTGCAGCGGCGCGAGTAGGCCCCGCTGCGCCGCGACCCTGAGCGCCTGCGACTTCCGCAGCAGCCCGCGCTCGTAGAGCCGCATCATCTCGTCGAGTCGGCTCCGGCCGTCGGCGTCAAGCCCGCCCTCCCGGTTCCGCTCCAGCAGGTCGCTCAGGGCGGCCTCCTGCTCGTCGGTGAGGCGCAGCTCGGCGAGGGCGAGCACCTCCTCGTCCGGCAACTCCTCGACGGGACTCTCCGCCGTCGCCGCCTCAAGCCACGTCGCTAAAACGTCTTCGACGCTGCGATGGGTCTGGGCCGCGACCTGCGCGGCGTGGCGGAGCACCTGTTCGGAGACCTGGATCGTGATCTGCTGACTCATAATTCATCCCAACGCCCGGCGGCCGGCGTGTTGAAAATCTTCCATCGTGGCCGTCAGGTCGGCGAGGAATAATTCGTCGCCGGCGGCCTCACGCATCGCTTCGAGCCTTTCATCCTGCCGGGCCTCGCCGGAGGTGTCGCCTTCCTCTAAAAGTCGCGCCGCGAGCTGCCTACGTTCTTCAGGCGGCAGGTTCAGAGCCAAGCTCTCCAGACTTCTCGTCATTGCTCACCCCTACCTTTCTGAGGTGCGGTAAGGCTCTAGCTCGTGCCGCTCTTTCGGCAGCTAACCTGCTCCGTAGTGATGTCGTGCTTGAACTCGGATTCAGGTTAGGACTTCCTGATCAACTCCCTGAGTTCTTTTTCAAACGGCGCGTCGTCGTCGTCACTGTCCCTACCGCCCGGCGATGCGAACACGGCTTTGACTTTGATGGTGAAAGTCTCCCTCTTCGACTTCGGCAATCGCGGCGGTCGGAAGCATATCATAGTGTGGATTCTAGCCGAGCTTACCGTCCAGCCTCAATGCGTTGAGGAGCCGAAAGAGACAGGCTGGCCGCCGGCTTACGTAGCGTCAGCCATCCGCGTGACAGTTATGTCTCCGAGGAGCCTCTACCTGCTGATAGAGAAGTCGTCACGGCTCGGCTGGACGTGCTCGATTACCGGCTCCTGCTCGCGCGCATAGGCCGACTCAGCCGCGGCGGTAAAGCGATCCAGCAGCTCGCCCCGGTTCGGCGCGTTGAGCGCGGCGTAGAGCGACGACTCCAGCGCGTTCTCGTGGCGCGGGTCGTCGCGCCCGAGCACCTCGGCGATCTGCCGGTCGCGCCCTGCCTACGCCTCGGACGGCGGGCGCTCGGCTGCCCTGACGAGCGCGGCGCGCATGTACTCCTGTACCCCGGGCTCGACCGGCGGCCGCCCCTGCGCCAGCCGGTTCTCGTCGGCGAGTCGCAACACCTCGGCCGCCATCCGCTCGACCTGCGCCGGCCTGTCAAGGATGGCCCTCACCTCGTCGGCGATGCTCCTTTCTCCGTCCCCGCTTAGCGCCCCAGCCCGTTGATGTCGGGCTTCGGTTCCGTCCAAGACTGGTAGGTCGTGTAGGTCGTCACCGCGAGGAAGATCACCAGCACCCCCGCCAAGGCTATGAAGATCGAGAGCATTTTTACTTCCAGCATCCAGCTCAGGCAGACCGCCCCGATCCAACCCAGGATGATGCCCGTCACCAGGAGCAGCGCCGCAGCCGTCCACGGATTGAGCCACGCCCAGGAGAGAAACATCACGGCTCCCCAAATGGCTAAAATCAGGAGCATGACGATTATCACCGCCCAGATCACCGTGACCATCGGGTTGGACTCCTCCGTCTCGTATGTCTGTTCGACCGTCGGCGGGCTGCTCTCGATCCACGTGCGCGGGGGTTGGTAACTCGTTCGTTCTAGCGTCCCGCCCTGCGTCTGCGGCACGGTCGGCGACGTGCGCGGCGGGTACGTGCTCGGGGGCGGCAACGTCGTGGGTCTGGGCATCGGGCGCGGCGTGACGTTCCTCGGCTCGCGCGCCGGCGGCAGCGCGCGACCGTTCTGCTGTGATTTGAGTTCCGCGATCTCGCGCGCCATCGGGACCAGGCTGTTGCGCGTGTCTTCCTTCAGGCTGCTCACGCGCTCGTTCGTGTCCGTCAACTCCCGGCTCAGCTCGTCGAGCCGCACTTCCGTCTGCGCCCTCTCGCCCGCGCTCTCTTCCTGCCGCGCCGCGCGCTCCGTCCTCAACGCCTGCTCGATCTCGCCCCGGGCTATTTCTCGAATCTGCTCCGGCGTCAGCGAGGGCGCGGGCGGCGGGCTGGTGGATGCGGCTTCGGTCGAAGGCGCTAAGGCTTTGCCCTGCTCTTGCGGTCGCTCCTGCTTCGCCGTCTCCTCGCGCTCGATCCGCTCCAGTTTCCGCCTGAGTTCTTCCCTCTTGTCCATCTGATAGTTCCCTTAACTGCGGTGTAGCCTGTGGCCGCCCGCGGACGGCTTCTAAGGCGGTTGACTTATCGACTTGGCGGGCGAGCGCCGCGCCCAACCGCTCGGCCGAGTCGGTGTAGACCGTCACCTCGGCGCGCGCCCGCGAGGCCATCACGTAGGCGGTGCGCCGGTTGACCACCACGTCCGGCGCGCGGGTGTCTATCTCGGCGAGCACACGGTTAACCGTCTGCCCCTGCGCCGAGTGGCTGGTGACGGCGTAGCCGTAATCGACGTGACGGTTCTCGTCGATGTGGAACTCCGCGTTGCGCCCCGAATCGAGCGCGACGGTGAGCCTCCCCTTCTCTATCTTCTCCAGCGTCCCCAACTCGCCGCCGGCGACACGCTCCCGCTGATAAGGGGCGCGGAACTGTACGCGGTCGCCTTCCGAAAATTCGCGCTCGGCCTCGCGGTAGACCGTCACGCCCTGCAACCGGCTCGGGTCGTAGCTGAGCTGCCGCCGGTCCTTTTCCATCTTGACGGTGAGGGTATTGCTCTTTTCGTCGGCCGCCAGGACGCGCGCATATTCGCCCGCGCCGATGCCGTGCTTCCTGCTGCCGGCGGAGTACCTGATAACGTCGTCGGGCTGATAGGCTCCGGCGAAAGTTCGTTCCGCCCCCGTCAGCTCGCTCCGGTTTTCGAGTACCTTTGTCTTGTAATTCCTGGGGCTGATCTGGCCGGTCGCCTGAAGCTCGCGGTGAATGAGTCGGTTCAGTTCTACGCGCTCTTTATTGGCCGGGGAGATGACCAGCGTGCCGTCCCTGTCGGGCTGCCCGCAGTAGTCGCGGGCGATTGTCTTTAGCCTCTCCTCCGGGTCGGCGATCTCGTTGACGCGCCCCTGCTCGCGCAGGCCGTCCACGGCCTCCTTGATTTTCCCTGCGGAAAGATTCTCCACGACCTCCCTGAGTGGCTTTTCTCTCTGCCTGACGATCTGCTCAAGCCGCGCCGTCTCCATGCCGTGCCGTTGGAGTTGCGCGAAGGGCGAACCGGCCTCTACGCCTTCGTGCCGGCGCACGTCGCCGACGAGCAGGACCCTATCCTCGGGCCGCACGCGCGAGAGGAAATCATTAACCTGTTTCGTGCCCGCCAGGCTGCTCTCGTCCAACACCAAGAAGCGCCGCAGGGCCGCGGGGTCGTCCTTCTGCCGGAGGAACTTTTGTAGCGTGCGCGTCTCCATTCCCGAGTCGGCTAAGAGCTGCGCCGCGCGAGTCGTCGGGGCGCAGCCCTGCACGTCGTAGCCCGCGCTCTCCGCGGCCTCCCTGACGGCCGCCAGCGTGGTCGTCTTGCCCGTCCCGGCCTTGCCCTGTAAGCCGCTAATCTGGTCGCGGCTCGTCACGATCTGCTCGAAGGCCGCCCGCTGGCTCTCGTTCAGGGTTACGTCCTGTGAGGTCTTCACGGCCTCCGGTACGTGCCCGGTTAAGGGCTGCTGCGTCCCCTTCCCCGCCCGCACCCGCTCGACGTTCTCAGCCTCCCGTCGGAGGGTCTTTTCGGTCGCTACGCGCTCCCTGGCCGCGTCGTCCAGCACGATGCCGACGAGCTGCCCGCGCTCCTCCCGACTGCGCATCTCCCCATTGACAGCCTCGAAGGTCGTCCGCCCTAAATGCCGCCGAAGGGCGTCGGTCAGTAGCCGGCGAGTGTCGTTGACGGCCTCGCGCTCGCCGGCTTTTTCGATGGCGAAAGTCACCGCCTCCTGCGCCCGCGCCCGTCTCCCCGCCTCGTCCCAAAGCAGGGCGCGCATCTCCTGAGCCCGCGTCCGCGCCTCCCTGACGACGGCGTGGGCCTGCCCGCCGAACTGCCGGTCAAGCTCCTGGTGCCGCGCCTTCATCTCCTCGCGGTCGTAGGTTTTCGTGCGCCTGTTCCTACCGGCGACGCCGCGCGTGGAATTGAGATTCCGGCTCTCGGCGGCCTCCTTAATATCCCGCTGGCGGGGGCTGGCCGCCTCGATGTACTCGCGGCTGATGCCCCTGATCTCGGGTGCGCCGGTGCGCTTGTCAACGTCGATTTCGTAGCCGAGCCGCTGCAACTTTTCGGCGAGCACGGCGCGGTACACGGCCGTCCCATACCTCTGACTGCGGTACAGCTCGACGGGCTGGACGGGCTTAATCTTTCCCCCCGCCGTCAGCGTGAGGTTGAAGGCGAAGTTATGGGTGTGCAGGTCGGGTGCGGCGTAGCCGTCCTTTCGGTCGGGGCGCGCGGCGTCGTGCTCGAAGCTGGCGAACAGGAGCTTGCCCGTCGTCTCGGCCTTCGCGCTGCCGCCGAGCCTCGCCTGCGCGCACCTCTCGACCTCGCGCAGGGCCGCCGTGACGGCCTCGGCGTGAGCCTCTTTGATGCGCTCGTCGCCGCCGACGAGGGCCGCCAGCGAGATGCTCTTGGGCGCGCTGAAGGTGATGTCGCACCCGGCGCGATGGCCGCCCGTTTCGATCTCGTCGCCGTAGCCGTTGGTGCGCTCGTGAGGCCGGACGTGCCTCACGAGCTGCTCGCCGGTGTGCGGGTCTTGCCCCTCGCAGAGCCGCTCGAAGTCCTCACGCTTGACCGCCCCCGAGAGTCCGAAGTGCTCGGCCAGCTCCCCGCTCCAGCGGCCTACCGTCCTGCCTTCCTCGGCGTAGTAGCTGCCCCGCGCGTGCTCGTACTCCTGCTTGAAGTAGGACACCGCGCCCGCCGCTCCGAGGGCGCTGCTCACGGTCATCATGGTCTTAGCTTATTGCCCCCCGTCGCGGCCCCCGAAACCCGCTTGTCCGTCGCCCACCGCGCCGCCCACGGCGGCCAGTTGCGAGAAGTATTCACGCGCCGCCGTTTCGCGCGCGTCGATGCTTTGCTCCAGGGCTTCCGCATACGCCCCCTTGTTGGCAGCGTCCATCCCCGCGAGCATCATCGTCTCGACCAGATTGCGTATGTTGTTAATCTCGACGTAGATCAGTCGCTCGCCGGCTGTCAGCCCGTGCGCCTCGTCGAGCCTCGCCGTCAGCTCGTCGCGCGCCCACTCGTTGACACTCTTGCCGGCCAGGGTCGCGCGCTCCTCGGCCGCCTTCCACACCCTCTCGGGGATGCGGAAATTAATGGCACGAGTCTTCGGTTCCGCGCCTGTCGTCGCCTGCTTTCTCACTCTCTGGGACATCTATTCATGAGCCAAATGGCTTAAAAATTACGGCCTGCCCGCGGGCGGATAGGCCATTTTGAGTATAACAGGTATCAACCCCGTTTAGCCAATGTTTTTATACGCTTACATTTGTACACACGAAAATGCCCAAAATTTGGGGTGACGTATGATTGAAATTCGGCTGCGGAGCGGCCTTCTCGTTTTTTTCATATTACGAGAGGGGTTTCCAATGTTCGTAACTTTGAATTTTCAATCTTAGTAACTTTGATTTTCAGGGCGGAATTTTGCGCGGTCGCGGGGCTGTCGGAAGGTGCAAAAAAGTGGCGAAGTAGAGCGCCGAGAATGTGGCTTCGAGCGAGCGTCTGATGTAAGTTTCGGGAGCCAAATTCAGGGGGTTCTCGTTGCAAATTTTTGCGGTTCAATTCGGCCCGTAATGAGGAGCAAAAGTTAGTGAGCAAATGATGGGAAACAGCTCTGGAAAAGTCTTCGTTTCGCACGCCAGTAAGGACAAAGATTTCGTGGATCGGCTCGTCTCTGACCTGGCCGCGCGCGGCGTCCCCGTCTGGTACGACAAGCTGGACGTGCGGCTCGGAGACAGCATTCCGGGGAAGATCAACAGTGGCATTTCTGAGGCCAAATATTTCCTGATTGTGCTCTCCTCTGCCGCCGTAAAATCGAAGTGGGTGCAGGAGGAACTCAACGCCGCTCTAATGCGACAGGTCGCCTCCGCCGGCACGTTCCTGATCCCCGTTCTCGTCGAAGATTGTGATGTTCCTCCGCTGCTCAATCACCGGCGCTTTGCCGATTTTCGTGAGAGCTACGAAGCCGGTCTGGAGGAGCCTTTGTGGGTGTTCGGGGGGGACGCTAAGGCCGCGGAACTGGCGGGGAAAAATCTCGTCCACCCGTGGCCCGATCTGGAGGTTTCCGACCGTGAATTTATCTACCTGCACTCCACCCGGTTCGACAAATTTTTCCGCATGAATTGTGACCTGGAATGGACGGCAGACCGCACGATAGACTACATCGTTGCGACGCTTTCTCTGCCCTGGGGAACAGAGATGCCAGAGTTAGGAATGAGCTGGTCTTTCAGCTATAAGCTGCTGTACGGGGAGCACTCCGTTCCCCTCCGCAGGACGCTCAAGGAGGCGGGAATCGTCGTTGGGAGTACCGTCAAAATCAGTATCAGTGGGAGCTACAAAGACCTCTATGAAAACGAAAGCAGACAGATGTGGGAGCCGGATAAGGTCTACGATATGATGTCAATGAGGCTGCGCGAAATAGACCTGAAGAAGAAGATTGAAGAACGGGGGCGGCTGACGCCGGAGCGCCTGAAACAAATTGCTGATTCCTGTTTCGCGCACGTCTAGTTTCGCCCGTCATGCATCGGGATTCTGCTCTAACCACTCGTCGAGCGTCGGGTCTCGGAAATACTCTCTGAGCCGGTCGAGGTGTGCTTCCTCGTGGTCGAAATCGCTCAGTAATTTCCCCCTCAGTTTGGGCTTATAGACGCGGTTATTTTCGATCTCCGACCGCTCCCCTGCCTCCTTCGCTAAAAAGGCGCTGTACGCCTCTCGACGCTCGTTGCGGCGCTCCCCTTCCCTCGCCCTGAGAAAATCGTAATAGGCCGGTTGTCGCGCCTCCCTGCGGCTCTGGCGCGTCCGTTCGGCCTCGTGCTTTGCCAACCGCTTCTTAACCTCTGACTCTTTCTCCAGCGCGGTTTTCATCGCTTCGGGCAGCTCGTAATTCTCCTTGATAGCCCGGATCAGCCACGAGGCGAGGTCTTTAATTTTTCCTGTGTGTCGGTGGGGCAAGGCGCGGAGCTGAAGCTCGACCGATTTCCGGTAGTCACGGACCAGCTCTCTGGCCGTCGCCTCGGCGATGTGGAAGGCCATTAGCTTACTCACAAACTGCTCGCTGGCGTCGTCGGCCTCGTGGATCGCGGCTGGTGGCCGCTCGGCGTCTGTCGGGCTGTCGGGCTGTCGCTCTTGTCGCGCTGGTGGCTCGGTCGTGGCCGGCAGGATGGGTCGGGGGGGGGCGCGCGGTCGCTGAATGACGCGAGGCTTCCTGCTGGCTTCCTTGAACTCGGCCTGCGCCCTTCGACCTGGCGTGTAGAGCATGAGCCAGTCCGGTTCTCCGCTTTCGCCTCGCTGCGGCTGAAGTTCTACCTTTGCCAGGTATCCGGATCGCAGGTGCGGGGCGTGAACCTTATACATCTGTTTCTTGACGTGCTCGTAATCGGGATAGCGAGTCTGCGGGGCGCGGGTGCAGAAGTCGGAGTAAAGCATCCTCGCGCGTGGGCGCTCGTGCTTGAGGACGGCGTAAATTTGAAAGCCTATCAGCTCATAAAATCGTTGAGCTGCCGGCGGCAGGTCGCGTAGGTAATCGTAGTCGAGCGGGCGGGTCTGCGCCTCGTTTAGTACCTTCATGTAAACATCGTTCAGGATCAGATAGACCGCGTTTGCCTTCCTTCCGTCCGGTAGCTTCTCCCCTGTGAATATGACGCTGTAACGTGAGAATCCAGCCTCAATCGTGCGCTCTGCTCCGTCCGTCGCTCGATAACTAATCTTCGCGGTGATATAGGCACTCGCGTTTTGATGGAGGGCTTTTCTTACATCATTCGTGTTTGCTCCGCTCGCCGGCATCCCCAGTTCTCGGCAAATCCCGCTGAGACTTCCCAGCTTGACGATCCTAGTAATTGCTGGCCGCTCATCATCAATCCTTCGATTAACAATAAGGGTATCCACTTTGTAGGCAAGTGGGCCGGGCTGTCCGTACTCACTGTTGTATGACACCTTCCACCTAGTTCTTAGTTCTCCCGCGCTGGTCGTATCCTTGATGTCAATGGTGATGCCGCCTCGTTGCCTCGCCAATTTGTGAACAGGAAAGCGTGAGAGTGCCGTTTCAATCCTGATTGTGTTCTGTGGATTTAGTTCAAGCTGCTCAGTCATGGGCTACCCTTCTGGAAGAAATAATCAGCAACAACAATTCCCTGTTGTTGTTGTCTAATACAGTCTAATACAGTCTAGAGTCTGATAAAACAAGTGCTTTCATCATTTAGGGCTAAAATCGTCTCCCGTAACTACGTGGTACGTCTCCCGTAACTACGTGGTACGTCTCCCGTAACTACGTGGTACGTCTCCCGTAACTACGTGGTACGTCTCCCGTAACTACGTAGTCACCGTGCATGCGTTTCTGATTTTAGCAAGCGCATAAATACTCTAACCTTGGGCTAATTTTCTGGAAACTGCTTCTCCAGCAACTCTCTAATTTCGTCGGCCATCTTGACGCCTCGCAGAGCGCACTGGCTCTTAATGCGGGTGTGTAAGCTAATCGGCACGTCAACGGTGAGCCGCTTCATCGCCTCACCATTGCTAGCTTCGGTCTGGCGAGACTGAACCCAATCATCCGCCGTTGGCACAGCGGTCGCCGCCGGTCGAGGCTTTGCGCCTAAAGATACTTTTTTTCTCGTCATACGAACTCTAAAACCTCTTTCACTAAAGCGTTGATTTCTTTGCTGGCAAGGCTCTCCGGATCAGTCTCAAGAACCGTTCGGCCTTGTGCGGCACTCTCGGCAAAGCTAACGCGCTGGCAAATTTTAGCTTTCAAGACAGGTAAATCGTACTCTGCCAGTGCTTCTGTCACATCGCGTCCAATAGCCGTATTTACGATTTTACGATTAATTACAAATGCTCTTTTCAGGTTGTCCTTAAATGTGGTGGCTTCGGAGAGAAGGTCAACAATCTCCTTTGCCGCCCACACATCATAGGGGGAGGGCTGAACGGGAATCAGCACTAGATCGCTCGCCATAATCGCTGACCGCGCCACATCGTAAACGCGAGGAGGGCCGTCAATAACCACGTGGGCGTAGTCAGCCGCAAGTGCAGGAAGCTCGCGGTGTATGGTCGGCTTCGGTAAGCCAATAACAGGAAAGAGGGAATCACCTGTCCGGCTCGCCGACCAATCGAGGCCGCTCCCCTGCGGGTCGGCATCTACCATCAGTACCCGCGCACCCTGCTTAGCAAGGGCTGTCGCAAGGTGAACAGCCAAAGTTGTCTTTCCAACACCGCCCTTTTGGTTGAGTAAAGAAATTATCATCGCCCTGTTTTACTGTTTTCAGTATTTACGATTTTCCGCGGAATCGTAAATCCGTATTGGAATTAAAGTCAACAAAATTCTAAACAGGCATAGCTGGGTAGTAGCCCTGTTACATTGGGGAATCAATTTTCGCCCAATATTTGGTAGCCACGCTGACCGGTAGGCGCTACATGGTTCGCCATTTTTCAATCCCCAATGTAATGAGGCCACTATCCATAGCTGAGATTTGTGAGGCCCGGACGTTGTCAGTGCCGAAAAAATTGCAGCGGCTTCTAAAGCCAACAAATACAAAGAACCAGTCGGATAATTTTATTGCTTTGTCGTGTCATAGGGGGTTAATCTCGCCCTGTAGCGCCTCCTCGTCGGCTTTCTCGCACCTCCGGCTTTCCGGCGCTCAATCTGAAGTCCATTGGACACACCAATACTTAGGCCGCCAGTGATCTCGACTCACGGCAGCTCGGATTAACCGACACTGAGCGGGCTGCTTAGAACAGCGACAGCACGCTTTGCAGAAGGTTCAGCGCCATCTCCGTCATAGAACCGGCGGCGGTAGCCTCTCCGCTTTTTGTGGTGTTGATGTCACCAGCGACAGTGGTTGATATTTCTCCTTCGGTCGTTGCTGATGCTGGAGCCGGTGGCGGCGGCGGCGCGAAGGGGGTGTCCATCTGGCCTGCAAAAGCAGGTAGGGTGAGCACGAAAATCAACACGAACGCAACGCAAGGTTGTCGTAGGTTTTTCATTTTGTTCTCCTGAAAAGGGTCTGACTACTAAGGATTGTGATGGACGGTGAGAATGGAGTCCTGACCAGACCACCCGAGACGAGTTGCGACGGCGAATCTTAACACCCTGCCGCGTTGAGATGCGCCCTCACACATGCGCCGGTACTACTCTGTTCGGCACATGGAAAGGTAGCCCTCACATGAATTCACCCAATCAGCTACTTCATCGGATAGCTGATCCAATACTCACCCACAACGAGCGGGCGCGGCTGAGATGCCAACTCGCTAAAGAACTCGAAGAGACAGGGAACTACGAAGGCGCACGCAAAGCGATGGGGGAATTGTGGTCGCGCGTCGGTGAGCGCCCTGTAGTCGATGATCTTGACCAAAAGACGGCGGCGGAGGTGCTGTTGCGCGCAGGCGTCCTCACGGGCTGGATTGGCAGCGCCAGGCAGTTCGAGCACTCACAGGAGTTAGCCAAGAATCTCATTAGCGAAGGCATCACAGTCTTTGAAGCATTACAGGATACAGAGAAAATAGCTGAGGCACAGGTCGAGATTGCAGTTTGCTACTGGCGACAGGGTGCATCCGACGAGGCGCGTGTGATGCTACGCGAGGCACTGAGCCGACTGGCTGACATAAATAGCGAGACAAAAGCCGTTGCTCTGCTCCGTAGCGCGATAGTTGAGAGAGCAGCAAAGAGGTTCAATGACGCCTTTCGCATCCTAACCATGGCCGCGCCCATAATTGAGGTAAGCGTCAACAATACGCTCAAAGGCAAGTTCCATAATCAATTCGCCACGGTACTGGAAAATTTAGGTCGGGCAGAGAACCGTAAGGATTACATAGATCAAGCGCTGATCGAATACACCGCCGCCAGCTACTATTTCGAGCAGGCCGGGCACACGCGCTATCAAGCCTGTGTCGAAAACAATCTCGGATTCTTGTTCAGCACCATCGGCAAGCACCACGAAGCCCACGAACATCTTGACCGCGCCCAGATACTCTTTACCAGCCTCAAAGATCACGCCCACCTTGCCGGAGTTGATGAGACCCGCGCAAAAGTGTTTCTTACCGAGGGGCGCGTCTCCGATGCTGAAAAACTCGCCCGGTCGGTTGTGCGGATTCTCGAAAGGGGTGGCGAGCAGTCACTTTTAGCCGAGGCGTTGACCACGCACGGCATGACGCTTGCCCGCTTAGGTCGTTATCAGCACGCGCGCCAGACGCTACAACGTGCTATCGAAGTAGCACAGCAAGCGGGCGACTCGGAAAGCGCCGGGCAGGCCGCCCTCACTCTCATCGAAGAGTTGGGTGAGCAGCTTGCTCCTGTTGATCTGAGCGTGACCTATGAACGCGCCGCTGAGTTGCTTTTGACTTCGCAGCATCCTGTCAGCAAAGACCGCCTGCTTTTGTGTGCCCGCCGTGTGTTGTTCCTCGTCGGCGCGCTCCCTATGCCTCCCACGTGGGCTGGCTTTTCGTTCAAGGCCGCCATGCGACGCTATCAGGCTCATGTAATCGAGCGGGCGTTGAGAGACGCGGGCGGCGTCGTTGTGCGCGCGGCGCAATTACTCGGCGTCAAGCGTCAAAGTCTTAACTCTATGCTGCGTAAGTATCACCAAAACCTGCTCCACCTGCGACCGCCAATAGAGCCCCGCAAGCGCAGCTTAATGTTCCGCGACGAGTGTTGCACGCAGACACAGATCGTCACGATTCTGCACGTCGAGGATAGTGCGGTCATCGCCGACGCGGTGAAAGAGACTTTGGAAAGGGAAGGCTGGGCGGTGGAGGCGTGCCCGGACGGGGTCGCCGCGCTGGAGAGGCTCGCGGGCAACGCTCACTACGACTTGCTGATTTTCGACAACCAGCTACCGGGCATGAATGGAGTCGAATTGATCCGGCAAACGCGGGCGCTTGAGCACCGGCGGCAGACGCCGATCATCATGCTCTCGGGCAGCGATGTCGAGACGGAAGCGCGGCGGGCCGGGGCGAATATGTTTCTGAGGAAACCGCAGGACGTTCCCGCATTACCGGAAGCCATCGCGCGCCTGCTCGCGCGCCTGCCCAGACCGCAGTAGGAGGGGAGGGAAGCATGAAACTGTTAGCCGTCGTCGCTCTCACCGGGATGCTTCTCGGCACTCCTCCGACAACTGCTTTTAATGCTTGCTCCTGCGATGCAGTTGAGGGTGGCCGCGCAATCTGCATCGACAAAGATTCAGACATGGCCCCGGCGCTCAAAGAGCGCAGGAGGGGGGGCGCGCCGAGTCGCGCGGGCACCGTCCGCTCAAAAGGGAGTGGATGGTGCCGCGAGTCCGGCACATGAGCATGAGTCGGAAGTGTGTCGGCTTCGCCGATGATTGACAGCTCAGGTTGTGGGATGGGTCTCGGGTTCGTGGCGCG
>Ga0136617_10003589_pt1 | contig 13876 bp, 12 predicted proteins | sample AntDrymUQ3222106_2_FD_129672 | JGI IMG/M metagenome (GOLD analysis project Ga0136617, IMG submission 129672) | Polar desert sand microbial communities from Dry Valleys, Antarctica - metaG UQ322 (21.06) | ecosystem: Environmental > Terrestrial > Soil > Desert | place: Antarctica: Dry Valley... | reverse complement strand
CGGCGCACGGCTGTCGTGCCGATGCTGGGCTCGATCGGGCGGCAGAAGTTCACGAAGGCGCTCGTCCTCTCGGCGGGGGCGAGCGTGGTCGAGGTGGACGTCGGGCACGCGCCGCGCGAGGGGCGCTCGCGCTACTCGCCGCTCCGGCTCATGCGCCTCGCGCTGCACGTCCTGGCCGGCTTCTGGCCGCAGCCGATCCAGTGGATCGGTGTCGCGCTCGGCGTCGTCTGCACGCTCGTGGCGACGGCGCTCGGGTTCTACGGCGTCGGCTACTGGATCGACCGCTCCGACTTCCCGGGGCCGCTCTTCGGGGGCGTCGCCGTGCTCTTCGTGCTCGGCATCCAGGGGTTCATCCTCGCGCTCGTGGGCGAGTATCTGGGGCGGATCCAACGCGAGGTGGAGGGCCGCCCGCTCTACACGATCGAGCGCGAGCTGGGCTGATGGCTACGACCCTCGACCGGACCGCGATCCGGCCCGGGCGGGTGCGTGCTCGCTACTTTCGCGAGAACTTCGCGCAGGGCGGGCTCGACCTCGCACAGGTTCTGCCCGAGCTCGTCACCAACGCGGATGCGGCGATCGCCTCGAGCGGGCGCTCGAGCGGTCGAATCGAGCTCCGCTTCGGTACCGCCGATCCCGAGTTCCGGAGCGCCTGGAGGCGAGAGCTGCGGCGGTTGCGAGTACCGGCCGTCGCCGAGTGGGCTCACCAGGTCTCCTGCACGGACGACGGCGAGGGTGTCGACGGCGACCACGTCGACCGGCGCCTGGGCGCACTCGGCGTCGCGCCCGGACGCTCGGGCCAGCGCGGGCTCTTCGGCCGCGGCCTGCGAGACGTCTGGCTCGCGCACGGTGGCGGCCGCATTCAGGGAGTGCGGGGCGAGCGCGCGGTCGAGTCCTGGTTCTTCGCCAGTCTGGGCGACGAGCCGTACGCTTTCGCGCACGTCCTCGACGGCCCCGTGACACCGGACGTGCGCCGCTCGCTGGAGATCGCCCACGACGGCACGCGCGTGAGCGTGCCGCTCGACGTCAAGCGGTTGCCCCCGAACGGGCGCCTGCGGACGCTCGTCACGCAGCTCGTCCAGCTGCGACCGGTGCTCGAGGATGCCGGCCGCCAGCTCCTGCTTGAGCTCCCCGGCGAGCCCGTGCAGCTTGTGACGCACCTGCCGCTGGAGCCCGATCCCGACCGCTCGGTGCTCTTCGACGACGTCGTCCGCGTGCAGGGAGGCGTGGGGGCCAGGGTTGTCGTGCGACGGGCAGCCACGCCGATTCCACTCGGCGCCTCGCGGGCGACGCGACGGGGTGGGCTCCTGATCCGCTCGGGCCGGGCGGCGCACGAGGTGACGCTCGTCGGGTTGGAGGGGCGGCAGGGCGCGCGGCACCTCTACGGGGACGTGTGGTGCGACGCGATCGAGGAGCTGCAACGTGACGCGCTCGACTCCCCGCGGCCGCAGGTGGTCGTCAAGGTCGATCGCAGCGGTCTCAACGAGAGCCATCCGCTCGTGCAGCGGCTGTACGCAGCGCTCGAGCGGGTGCTGAGGCCGATCGTCGAGGCCGAGGAGCGTCGTGCCGGCGCGCACGTCGTCACCGCGGGCCGCGCGATCAGGGCCCGGGACGAGGTGGGGCTGCGGGCTCTCAACGACGCGCTTCGAAACGCCTTCGATGCGCCGGGTTCCGCAGGCTTCACGAAGGGGGGCGAGCCGAGCCGGGAGCCCCCGGTGCACGAGGCGGAGGAGACCATCGCGCAGCCCGCGGCCGAGGCTCGCGCCGGCCGCCCCGCGGCGGAGACGGGGGCGGCTATGCGCTTCAAGCAGTCCCCGATCAGGTTGCATCCCGGTGAGCAGCGCTCGGTCTCGCTCCTGTTCGATCCCGAGCGCGTGCCCTCGGGAACCTCGATCGAGGTGATCGCCGACCAGGGGCTTGCGCTCCGGCTCCGGCAGGACACGGTTCCCGAGCCCGGCCGCGCCGGCTGGTCGCGCGTGAGTGGGACCCTGAGGGCGAGGGTGTCGGTCGAGCCGGGCTCGCACCTCTTCGCGCTCGCCCAGGCCGGCGAGCACAGCGCCGAGCTCGCAGCCGTGATCGTCAGGCACCGGGCCAGTGGTTGGGTGCGCGAGATCGCCCGGAAGGACGAGGACGCTCAGATCGAGGCGTCCTTCGATCCGCACACCGGCGTGGTCACCGTCTTCGAGGGCAGGCGCGAGTTCAAGGCGCTCGCGAAGGCGGCCCGGCGCTCCGGGCTCTCCAGGCGACGCGTGCCCGAATACCTGCCGCACCGGCTGCTCGAGGTCGAGGTGGCCGCGAACGCCGTCTACGCCTGGGCCGCCGAGCGCATCCTCGAGCGCCGGGCCGCGGAGGAGCGTCCTGCCGACCCTGCCGAGTACGCGACCCTCGTGCGCATCGAGATGCAGGCACTGCGCTACCGGGTGCACGAGCGGCTCATGCGCGCCTTCCTCGAGCCGGAGGTCTTCGAGGGCGGCGTGATCCTGCGCCAGGTTGGCGCGGACATCGCTCAGCGCAGCCTGCTCGACGAGACGTAGGAGTCGTCCACCGACGAGGCCCGCCGGCGGGGGGCGATCACACCGTCGCCCACCACCAGTTCCAGGGGCTGCCCGGCTGCGCGGGGAGTGGGACGAACTCGAGGCGGCGGCGATGCTCGATGGCGTCGCGCTCGGCCGCCGTGAGCGCGGCCAGGAAGATGTTCTGGCCGGGAGCCGGGTCGGCGGCTGCATGCAGACGGACTTCGGAATCCCGGAGGTGCTCATCCACGATCCACAGCAGCTTCCAGTCCAGCCAGTCGCTGTTTCCTGAGCCAAGGATGTACTCCCTCGGCTCGCCGTTCGCAGTGAAGGTCAGGAGTACGGCTCCGTCGCGCTCAGTGTCGAGCGCCAGCTCGTGGATGCCTGCAGGCTGGAACACGCCTCGCGTGATGCGGGCCAGGCGGGGCAGCTCATACTCGTACATGGTGTGCCCGCCCATGCCCGGCGACTCGAAGTCGAGGCTGAGCGTGCGGCGACGATCGCAGAAGAGGAGGCCGAGATCGCGCTGGAAAAACCAAGCGTCGTCCACGAGCGGCGATCCGATGTCTTGCCGCCGGTGGCGCCGACCCGCGGTACGAAGGAGCCACTCGGCGACCTCCTCGTCGGTCTTCGGTGAGCTGAAGAAGTCGAGCTGGCGATAGAACGCCAGCGCTTCGAGGAGCCAGCGTTCGACGTTCTCTGGAGGCATGCGGATGCACTCAGGGTAGGCGCCCGGGGGCCTATACGAGCCGGAGACGCGTGGTAGAACGCAAGCGTGGCGATGTTCCTGGTCGTGCTCGACCGGTCCGGCCCTCGTTGGGACTCGTCGCGGCCGCTGGAGGAACAGTCCGACTGGCCAGAGCACGCAGCGTTCATGGACGGGCTCGTGGACGCGGGATTCCTCGTACTGGGTGGGCCGCTCGCCGACGAGCGCCGCGTCGTGCACGCCGTCGAGGCCGAGTCGGAGGACGCCGTCCGCGCCATGCTCGCGCGCGATCCGTGGAGCGAGACGCATCTCCGAGTCGACACGATCGACCCGTGGACGATCCGGCTCGACGGGCGCCGCGTCTAGCGAGGTGTCGCCGGAGCCTCGGCGAGAAAGCGCACGACATCGGCCGCGTCCTGCTCGAGCGCCTCGGTATCTGCGGGAGCCAGGTACCCGAAGGGTGTGAGCACGAGCTTGTCACGCTGCAGGCTCCAGGTCGCGGCGGCCCGGCCCTGGACGAGCGCGAAGGCACGGAAGAGCCCGTTCACGGTGACGACACCCTGGTGCGAGCCCAGCAGCGCCTCGCGGGACGTCCAGCCCAGAAGCACCGGCTCGAACGACCCGAGCAGGCGCGGTGGAGGGAGCGCCGCGGCGGGCGGGCGGCGGGCCAGGTCGACGAGGCCGTCCTCGCGCTCGTCGAGCTCGGCTGCGATCGCCTCGAGCCCGGCGCGAGCATCGCGGAGCGGGAGACCTGCCCAGCGGGCGAGATCGCGGTCGGTGGCGGGGCCGTGGCCGGCGAGGTAGCGCCGGGCCAGCTCCGCGAGGGCGGTGTCGCGGTCGACCGCGACAGGCTCGCCGAGCCAGTCGCGCACGAGCGCGTACGCCTGCTCCCGGCCGCGCATCGGCCCGCGGACGGCGACCCCGCGCAGAGAAGCCAGGAACAGCAGATGCACGAGCGCCTGGCCCTCCGTGTGCACGTTCGCCGCGGCCACCCGCTCGCGGAGCTGCGCGCGCGTCAGCGGGCCCTCCTCCGCGAGGGAGCGCTCGATCACGGTGACGCCGCGCTCGGCGGCGGCGGACGAGACGCCCTCCTGCGCCAGGCGGCGGGCGTTCGCCGTGCGTGAGGCGGGCGCAGTCAGCGCGTGGAGCCAGTGGTAGTCCTCACTGCGGACGAGATGCAGCGTGCCGCGGTTGAGCCAGCTGACGACGAGCGACCGCTCCCCGGTCAACGCGCGGTCGACGTCGGCCGCCGACAGCCCCGACGTCCGCGCGCGAACGGCGAGGCGCGCCCCTCGTGGATCCTGGGCTTGAACCGCCAGGAGGCGCCCAGCCACGCCGACGGTATCCGGTGCCGGCGGCCCCGCCAGGAGTTGAGCGGTCAGCCGCTCGGCGAGTACCTGCTCACGCTCGGGCGCGTCAGCTTCCCCTACGGCTCGAGCGGCGGCTTTGGCCGAACCTGCCTCTTCGCCGGCTTCGCCTTCTTCGCCGGTTTCGCCTGGCCGGTCGGCTGGCTCGTACTGCTGACGAGAACAAGTTGATCCGAGAGTCCCTCGGGAGCCGGCTCAACCTTTGCCTGCGCCTGGCCCGCGAAGATCGCGCCGGCGGAGAGGCCGAGCGCGATGCCCTCCTTGAGCAGGTGCGCGTCGACGTCTTCCTCGTCACCCTGCCTGACATCGTCGGGTATGCGGTGGTCGGTCATCTGCTCCTCCTTCGCCGATGTGCGTACTCACACGACGCAGCTCCGCCGTCCGATCTTCCCACCCTTCGGATCCGCGATAGCCTCCGACGCCTGATGCGGCGGAAGCGGGTTCTCGTCACCGGCGGCGCCGGCTTCATCTCGTCCGCCTTCATCCGCCACCTGCTCCGCGCGACACCGTACGAGGTCGTCTCGCTCGACGCGCTCACCTACGCGGGCAGCCTCGAGAACCTCGCCGACGTGATGGGGCACGAGCGGCTGTCGTTCGTGCACGGCGACATCCGCGATGCCGTCCTTGTGCGCGAGCTCGTGTCCGGGGTGGACGTGATCGTGAACGCCGCCGCCGAGTCGCACGTCGCCAAATCGATCGCGGAGGGCGCCTCCGAGTTCGTGACGACGAACGTCGAGGGGACGCAGATCCTGCTCGACGCGATCCGCGCGACGCCGGTCGAGCGCTTCGTCCTCATCTCCTCGAGCGAGGTCTACGGGACTGCCGAGCGCGACCCCATGGACGAGGAGCACCCGCTCAACCCGCGCAGCCCCTACGCGGCCACGAAGGCGGGCGGCGACCGGCTCGCGTACTCCTACTTCGTCACCTACGGCCTGCCGATCGTGATCGTGCGCCCCTTCAACAACTACGGGCCGCGCCAGCACCCCGAGAAGCTGATCCCGCGCTTCGTCACGCAGGCGCTGCTCGACGAGCCGCTGACGATCCACGGGGACGGCCACGCGAGCCGCGACTGGCTCTACGTCGAGGACGACGCCGAGGCGATCGAGCGCATCCTCGAGGCGGACGTCGACCTCCTCGCCGGCGAGGTGGTGAATGTCGCGACGGGGGTCGACCTCTCCGTGCGGGAGATCGCCGACCTCGTGCTCGACGCGCTCGGAAAGCCCGCGTCGCTGCGGACGCACGTGCCCGAGCGGCCGGGGCAGGTCGACCGGCACGTCGGCTCGGCCGAGAAGCTCCACCGCCTTACGGGCTGGACTGCCCGCACGTCCTTCCCGGACGGGCTCGAGCGCACCGTCGCGTGGTACCGGGACAATGAGGCCCGGTGGCGGTCGCATCTCGGCAGCGAGGCAGTCGTCTCCTCGTCCTAGGGGCCGGGGCGGCGCAGCTGGGCCTGCTCGCGGCGGCCCGCGCACGCGGCCTCTACGTGATTGCCGCCGACCGCGATCCCGGCGCGCCCGGCTTCCGGTATGCCGACCGACGCGCCATCGTGTCGGTCGAGGACGAGGTCGGCATCGAGCGCCTGGCCGACGCCGAGCGGGTCGACGGCGTGATCGCACCAGGCATCGACTGGCCGGTCGCGGTGGCGGCGCGCGTGGCCGGGCAGCTCGGCCTGGCCCACCCGCTTACGCCCGAGGTGGCCGCCCGCACCGTCTCCAAGCTCAAGCAGCGCGAGTGCTTCGACCGCGCGGGCGTGGCTCAGCCGCGCTGGAAGCTCGTGACTGGACCCGACGACGAGCTCGGCTACCCGTGCGTCGTGAAAGCGCCTGACCGCCAGGGCCAGCGCGGGCTCTCGCTCGTGCGCTCGCCCGACGAGCTCGAGCCGGCGGTGGAGCGGGCGCTCGCCGCGTCGCGCAGCCGCCACTGCGTGATCGAGGAGCTCGTCGATGGGCCGGAGGTGACCGTCAACGCGCTCCTGCGCGACGGTCGCTTCGAGCCGCTCACGGTGACCGACCGCGTGACCGCCGCGCCGCCCGCCTTCGGAGTCGCGCTCGCGCACGTATGGCCGAGCGAGGCGGCCGGTGCGGAGGCCGTCGAGGTGGCGCGCCGAGCGGCGGAGGCGCTCGAGCTGCGGGAAGGGCCCGTCTATACGCAGCTCCGCGTCGGCGAGCGCGGGCCCCAGGTGGTCGAGCTGGCCGCGCGCCTCGGTGGCGGACACGACGCCGAGCTCTGCCGGGCGGCGCTCGGCCTCGACCTGAACGGCGCGGCGCTCGCGGCCGCGCTCGGCGACGAAGGGCTCGTCCAGCCGCCGGTGGAGGGTGCAGGTGGAGCCTGCGTGTGCTTCCTCGTCCCGCCCGAGGGGAGCCTCGAAGAGGTGACGGGTCTCGACGAGGCTCGGCGCGCCCCAGGGGTGCGGGACGTGTGGTCGTACCGCCGCCCGCCCCACGTCTTCGGGCCCCTGCGCCGGGGAGCGGACCGGGCCGGTGCCGTGCTCGCCACGGGCGGGACGCGGGAGGAGGCGCGCGCCCGGGCTGGGCGCGCGGCGGATCTCGTACGCTTCGTGACTGCCGATGTCGACGCCCAAGCTCTCGTCTAGAAGGTCGGCGCCCCTCGGGTTCCAGCCGCCCGCCATCGGCGAGGAGGAGATCGCCTCGGTCGTGGCGACCCTTCGCTCCGGGTGGCTGACCACCGGCCCGCGCACGGCCGAGCTCGAGCGGCGCTTCGCGGAGTACCTCGGCGCGCGCCACGTGCTCGCCGTCTCGTCGGGCACCGCGGCCATGCACCTGTCGCTGCTCGCGCTCCGAGTCGGGCCCGGCGACGAGGTGATCACGACGCCGATCACCTGGCCCGCGACCGCCAACGTGATCGTGCACGCGGGCGCGACCCCGGTGTTCGCCGACGTGCGCCCGCACGACCTCAACATCGACCCGGAGGAGGTCGCCCGACTCGTGACCGAGCGGACGAAGGCGATCCTGCCCGTCCATCTCGCGGGCCAGCCGGCCGACCTCGACCCGCTGCTCGCGCTCGGCCTGCCCGTGGTGGAGGACGCAGCCCACGCGGTCGAGAGCGTCTACCGCGGGCGCAAGGTCGGCTCGATCTCCGCCGCCACCTGCTTTTCGCTCTACGCGACCAAGAACGTGGCGGCGGGGGAGGGCGGGCTCGTCGCCACCGACCGCGACGACATCGCCGAGGCGATCCTCGAGCTGCGCCTGATGCGCCGCGGCGACGGCTCCCACTACGACATCACGGCGCCGGGGTTCAAGACGAATCTGCCCGACGTCCTCGCCGCCCTGGCGCTGCCGCAGCTCGACAAGGTCGAGCGCCACGCCGAGGCCCGGCGGCGCCAGTTCGGCCTCTGGGACGAGGTCGTGGCGGGACTGGACGGGATCGAGCCGCTCGCGCACGATGGGCGCGACACCCACGCGCTCCATCTCTACATCGTGCGCGTCGACGCCGAGCGCGCCGGTGGGACGCGCGACGACTACGCCCGCGCGCTCGCCGACGAGGGCATCGCCACGAGCATCCACTTCCTGCCCGTGCACCGCCTCACGTGGTACCGGGCGCGCTTCCCCGGGCAGGCGCCGCTGCCCGTTGCCGAGCGGGCCGGGGAAGAGGTGCTCTCGCTGCCGCTCTCGCCCGCGCACTCCGAGGCCGACATCGCCGGCGCGGCCGAGGCGCTCGCGCGCGTGCACACGGCCTTCTGCGCATGAGGGGCCGCACGCTGCGGGTGGTGGCGACCCTGGTCGTCACCGGCCTCTGCACGGCCTACCTGCTCTGGAAGATCGACCTCGACGACACCGCGCGGACGGTGGGGGACGCCCGGCTCCTGCCTCTCGTGGGCTCGCTCGCGATCATGCTCGTCACGCTGCTGCCGATGGCCTACCGCTGGCAGATCCTGCTGGCGGCGCGCGGCATCCCCGACCGGCTGCCCTGGCTCCTGCGCGCCTACCTGACCTCCTACGCCGCAGGGCAGGTCTTGCCGACCTCGATCGGCGGTGACGCGATGCGGATCTACGAGTCCGCACGCCGGCATCCCGGTCGCACGGGCGACCTCGCCGGCTCCGTGCTGCTCGAGCGCGCACTGGGAGGGATCGCCACGCTGGCGCTCGCCGCCGCCGGCTTCGTGCTCGCTGTCGGGCACTACGACGTGGGCATCTACGTGTGGCTCGAGCTCCTCTTCGTGCTGGGCTCGATCCTGCTCGCCTACCTCTTCTTCGCGCGCTCGGCGAGAGAGCCGCTGCGCCGCTCGGTGGGGACTCTGCGACGGCTGCGCCTCGAGCGCCCGCTGCGCGCCCTCTACGCCGGCATCCACGCCTACCGCGCGCACGGGCGGGTGCTGCTCGCCGTCTTCGCGCTCACGCTCGCGCTCCAGACCGTGCGCATCCTCGCCATCTACCTGGCCGGGGTCTCGGCGGGCGTCGACCTCTCGCCGCGCGTGTACTACGTGATGGGGCCGCTGCTCTTCCTCGTCATGCTCGTGCCCTTCTCGATCAACGGGCTGGCCGTGCGCGAGGCCTTCTTCGTCAGCTTCCTCGGCACGGTTGGTGTGGCGGCCGAGCCCGCGTTCGCCACGGGGTTCCTCTTCTTCATCGTGACGATCGCGATGGCGGTGCCCGGCGCGGTCATCCTCGGGTGGGAGGGGCTGCGCGGCGCGGCGAGAGCCGGCGTCCCCGATGCGTAGGGGACAGGCCCCTCAGCGGGTCGGCGTGGCCGTGGTGACGCTGAACGCGCTGCCGTGGGTGGAGCGGTGCCTCGAGAGCGTGCGCGGGCACCCGACGGTCGTCGTCGACCACGGCTCCGCCGACGGGACGCTCGAGCTCGTGCGGGAGCGCTTCCCCGAGGCGACCGTCGTGCGGCAGGAGAACCGGGGGCTCGGCGCCGGCTGGAACGCCGGGCTGCGGGCGACCGACACCCCGTACGTGCTGATCCTGAACGCGGACGCCTGGGTACTCGACGATGCGGTCGAGCGGCTCGTCGCCTTCGCCGAGGAGCATCCGCGCGCTGCCTACATCGGCCCGCGCCTGCTCAACCCCGACGGCTCCCTGCAGCGCTCGGTGCGCGGCTTCCCGACCCTGTGGCGCCTGGCCACCGAGTACTTCTTCCTGCGCAAGCTGGCCCCGCGCTCGCGGTTGCTGAACGCTTTCTACGGCGGCGGCTTCGCCCACGATCGGGTACGTGAGGCGGAGTTCCTGATGGGAGCCTGCATGCTCGTCCGCCGTGAGGCCGTGGAGGAGGTGGGCCTGCTCGACGAGCGCTTCTTCCTCTTCAGCGAGGAGACCGACTGGTGCTACCGCTTCCGGGCCGCGGGGTGGCAGGTGCTCTTCTACCCGGGGGCGGAGGTCGTCCATGTCGGGGGCGCCTCCCACGCGGGGCGGCTCTTCCACGAGCAGGTGCGGGGGCACCTGCGCTTCCTCGCCAAGCACCGCGGCGAGCGAGAGGCGGAGCGCGCGCGGCTGCTGCTGCGGCTGGCGCTGCGCCTGCGAGGACGCGTCTTCGGCGGCGCCCGCGGGGCCACCTACCGGGACGCAGCCGCCTGGCTCGGCTCCGGGAGCGCCGCCGAGCTGCTGCGATGATCGTGCGCCTGGCCGTCGCGCTCGGGGCGCTCCTCGACCTCGCGCTCGCGCGCTTCGTCCCCGACGCCGGCCCGGGCACGTTCTTCCGCCTCGCGGCGGCCACCATCGTCGTCCTGCTGCCCGGTGGGCTCGTGGCAGAGGCTCTCGGCCGCCGCAGCGCCTCGGCCACGCTCGCGTGGGCGCTCGCCGTCCTGACGGGGGCGCTCGCGCTCACCTTCGCGCTCGGGCGCTCGCTCACCTTCACGCTCGTCGTGCTCGCCCTCGTCTCCCTGGGCGCCCTCGTGCTCGGGCGCCGGGGCGCGCGCCCGCGGCGGGTGGCCGGATCCGCGCTCGTCTTCGGCACGGGTGTTCTCCTCGGGATCGCGCTCTGGCAGGTGGCCGGCAACGTGGGCGGCGACGGCCTCTTCCACCTCGCGCGCGTGCGCAAGCTCGCGGCCTTCGACGAGCTCTCGCTCGGCGCGGTTAACGAGTTCGCCGACGGCGGCCTGCACCCCGGGTATGCCTTCCCGCTCTGGCACGGCTTCCTCGCGCTCGTGGCGCGGCTCTCGGGCCTCGATCCCGAGACGGTGATGCTCCACGAGGCGAGCGTGCTCGCCCCCCTCGCGCTGCTCGTCGCCTACGAGGCCGGCGCGGCGCTCTTCCGCTCGGCTTGGCTCGGCGGGGCAGTGGCGGCGGCGCAGGGGGCGCTGATCGCGCTCGCTCCCGGACACGGCGGCGCCTACGTGTCGCTGGCCCAGCCCGGCACCGCGAGCCGGCAGCTGCTCGTGCCGGCCTCGCTCGCCCTCGTCTTCGCCTGCCTGCGCGGCTCGTCCCTCGGCCTGCTCGCCTCGGCCGGCGCGGCCGGCCTCGTGCTTACGCTCGTGCATCCCACCTACGCGCTCTTCCTGGCTGTGCCGCTCGCGGGGATGGTGGTCGTGCGCGCCCTCGTCGATCCGAGGGAGGCCCTGCGCGGTGCGCTTGGGCTCGCCGCCTTCCTGCTGCCGACGGGCGCGGTGCTGGTGTGGCTCCTGCCCGTCGTGCGCGAGACGGTGTCGCACACGCCGGCGGGGGACGAGCTCGCTCGCGCCCTGCGCACGTATGGCAGCGAGCTCGACGTGCTCCGCGACGGTGTCTACCGGCTCGCGCCCGAACTGCTCTCCCGGAGCGGCTCCGTGGCCGTGGCCGGACTGTTGCTGGTGCCGCTCGCCGCCCTCGCGGCACGCCGTTCATGGTCGGCCTACGTGCTCGGCGGCTCGCTGGCGGTGCTCGCCCTGACCCTCGTGCCCGCGCTCTTCGAGCGTCTCTCCGATGCCGTCTCGCTGTCTCAGTCACGGCGGCTCGCCGGGTTCCTGCCATTCGCCTTCGCCTTCGTGGGCGGCGCCGCGGTGCTGGCGCGGATCATTGGCGTGCTCGTGCTGCCGCTCGCGCTCGCCGCCGGCATCGCCTTGCAGGTCGCCGAGCCGGGCGACTTCTTACCGCGCATCGTGGAGGGTGGCGGACCGGCGCTCGCGGCGTGGATCGCCGCGCTCGGCGGGGCAGTGGCGCTCGTCGCAGCGGTGATGCCGCTGCGCCGGCTCGAGCTCGAGCGCCGAGACGCGCTGCCGTTCCTGGCCGCGCTCCTCTTCGTGGCTCCCGTCGGGGTGCACGCCGCGCGGACGTGGAGCCCGTCAGAGGCGAGGCCGCCCAGCCCGCTCACCCCGGGACTCCTCGCGGCGTTGCGCGAGCAGGTGCCCGAGCGGGCTGTCGTCTTCTCGGATCTCGAGACGAGCTACCGACTCGCCGCCGCGGCGCCGGTCTACGTGGCGGCGGCACCGCCTGCGCACGTGGCCGACAACGAGCGGAACCGACCGTACGAGCGCCGCGACGACGTGATCCGCTACCTGCGCACGGGCGACCTCGGCATTCCGCGGCGCTACGGGGCCAGCTGGCTCGTGGTCGACCGGGCACGGCGTTCCCCCAGTCCGGCCCTGCGCCCGCTCTACTCGGACGGCCGCTACGCGCTCTACCGCCTCTGACGCACCAACAGCCGCCTTTGGTGCGCTCCGAGCTGTCTCATGCCCGCGACTAAGCTCGTCCGCGTGAAGCTCCTGCTCGTCTCGCTCTACTTTCCGCCGGCCGGGGGCGGCGGCGTGCAGCGGCCGCTCAAGTTCGCGGCGCACCTGCCGGCCCTCGGCATCGAGACGCACGTGCTCGCCCCCGACGACCCCAAGTGGATCCACACCGACAACGAGCTGCAGCCACCGACGCAGGCCTGGATCCACCGGGCGCGCTACTTCGGCCCCATGGGCCGCAAGCCGGCCGAGGAGCTGCACGGCACCCAGGGGCTCGAGCGCGTCTCGCGCCACGCGCGGCTCGCCCTCCGTCGTGTGCTCCTGCCCGACGAGAACGTGAGCTGGAACCTGACCGCCATCCCCGCGGCTCTGCGGATCGTGCGCGAGGAGGGGATCGACGTCGTCCTCACCACCTCGCCGCCGAGCTCCGTGCACCTGGTCGGGGCGGCCGTGAAGCGCGCGACGGGGGTGCGCTGGGTGGCCGACCTGCGCGACTCGCTCGTCGCCCACCCGCACCGCAACGCCGAGCGCCTGCTCGTGCGCACGAAGGAGCGCGGGGAGCATCTGGTGGCCGGTCTCGTCGCCCGCTCGGCGGATGCGATCGTGGCAGTCTCGGACGCCATCGCCGAGGAGGCCCGCGGCTTCGAGCCGCGCGGATCAGTGGTCTCGATCCCGAACGGCTGCGACTTCGACGACTTCGCCGGCCTTCCGTACCGGCCGGGCGAGCGCTTCCGGATCACGCACACGGGCAGCTTCTTCGGCAAGCGCGACCCGCAGCCGTTCCTGCAGGCGCTCGCCGACTCGGGGCTCGACGCCGTCGCGCGCTTCGTGGGCGATTTCCGCTCGTCTGATCGTGAGTGGGCCGAGGGGCTCGGGCTCGGGGATCGCCTGGAGCTCCACCCCTACGTGCCGCGACGCCGTTCGCTCGAGCTCCAGCGCGATTCGGAGGCGCTGCTCCTGCTCATCCCCGAGGCGGGTGGCCGCGGGCGGGGCGTCCTCTCGGGCAAGGTCTTCGAGTACCTCGCGGCCGAGCGCCCGATCCTCGCCGCCGTGCCGCCCGACGGGGCGGCTGCCGAGCTGATCCGGGAGACAGGCGCCGGCGTCGTCGCGGCGCCGGACGACGTGGATGCGCTGCGCGAGGCGTTCGCCGGGCTCGAGGCTCGCTGGCGCGCAGGTACGCTCGACGGGACGCCGCTCGCGCCCGCCGACCGCGAGCGGCTCTCCCGAGGGGCGCGCGTCGAGGAACTCGCCGATCTGCTGCGGAGTCTCGCGTGAGCCCACGCCGCACGAGCCTCGTCGAGTGGCTCTTCCTCGGCACGGTCTTCTCCATCACCTTCGCCAAGCTCTCGTGGAACCTCGCGGGTGACGTCGCGCTCGCCGACGTGCTCACGATGCTCTTCCTGCTCGCCTTCGCGGGCGAGCGCTTCGCCGCCGCCGACGGTCGGCTACCGCGCACCGCGCTCGTGGTGCTCGGTTTCCTCGCGGTCTTCCTGGTCGCGTACCTGTTCGGCTTCTTCAACCTCGAGTCCGGCCAGGCGCTTGCCCAGTTCGCCAAGGGCCTCGTGAAGTTCGTGCTGCACTTCCTCTTCCTCGCGATCGGCGCTGCCTACGTCGTGCGCCGCGGCGCGGTCTTCTACTGGCGGACGCTGTCGGCACTCGTGGCCGGCATGGCGGTCAACGCGCTCTACGGCGT
>Ga0136617_10003588_pt1 | contig 13877 bp, 9 predicted proteins | sample AntDrymUQ3222106_2_FD_129672 | JGI IMG/M metagenome (GOLD analysis project Ga0136617, IMG submission 129672) | Polar desert sand microbial communities from Dry Valleys, Antarctica - metaG UQ322 (21.06) | ecosystem: Environmental > Terrestrial > Soil > Desert | place: Antarctica: Dry Valley... | reverse complement strand
GCCGGGCTGGCGACGGTGACCGGCTTCACAATCCTGGTCTACCGGCGGATCACCGTGGCATCGGTGCGCCGCGCCACCACCAAGGTGGACGTGGTGACCTACGTCCTGCTCGGCGCGGTGTTCCTCCTGGGCATGTGGAACACCGTCGGCGGCAACCTGATCGGCGGCGGGTACGACTACCGCGAGACGGTGTCACCGTGGTTCCGCAGCCTGTTCCTGCTCTCACCGCTTCCCGAACTGATGGCCACCGCGCCGCTGTCGTTCCAGCTGCACAACATCGTCGCGATGCTGCTGTTCGCGCTCTGGCCGTTCACCCGGCTGGTGCACGTGTTCAGCGCGCCGGTCGGCTACCTCGTGCGGCCCTACGTCGTCTACCGCAGCCGCGAGCCGCGGCGAGGGCACACCGAGCCGGCCCGCGGGTGGGATCCGGTGCACTGACCGGGCCTCCGCAGCGGCGGCCGCTGCTGGGCGAGCGCGCGGCAGCGTCGAGGCACACTTCGACGAGCAACTCGGCCCTATCGAGTTATGTCAAACTTGTGAGGGCGACACCGCTCCCAAATCAAGTATGTCAAACTGTTCCGGTGCCTCCCCTTCACCTACAGGGCCAGTACTCGCTCGAGGAGTTCCAAGCACTGGCAAACCGGGAGAGCGACCGCATCGAGTTCAAGACCGGCGCCAGCGGCAAGCCCCTCCAGGAGGCTCTGGTGGCGTTCAGCAACTCCGATGGCGGTCTCATTCTCATCGGGGTCAACGATGCCCGGCACGTTGTCGGTCGGACACTCGACCAGGCCACCGATGATCAGATCCACCGTGCGGCAGCGGTCGATGCTCACAACGTCGGGCGCTACCGAATCACCGAGATTCGGGTAGGTGGCCAGTCGGTCGTCGCGATCGAGGTCGATCGCCGTGAGGACGGCTTCGCCCAGACGAGCGACGGGCGGATCTTGGTCCGGCGGGGCGCGCGCAACCAGCCGCTGATCGGCGACGACGTGTGGCGCCTCGCGTCACAGCGCACCCTGAGACGCTTCGAACGATCGCCCTCGGAAGTCCTAAGGCTCCGCGTCGACCCGGCTCAGCTGCACAGGATGTGCGAGATCTACGGCTGGGACGCAGACGATACGGACCTTGACGACCGGCTTCGCGAGCGCGGGTTGCTCGTCGATCACGAGTTGACGATAGCCGGCGCACTGGTGCTCACCGACCCAACCGAGACCCTCGACACCAGCAAGTTCGTGGTCGAGATCCGCTGGTATGACGGACAAGGGCCCGATTTCCGTCGACGACTGTCCGTTGGCGGGCCCCTTCCGGATCAGGTGAGCGCCGCCGCGAAGACCGTGATCGACGAACTCGGTAGCGACCTCGTCGTGACCGGCGTTCACCGACGCGACCTTCCCCGGCTTCCGCCGGTCGTCGTCCGAGAAGCTATCGCCAACGCGGTTGCACACCGCTGCTACGACCGCGACCGAACAGCGATCATCCTGGAGATCCGCCCCCACCAGGTCGTCGTCACCTCACCGGGGCGGCTGCCCGACGGTGTCACACTCGGCACTCTGCGTCAGGCGCAAGCGGCTCGGAACCCCAGCATCATCGGCGTGCTCCGCCAGTTCGGCCTGACCGAGGACGCCGGACGCGGGGTGGACGTGATGCAGGACACCATGCGCGATGAGATGCTCGATGCCCCCGTATTCGAAGAGGTAGGAGATTTCGTTCGCGTCACCCTCCCCATCACCGGCCCTGTCACACCGCAGGAGCGCGGCTGGCTCAAGGACTTGGAGGAGCGCGGCTCCCTCGAACCGGTGGACCGCCTCCTGCTCGTACACGCAGCTCGCCGAGAGCCGGTAGGGCTGCTCGAGATACATGGAGATGAGATCCGGAAGGTCGGCGAGGCAACGATGGAACGCCGGCTCACGAACTCGGAGGCTCGCAAGATCACCGGCCTGGACCGCGACGCGGCCCGGACAGCACTACAACGGTTGCGGGATCAGGGCCTCCTCACCCAACACGGCTCCCGCGGTGGTGCGTACTACCTCCTGGACCGAGCGCTCATCCGCGGATCGGCGCACGGGATGACCAACGACGAGATCGAGCAACTCGTCTTGGACGCCGCATCTACGCGCGTGCTACGCAACGAGGACGTGCGGGCACTCACCGGACTCGACCGCAGTACCGTCAGTACCATACTCGGCCGCTTGACCGAACGCGGGCTGTTGCATCGTCGCGGGGCGAAGCGCGGCACTGAGTACGTGCGTCCGTCGCGGGCTTGAGCCTCACGCCGCCTCCAGCCGCACCGCACACACCGTGAACTCCGGCATCCGACTGATCGGGTCCAACGCCGGGTTGGTCACGAGGTTCGCCGCCTGCTCGCCCCCGTAGTGAAACGGCAGGAACACCGTGTCCGGCCGCAGCGACACCACACATCGCACTCGGGCCCGCGCCGTCCCCCGCCGCGACACCAACCGCGCCCATTCCCCCGCGACGAGCCCCGCCCGCGCGGCGGTGTCCGGGTGCACCTCGACGACTCGGACACCTTCACTAGGGTGACCCCCGTCATCCGACGGAGGGGGGCCCGGTGGCGGACAGGGTCATCGATGATCCGATTCTCAACCGGCCCTACGACGAGCCGACGCGGCATTTCGAGTTCGACACCGACGGCATCACCGACACCATCGCCGAACGCCGGCGTCCGTCGTCCTACTTCATCCCCGTGCCGCAGTCCCGCAAGGGTGGGCGGCAGCTGGAACTGACCGAGCTGACCGCGGACCAGATCCAGCTCAACCTGCTGGTCAACCGGATCCGCGAGCACGTCACCACCTGGCGCCGGGGCGGTCACCCCAACGTGACGCCGACGACGCGACGGCTGCTCGAGCACTGGTCGAACCCCGAGCGCGACAACCGGGTGCTGTTCTGCCAGCGGGAGGCCGCCGAGACGGCGATCTATCTCGCCGAGGTGGCGCCGCGGACGACCGACGTGTGGATCCGCAACGAGCTCACGGCGGCGAACGCCGAGCACAACGACGGCCTGAACCGGGTCGCCCTCAAGATGGCCACCGGCTCCGGCAAGACCGTCGTGATGGCGATGCTGATCGCCTGGCACGTGCTCAACAAGGTCGCCACCCCGATGAACAAGCTCTACTCGAAGCGGTTCCTCCTCCTCACCCCCGGACTGACGATCCGCGACCGACTGCGGGTGCTGCTGCCGTCGGATCCGGACAATTACTACCGGCTGCGCGACCTCGTGCCACCGGAGCTGCTCGGTGGGCTGGGCCAGGCCCAGTTGGTGATCACCAACTACCACGCCTTCCTGCCGCGGGAGGTGGCCGCCGGGCGCGGGGTCAGCCGGCTCACCAAGGAGGTACTCAACCCGGGCCGACCCAGCCCGTTCACCGAGTCCGCCGGGCAGGTCGTCACCCGGGTGCTGCGTGACCTCGGTGGTGGCTCACAGGAGCTGGTCGTCTTCAATGACGAGGCGCACCACTGCTACCGCGGCCGCCCCGACGCCGACAAGCTCACCGGTGCGGACCGCGTCGAGGCGAAGGAGCGCAACGAGGAGGCCCGGGTCTGGCTCACCGGGCTGCAGGCGATCCGGAACACCGTCGGGATCAAGACCGTCTACGACCTGTCCGCGACCCCGTTCTTCCTGCGCGGCTCGGGTTACCAGGAAGGGACGCTCTTCCCCTGGGTGGTCAGCGACTTCTCGCTGATCGACGCCATCGAGTCGGGCATCGTCAAGATCCCCCGGTTGCCGGTGGACGACAACCAGGTCTCCCGGACGGTCACCTACCTGGACCTGTGGGCCGAGATCCGCGACGAACTACCGAAGGGTGGCCGGCGCGGGCAGGACGCGCTCGATCCGGCGCAGATTCCGGACACGCTCGAGACGGCCATGCGCGCGCTCTACGGCGCCTACCAGCGACGGTTCGACGCCTGGGCCGCGAGCGAGGACGCAGCCGAGGGCGGCACCCCACCGGTCTTCATCGTGGTGTGCAGCAACACCAGCGTCTCGAAGTGGGTCTTCGACTGGATCAGCGGCTACTCCCGCGACGGGGTCGCGATCCCTGGCGGGCTGCCGCTGTTCTCCAACATCGACGACGACGGCCGCTGGCGTCACCGGCCGCGCACCATTCTCGTCGACTCCGAGCAGCTGGAGTCCGGCGAGGGCATGTCCGCGGAGTTCAAGCGCATCGCCGCCACCGAGATCGAGGAGTTCCGCACCGACTACACGCGCCGCTTCCCCGGCCGGTCGCTCGACGACGTCTCCGACATCGACCTGCTGCGCGAGGTGATGAACACCGTCGGCAAGCCGGGCAAGCTGGGCGAACCGGTGCGCTGCGTGGTTAGCGTGTCGATGCTGACCGAGGGCTGGGACGCCAACACCGTCACCCACATCCTCGGCATCCGGGCGTTCGGCACGCAGCTGCTGTGTGAGCAGGTGGTGGGCCGCGGGTTGCGCCGGCGTTCCTACGCCGTGGACGAGAACGGGTTCTTCACCCCGGAGTACGCCGACGTCATCGGTGTGCCGTTCCGCTTCATCCCCACGGTCGCGCAGACAAAGGACGTGGCGCTCAAGCAGACCCGGCGGGTGCACGCCGAGCAGGATCGGGCGACCGCCGAGATCACCTTCCCGCGCCTGACCGGCTACCGGATGGAGCTGTCGGAGGACCGCCTGTTCGCCGACTTCCGCGACGACACGCGCCTGGTCGTCTCGACGGCCGACTTCCCCACCGAGACGACGATCGTCGGTGTGGTCGGCGACGAGGAGACCCTTGACCTCACCGGGCTGCGGGCCATCCGTGAGCAGACGGTCGCGTTCGAGCTGGCGAAGCTCCTCGTCGGCGACTACCTGCGCGTCGAGGGGCAACCCCGGCCGTGGCTGTTCCCGCGGGTCTTGCCGCTGACCCGGCAGTGGGTGGCCGAGCAGGTCGCCTACCACGACGACACGTTCCCCGGCCTCCTCCTGGTGAAGCAGACGGCCCGCCGCGCAGCGGAGAAAATTATGCATGCACTCACCTGGATCGAGGGGACGCGGGTCGGCACCGTGTTGCCGGTGTTGCGCACCTTCGACCCCGTCGGCAGCACCGGCGAGGTCGACTTCTTCACCACCAAGACCGTCTTCGGCACCTCGCCGGACCGCTGCCACGTCACCTTCGTGCCGCTCGACGGCCCGGGCGGCAACTCGTGGGAGCGCGCGGTCGCGAAGGCCCTGGACACGATGCCGGGTGTCGCGGCCTACGCGAAGAACGACCACCTGGGGTTCTCCGTGCCGTACACGCATGAGGGGATCACCCGCCAGTACGTGCCCGACTTCCTGGTCCGGCTCGCCGATCCCGAGGACGGGATCTGTCGGACGTTGATCGTGGAGGTGTCGGGCAGCCAGAAGTCGCCGGGCCCGACGGCGGAGAAGGCCGCGACCACGCGGCAGAGCTGGGTGCCTGCGGTGAACGCCCACGGCGGGTTCGGCCTGTGGGGCTACTGCGAGCTCGGCGCTTCCGAGATCACCCAGGCCAAGAAGGTGCTGACGGCGGCCATGGCCGCGCTGCGCGGGCTGGATCCGCCGGCCCGCGGAACGAGGGGAGCCGCCTGATGCCGCCGCCCAGGCGCACTGTCAAGGGTCGCACCGCGCAGGGCCCGGTGCCGGTCGAGGCCGTTCGCCATGCGGACAAGCGGGTCAACATCCCGACCGCCGACGCGAAGGACTTCGTGTCCCTCGACGCCGCGGCCGTCGACAAGGTGCGCTACCCGCGCAACCCGGCTCTCGACCCGCAGCTGGTGTGGCGCGGCAAGGACGAGCAGGACTCTGCCGATCTCGTCGTCGACGCCCCGCCCATCTACATCCAGGAGAAGATCGACCCTCGGGTGCTCGTGGAGAACCTGCGCCGCACCTCGGTGAACGGCTCAGCGGAACCCGAGTACACCCTGTTCGACGACTTCGACGGCCTGGACGCGTTCGACAAGGTCGACTTCTACCGGCACGGGGCCAACTGGTCGAACCGGATGGTGCTCGGCGACTCGCTGGGGGTGATGGCCTCGCTCGCGGAGAAGGAGAACCTCCGCGGGCAGGTGCAGACGATCTACCTGGACCCGCCGTACGGGATCAAGTTCGGATCGAACTGGCAGGTCTCGACGCGCAAGCGGGACGTCAAGGACGGCAAGATCGAGGACGCCACCCGTGAGGTGGAGCAGATCAAGGCCTTCCGGGACACCTGGGAGCTGGGGATCCACTCGTATCTGTCGTACCTGCGGGACCGGCTGGCGGCGGCGCGGGATCTGCTGACGGAGTCGGGGTCGATCTTCGTGCAGATCGGCGACGAGAACGTGCACCTGGTGCGGAGTTTGCTGGACGAGGTCTTCGGGAGCGAGAACTTCGCCAGCTTGATCACCTTCAAGACGACGAGCGGGGCGGGCAGTTTCGCCGGCGGCACGAACGTCCTGGCGTCGGTCAACAATTACCTGCTGTGGTACGCCAAGGACCTCGCCGTCATCAGATACCGCCAACTGTACCGGGAGAAGGATCCGCGGTTCGGCAGTGACGAGTACTCGCTTGTCGAGCTGCCCGACCGTACGCGCCGGCGCGCGACGGCAGACGAGCTGAGCGGGTCGACGGAAGGCCGACTCCTGCGCCTGGACAACCTGGTGTCGCAGACTACCCGTATCGGGCAGACCACGGTCTTCCCGGTCACGGTCGGCGGGAAGACGATCTCGCCCACCTCTGGTGGCTGGAAGACCAACCGGGCCGGGATGACCCGGCTCGTGACCGCAGGGCGTGTCGTCGCCCGCGCCAACTCGCTCGGCTACGTGCGGTACCTGATGGACTTCCCAGCCGTGTCCTTGAACTCGATGTGGGACGACACGGTCATCGCCGGGCGTCCGGGCGACAAGACCTATGTGGTACAGACCTCACCCAAGGTCATCGAGCGCTGCCTTCTCATGACCACCGACCCCGGTGACCTCGTCCTCGACCCCACTTGCGGCTCCGGCACCACCGCCTACGTCGCCGAGCAGTGGGGCCGACGCTGGATCACCATCGACACCTCCCGCGTCGCCATCGCGCTCGCCCGCCAGCGGATGATGGGCGCCAAGCTCCCCTACTACCTGCTCGCCGACTCCCCCGCCGGCCGCGCCAAGGAACAGGCCCTGACCGGCGAACCCGCCCCCGGCTCCGCCACCTCCGATGACATCCGCAAGGGCTTCGTCTACCAGCGCGTCCCGCACGTGACGCTCAAGTCGATCGCCAACAACCCCGACATCGTCGAGGGCATGAGCCGTGCCGAGATCGACGCGGCCATCGTCCGGCACGCCGAGACCGAGGTCCTCTACGACAAGCCCTACGAGGACAAGAAGAAGGTGCGGGTCGCGGGCCCGTTCACCGTCGAGAGCGTCTCGCCGCACCGCACCTCGAGCTTCGACGCCGAGATCCCGGCCAGCGAGCAGGCCGCGGAGCAGGCCGACGAGGCTTCCTACCTGCGCACCATCCGCGACAACCTGCTCGCCGCCGGTGTGCAGAACGGCCGCAAGTCTGAGCGACTAATCTTCGAGACCCTCGACCCGCACGCCCACCCCTACATCCAGTTCGTCGGCGAGCGCCGTGGTGGCGGCAACGGCACCCCGCAACGGGTCGCGGTCAGCGTCGGCCCGCAGTACGGCACGGTCAGCGCCGACTGGGTCAAGGACGCCGCCCGCGAGGCGCTCAAGGGTCGCGGGTTCGACATGTTGGTGATCTGCGGGTTCGCCTTCGACGCCTACACCTCCGAGACCGCCACCGAGTTCGGCGCCGGCAACGCGTCGGACTTCGCGTCCGTGCACGCGGAACGCGAGCTGGGGCGCCTTCCCGTGCTCCTGGTCCGGATGAACGCCGAACTCGCCATGGGCGACGCGGTGCTGAAGAAGACCGGCACCGCCAACCTGTTCACGATGTTCGGCGAACCCGACGTGCAGATCGACCGGACACCCGACGGTGTCGTCGTCCGCCTGCGCGGTGTCGATGTCTACGACCCCACCACCGGGGTGATCCGCAGCAACGACACCACCGAGATCGCCCTGTGGATGATCGACAGCGACTACGACGAGGAGTCCTTCTTCGTCCGACACTGCTACTTCTCCGGCGGCGGCAACGACCCCTACCAGCGCCTCAAGCGCGCACTGCGGGCCGACATCGACGAAGCCGCTTGGTCAACGCTCCACGGCACGACATCCCGCCCGTTCCCAGCGCCGAGCAGCGGCAAGATCGCCGTCAAGGTCATCAACCACTACGGCGACGAAGTACTGAAGGTCTTCGACATCGTGTGACTGCTGCACAGACCCGACAGTCGGCCACGGCCCCAGGAGAGGCGGTGTGTCTGTGCAGGGCTGAGACGCCGACACCCGAACAGCATGAGCCGCTGATGCGTACGCAATCCTCGCCCTTCCAGCCTAACCGGCAAGCGTTAGACACAGGGCACACAAGGGTTGTACAGCCTATACAGCTTCGGTCACTGCCTGCATCCTAGCTTCGCGGCGTGGCAGACACCTGCCGTTGACAATCTGCCGCCTGATCCACCGCTTGGACTGCACTGGTAGCCCTGACATGACCCGCAACCCGCCGCGTTCCTGGCAGCGTTAGCCCTGACCACACCGACCTGACCTGCGAGCACCACCACCCCACTACCCCACCCAAGAACACCACCGGCCCGTGGAGCTGGCGACCACCCGACGCGACCGTCGGGCCAGCCACCACTGCCGCCATCCGAAACGAAGATCAGGCGGAGGCGAAGATCACCGAGGCCGGCCCAAGAGGCTGGCTGCCCAGCCCGTGAGTGATCAATACCTCGTTGTCCCGCGCCATTATCCGTAAACAGACCTAACGACACGCGACACTAGGGATTGAAAAGAGCTATCACCGCTTGATGATACGTGGACTGAACTGCGGGAATTGTTGCTATATCAATACGTTCGTTTGTCCCATGTAGAGCTTCATAACGGACGCCTAAGCCTGCGGTTGCGGGAATGCCAAGCTTGGCAAGGTAGTTACCAATATTTGATGGCCCAGCAGCCTGCACGGTGAGTGGACTCGCTAGCTGTTGCTCAGCAGCTCTGGTAAGGGCCAGTCGGATGGGCGCTTCGTCCTGGGTGACATAAGCCGGCCAATTCTCGTGAAAGGTAACCGTAGTTCTTCCGACTGACGGCCGTTGTAGGTCAACTCGATTCACTACACCCTCGATCAGCTGTTGTGCGGCTTCCGAGTCGAACGAGTTGGTAAGCCGAACATCAACATCAACGGAGCATTGATCGGGAATGATGGAGAAGCTCTCACCACCCCGGATCCCGGTGACCGTCAGCTTGGGCGGCAGCTCGAGTACTGCGTCAACTGGCCCCGGGACGTGATATGCAGAAAGTGCCCGCACCAGCTCCGCGGCTCCTTCGACCGCATTACCGTCACCTACCGATCGCTGACTGCCGGTGTGACCGGATTTGCCGCGCACGGTCAACACTGCCCGGAGAAAGCCGCGGCCACCGACCACTAATTTGTCAATACCAGGGTACCCGATCATTACTCCGCTGATATCGGTAGGTGCGATGTCAACGAAATATCGCTTGGCTCCCCCGAATCGTCCCGTGTGCTCGTCCGCGTCGAATAGCAGCGTGAGCGTACCGCACAACGCCTCCGCGTACCGCTGAACATGCGCCGCAATGTGCATGAAGATCGCGATAGCAGCTTTCGAGTCGGCGGCTCCTCGGCCGTACAGCCACCCGGCGTCGATCGCGGCTGACGTCGGTCCATATAGCCAGTCTCGCTCATTGCCGAAAGGAGCGGTATCGAGACACGCGTCGAGGACGTAGTGCGGGCCTGGCTGACCTCCCACAACATCACTGACGATTCCTAAAGCGCCGGCACCAGCCAAGTCCGGCAACCGTCGAGTGCCGAGACCACGATCGTTGAGCCATGCCTCAACGAGGCTGATGAGCGGTTCGCAGTTATCGACCCCACCACGCGTTGGCACTCTCACTAGCTCTTGAATGAGCGAGATGACATCCTGGTGATCTGCTTCGGCTAGGTCACGGACGGCGCGCGGAGACGGCCGCGCTCCAGGCTCTTTGGAAGTTACGCGTGTCAGCCGTCTCTTGAGCGTCATCCCATAACCTCTAACCGAGTAATGGTTTCTGCTGATTCGAGGCGGTGCCTACCGTACAGTGCCCGGCCGTGGTGGAACAGTCCCTGCACGTACTGCCGATCACGTATCAGCAGGCCCGTGTCGAAGTTCTCCGGCGAGTTGGCCGAAGGCAACATGACGACTGCGACGCTCTCGCTCGTCACAAAGAAGCGCTCGTGGTCGCGTGTCAAGTCGGTCACCATACTGATATGCAGGGTCTTGGGATCACCAGTGATGGATGCGGTGCTGCGAATTTTTAACAAGGCCAGCAGGTGATCTCGAAGGATCTCGTTACGCGGTGGACCCATCAATATCCGGTAGTGAACCAGGGTGGGATGTACTTCTATTGCCTTTTCAATCTCCTGAAGGTAGCCCGGCTGCCGGGAACGCGAACCGACAGCAATCAGATATTGTCGGGCCGTACGCACTACCTCGATAAGGGCCAAGTTCAACTTGTCACCCGAGGTGAGAAGCTGCACCTCGCCAGCGGGTTCCTCAGTATTGACAACGTCACGAGGCAGCGTGCCCACCTGATGTGCGGTACCGCCTGAACCGTCGTCGACAGCCGCCACCTCAAATAGCTGTGCGGCCGACCAACCGGGCAACATCTTTTCAAGAATGCGGCAGTGATCCCCGTAGGGCAGCCCTTTCAGCTCGCCAGACAACCAGCGATGGAGCTGCGCGCGACTGGGTGCTGTCCCAGCAAGTCGCGAATCGATGGAACGCGCCGCCTTCTCATACTCCGCACAGAACGTCCGATGGCTCTGCCAGTGCCGTTGCTGTAGCAGCACACGAAGTCGTATCGGCTGAGCCGGCATCGTCGACATCCTCTGGTCCGAGCTTGCATCGAGCCCACTCTACCACGAGCGAGACACAACGAGACAGATTGCGTGTAAGACGAATCGAAATGTGGGTGGCAAGCGGACGCGATGTGACATTCATGTCGTCGAAGCTTGCATAGCGCACCTTCGGGGTGCGCGTCACCTACGAGTCGATCCTTTGAAGGGCAGTACAGCAGTCATGGATCCTATCCTCGACGATCAGGCCCACCGCCCACCGCCGCACCCGGGACCGGGCCGGGTCGGTGCGGCGGTCAGCTGTGTCGCGTCGGTCCGACGTGTCCTGCGCGAGTGGCGCCGGCGCCACCTGCGTGCCCGGCTGCTTCGGGTGACCTGGCGAGAGGATCTGGAGTTCTGGCGGGCGCGGCGGCGAGGGCAGGCCTGCCTGAGGACGAGGCGGTGACCGGCGAGGAGATGTCGTACAACGTCGCCGAGTGCATCGACGTGGCGGCGGCGTTTCTCGCCGCCCACCCCGGCGCCGTGCAGCGCGCTCTGACCACCCACCGGCGTGGCCCGGACGGCCGCTGCAGTAGCTGCCCCCCGCCCGTCCGCTGGCCCTGCACCATGGCCACCATCGCCCGACAGGCACACTCGACCACACCACCCGGGCAAGCGAGGATGTCCCGAGTTCCGTGGAACTTCGGTGGCGGCCCGGTGATCATCAGGCGGCTTCGACGTTCTCATCATGGCGGGTGGCACCGACAGTTGGGTGACCCGGTCCAGCGTGTCGCGCAGGGATCGCAGGTGCATGTGGCCGTTGACGCGTCGGAACTGCTTGCCGGCCTCGACCATCCCCGCGGCGCACCACCGCAACGCCATCGTGCCGTCGCGCCAGCGCTTGACGTTCGAGCTGTGATCACGGCAGATCGGGATCATGGATTCCACGGCGTTGGTCGAGCGGAACGTCCGCGCCAGGGTGGGCGGCAGGTTCAGGCGCAGCACGGTCAGGGTCTCGGCCATGCCCCCGCGCAGGCTCGCCGCGGCGCCGGGGTGGGTGCGGTCGAGTTCCGCGGCCAGCGCCGTGAGCTCGGCCTGCGCGGCCAGCGCGGAGTCGGCGTGATACGCCCGCCGCATCCTGGAGGTGACGGCGGACCGCAGCTTGTGCGCCACGAGGCGCTCCATCACATTCCCGGCTCAGTCGGGAGGAATTGGAGGAAAATTCCTGGACCTAATGGCTTACCTGACTTCGAAAGAAGCTCGGGGACAGGAGCATGCCAGGAAACCGGTGGTCGCGTCCAGGTGGATGGAGCGACGCGCCGGGAGGTCCGCGCGATATGGCTAAAGCTGGACTACCTAAACCCAAATCTCCAGTGGTGTCAAGGTCCCACCCGCCGGAAAGTCACCTGAAACCGGCGCCGTCTCCGTGCGCTCGAATAGAAGTTGCACGGCGCAACCTCCCGGAGGCGGACAACGTCCAGTGAGGACGTGTGAGGAGATGAGTGGGGAGCCTAAGTCGTGCTGTTACGTGTGATGGAGACGAACGTGGGATCGCCTACGGGACGCTGAGTCCTAGGGCGACGGTGGCCTCGTAGTAGTCGTGGGAGTAACGCCTCACCAGGGAGGACGGGAGAGCCGTCCACAGTCGGGCGAAGGGGATCAGGTGATCGGACACCACCAGATCGGGAGGTATGCGTAATGCTTGCGACATGAGGTCGCACGTGGTGAGTGAGTCCGCCGATTGGAGGTCGGTTGATGTCGATGGCGTGACTTCGGGTCAGTGTTCGAGACCTGTCCCCACCGTGACGTGCGTGGCCGGTAACGGCTGGGTGCGGAGCTCACGGGAAAACCCAAGGGACCCTGTCCCGTCCGGGGTCTACAGGGGAGGGGAAGGCTGGGCATGGGATGACTAACCGGAAATCCTTGATGATGCCTCGTCAGCATAACTCTCCGGGCCGGGATGCAGTACCGGGGAGATAGGGACGATGCCGTTGTGATGCGGCAGGCGGCGGTCGTGGAGCATTCGCGGCCGTGTGAACACCGCCGTCCCCGGGGTATAGAGGACGTCCAATCCCAGTCGTGTCTCACGCGTGCGGAACATGGTAACCCCGTCAGGGTCCGGTATGCCAGTTGCTGTGCCGGTAAGCCGACCGTAAGGAGAGCCCAATTCCCTGGCGGGCACAGGATGCCCAAGAAGCGAAGGCCGGTGGCCGAAAGGCGACAGAAAACCGGGACGGTATGGCTACTCCTCCAGGTGGCTGGTCCTGGATAACTGGCCGGATACCAGGCCGTGTGCCTGGCTGCGAAAGCAGGCTGACGTGTGGCAGGTGAGCCTGTGAAGACGAATGGCTACAAGCCCCCGGAACCGAAGGGAAAGTTAGACGCGATGACGGGTCATGCGTTCGCGATGGCGATGGCGGCCCTCGGAGTGAACGGACCAGAGGACGACCGTCCTGATTGGGACGCCATCGACTGGCGGTCTCATGGGGACAACGTACGGCGGCTACGGCAGAGGATCTTCACGGCGGTGAGGGAAGGTGACCTGGCCAAGGTCAGGAACGTGCAGAAGTTGATGCTGCGGAGCTGGTCGAACACGTTGGTCAGTGTGCGGCAGGCGACGCAGCGCAATGCCGGCCGCAAGACGGCGGGGATCGACGGAGAGGTCGCGTTGACCTCCACTGCCAGGATAGAGCTGGCGGTGCGGGTGCATGCTCAGCGCGATACCTGGACGCCCCGCGCGGTAAAGAGGGTGTACATACCTAAGGCAGGCAACCGTGCTAAGTTGCGCCCGCTGGGGATTCCGGTGATCGCTGACCGTTGCCATCAAGGCAGGGTCCGCGCCGCGCTGGAGCCTGAGTGGTTGTGAGCACGAACGTGGGAGGTAGACCAAGAAGTTGATGGCAGGTCTGCTGGCCTGCGGTGCTGAACGAGGAGATGGAGGGGGTCTGGTCCTCCGGTGTCGCCCTGCGGGGGGAGG
>Ga0136617_10003587_pt1 | contig 13878 bp, 14 predicted proteins | sample AntDrymUQ3222106_2_FD_129672 | JGI IMG/M metagenome (GOLD analysis project Ga0136617, IMG submission 129672) | Polar desert sand microbial communities from Dry Valleys, Antarctica - metaG UQ322 (21.06) | ecosystem: Environmental > Terrestrial > Soil > Desert | place: Antarctica: Dry Valley... | reverse complement strand
TCGAGCGAGCGAACTCGCGGGCGGTGGCCTGCGGCGAGCGGCGCACGTAGGCCGAGGCGAGCTCGGCGAACTTGGCGAGGTTCACGAGCCGCTCGACGACCTCGGCCGACGCGGCGAACAGCAGCTGGCGCCGCAGCCCCAGCCGCTCGATCAGGCGGTGGACGTAGAGATCGGGCCGCGCGGAGTCCAGCGCCGCCGAGGCCGCCCGGTAGAGCTTGAAGAAGGTGCGGATGCGCTCGCGCGCCTCGGGCGGGATCTGCGGGGACTCGAGCGCGGCGCCGAGCGCGCCGACCATGTCGAGCTTGCGGCGGCGCGCGATTTGCGTACAGCGGGCGATGTCGATCGCCCGCAGCTCGATGGGCGCCCGAGCGAGCGCGCGCACGACCGCGCCGGCGTCGCCGGGGTCGACGAGCAGCCGCAGCCACGCGAGCAGGTCGCGCACCTCGGCGCGCTGGAAGAACGCCGCCGCGCCCGCCAGCCGGTGCGGCACGGCACGCTCCTCGAGCGCGACGGCGACCGCCTGGCCCTCGTTGCGGATCGAGCGCACGAGCACGCAGACGTCCTCGGGCGCGATCCTGCCTCGGTTGGAGGCCTCGTGTCCGCCGCGCTCCTCGCGTGCGACCAGCCGCTCGATCTCGGCGGCCACCGCCTGCGCCTGCGCGCGCTCGCTCTCGCACTGCCAGAACTCGACCGCCCCGCCGTCGCGGCCGCGCAGCACCTTGTCGATCCGGTCGGGCGCCGGCTCGGCGACCGCCCGCGCTGCCACGAGGATCCGCTCGGGGCAGCGGTGGCTGTCCTCGAGCCGCACCACCGTCGCCGCCGGCCACTCGGCCTCGAAGTCGCGCAGGTTCTTCGCCGCGGCGCCGCGCAGCCGGTGGATCGCCTGGTCGTCGTCGCCGGCGGCGCTGACCTGCCCGTGCTCGCCGGCGAGCAGCCGCATCAGCAGGCCCTGGGCGAAGGTCGCGTCCTGCACCTCGTCGACGAGCACGTGCCGGTGGCGCGCCGTCAGCCGCGCGCGCACGCGCGGCTGGGAGCGCAGGAGCCGGAAGGCGTTGAGCAGCAGGTCGCCGAAGTCGAGTGTCCCGGCCTCCTCGAGCATGCGGTCGTGGGTCGCGTAGAGGGCGGCGAACTCGCGCTCGCGGTCGGCCTCGGGGCCGAGCTTCCCCGCCCACGCCGCGTAGTCCTCGTGCGAGACGAGCTCGTCCTTGAGGCGGTCGATGCGGCCGACGATCGAGCCGAGCAGCGCGCTCGGGTTGCCGCGCAGGTCGTGCGAGGCGAGCGGCAGCTCGTCGATGCGCTCGAGCAGCATCGCGATGCGGTCGGCCGGGGTGACGGGTGCGGCGAACGGGTCCAGGCCGGCCTCGAGCGCCTCCTCGTGCAGGAGCCGCGCGCAGAAGTCGTGCGCGGTGGTGACCATCAACTCGTCGAAGCCCCCGTCGAGGCTGCTCTCGAGCCGCTCGCGCAGCCGGGTCGCGCCGGCCTCGGAGACTGTGAGGACGAGGATCGACTCCGGCGCCAGCCCGCCCTCGCGGACCAGCCAGCCGAAGCGTTCGCACAGGACCGTCGTCTTCCCGGTCCCGGCTCCGCCGACGACGAGCAGCGGGCCACCAGTGTGGGCGATGGCCTCGAGTTGGCGGGGGGTCGGCGACACCACCGTAGGATAGGCCCGGTGGCCGCCTCCGATCTCGCACGGGACACCGACTGGCTGCGGATCTGCCGCCGGGCGACGAGTGATCTGCGCGGCATCCTCCGCGACCAGTCCACCACCGCCGAGCGCGTGCGCGAGGTCGGGACGCGCGGGGAGGGCGGCGATCGCACGCTGCTGATCGACGCCGCGGCCGAGGAGGCGGTGTTCGAGCAGCTCGCCGGCCTCTACGACGAGGGGCTGCGCTTCACCGCCGTCAGCGAGGAGCGCGGCACCGTCGACTTCGGCGGCACCGACACGCTCGTGGTGGTCGACCCGATCGACGGCTCGCTCAACGCCAAGCGCGGGCTGCCGCACCACGCGATCTCGATCGCCGTCGCCGACGGCGGCACGATGGCCGACGTCTTCTTCGGCTACGTCCACGACTTCGGGCCCGGCGAGGAGTGGGTCGCGCGCCGCGGCCAGGGCGCCTGGGTCGACGGCCGCCGGCTCTCGACCGAGCCCGGCGAGCGCCGCGGCCCGGACGGCAAGCTCGAGGTGCTCGGCATCGAGTCCGCCGATCCGCGCTGGATCCGGGGGGCGGTCGACATGCTCGCCGAGCGTGCCTACCGCGTGCGCGCGCTCGGGACGATCGCCTCCACGCTCTGCCAGGTCGCCGCGGCGCGGCTCGACGGGATGGTCACGCTCAGGGGCTGCCGCTCCGTCGACGCCGCCGCCGGCCAGCTGATCGTGCGCGAGGCGGGCGGCCTGGTCGCGTTCCCGCGCTGCGCGACGCCGCTCGGGGCGCCGCTGGACCTGATCCCACACTCGCCGCTCGTGGCGGCGCGGACGGCCCAGGGGCTCGAGGAGCTGTCGGCGATGCCGGTGGTCTGACGTTCGGGCCGGTGCTTTAGGGGGCCGAGAGGGTCGCCCTGCCACCATGAACCCATGATCGACTGGAAGCTCGCCATCACCGTCGCGGAGGGGATCGCCGGCCTCAAGCCCGCCCCGGACGCCGTGCAGTTCGAGCACGTCGCCGCGCCGGCGGAGGAGAGCGCGCGGCTGGTCGCCGAGTACACGGGCCTGCGCGCGGAGACGCTGCCGCACCCCGAGCCGGTCGATCGCCCGCTCTGGATCCGGAGCAACCTCAACTCGCTGAAGTCGGTCCTCGACCCCGTCGCCGAGCGCATCGGCGGCAACATGGGGCCGCTGTCCGGGGTCGTCGGCGCGGCCGGCGGGGCGCTGCTTGCGGTCGAGGTCGGCGCGATCTCCGGGCTGCTCGGCCAGCGCGTGCTCGGCCAGTACGAGTTCCCGATCCTCGACCCCGAGGCGCCGGCGCGGCTGCTGTTCGTGTCGCCGAACCTCGCACAGGCCGCGATCAGCCTCGAGGCCGACGCCGATGAGCTGCTGCGCTGGGTCGCGCTGCACGAGAGCACGCACGCGCTGCAGTTCGGCGGCGTGCCGTGGCTGCGCCCGCACCTGGCCGAGACGGTCGGCGAGCTGCTCGGGGCACTCGAGATCGCCCCGAAGCAGGGGTTCAGCCTGCCCGACGTCAGCGATCTGAAGGGCCTCGTGGACAAGGTGCGCGAGGGCGACGTCGCCACGCTGATCGTCGGGCCGGAGCGCCGTGCCTCGCTCGACCGCATGCAGGCCTTCATGGCGGTGCTCGAGGGCTACGCCGAGCACGTCATGGACGCGGTCGGCGCCCAGGTGCTGCCGGACCTGCCGAAGCTGCGCGGCGCGCTGGACCGCCGCCGCCGCGACCGCTCCGGGCTGCTGCGGATCTTCGAGAAGCTGATCGGGATGGATCTGAAGCTGCGCCAGTACGAGCAGGGCAAGAAGTTCTGCGACGCGGTCGTCAAGGCGGGTGGCATCGAGGCGCTCAACCGTGTCTGGGAGGGTCCCGAGCAGATGCCGACGATCGGCGAGCTCGACGATCCAGACGGCTGGCTGGCCCGTACCAAGAGCGGGATCGCACCCGCTCTGCCGCACGCCTGAGCGCGCGGAACGCACGTTCGTACTGTTACAAGCTAGGCGCCAACTTTCCGCTCTGTGCGGTCATTTCGGCCTCCACGTGTAACGAGCTGCCGGATGGGGTTTACAAACGTGTGTTCGCTGGTATCATTGTCGTAACGAACTTAGAACTAATCTTGTTACTCTGGGAAGCACACGAGAGGGGTTGGACCACCACACATGGCCGACACGACCAACAGCACGACGGCAAAGAGCGGCACCACCGCCGCCAAGCGCAGCGCCGCCGCCAAGAAGGGCGCCGCCAAGCGCAAGAGCACCACGACCCGCAGCGCCTCGCGCGGCAACGCTTCGCGCTCGACGGCTCGGAAGGCGCCGACGACCACCACCGGCCGCCGTACGCGGACGACCGCGCAGAACAAGACTCGCGACGCCGCCAAGGCCAACGCGACCGCCGCCAAGACGACGGCCAAGCAGGGCCGCAACGTCGCTGGGCGTGCCGGCCTCGTCTACGTCGGCGCCGTCCTGGAGGCGCGTGACCGCGTCACCACCGTCGCCACCGACGTCGTCGAGACGCTGACGACGCGCCGCGGGGTCACCCTGCGCCGCCTCGAGCGTCGCGGCCAGACCGAGACCCGCAAGGTCCGCACCCGGGCCCAGCGCGTCATCCGCCGCGGCGAGCGCCGGCTCGACCGCGAGGTCAACGCCGTCGAGCGTGAGACCAAGCGTCGCGACAACGTCGTGACCAAGCAGGTCGCCACGGTCGCCGGCCGCATCGAGGACACCGTCCAGGCCGGCGTCGCCGCCGGCGAGCGGGTCGTCAAGACCCTCGCGTAGGGAACGGACTTCCCCCGGGCCGGCCACGGAGAGGGCCGGTCACCCGGGTGAGGCTGCCAGGCCTCATATCTCGCCTGGCGGTGTAGCACCTCTCCTCCCTCAACCGTCGGGGCGCCAGCAGTCAGGGCGCCCCGTCGGTGTTAACGATCTGGTTCTATCCTTCAGCCCATGCCGACCGATGCCCAGATCCGCGAAGCGCTCAAGGCCGTCATCGACCCCGAGCTGCGGCGCGACATCGTCAAGCTCGAGATGGTCCGCTCCATCGACGTCAAGGACGGCGGGATCGTTGACGTCACCGTCTCGCTGACCACCCCCGGCTGCCCGATCAAGAGCCACTTCCAGACCGCCGTCGTCACGGCCGTCACCGGGCTCGAGGGCGTCACCCACTGCAACGTCGGCTTCGACGTCCTCTCCGACCAGGAGAAGGGCGTCCTGCAGCGCAAGCTCGGCCGCCCGGGCGGACTGCCCGAGGGCTCGCTCGCCCAGGTCCAGAACGTGATCTGCGTCGGCTCGGGCAAGGGCGGCGTCGGCAAGTCCTCGCTGACGGTCAACCTCGCGGCCGCGCTGGCCGCCGACGGCAAGCGCGTGGGCGTCCTCGACGCCGACGTCTGGGGCTACTCGATCCCGCGCATGCTCGGCCTCGGCTCCGATCGCCCGAAGGTCAACGGCGAGCGCAAGATCCTCCCGCTCGACGCCCATGGCCTGAAGGTCATGTCGATCGGCTTCTTCGTCAAGGAGGACGAGGCCGTCGTCTGGCGCGGGCCGATGCTCCACAAGGCGCTCACGCAGTTCCTCGAGGACGTCGCGTGGGGCGAGCTCGACTACCTTCTGATCGACCTGCCGCCGGGTACCGGCGACGTCTCGATGACGCTCGCCCAGCTGCTGCCACAGGCCAAGTTCGTGATCGTCACCACCCCGCAGCCCGCCGCACAGATGGTCGCGCGCCGCTCCGCCGAGATGGCCGACAAGGTCAAGCTCGAGATCGCCGGTGTGATCGAGAACATGTCCGGCTTCACCACGCCGTCGGGCGAGCGCTTCGCGATCTTCGGCGAGGGCGGCGGCAGCCGTCTGGCCGACGAGCTCGAGGTGCCGCTGCTCGGCACCGTGCCGCTCACGATGGCGCTGCGCGAGCAGGCCGACGAAGGGACGCCGCTGGTCTTCACCGACCCGGACGACCCCGCCTCCCAGGCCGTCCGTCAGGCCGCCCGCGGCCTCGTGGCGTTGTCGCCGATCGAGCTCCCCGTGATGCAGGAGCCGGCCCCCTCGGCCGCGCCTCAGCCGGTCGGCATGTCCTTGCCGATGGCCTGAACCCGTCGGGTGATCGACGCCGGGGCCGGCTACTTGCCGGCGTAGTACTGCGCGTTGATGCCTGCGAAGTTGGACCATTCCTCGGGCAGCTGGTCCTCCGCGAAGCAGGCGTCGACCGGGCATGCCTCGACGCAGGCGTCGCAGTCGATGCATTCCTCCGGATCGATGTAGAGCATCTCGACCTTGTCGTAATCGGGCTCGTCGGGCGTCGGATGGATGCAGTCCACCGGGCACACCTCCACGCAGGAGTTGTCCTTGGTCCCGATGCAGGGCTCGGCGATGACGTAGGCCATGGCGCGTCATCATAGGGAACCGTGTTGCTCCTCACCGGCGCCACGGGACTCATCGGCTCGTCGCTCCTGCGGCGCCTGACGGCGCGCGGCGAGCCGGTCCGCTGCCTGGTCCGCGACCCGCGGCGGCTCGGGTCTGAGCGCGTGCGCGTCCAGATCACCATCGGCGACCTGACCGACCCGCGGGCGCTGCGCCAGGCGATGCGCGGGGTGCAAAGGGTCGTCCACCTCGCGTCCTCGCACCGCGACCAGCCCCACGCGACGATCGAGGAGCTCGCGGGCGTGGCGACCTGGCGGCTGCTGCGGGCGGCCGAGCACTCCGGGGTCGGGCACTTCGTGTTCTTCTCGGCGCTCGGCGCGACGCCGCACCACCCGAGCCGCCTGCACCGCGCCAAGGCGCTGGCCGAGCAGGCGGTCGACGAGGCAGCCCTGCGCACGACCACCTTCGCGCCCTCGCTCGTCTACGCGCCCGCCGACCGCCGGCTCGCGCGCCTGGAGCGGCTGGCGTGGCTCCCGGCGGTGCCGCTCGCCGGGCGCGGCGGCGCGCGGACGCAGCCGATCTGGGCGGAGGACGTCGCCGACTGCGTGCTGGCGGCGCTGGAGCGGCCCGGGGAGCCGGGCTCGCACGTCCGCTACGAGCTGGCCGGGCCGGACGTGCTGACGCAGCGCGAGGTCGTCGAGGCGGCCCTGCGCGCCGCGCGCCGCCGCCGGCGCCTGCTGCCGCTGCCGGCCCCGCTGCTGCGGCCGCTGCTGCGCGGCTACGAGACGCTGACCGGGCCCGCCGCGCTCACGACCTGGGACGAGACGGAGCTGCTCGCGGTGACGATGCGCACGCCGCGCGGCATCGCGGACGCGGTTTCGCTCGGCGTCCAGCCGCGCTCGCTGAAGGCCGTCCTAGGCGGCTAGCTGCGGGCGGCGGCCGTCCGCCGGCTGGGCGGTCTCGATCTGCGCGGCGAGCTGCAGCAGCGTGTCTTCCCCGAGCGGCTTGGCGACCAGGTGGGCGTTGGTCGGCAGCCCGTCCTCGCCGAAGCCGGCCGGCACCGAGATCGCGGGCTGTCCCGTGACGTTGAAGAGCGCCGTGAAGGGCGTGAAGACGCCTGAGCGCGCAAAATCCTCCAGCGGGTTCTCGCCGAGCCCGTCGCACTCTCCGATCGCCAGCGGGCGCTCGGCCAGCGCCGGGGTGAGCAGCACGTCGTACTCGGCGAAGAACGCGATCACGCCGCGCGCCAGCGCCTGCATCTAGGCGAGCGCCGCCAGGTACTCGAGCGAGCTCATGCCTCGGCTCATGTCCGACAGCACGCGTGACAGCGGCTCGATCTCGTCGTCCTCGGGCGGCCGCCCGGCGAGCCGCTCCCCGTAGGCGACCCCGCTCGCGACCGCTGGCCCGAACACGCGGCTGAAGATGCGCAGCATGTCCTTGCCGGGCAGCGACGGCGCGTCCTCGACCACATGGTGGCCCAGCGCGGCGAGCAGCTCGCCGGTCTCGCGCATGCCGCGCAGGCATTCCGGGTCGACGCCGTCGCCGAGTGCGTTGTCGGCGGACATCGCGACGCGCAGGCGCCCGGGGTCTCGGCGGAAGGACTTCGTGTAGGGCTCGACCGGCCGCGGCGCCCACGTCGCGTCGCCGACCTCGTAGCCCGAGAGGACGTCGAGCAGCATCGCGGTCTCCGCGACCGTGTGCGTCAGGACGCCGTCGGAGGCGAGGTAGGAGTCGCCGAGGTCGGGGCCGCGCGAGACGCGGCCGCGGCTGGGCTTGAGGCCGACCAGGCCGCAGCAGGACGCCGGGATCCGCAGCGAGCCGCCACCGTCGTTGCCGTGCGCGACCGGGAGCATGCCGCTCGCCACCGCGGCCGCGGCGCCGCCCGAGGAGCCGCCCGGCGTGCGCTCGGGGTCCCATGGGTTGCGGGTCGGGCCGGTGTGGCGCGGCTCCGTGGTCGGGAGGATCCCGAACTCCGGCATGTTCGTGATGCCGACGATCACGAAGCCCGCCTCCTGCAGCCGCCGCACGAGGTACGCGCTGTGGCCGGGGCGGTGGTCGTCGAGGAACTTCGAGCCGAAGTTCATCTTCAGTCCGGCGACCGGGACGTTGGCCTTGATCGCGATCGGGACGCCGGCGAACGGTCGCTCGTCCCCGGGCTCGATCGCGTCGGCGGCGGCGAGCGCGCCCTCGGAATCGACCTCGACGAAGGCGTTCACGGCCGGATCGAGCGCCTCGATTCGCTCGAGCGCGGCCGTCGTGACCTCGCGCGCGCTCAGCTCGCCGCCGCGCACGTGCGCGGCGAGATCGCCGACCGACATGAACATGAGATCCTGCATCCTCCCGGGCCAGCCTAGTCGGCTAGCCGACACGGCGTCAAAGCCGGTTTCCGGTGCGTGCGGTTGGCAGACCGCCTTCGGCCGGGACCTGCGAACCTCCCGGCTCGCATGAGCGGGGACGTCCAATCCGGCCTCGAGGGCGTCGTCGCCTTTGCTACAGAGATCGCGGAGCCCGATCGGGACGGCGGGGCGCTGCGCTACCGCGGCGTCGACATCGAGGAGATCGTCGGCAACGTGCCGTTCGAGCAGGTCTGGGGCCTGCTGGTCGACGGCACGCTGGCGCCGGGCCTCCCGCCCGCCGACCCGCATCCGCTGGCCGTCCGCTCGGGCGACCCGCGGGTCGACACCCAGGCGGCGCTCGCGATGCTCGGCCCGCAGTGGGGCTTTCGGTCCCTGATCGATATCTCCGACGAGCAGGCGCGGGATGACCTCGCCCGCGCCTCCGTGATGGCGCTCTCGTTCGTCGCGCAGTCCGCGCGCGGCATCGGCCGGCCGCCCGTGCCGCAGCGGGAGGTCGACAAGGCGACCTCGATCCCGGAGCGGTTCCTGATCCGCTGGCGCGGCGAGGCGGATCCCGATCACGTCAAGGCGATCGACGCCTACTGGATCTCCGCGGCCGAGCACGGGATGAACGCCTCGACCTTCACGGCGCGGGTGATCGCCTCGACCGGGGCCGACGTCGCCGCGGCGCTCAGCGGCGCCGTCGGGGCGCTGTCCGGCCCGCTGCACGGCGGCGCGCCGGCGCGCGTCCTGAAGATGCTCGACGAGGTCGAGCAGGCCGGGGACGCCGAGACGTGGGTCAAGCAGGCGCTGGACCGCGGCGACCGCCTGATGGGCTTCGGCCACCGCGTGTACCGCGCCGAGGACCCGCGCGCCCGCGTGCTGCGGCGCACCGCGCAGCAGGTTGGCTCCCGGCGCTACGAGGTCGCCGAGGCGCTCGAGGAGGCGGCGCTCGCCGAGCTCAAGGCGCGCCGGCCCGACCGCGTGCTGGCCACGAACGTCGAGTTCTGGTCGGCCGTCGTGCTCGACCACGCCGATGTGCCCAGCAGCCTCTTCACGAGCCTCTTCACGTGCGCGCGGACCGCGGGCTGGTCGGCGCACATCCTCGAGCAGAAGCGCGAGGGGCGGCTGATCCGGCCGTCCGCGAAGTACGTCGGCCCGCCTGCGCGGAGGCTCTCGGACCTAGAGGTCTAGCGCGCGGGTCAGGATGTCGCGCAGGGCCGCGGCGTCCTCGTCGGAGAGGCCCGCCAGCGGCGGCGGCGGGACGCTCATGTGCCGCTCGACTTCGCTGCGGAGCTCGATGCCCTTCGGCGTCACGACCAGCGTCTTGACGCGGCGGTCGTGCTCGGAGGGGTGGCGCTCGACGAGGCCGAGGGCCTCGAGCCGGTCGACGATCCCGGTGACGTTGGAGTTGTCGCACATCAGCGCGGTGGCGAGCGCGCTCATCGGGATCGGCTCGCCGGGTCGCAGCTGCATCAGGGCCATCGACTGCATCGGCGCGAGGCCGAGCTGGTTCAGCGTTGCCATGCGACGGGGCTTGTCGGCGGTAAAGAGGCGCCAGAACAGGCCCCAGGCCTCGGTTGCGGCGGCACTGGACGCCGTCGACGTTGACATGGCGCAAATGTAACACATAAACATATTTGACAGGCTCAAATACTTCGCGCTAGGGTCTCCGGCATGACTTCCGACGACAACGGCATCGAGGTCGACGGCCTCGTTCGCGAGTTCAAGGGCGGGATCCGGGCGGTGGACGGCATCCACTTCCGCGTCGCGCCCGGCGAGATCTACGGCTTCCTGGGCCCGAACGGCGCGGGCAAGTCGACCACCGTGCTGATGCTCACCACGCTGCTGCCCCCCACCGCGGGGACGGCGCGTGTGGCCGGCTACGACATCGTCCGCGAGGGCGCGCGCGTGCGCGAGTCGATCGGCGTCGCCCTCCAGGAGGCCGCGCTTGACCCGCTCCTGACGGGGCGCGAGCACCTGCGGCTGCAGACCACCTTGCACGGCCTGCCGCGGCGCGAGCGGATCAGCCGCGGCGCCGAGCTGCTCGAGCGCGTCGGCCTCGCCGACGCCGCCGACCGCAAGGTGGGCGGCTACTCCGGCGGCATGAAGCGCCGGCTCGACCTCGCGCTCGCCCTCGTGCACTCGCCGCGCATCCTCTTCCTCGACGAGCCCACCACCGGCCTGGACCCGCAGAGCCGCGCCGACCTGTGGGACGAGGTCGGCCGCCTCGCCCGCGAGGACGGCGTGACCGTGCTGCTGACCACGCAGTATCTCGAGGAGGCCGACGTGCTCGCCGACCGCGTCGGCATCATCGACCAGGGCCGGATCGTCGCCGAGGGCACCCCCGAGGCGCTGAAGGCCGAGGTCGGGCGGCCGAGCCTCGAGGTGATCCCGAGCGACAAGAGCGGCTGCGACCGCCTCGCAACGGTGCTCTCGCGCTTCGGCGAGGCGGTCGACGCGCCCGAAGGCGTGGTCGCGGTGCGGCTCGAGCGCGGCGCGGACGAGCTCGCCGCGGTCGTGCGCGCGCTGGACGCCGAAAGCGTCGGCATCGAGCACTTCCAGCTGAACTCGCCGACGCTCGATGACGTCTTCCTGGCCAAGACGGGCCACAAGCTCGAGGCCGACGCAGGCGGCGAGCCCGCCGGCGAGGACACCGCGGAGCGCGAGGTCGTCGTCGCGTGACCTCGTCGCTGCTCGCCCAGATCGGCGAGATGGCTCGCCGGTCGATCACCCAGACCCTGCGCCAGCCCGCGCTGATCCTGCCGCCGATCCTGTTTCCGCTGTGCCTGCTCGCCGTCAACGTCGGCGGCCTCGACGCGGCGACCGACCTGCCCGGCTTCCCGACCGACGCCTACGTGAACTTCGCGATTGCGATCCCGTTCCTTCAGGGCGCGCTGTTCGCGGCCATCAACGCCGGCTCGAGCCTCGCGCGCGACGTCGAGACGGGCTTCCTCAAGCGCCTCGCGCTGACGCCGATGCGGCGCGCCGCGCTGCTGCTGGGCAACCTCGCGGGCGTGATGACGGTGGCGGCGCTGTCGTCGCTGATCTACCTCGGGGTCGGCTTCGCGGCCGGCCTGCACGTCGAGGCCGGCTTCGCCGGCGTGCTCGTGCTGATCGGCCTCTCGTTCGTGATCGCGCTCGGCTTCGCCGCGCTCGGCGCGCTGGTCGGGCTCCAGTCCGGATCGGGCGAGGCGGTCCAGGGCTTCTTCCCGCTGTTCTTCGTCGCCCTCTTCCTGTCCTCGCAGGCGCTCCCGCGCCCGCTCATCGAGCAGGAGTGGTTCCGCACGATCGCGACCTGGAACCCGGTCTCCTACATGCTCGAGGGCATCCGGTCCGTGGTCATCACGGGCTGGGACGGCGAGGCGCTCGCCCTCGGCTTCGGCGTCGCCCTCGCGCTCTGCGCGTTCGGCATCTTCGGTGCCTCGCGGGCGCTGCGCACGCGGCTGGTGCGGACATGAGCCGCTTCGCCAACGCGGCCGGCGCGGTGGCCTGGCGGATGATCCACAACTTCACGACGAACCCGGCCTTCCTGCTGCCGTCGATCATCTTCCCGCTGTTCTTCTTCACCGCGTTCGCGGGCGGCCTGTCGAACGTCGCGAACGTCCCGGGCTTTGACTTCCCGTCGGGCTACACGGCGTTCCAGTTCGTGTTCGTGCTGTTGCAGTCCGCGGCCTTCGGCGGCGTCTTCACCGGCTTCAGCGTGGCCTCCGACTTCGAGAAGGGCTTCGCGCGGCGCCTCATGCTCGCGGCGCCGAACCGGCTGGCGATCCTGGCCGGCTACCTGCTCGCAGGCGTTGCCCGCTCGGTGATCGTCGGCATCCTCCTGTTCGCGGTCGCGCTGGCGGTCGGCATGCAGGTCGACGGCAACGCGGTCGACCTCTTCGGCCTGATCGTCCTGGCGCTGCTGGTCAACCTCACGGCCGCGCTGTTCGCGTTCGGCGTCGCGTTCCGGATGCGCACGATCCAGGCCGGGCCGGCGATGCAGATGCCGGTCTTCCTGATCCTCTTCCTCGCCCCCGTCTACGTCCCGCTCGGCCTGCTGTCGGGCTGGGTCCACGCCGTCGCGACGGTCAACCCGTTCACCGCCCTGATCGAGGGTGGGCGCGACCTGTTGTCTGGCCAGCCGTTCGACGCGGTGTTCGCCTACGCGATCGCGGTGGGGCTGGTCGTGCTGTTCGGGATCTGGGCGGTGCGGGGGATGCGCAAGGCCGAGGCGGCGGGGTAGGCGAGTTCGCGCGTTAGCGGTGATCGAGGCGAACGTCAACGGCGGCTGGGTGGGAGTGAGTGCGATGGGCCTCGGCACCACGAATGTCGTCTCGATGGTGGTATGCGCCATCGAGACGACATTCGTGCCGCTGCCGCCCGAACCCCCACCTTCCCTACCCAGAGCAGTTGCCGTTGACGTTCAGGCCGCCAGCACCCCCGCGAGCTCCCCGCGCCTGCGGATCCCGAGCTTGCGGTAGATCGAGCCGCATCAGGCGCCGTCGACCAGGACGATGTTCGTCGTCGAAGCGCCACGGCGGAGCTCCTTGATCGCCTCGTACTCGTCGGACGACCACCAGGCGCGGGCCGCCGCCATGTCCGGGAACTCGATGACCACGATCCGCAGCGGGTCCCGTTCGCCCTCGAGCAGCTCGTGCTCGCCCCCGCGGACGGTGAAGCGCCCGCCGTGGTTGGCGACCGCGTCGGTGTTGCGGCGCCGGTACTCGTCGAGGGCGTCGGCGTCCCAGGCCTCGGAGACTTCGGCAATCACGTAGGCGGGCATGCGCGGCACGTTAACGACAACGGGGGCCCGGCTTTCGCCGGGCCCCCGTTGAGTGCTGCACAGCGCAGAAGCGCTGCCTACATCATGCCGCCCATGCCGCCCATGTCGGGCATGCCACCGCCACCGCCGTCACCCTTGTCGGGCGCCTCGGCGACGATCGCCTCGGTGGTGAGGATGTTCTTCGCGATCGAGGCTGCGTTCTGCAGCGCCGAGCGCGTGACCATGGCCGGGTCGATGACGCCGGCCTGGACCAGGTCGACCATCTCGCCGGTCGCGGCGTTCAGGCCCTCGCCCGCCGGGGACTTGCGGACGTCGTTGACGACGACCGAGCCCTCGTAGCCGGCGTTCTCCGCGATCTGGCGGAGCGGCTCCTCGAGCGCGCGGACGACGATCTTCGCGCCCGTCTTCTCGTCCTCGATGTCGAACGTGTCGAGGTCGACCGCGTCGATCGACTCGAGCAGCGCGACGCCGCCGCCCGGTACGATGCCCTCCTCGAGGGCAGCGCGGGTGGCCTGCAGCGCGTCCTCGACGCGGTGCTTCTTCTCCTTCATCTCCGTCTCGGTGGCTGCGCCGACCTTCACGACGGCAACGCCGCCGGAGAGCTTGGCGAGGCGCTCCTGGAGCTTCTCGCGATCGAAGTCGGAGTCGGTGTTCTCGATCTCGGACTTGATCTGGTTGATGCGGCCCTTGATGGCCTCCGCGTCACCGGCGCCGTCGACGATCGTCGTGTCGTCCTTGGACACCACGACGCGACGGGCACGGCC